>Ga0070690_100001700_pt1 | contig 11607 bp, 12 predicted proteins | sample KBSS33HmetaG_FD_64671 | JGI IMG/M metagenome (GOLD analysis project Ga0070690, IMG submission 64671) | Switchgrass rhizosphere microbial communities from Kellogg Biological Station, Michigan, USA - KBS S3-3H metaG | ecosystem: Host-associated > Plants > Roots > Rhizosphere ... | reverse complement strand
ATATCGTAAATTCTTCCGATCTTTGGGTTTCGGCGGCGTGTTTTTATCTGTGCCCCCGCGGAGGATGTGTGGCAAAGTTCCGGGGTGAACATCACGAGCCTGAATCCGGACACCGACATCGGGGCGAGTGCGTGGCTGGTAGAGATCGACGGCCATCGCATCCTGCTCGACGCCGGCATGCATCCCAAACGCGAAGGGCGCGAGGGACTGCCGTTGTTCGGCAAAGCCGGCACCACGGACGTCGACGCCATCGCCATCTCCCATTGTCATCATGACCATGTGGGCACCCTGCCGGTGGCGTTGCGACATTTTCCCAAAGCGCACGTGTTGATGCCGGAGCTCAGCTATTTCCTGGTCGAACGGGTCCTGCACAATTCCGTCAACGTGATGGTGCGCCAGCGCGATGAATGCGGCATCCGCGAATATCCGCTCTACACGCACGACGAAGTCGATGACATCGCGCCGGTGTTCCAGGGGTTCAAATACAATCGCGCGGTCGAATGGGCGGCGTTCCACAAGACCCGCGCGGGGAATAATTCTTCGCCGACGCTGGAATTCTTCGATGCCGGGCACACGCTGGGATCGGCCGGCATCCTGATCCGGGGAAAGAAGGAAACGTTGTTTTATACGGGCGACGTCTGTTTTCATGACCAGACCATCCTGAAAAAGGCGCGTTTCGACGGGGTGAAAGCGGATGTCCTGATCATGGAAACAACGCGGGGCAACCGGGCCATGGAGCCGGCTTTCACGCGGGAGAAGGAGATGGAACGATTGGTATCGGCCGTTCGCGTCGCCCAGAACGAGAAGAAGGGTTGCGTGTTGATCCCGTCGTTCGCGCTGGGCCGCACGCAGGAGATCCTGGCGACGCTGGCGTTGTTGATGCGGGAAGAGCGATTGAAACGGCAGCCGATCTTCATCGGCGGCCTGGGCCGGGTCTTCACGGAGATCTACGACCTCGAATCGCACCGGACGAACCGGCAGCACACCGACCTGCAATTGAACGAAGCGTTGGAATTGCGCGTGTTGGAAAAAGGCCAGGCCGAGAGCATGAAATTGAGCGGCGGGAAAATTTTTGTGATCACGGCCGGCATGATGAGCGAGAACACGGCCGCGCACCACCTCGCGGCGCGCATGGCGGGGGACGAGAGGCAGAGCATCTTTTTCGTCGGTTATGCCGATCCGGATTCGCCGGCGGGCCGGTTGAAGGCGGCGAAGCCGGGCGAGACGTTTGTGTTCAGTCCTTCGGCCGGACAGATCACGCGTAACTGCGACGTCCAGGACTTTGACCTGACGGCGCATGCCAATCGCGATGAATTGCTGAACTTCGTCGGCCAGGTCGCCCCCCGGACCGTGTTGTTGGGGCATGGCGATGAGGCGTCGCGTCAATGGTTTGAAGAAAATATCCGCGAACGCTGGCCGAAGATTAAGATCATCCAGCCCCAACCTGCGCGGACCGTCCCCGTGTAGGGATCGTCACCGGCGCGATTTCCCGGCGATCGCGGTCAGTGCCCGATCATCTTCAGAACGATGAAGATGAGGAAGGCCCCGCCCAATCCACCGCCCAACAGCCAATAAAGAAAAGCCCAGCCGGCGGCGGCAAATACTGGTGTCATCATCATGAGTATCATGACCTTCTTATAGCTTCGACGGTGCCACGCGGATTCGATGCATTTTTGCCGGGCCCGAATTGCAGGATGCAGGGTGGTGATCGCCGCTGATTGCAGAATGCTTCAAAACTTCGCGATAAACCGGTGGCAGGCATCTAGCTGGGAGACCTCGAAACGAAAGGAAATTTTATGAACGCAAAAGATGAAGTGGTGGAGTGGTTGCGGGATGCGTACGCGATGGAACGCAGCCTGGAGATCACGTTGAAAAAGCAAAGTGACAGCAACAAGCAAAGCCCCGGTGTCCGGGGCGCGGCGACGCGGCATTTGGAGGAAACCCGCCAGCACGCGCGCACGGTGGAACTGCTCCTGACATCGCTTGGGGCCGACACGTCGACGGTGAAGACGGGCGTGGGGATGACGACGGAGTTGTTGAAGGGGTTGTCGACGAAGATGTCGCGCGACGAAGTGATCAAGGATCTCCTGGCGAGTTATGCGATGGAACATTTTGAGATCGCCTGTTATGAAGCGCTGGTCACGGCGGCGGAAGCGGCCGGCCTTGCCGAAGTGGCGGACGCGTGCGAGCAGATCATCCTGGACGAACAGCAGATGGCGGAAAGGTTGCTCGATGCCTTGCCGCTGGCGGTGGAACAATACGTCGCCCCGCCGATGCGGGCCAAAGCCGCCTGAGAGGGGTTAAACCCCGCCGGCCGGGACTAGGAAGCGAATTGCAGCTGGTGAAGCTTGTGATAGATGCCGCCGCGTTGGAGCAGTTCTTCGTGTTTGCCCGTTTCGACGACGCGTCCCTGGTCCAGGACGATGATGACATCCGCGTGGAGGATGGTGGACAGCCGATGGGCGATGCAGATGGTCGTGCGGTTTTTCATCAATTCATCCAGGGCCGATTGCACGGCGCGTTCGGATTCAGTGTCGAGCGCGCTGGTGGCTTCGTCGAGGATGAGGATCGGCGCGTTGCGCAGCACGGCGCGGGCGATGGCCAGGCGCTGGCGCTGGCCGCCGGACAACATGACGCCTTTTTCCCCGATGAGCGTGTCGTATCCCTCCGGTTTTTCCATGATGAAACTATGCGCGTGGGCGCTTTTGGCGGCGGCGATGATATCGGCTTCCGAGGCGCCGGGACGGCCCAGTTCGATGTTCCGGCGGATGGTGTCGTTGAACAAAACATTTTCCTGGGAGACGACGGCCATCTGGTTGCGGAGTTCGCGGGTCGAGACATCGCGCAGGTCGACGCTGCCGATGCGGATGGTCCCGGCTTGCGGATCGTAGAACCGGAGGAGCAGGTTGGCCAGGGTGGTCTTGCCGGAACCGCTGGCGCCGACGAGGGCGACGAGCTGGCCGGGTTTGATCTGCAACCGGATTTCGTGGAGCGCTTTCTTTTCCCCGTAGGCGAAATGGACGTCGTTGAATTCGATCGTTGCGCCGGCGGCTTTGAGCGGTTTGGGCTGGGCCGGCTCCGGGACGGTGCTGGTCAGGGCGAGCAGTTCGAAGACGCGACCGCTGGCCGCCTGCGCCTGGGTGAGCTGGTTTTGCAGCCGCGTCAGGTTCTTGATCGGTTGATAGATCGTGAAGAACGAGAGCAATAACTGCAGGAAATCTTTCGAGGCCAGGTGCTGGTCCGGGACGACGTAGATCATGTAACCCAGCATCAGGGCGACGCCGCACGCACCCAGAAACTCGATCATCGGTCCGGGCAATTCCATCGCGCGGACCAGGCGCATATAATTGCTCACCGTGTTGCGGGCAGTCTTGTGGAAATCTTCGGTCACGATCTCTTCGAGGTTATAGGCCTTCACGACGCGCTGGCCGGTGAAGGATTCGGACATGATCTGCGCCAGTTCCGCGTTTTGCGCCTGCATCTCGCGGGCGGCCTTGCGGCTTTTGCGGCTGAAGATGGCGATGGGAACGACGCAGGCCGGCAATAATATGATCGAGATCAGCGTCAGCCGCGGCTGTTGGAGCAACAGGAAACCCAGCACGCCCAGCAGGGTGACGGGATCACGGATGATGACGGAGGTGGCGCTGCTGAGGACTTGTTGCAGGGCCTGGGTATCGCTGATGACGCGCGACATCAGTTTGCCGGTGGCGTTCTCGCTGTAGAAACCGGCGGACAGGTTCATCAGGTGCCCGAACAACCGGGTGCGCAGGTCGGCGATGCTGCGGCTGGCCGTCCATTGCAGGAAATAAACGTTCAGGTAGCCGAAAAATCCGCGAAGGAACATGACCATCGGGATGGCGGCGATGAGCGCGATGACGGCACCGGGGTGGAGCGAGAGATTGTGCTGCGCGTCGACCAGGACATCGCGGATGTTGGAATACCACTGCTGGACGAAGCCCGGGACGTGTTTGAGCGGCGGCGTGGTGGTGTCATCGGTCCCAAAAATCGCGCCATAGACGAAGATGATCGTGCCGATCATCAGCGGTTGCATCAGACCGCTGATGATGCCGGTCAGGACGCCGAGAAAAAGCCGGGCACGGTAAGGCCTGGCCAGCCCCCAGACTTTGAACAGAAAGGCCAGCATGGTCCCGCAAATATGGCGGGGCACGAAATTCAAAGCGAGCAGTTTCGTCGCCGGAATCCTTTTGCGGCGGCAACGGGCTCTCTCTAGAATGCGGCGATCCGATGCCGGAAAATATTTTGTTCATCCGTCTCAAATCCATCGGCGACATCCTCTTCACGTTGCCGGCGGTGCATGTCGTTCGCGACCGTTTTCCCGGAGCAAAACTGCATTTCATGGTCTCCGGCGAGCATGCATCGATGTTGTCCGGTTTCGCGGACATCGACGAGGTGATCCCGCTGGACCGTAAAATTTATCGGGCCGGCCGGCCGTTGCCGGCGGTCGCGAGCACGTTCGGCCTGCTCCGGGATCTGCGCCGGAAACAGTTCAGCCACGTGATCGATTTCCAGGGCTATTCCGAGACCGAGATGTTGGCGTGGTGGACGGGGGCGCCGGAGCGTTGGGGCAACGTCTACCAGCCGTTGCGGGGATGGACGTACACGCACTGGTCACGGCGCGACCGGCGGCTTCATCCGGCGGATTGGAACCTGTCGCTGTTGGAACAAAGTGGTTTGGACACCTCGCGCGTGCGCAACGATTTTGTCCTGCGCCCGGAACCGGTCGACGAAGCCCGGCGTTTTTTTGCCGCAAATGGTTTGGACCTGTCGCGTCCCACGCTGTATCTCCAGCCATTCACAAGCAACCCGGCGAAGAACTGGCCGTTGGAACAATATCGGTCGCTTGCCCGGCATTGGCGGGACCGCGGCGTCCAGGTCATCTTCAGCGGCGGACCGGGAGACAAGGAAGCACTGGCGCCGGTCCGGGCGGAAGGTTTCGTCGTCGCGGCCGGCGCGCCGCGGATGACGGATGCCGCCCTGATGAAACTATCGACGGTGATCGTCGGTGGCGATACCGGCTTCCTGCACCTCGCGGTCGCGCTGGGCCGCCGGGTGGTGATGTTGATCCGTCGCAAAGGCCCGGGCGCTCCCGTGCCCTTCCGGCATCCGGATTGGATCGTCGAACCCCCGGCCGGCGGGATGGTAAAAGATGTGCCGTATGACCGGGTTCGCGAGGCGGTCGCCATCGCGTTCCGGGAACGGGGTTGGGATTCCGTTTCCAATGGGTAGTGTCCGAATTTGGCAGGGACAGCGCGCTGCGTTTAGCGGCGCAATCCCGGGATGGGTGGTTTCACAGTTATCGATGCCATCCGCCGATGACGCCGCAGCGCGGCGTCCCTACCATCCAAAACTCCCTTCCAACGGTGTCGCGTGACTTTTGTGGTGGTTCCCGTTAGGCTCCGTCGATCCTGAAATGAACCAGCTCCTGTCTTTGATCGAAGAAATCGTCCGTCGCCACGCCGCGTGGACCGTGAACTGGCATGAGGCTCCGACCGACCCGGCCGGCGATGTCCCATGGAACGCCGTCGAGCGGAACCACCGGATGAATTTCGACCTGTGGCATGCGGAAGACGTCGCGCGGCGGGAAGATCTCGGTCCCGAGTCCGTTCGCGATGCCAAGCGGATCATCGATCGCAGCAACCAGGCGCGCAACGATGCGATCGAGCAACTGGACGTCTGGTTGTTGCAACAACTGCCGCCGTTGAACGCATCCGCCCCCTTGCACACCGAGACGCCCGGGATGATCATCGACCGCCTGTCGATCCTGTCCCTGAAGCTGTACCATATGCGGATCGAGGCGGATCGCGAATCCGCGCCGCCGGAACAGCGCCGTCGGTGCCTGGACAAATACCAGGTCCTGGAAGAACAGTTCACGGATCTCCAGGACAGTTTGAAACGGTTGCTGGCCGAACTGGGGCAGGGGACGCGGCGTTTCAAATTGTATCGGCAGTTGAAGATGTATAACGACCCGAACCTGAACCCCCAGCTTTACAACCGGCAGCCGTCGCCGCGCTGATCTCATGGCATTCGCAGATTGTGAAGTCCATTTGTCCCCTGTAAAATCCGGACGCGCGTGAGCAACCGACTGCCCATTTCCGCCGCGATCATCACTTTGAACGAAGAGCAGAACCTTCGGCGTTGCCTGGAAAGTCTTCGCGAGCTGGTCTCCGAGATCGTGGTCATCGATTCCGGTTCCACCGATCGCACGCGTGAAGTCGCCGCCGAGTTCGGCGCGATCTTCGAGACGCGGCCCTGGCCGGGGCACATCGGCCAAAAGAACAACGCCCTTGAACGCTGCACGGGACCGTGGGTGTTGTGTGTCGATGCCGACGAAGCGGTTTCGCCGGAACTGGCGGCATCGATCCGGCGCGCGTTCGAGCGCTCCGAGCCGTCGCAAAATGGGTTCTACGTGAACCGCCTGAATTTTTACCTGGGACAATGGATCCGCCATGCGTGGCAGCCGGAATGGCGGTTGCGATTGGTCCGCAAATCAGGCGGCCCCAGGTGGGGCGGACTGGATCCGCACGATCGGCTGGAGATATCCGGCGCGACGGGCCGGTTGCGGGGCGACCTGTTGCACTGGTCGTTCGAATCGTTGCGCGATCATCTCCAGAAGACGGTGAAGTATGCGGAGATCATGGCCGAATCGTATGCGCGCACGGGACGCCCGTGTCGCTGGTATCATGTGATCTTTTCACCCTGGCTGGCGTTCCTGAAGATCCTCGTGGTCAAATCCGGCTGGCGGGACGGCTGGCGCGGTTGGGTGATCGCGGGCGCCAAGTGGATCAATGTGTTCGCCAAGTACGCCTTCCTGCTGGAACGCCGCTGGCCGAAAACCGGCAAGGAGCGGCCATGAACGTCATCGTCATCTGTTCGGACACGTTTCGCCAGGATCACCTGGGTTTTCTCGGCCGACAAAAAGTGTTCACGCCCAACCTCGACCGGTTGGCCGGGGAAAGCGCCACCTTCCTCGATTTCCGGCTGTGCTCGTTCCCGACGATCACTCATCGCATCGAAGTTTTCACCGGCCGTTATACGTTCCCGTTGATGGATTGGGGGCCGTTGCCGTTCCATTATCCCGTCCTGGCGGAAGTGTTCAAACACCACGGTTTTGCGACGGCGATCATCGCCGACAATCTTCACCTGATGCAGGAAGGGTTCGGCTTTGGACGCGGGTTCGATACGGTCAAGGATGTCCCGGGGCAGATGCATGATCCATTCCAGCCGGACAGCACGCCGATGATCGACTTGCCGTGTCCCGCTGAAAAACTGGAGCCGGTGCCGCATCGCCTGGACCGGTACCGTCGTAACGCCTTCCATTACCGGCAACAGGAGACCAACACGACCGAGGTCGTGTTCATGGAAGCGGTCCGCTGGCTGGAAAAGCCGCGCGAAAAGTTTTTCCTGTGGATCGACGCCTTCGACCCGCACGAACCGTGGGATGCGCCTAAAGATTTTCTCGCGCCTTACCCGTGGAACCCCGCGGGCGACGCGGTCTTCTGGCCGCATTCGGGCAAGGCGGATCGTTATCCCGCCGCCGACCTGGAGAACATGCGCAGCCTGTACAAGGCGGAAGTGTCCCAAACGGATCATTATGTCGGGGTCCTGATGGAACGGCTGCGTTCGCAAAACCTGTTGGAGAACACGGCGGTGATCTTTTGTTCGGACCACGGTTATTATTTCGGTGAACACGGGTTGCTCGGCAAACCGGTCAAACGCAAGCTGGAACAGCCGTTGACGATCTACAGCGAGCTGGGAAATCTGCCGTTGCTGGTCCGTCATCCCCGGGGTGTCGGCGCCGGCAAGACCATCCGCGGCTTGTGCCAGCCGCCGGACCTTTTTGCGACGGCCCTCGATTTCGCGGGCATCCCGCCCGTCGACTGGGCCCAGGGCAAATCGCTCGTGCCGCGTCTCGACGGCGCGGTGCCCGGACAGAGATTCGCGGTCGGCGGCATTCATCCCCGCAAAGGCAACGTCGGTTGCCTGACCGTCTGGACCGACGAATGGTGCCTGGTCTATTCCCCGATCAAAGGCCTGGAGGGATCGGAATTGTATCGCGCGGATGACGCGGGCCAGGCGCAGAACGTGATCGACCGGCACCGCGACGTGGCCCGGGGACATTTCGACCTGTTGCGCTCGTGGTTGCAGGGATTGAACGTGCCGGAAGCGCAGCAGAACCAGTTGCTCCACGGCGCATCCCTCGGCTGGTGGCAGCGGATGAAACATCGTTTCTGGATGGCGCGCAACCGGAAGGTCTACGAGAAGCAGTTCGCCGGTTACGCCGCCCGCACCGGAAGTTCTCGTTGAAAAAAACATTTGGGTCGCTAGACTCTCGCGCTCAGATGATCGTCTTTCTACATGTGCCGAAAACGGCCGGCTCGTCGTTCCAATTCATCCTCAACAACAACCTGGGGATCGCCCATTGCCACAGCCAGCATGCGAAGAAAGAGCGGCTGACGCAGGCCGACATCGATTTCGCGCGCAAAGTTTTCCCCGGCATGAAAGGCATCGCCGGGCATAATCTCATCGACCCATTGTCGTATCAGATCCCGGACCCGTATTACATGACGATCCTGCGCGACCCGGTGATGCGTGTGTTGTCGGCCTACCAGGAACATGTCGCCCGGCATCGCGCGGCGGGACGCGAAGAGCCCGACCTGCCGGAAGCGCTGCCGAAGACGGAACGACTTCAAAACCTCCACGTCAAGCTGATGTCCGGCGGACTCGACGTCGACAAAGCCAAGCGGTTCCTGGAACGTTGCGATTTCGTCGGCCTGACGGAGAAGTTCGACCTGTCCCTGCACATGCTCGGGCGATCGTACCCGGGAAAACTCGACCTGCGTTACCCCGTCCGCCGGGTGGCGCCGGACAATTCCATCAAAAAAGCATGGCAGAAAGACGAGGCGGTCATGGAATTGGTGCGCAAATACAACCGGCTGGATATCGAGCTCTACGATTTTGCCGTGAAAGAGATTTTCCCGAAACTCTGCGAGAAAGCCGGCCTGAAGCCGTCGGATCCCGCGCCGTCGTATGCGATGACGTCGCGTATGCCGCACTTGCGGGACCGCTTGAACCGGTTTTACAACCTCTCGGTGTACCGGCAGCTCAGCAAGCTGCGCCGCTGATCAGCGGACGAGTTTGTAGTGCTTCTTGTTGAACTGGATCCCGAACCATCGCTCCAGCTTCAACATGAGCCGATGCTTCCGTTCACGAGACTTCAATCTGTAGGCGGGGTCGGTTTTGAAAATGCCATCCGCCTTGGGCAGCCAATCCTTCACCGCCCGGGGATGCGTGCCGGAAAACAACCGCAACGTCGTCGGATCGACCTTCGTATAATTCGCCCGGCCCAGGGAGTTCGCGTCCCAAAATTTATGGGTGGCGTCGGTTTTCATCGTCATCTGCGCTTCGCTGCGGACCCAGCCGTAATGGAAGATGGTCGCGCCGGTGTGCGCCGCGCGCGGGTAACGCCCTTTTTTATGGGCGTCGAGCACGACAAAAAACAATCCTTCCGGCCCCCACGCCGGGATGGTGTTGCGGATGATGCGCACTTCGCTGCGATACCAGCGCGGCGACCAGCCGTACGTGTTCGCGTTCCCGTAGAAATGAAGATAATCAAATGCCAGCGCCTCGACCCGCGGGTCGTCGAGGTGTTTCTCCATCGCCGCCCGGATCTTCGGCAGATCGTCTTCGTGGACCACTTCATCGGCTTCCAGGTAAAACGCCCAGTCGCCGGTGCAATTGAACAGGGCGATGGATTTTTGCTGGCCGTAGACGAAGCCCTTGACGCTGTAATCCGGCCGGATGTGTTCGTTCCATTGGGTCGGGATGATGCGGATGCGGGGATCGCCGATGGCCCGGATCATTTTTTCCGTGTCATCATCGCACGGTCCCAGGGCGATGACGAATTCGTCGACGATGGGCAGGACGGAGCGGATGGATTCGACGAAGGGATAACCGAGTTTTTGGCCGTTGCGCAGGAAAGTGAAGCCGCTGACTTTCATGTCGCCAGGATCTTTTTGATGCATTCCTCCACGCTGGTGTTCGTGGTGTCGACGTCCACGAAGTTCTCCACCGGCGGTTCGTAGTCCTTGACGTGATAATTTTCGCGCCCGCGGGTCGCGATGGTGTGGACATAGACCTCCCGGACGTCGCCGCGTTTCTTGAATTCCTCGCGCAACTGCCGGAACGGGGAGACGAAGGCCGCGACGACCCAGACATCGTCGCTATGGACCTTGGCGGCCAGCGCCTGCGCGGCTTTGACGTTCTTGATGCGGCCGGCGGTGGAAAAATCGTGGTTGTCCGTCACGGCGCGCAGGACGTCGCCATCCAGGTGCACCGAGGGTTGGCCGCGACGTTTCAATTCGCCGACGAGCGCCACCGCGAGGGTGGTTTTGCCGGCGCCGGGTTGTCCAGTGAACCAGTAGATCATATGGGTGCCGTCAGATTGCGCGTCATTCCAGATTAAAACCGCCGCCGGGTCAACGATGAACCGTCGGGCCGTCAGTCCGCTTCCATCCCCCGCACGTATGATCGCATCTTCTCTTTGCCCCATTTTTCTTCCAGGGGGACCAGGTTGGCCTTGTCTTTGAAGGCCGGGGGACGGCTCCGGATCGTCAGGCGGATAAAATGATGGTTGAACACGCCGAGCGCAAAGTGGATGGGCTTGATGTCGCCGACAGTCTCGTGCCGTTGTTTCGTCCGGAAATACAGGTCAAAATCGGCCTGGTAGATGCGCTCGTCCCACAGGCCGATCTTGTCGAGCGCCTTTTTTTTCATGACGGTGGTGTTGCCTACGAAGCCTTCGCGGACCTGCGTGCCGAACTGCTGGTAACGTCCATTGGTGAATCGTTCCCAATTCCCGTACATGAGCCGATGCATGAGCCCGAGCGTGCGTTCGCTCTGGCCGAAAAGGCCGACGCCGTTCCTGATCAGGTCCCATTTTTTCCGGAATCGCCGGGTGCGGGACCGGTTTTCCAGCCGTTCGACCCCGCAGGCCGTGGCCACTTCCAGCCCGTGCTGTTCCATCACCGCCAGCAGGCGGCGGTCCCAATCAGGCGATACGATGATGTCGTTATTGAGAAAAGCCAGCACGTCGTGGCGCGCGACGGCGATGCCCTGGTTCTGGCAGCGGGCGTAGGCGTAGTTGCTGTCGTTGCGGATCACGCGCGCCCCGGCCGATTCAAAGAATTCAGCGCTGCCGTCGGTGGAGGCGTTGTCGATGACGATCAATTCCCAGGGATGCCCCGTGTACCGGCGCAGGGAGCCGTGGAAAAGCTTGTTGACCGCGAGCTGGTTGTGGACGGCTGTGATGATGCTGATCATGCGTCAATCGCCGAACAACTTTTTCAATTTTTCCCGCGCCGCGGCCTCGCGGGAATTGTTTTCGGCTTTCGCTTTCCAGTCGCGCACGGCGAAATCGAAGTATTCGCAAAAATTGCCGACGTTCTTTTCCAGGACGGGTTCCGCGCGGCGTTCGCGGCATTGTTGGGCGACCCGGGGATCGTAATGCGTGCAGTTCAGGCAGATGCGGAGGTCGGCCCGGCATTTCATGCAGACTTCGCCCCGCCCGGGTTGTCCCGAGAGGACCCA
>Ga0070690_100001699_pt1 | contig 11612 bp, 13 predicted proteins | sample KBSS33HmetaG_FD_64671 | JGI IMG/M metagenome (GOLD analysis project Ga0070690, IMG submission 64671) | Switchgrass rhizosphere microbial communities from Kellogg Biological Station, Michigan, USA - KBS S3-3H metaG | ecosystem: Host-associated > Plants > Roots > Rhizosphere ... | reverse complement strand
TTAGCGACTTTCGCCCGCTCGCGCGGGCTCGACCTATTACGGCATGTTGCCCTGGGGCTGACGCCCCAGGCTCTATGCTTCACGCCTGCTTCGCAGGCTCAAAGACTTTTTGTGCAAAGCTATACCGGTCAATGGTAGCTGACAACTGATACGTGCTTAGTCTCAAAGTGATCAGCAAGGGCGAATCGGCTGTGCCGTTTGATGTGAGGCGGCGGCTTTGCCCCGCCGTACTGTTGCCACATTTAGATTTGGCCTCTGCCCTTCGTAATACTGCAGGTCTTTTCCTGGGCATAGCCCGAAATTGATTTTGCGATTATCACAGGTATGACGCGGGACAATTTCAAGGCGGGCGGGGCATAGCCACCGCTCACATCAAGCGGCAAAGCCGTAGTCATGCGCAACAATAGATGCTGAGGTACTGTCATTGATCACCGAAAAACCTCCAGTCGTAATTATCATCGACGACGATCCGTCGTTTCGTTCCATGCTCTCAAGGCTAGTCGGAACGGTTGGATTGAAGTCCATTGCGTTCACTTCGGCTGAAGAGTTCCTTGCAGCGCCGCAGCCCGATTGTCCGGCATGTCTCGTGTTGGATGTGCAGATGCCCGGGTTAAGCGGTCTGGACCTGCAACGTCAACTTGGTCAGGAGGAGCGATCCTTACCAATCGTTTTCACGACGGGGCATGGAGACATTCCGATGACGGTCGAGGCAATGAAAGCTGGCGCTGTCGGTTTTCTCTCCAAACCATTTCGCAATCAGGACATGATTGACGCGATAAAGGAAGCCATCGCACGCGACCGTGAGGCGCGAAAGCGTTTCGATGAAGTCTCCGATCTTCAATCGCGCTACGAGTCTCTTACCGCCCGCGAGCGAGAAGTTTTTGCGTTAGTCACGAGTGGCGCACTAAACAAACAGATTGCGCAGAAACTCGGTACAAGCGAACGAACAATCAAAGCACATCGAGCGCAAGTGGTTCAGAAAATGCGCGCCGACTCAGTCGCCGACCTCGTGCGAATGGCTGACAAGTTGGGTGTCCATTGAGGAATGAAAGATGGGAGAGGGGAGACAGGGGGACGGGGCGATGGCACGATCCCTCGCCTTGTCGCCCTTTCTCCCCGTCTCCCCGTCCCCTTCGCATTGATCTTTGGTGCAGGTTCACTGAACCCTCGTACAATTTCTAACACCGGCCTGAACTGTTAAGCTCCTGAACATTCGTACGATCGTTGCGGGGGGCGCAATGAACGTGAAGATTGTGAGGAGCAGCTTGGGGCGAACAAATCCTTTAATTGCCGTAGTAGATGACGACCCTTCGATGGTCCGTATGCTGCGACGTGCACTGTCTGTGGAAAGTCTTGACGTTGAATCGTTTGGTTCGGCGGAGGAATTCCTGGAAGCGGACTGCTCTGAGTATGCGTGTTTGATTCTTGACGTCGATTTGCCGGGGATGAGTGGCGTCAATCTGCAAAAGAACCTCATAGAAGCAGGGACTGACGTTCCCGTGATTTTCATGTCCGGCGAATGCGATGAAGCGACGCGGCTTCATGTGCTCAAAGCCGGTGCAGCCGCGTTTTTCCGAAAACCATTCAATATTGAACCACTGCTCGCTGCGGTCAGATCGGTCGCGTGTCTGATGATCAGCTGAAAATCAAGGATGAGGGATGAAGGATGAAGGATGAAAGTGACCTTCTCGATTTGTGGCCTTCATCCTTCATCCCTCATCCTTCATCCTTTCTTTCTAGCTTGCACCAAAGTACAACTCGCCAGAACCAACGTACAATTTTCAAGCGCAATTGACCTTGGTAATCTCCATTCCGTCAGCAAACAACTCGGAAGGAGCTAAACACCATGTCAGCGCAGAAAACACTTTCCCAACTTTCATTCGCAGCCATCACACTCGCTATCGCGGCAATCCCTTGTTTTGCGCAAACGGATTCAGTTGTAACTCCGACCGACACCACTTCGAATCAAATCGCAGCCGTCAGTTACGCCCGACGGACCATCTCTCGGCCGGAGTCAGTAGTTGTCGCCGAAGCGAAAGTCGACCAAAAGCCGACGACGTTTTCCGCCACGAGATTTATGCAATCGGTAAATGCGCCAGCTTCGCTCGAGACGAATTCGTCAACGCCGACGATGGTTCTGAACGATCTCGACGCTGACAAACCGGCTTTGGAGAAACCTGCTTCGTCGAAGCGCATCTCGTTTGTGCCATCGAGAGGACAGCGAATTCCTCAGTAATTATCGCTTACCCCATTTGACGTGTTTCTAAGTTCGAAGGAATAAACAGGAGGTTGACATGCAAAGCGTAGCAGTATTGAACGACCGGATGAATGACGATTATGCGGAGCGGAGCGAAGCTCTTAGTCAGGCCGCACAACGTCTCGTCAACAGATTACTGGGTTGCTGGCAACATGATCTTTCGCGGCCGTTCACCCGAAATGGCAAGAGCTACAGGGTTTGTGTGAAGTGTGGCATCTACAAAAGTTTCAACCTCGAGACGTTTAGGACTCAGGGTGCGCCTTATGTGCGCTTGGCTTCGCAATCGCAAAACTGAGTTTGCCTTGTCGAGAAGTGAATGGAAGATGGGCCTTTGATTCACCTCTTGGCATGATGCTGATGCGGCGATCCCTTCCCATGCGGGGTTTACCTGGATCGCCGCTCAGCTTTCTAACGACATTTGAAGGGGCGGCCCTCCGTGGCCGTCCGCTCTTTTTGCGATCGCAACTTGACGACATGGAAGAGCGGGCGACCACGGAGGGCCGCCCCTACAATCAGAATCTGTAATTGAGTTAGGTCGCTTTATAAGCGCGCATTGAGACGGCTCGGTTCGTGATCACTCCGAATTCCGTTCCTGATTTCACCTTAACTTCGCTACCCTTTTTAACTCGTCCACCGATTAGTCCTGTTACTGCGCCGATGCCCGCACCGATGACGGCTCCCTTGCCCCCACCCGCGATCGCGCCGATGACAGCACCTCCTGCGGCACCACCGCCGATGAATTTCACTTTGCGATGACTCGTTTTCTTCGCGCTGACCGTACCTTCGTTGTCACTCGTCCCGCCTGAAGAATCGAGTTGAGTTAACGATCCGTTTATCGCAGTGTGCACGCCGTTCGGCAGATGCAGCGAATAAAACTGCACGTCCATGGTTGCCGGTTCACCATTCTTGCGTGCGCGCTGAACGGCGGTGACTCGGCCCATCACTTTACTTCCCTGAGGAGCCAGCATGACTCCGTTTCTCGAATACACCGGATCCACCAGTGTGCTCGAGAAGGTCTGGCCAACAAACGCCTTCTCCGAATTCAGTTCGGTATCAAGTCTGGCCCGCATCACGGTGTTTGCAGCAACCGAATAGTAGACGGGTGTAGCGGGCCGCTTCTTCTTCGTTTGCGCGATGTTTAGGTTAACGGAGCCGAGCGCCAACGCGATCAAAATAGCCGCGGATATCGTCGCTCTGTCTAGTTTCAGGTGGCTCATGTGCTTCTCCCTCGATGAAATCAAAAAGCGAACTGGGGCAGAGCTGATTTGTTGAAGCGGTTTAGTTCATGACCGTTCGGGTTCATCATAGCACTCCGCAGGCGTCGCGTGTCGCCCGCTTTTCCGAATCAGGATTCAAACTATTCAATGACATCGATAGACGCCCTGAACATCCACCACTCAACTTCTAGAAACAACTACCACTATTCAATTGCACGTGAGGAAGGGCGTTCACCCCCGCTCTAGATCCATAACGACCCAACCTGCAGCGAGAGTTTCAAGGTACATAACATCAACCACTCAAGTTCCTTTTTGAAAGAATCAAGCTAATTAAGTTGCAGGTGAGGAAGGGCGGTTCACCCCCGCTCAAGTTTGCATCATCAAATTACCCCCGCTGAAACTGCTCAAGATGAGTCTCTTTTTGATCTTGTTCCTGAGCTTGAGTGGTCATGGATCTCAGCGGCGGTGAACCCTTCCTCACCTCAATTTACTAAACTTGATTGGTGCTAGTGGAGGTTGAGTGATGAATGTTATGTACCTTGAACTCTCCTCTCTGCGCATTTATCCGCACCGACAGCAAAGAATCCCCAACTCGTCATCACCGAACCTCTAAGAACTGAAATAAAAACGCAGGCACATCCCTTGCTCTCCTGCCAGAGCTTGGATGAGTGCGTCCAATTGGATGCGAACTTTTACTCCTCGGAGAATGCAATGATCAATCCAACCATGACAGTGCGAGAAGTTGCTCTCGATATGCCTGAATCCACGAGACTGTTTGAACAGTTGAAGATCGACTATTGCTGCGGAGGCAACCGGCCCTTAACTGAAGCCTGTGCTTCGGCCGGACTGGAGATCAATCAGGTGATGGACCTCCTCGCAAACGTAAAGCAGGCGAATACCGAAACGAATGCGATCGACTTTCAGAAACTTTCAGTGTCGGAACTCATAACCCACATCCTTGAAACACACCATGTTTTCACCAAGTCAGAAATGGACCGACTGGGACCACTAACGAATAAGGTGATCAATGCACATGGCGCGAATCATCCCGAGCTAATCCGCGTCGGCGAACTGGTTCAACTGCTGTCTAATGATCTGAAGCCTCATATGTTCAAGGAGGAACAGGTGCTCTTCCCTTACATCGTGGGGATGGACCATGCGCGTTTACAAGGTCGACCCATTCCATTTCCGCCATTCGGCACGGTGAAGAACCCGATTCGCATGATGATGATGGAACACGACACTGCCGGTGATCTTCTGCGGGATCTCCGGATCGTCACGAAAGACTACAAGGTACCGGCCGACGCCTGTATGAGTTTTCAAGCGCTTTATCGTGCACTGGAAGATTTCGAAAAAGATCTGCACCAACATATTCATCTCGAAAACAATCTCTTATTTCCCAAGGCCACGGAGATAGAGGAAGGTTGAGTCTCAATTCCTTTGAATACCAGCAATGAGCACCAGCGCATCACTGGAGATGCGTATTTGCCGGACGTCATATCCCGATTTCCTTCAACGCGCGCTGTGTTCGATCAGTACGGTCTGAAAGGGTGCGGCGGACTCCATGGGCCGTACGAACAAGTAGATTGGTTCGCACGACTTCATGGAGTCGATCCAAACCAACTAATGCAGCAGCTCAACGAGGCTGCGGCGCAATCGCAAGCCCAAGAGTTGGAATTCGCGCCATCTTTGGCCGACTCGATCTATCGACCATTCTTTCTTGCGGCAATCGCAACCGTACTGACTCTCGGTTGTGTGTGGGGTGCGATCAACCTCTTCACGATTGGTCTGAAAGAAAACTTCTCGGCTGTCAGTTATTCGTGGGTGCTCGCGCATGGACACGCGATGGTCTTTGGGTTTGTCGGTCTCTTTATTATGGGCTTCGCGTATCAGGCGTTGCCGCGATTCAAACATACCAACCTGTGGCGACCACGACTGGCATTCTCCGCTTTGCCGTTGATGGTTGTTGGCATCATCTTGCAAACAGTCGCGCACTTGTCCTCGCCTCCATCTCTATCTTTGGAAATCGTTGCCGCCTCGATTCAATTCTTATCGGTGATTGTTTTCGGCACAACCATCGTTATGACCACGCGGCTGGCAAAGAAGCCTGAGAATAATGATCGATTCGTTTACGCATCACTGTTTTGGTTTGTCGTAGCTGCCATTGCTAATCCAATCATCTTCAAGTTGTTTGAGTTGCCCGGTGACCGGCAGCAGCTTCTTTTCAATTTAGCTACCTTCAACATTCCGTACCGTGATGTGCAGCTAATCGGGATCGCTATCGTCATGATCCTCGGCGTCTCTCTGAGGCTACTACCGCACGCTTACGGATTCAGTGAACCCTCGCGCAGTTGGCAGCGATTCATTTTCTGGAGCGTCAATGGATCGCTGTGCGCGGGGGTTATTCTGTTTATCGCGGGAATGTCCGGGGCAAATCATTGGTTGTTGGCAGTGCAGTGGGTGACCACGTTTGTTCTTCTGGCTGTCGCGATCGGAACGCCGTTTCAATATCGACTGTTCGCGTCGGTTGCTGAGCACAGCCGAGACCGCGGTCTAAAGTTCATCCGGGCGGCACACATCTGGTTCATCATTGCGATGGCAATGCTTGTGTTCACGCCTGTCTACAACTTTGCGATCTTCATGCCCATTACCGGATCTCGTTCGCCGTTTTCCCACGCGTTTTTTGGCGCCTATCGTCATGCGCTGACTGTCGGTTTCATCATGATGATGATCGTTGGCGTCTCGAGCAAAGTGGTGCCAATGCTCGCCGGTATCGACCTCCGACGTACGCGGTCTCTTTGGCTGACGTTCATCCTTCTCAACATCGGCAACATCACGCGTGTGTCTTTTCAGATCGCGACCGATTTTTCACCCACAGCATATAAGGTGATGGGTATCTCCGGCTTTATCGAAGTCCTCGGACTGACTCTTTGGGGATACGAACTTATCGCCAACATGCGCGCTGGAAAGAAATTGGAAAAGGCAGGTTGGCCAAAGGTCTTGCCCGAAGCGCTCGAAATCTCTCCCCAAACAAAGGTAGGCGACGTGTTAGAACGTTACCCTGCGACGCTGGAGATATTCTTGCGTCATGGATTCACACCGTTAAGCAATCCGCTGTTAAGGAAAACACTTGCGCGTGCGATCACGATCGAGCAAGCCTGCCGCCGCGAAGATATTGATACGACGAATTTGATAATGGAACTCAAAGCAGTCGCCGGAGGCGCGCAAGCGATCGCGACACCACCGGTAACAATCACACGAATCAATCAGGCACAATCGATCTAAACATGGCAGATGCAAGCCGGCGATTAGCCGACGACCACTTGGCGATCTCCCAGGTTCTAAATGAACTGAAGACCGCCCTCGAGAATGGTGAGGTTGAAACGAGCCACGCCAAACTCGATCTATTCTGGGCGCGACTCGCCGTGCACATCCGCGCTGAACATCTACATTTGTTTCCAGCGGTCGTAGCTGAATCTCGTGACACGTCCGTGAACAATCCTTCTCTTCCCGATCGGAACCAGATCGAAGTCGCCGTCGAGCGATTGCTGGACGATCACGAATTCTTTATGCGCGAACTTGCAGCGGCGATTCAGATAGTTCGCAGCCTCGGCAAGTCTTCGGATACTCGAATCGATCTTGAAGGCCTTAAGAATATTCAGAACACAGTGACTCAAATCGAAAAGCGACTTGAGATTCATAATGAGCTGGAAGAAAACGAGGTCTATCTTTGGGTCGGAACCGTCTTGAGCGAGACGAAACAAAGTGAACTCGCAACTAAAGTGGCGCAGGAGCTTGCGAATAGACCGCCGAGATTCTCAACAGAAGCGTGGCAAAGTTCGTGATTAGTAGTTGCAAACGGGGCGTAGCCCGACCGTGAGGGGGGGCTTGAGAATGTGGGCTGCGGAGCCCTCCCTCACGGTCGGCCTAATGCCCCGTTGTGTTATAAAGGGGTACCAATCCACTTCAAACGCACCAACTCCCTGGGATCGACTGTCTATGAATAGTCTGTCGACTACTCGCAAGCCTTTGTTGCTCGCTTTGGCAGCTCGTTTCTGCTGACTGATTTAGGTTCCTACGCGTCCGCGTATTAACAGCCGGTAAAGCAGGAGCAGAATAATTGCACCAGCCACCGCCAGCACCAGACTCATGAGAAAACCAGGCCTGGTGACGTCACCTGAACCACTGGCGCCGTACCCGAATAGCAACTGTCCCAGGTAGCCTCCAATAACAGCGCCAACGATTCCAATCAACGTCGTGACAATGAATCCTCCGGGATCTTTTCCTGGCATAATCACTTTCGCAATAATGCCGGCAATCAGCCCGAACACTATCCAACCGATCACTGCTAGCATAGTCCCTCCTTCGAAAGTTTCAGTTAGTGAATACTTCCTTCAATCGTCAATCTGTGGGGTTGGCGTGGCATTTTCGCACCTGCGAGCGCGAACAGTAAAGGCAAACTCCGCACGGCCACGCATTTCTGTCGCCATTTCGTTGGCATGTCCATTGCTCACCTGACCTACATCGCGAGAAGTTGGTAAGAAAAACGTACGAGAACGCGGTCGTACGATTTCTATCAGGACACTCGAGGTCTTATTTCGCAAGCCATGTATAACAGGGGGGTTGATATGGATTGGACGCAAGAGATCGGGGAGTTACTTCAACAGTACGAGTCGAATAACCCGGGCGCATCGCCACAGCAAGTCAGTCAAGACTTCGAACAAGTCGCGCAGGCCGCGCCACCGTCAAGCTTGGCAAATGGTCTTGCCGCAGCATTCCGCTCGGAGCAGACACCGGCATTCGGAGAGATGGTTGGGAATCTTTTCAGCAACTCTGGTGGGCAGCAACAGGCAGGTCTGCTAAACACATTAATTGCAGCGGCCGGCCCTGCACTCGTATCCCAGGTCTTATCTCGGTCCAGTGGTGGTGGAAATGTTTTGTCTCGTCTACTGAATCAAGGACAAACGGAGGTTGCCCCTGAGCAAGCTCAGCAAATCCCACCGGACACAGTCGCCGAGATAGCCGCACACGCCGAAAAACAAGATCCGTCGATCATCGATCGAATTAGCAGCTTCTATGCTGAGCACCCGACGCTCGTGAAGAGCCTGGGCGGCGTTGCGCTGACCATAGCGATGGCCAAACTAGCGGAACGGCAATACGGCCACTAGGAGCAATTCACATGGCTTCATTATGGAAATTTGGCGGTCTTCCCTGGAGCGGCCTGGCGAAGCGTGTCTGGAGCGAGATTCAGGAAGACGATGTGTTTGGCCGCGCCGCTCAATTGTCGTACTACTTTCTGCTCGCGTTGTTTCCTTTGCTTCTATTTCTAACTTCCGTGATCGGTCTCATACTCGGATCCGGAACAGGCACGCGGCACGCGCTGTTTAGTTATTTATCGCGCGTGATGCCGCCGTCGGCCTTTCAACTGATCGACTCCACGATGTTGGAAGTATCGGCGGCGAGTGGCGCTGGAAAGCTCTCGTTCGGAATTCTCGCCGCGTTGTGGGCCGCGTCAAATGGAATGGGTGCGATCACTGAGTCGTTAAACGCCGCTTACGACCTAAAAGAGACTCGACCCTGGTGGAAGCAGCGATTGGTATCAGTCGGCTTAACCATCGCGCTTTCAATTCTGATAATCACAGCACTCGGTCTTGTCGTAGGAGGTGGTCGAATCGCTGATTGGCTGGCCCATACTTACAGCCTTGGATCGGTGTTCGTTATTACATGGAAGATCATTCAGTGGCCAGTCGTTCTTGCATTCATGATTCTTGCGTTCGGGCTGATCTATTACTTCGCGCCCGACATGCGTGAGCAAGCTTGGCAGTGGCTCACGCCAGGTGCTGCATTGGGGGTCGCGATCTGGTTGTTGGTGTCCGTCGCGTTTCGTGTGTATCTGCATTTTTTTGATTCTTACAGCAAAACGTACGGTTCATTGGGCGCTGTGATCATCCTGATGCTCTGGCTTTACTTTACTGGTGCAGCGATTTTGGTTGGCGGTGAAGTCAATTCCGAAATCGAGCATGCTGCAGCGGAACAAGGCGCGCCGGATGCGAAGGAGAAAGGAGAGAAGGCCCCGGATGATCGTGGGCATCGACAAGCGGCTTAAGCGAAATGATTACGGCGAGATTGTTACTGGCGGTTTTAATAATTGTTCTCACTGCGATAACGCATGCATTAGTGCTGGCGCGTTGAGGCTGTCACTTCGTGTAGTTGTCAGTACGAATCCGACGCACTTTCGTCGGAATGGCTAACGAATGTCCGATACGCTTTAGAGCCTCTTGCAGAATTGACGATCGATGCCACGGCCTTGCGCCGTGGTAGCTCACGTTCGCAGCTACGATAAACAGCACGATCCGTTTTGAGAGCCACGGGCTTGCCCCGTGGAGTCTCACTTCCATGCATGCGAATGACTTAAGGCGCCATCATGAAAAAAACGTGAGCCTCCACGGGACAAGCCCGTGGGATCCAGATCACTCGGCCGCCGGCACATTAGCTACAAGCGTGAGTTACCACGGCGCAAGGCCGTGGCATCGATGGTGAATTTTGCAAGAACCTCTGAAGCATATCGGACATTCGTTGAGCCATTCCGATGAGGCTCTCGTGAAAGTTATTTCATTACTGTTTCCATGCGTGGGGTCCGGCCGCAATTGATGGCGGTCGGCCGAAGATGCTTGGGTCGTGCGCCGTATTTACCTCGAAATTGATATTCGCGCTTTTCTGTTTGCTGGGCATATTAATTCCGTCAATCAGTGCATAACTGGATAATTCAACCGTCAGCGTGGAGCGAGAGCTGCCGTTGTAAAAGACTTCGATGCGGACGGGTAAATGTGTTTTTCGATCGAGAAAGTAATCAATCGTTTTGTTTTCAAACATCGTGCGAACCACATCCACTTTGCTTCCGCCAACAGTACGGGTAGATACAGCAATAGGTTGCGGCTGCACCCACTGAGATTCCATCAGATAGAGATATTGAGCTTGCATTATCCCCTCCGGCAGCGACGTTCCTTGTCGTGCCGGACCGCAAACTGGCTTCGACGCGCCCTGGTATACCGTGCATCGTTTGTCTTGGTCGAGATCCAGCCAAGCCACGCTTAAGTGAAATGGCGGAGGTAAGCCATCGTCCCATGACCAGACTCTATTCGGAAAGACGTAGAGCCGACTCACCAACCCACGGTGAATGGGGATCCCCAGGAAATTTCTCGTAATTTCGGTGTACCAAACACGGAGAGTCTTAACTTTGTATAGTTGTTCGCGACCACCTTTAGCGATGATCGCTTTTTCCCACAAATCGCGTGCTGATGTGACATCTTGAGCGTATATATTCCCCGCAGCCAACACCGATACCAGGACCACCGCCGATACAAATCTAATCATTTACTTCTTCCTACCAGAAACGATTCGAACGCGGGTGTCGAGCAAGCGCAATGCCATTAGCGCTTCGTATCGGAACAATATTGGCGATGCGAGAGGGTGGGATGGAAATCAGATGTGCACGGTGAAAAGGCGGACGCGCTGCCGTAATTCTTTGCGACGTGGTGAGAATTGCTGCGGTTACTTCGTGTAGGTGTCAGCACCAAGAAAATGCAATGAGACATACGGCTCATTTCCGATGACCCAACTGTCATGAGGATCCGCAGGAACGTGGAAGATTGTGCCAGCGTCAAGTTCAACGTTCTCTCCATTAACCATTGCAGCCATGGCCTTGCCAGAGATCACAAGTCCAACGTGCTCGACTTCGCAGAACGGTGTGCCCGCGATTGGAGCCACGTGCTCTGACCATTTCCAGCCTGGTTGATAAGTGGCACGCCCTATCGTCAGTCCTCCGATCCGAATGATTTCGAATCTTCCGTGCTCGAACTCGCGAGTTTCGTCCGGCTGCTCAAATCTTTTGAGAATTACTTCGTTCATTTTCAACTCCTTGGGCGACGTGTGACTAACAGAAATGACTCAACGAATGTTCGATACACTTTAGTTTGTCGTGACGTGCACAAGATTCAATGTGCCAGAATTGACTCAACGAATGTCCGATATGCTTCAGCTTGTCGTGAGGTTCGCGAGATTCAACTTACCTCGGGACTCGCCGCCGCCGAACCTCACGACAAGCTGAAGCGTATCGGACATTCGTTGAGTCATTTCAG
>Ga0070690_100001698_pt1 | contig 11613 bp, 6 predicted proteins | sample KBSS33HmetaG_FD_64671 | JGI IMG/M metagenome (GOLD analysis project Ga0070690, IMG submission 64671) | Switchgrass rhizosphere microbial communities from Kellogg Biological Station, Michigan, USA - KBS S3-3H metaG | ecosystem: Host-associated > Plants > Roots > Rhizosphere ... | reverse complement strand
AAGCCGCAGGTAATTGGGATCGAGCGCGACCCCTTTTTTGAAAACAACGTCCATTTCCTCTTTGGACCAACCTTGTCCCAGCGCGACCTGCAGCAAACCGCGATAGATCTCGGGATCGCGGACCGAAAGCCGGTCGGCTTTTTCCAGACAATCCCGCCCCAGGGTCAGCCGCTCTTTCATCAACCGCCATCCCTCTTCCGTCACCGAATCGGCATAACCGCTGCCGCGCGCTTTCCACGCCCATGATGTATAGATGTTGCCCAGGACGACCAGGGGCGTCGGCGATTCCGGATAAGCTGCCTTCCATTTTTCCAATTTTTCGACGTAGGTTTGCCACTCATCGTCGCCCAGGTTGCGGCTCAAACCACTCAGGTTGTCGTAGGCCATGCGAAGCGGGATCTGGCCTTTGTAAAATTCCGTTTTCTGCGACCGAAATCCGGTCATCAGTTTTTCCAACTCGTCAAATCGCTCATCAAAGACCATCCGCGTCATCTCGTCCCGCGACGGAACGGTGTCGGCAAAAAGCGATGGGCAAAGCGCACACCAACAGAAGATAACCACGCTAAATATTCTTTTCATGATGTCCTGATCATTTTGTTTTTAACACGATCCTCATCCGCCGGGCATCATTATTCTTCCGTCTCCCCGTCCCCGGCCCGCAACACCCGGAATTCATGCGTCCAGGGATCGATCCGGCAGGCCACGCTGTAATCGCAATAATCACACGCTGTCTGCTTGCCTTTGCGATACGGATCGAGATCGGCGGCCCCGGCATAGATCTCCTCGCCAAATCTCCGGAGCAGTTCTTCCGCCCGGCGCAGCAATCTCTCGAATTCCGGACGCGGCAACGCCTGGGTTGATCCCTTGCGCAACGACCCGTCTTTGTTCACCTGGTAGCTGAACTGGTCTTTCGCTTCCACCCGGTCCAATTTCTTCAATATATCCGCATCAAAACGGCCCGCGTGCCGGTAAGCGGTCCGCTTTGACCCGGCCACGTCCGCCAGCACATCGTTGCGCGTGCCGCCGTTCTCCAATTCTCCCCGCAGATTCACGTAAAAAACACCGGCGGGGACCAGGCGCTTCGCCTGGAACGTCTTTTCGGGATCCTTCCAGTGCGACAATACATTGAGGTAAGCCAGTAATTGCAATTGGATACCGTGCTCGATAAAGACCGCGTCCAGTTTCTTCCCCCCCGCTTTGTAATCCAACACCAGCGCCAGGGCCTCGCCTTGCTCGTTCCGGCACAGGTCGACACGATCGATGCGGCCTTCCAGCGACAGCTTGCGGCCGCCGGCCAGCGGGATTTCCCAGGCCGTTTCGGGCGATTGTTTCGTCCCGAAATCCAACTCCGCCTTTTCCGGGTCAAACTCGTTCTGTTCACGCAACCAGCGCACGGTCACGGCGATGAAATCCTGGATCGCCCCGGTCATCACCCGGGCCGCAAACCGCGACCGCGCGTTTTCCTGCAGCAACCCGTCCCGGAATCCGCCGGCCAGCTCTTCGGCGATCCGGCCGATGCATTCCCGCGCTTCCTCCGGGGTGAGATCCCGCCAGCGCCCGCCGTCCGCGGTCGCTTCTTCATGGAATTTCTTGAGCAGTTCGTGCTGGAAATTGCCGCGTTCGCGCCGGTCCAATTCGAATTTCTTCCGTTCGCGCGCGCCCAACCCTTTCCGGACAAAAAAGCGGAACGGACATTGCGCGAATTCCTCCAGCCGGCTCACCGACACTTTCAACACCGGCCCATAAAGTCGATGGGCGATCGCCGGCGACAAATTCTCTTTCGGATCCGGCGCACGCAGCCCGCTCAATCGGGCGCTCAGGCCCGTGACCGCAGCGATATCCGTCAAAGCGGGGTGAGGATAGATGAACGGCACCAATTCATTCACGTGTTCAACCTGTTCCAGGTCGATCCCGGTTTGAGCGGCATCGGTCTGGAGCGATGGCAACAGTTTCTGCAGATGACCGATGAACGGCGATGGGGCCATCGCCCGGCCATCGGCATCCGCCCGGGAAAATGTCATCACCAGTTTTTCCGAGGCGCGCGTGAAGGCCAGGTAACCGTAAAACTGTTCGCGCGATAATTGCTCCCGCAGGTTCGATCCGCCGAACATCTGCAACGCCTCGCGCTCCGCTTCCGTCAGGATCACCGGCGACGCCGGCAACGCCGGGAACACGGTTTCATTGACACCCAGGACCAGGACAAATTTCAGGTCCGGATTGCGCGCCCGGTCGATCGCGCCGACCAGCACTTCATCCAGCACCGGCGGGATCACTCCCACCGTCAGGTTGCCCAGGCCGGCTTCCAACACCGGCAGCCAGTCGCGCAACGGCATGACCGTCTTCGCAAAACCCAGCGCCAGGTTGTCCAGCCACGATTCCATCTGTTCCAACACGCTCTGGTGCGGCGACGGTTGCCGCGATGAAACCCCTTTCCCCGCCGCGTGCCAGTCGTCCAGCACGCCTTCAACACCGATATCCGCCCAGAACTGTCGTATCAATTCCGCCAATCGTTTTCCATCCGGCTGAAAACCGCATCCGCCCAGGCCTTCGTGAAGCCTTTGGAACACCGGAAACACCGCTTTTCGCACCGGCTCCAGGACGTCGTCCGGCAACGGGCTGAACCATTTCCGGCCCTGCCAGCCGAATTCCAACGCCGCGTTTTCCAGGCGATCGATGTCGTTCTCCCGGACCGCCCCGAAACCGGCTTTCAACGCCGCGAACCAGTCCTCATGCCGCCAGTCGAAGGCCACCGTCCGCAAGGCGCTGCGCGTCAGTTCCGCCAGCGGGTGATGCGCGATGGATTCGCGGCGGTCGAGAAAGAACGGGATCCCATACCGTCGGAACGCCCGCGCCAACGGCTTGTGATAATCATCGAGGTTGCGGACGATGACCGCGCAATCCCGGAACCGGTTTCCCGCCCGCACGAACTTCAAGATCTCACGCGCCGCCAACGACGTTTCCGCTTCAGGATCGGCACAGGCGGTGATCACGATCGATGCCGGATCCGGGACGCGGGATCCGGGATGCGACGCTGCGATCGTCCAATTTTTCTCCAGCCACGCCAGGTCGGCCTTGTTCGAAAACCGGTTTTTTTTCGTGTCCTGCTCCAGGACTTCGATCTGGACCGCAACGCCCGGCGATTGCTCGATGCGCTGGCGGCATTGCTGGAAAGTCTTGCCGACACCGTTCCAGATCGAAAGCCATGAATCGGCGGCGGCGGCGCCGTTAAGGCAGAAGGCCAGCGTCGCGTTCTCACAAAAAGGGACGATCGCCGCCAACAGATCCAATTCCAACGGCGTCATCTCCGCAAAACCATCGAGCCATAAATCGGAAAAGCGGAAAGCGGAAAAGCGGAAACGATCTTTTAAAGCCTCGGCCGCAAATGCGAGCAGGCAATCGGCGTCCTGCAGGCCGTTCTCTGCCAGCCAGCCGGAATATTTTTCCTGCAACAGGCCGACGTCGGCCAGTTTGTCGACCAGGCCGGCCGGCAAACCTTTTCGCCCCGCTGCATCGCGAAGTTTGGCGGAGGTCGCGCCGTGTTGTTGTAACTCTCCCAACAGATGACTGAGTTGCTGCGCGAAACCGGGCCGGCGCGCGCTTTGGCCGAACAGCTTTAATTCGTCTTTGTGGCGCAACAGGAGCGCGCGCAGGACCATCACCCGGCCTTCGCCGGACAATATCGCCGGCGGCGCGACGTTCAACCGTTCAAAGATGAAACGGGCCAGTCGTTCGAAGGACAAGATGTGCAACCGGCTGAAGCCGTTCAAAGCATCATCGGTCAGCAATTGCCGCTCCAGCTGGAAGGTCGCCTGTTTGGGCGCCAGGAAGATGATGGGCGGTCCCTGGGGATCTTTTCTCAACGCCGCGCGGATCCCGTCCAGACACCGGAAGGTCTTGCCGCTGCCGGCGGGACCGAGAAGGAATCGCGCTTGCACAGAACCGTTTTAACGCAAAGGCGCCCGGAGGCAAAGGCGCAAAGTTCAGGCAGCGCCCTAATTTGGTGGTGCATTGCTGCGGCAATGCAGGCGGTGCGGCAGCACCGCCCTACCAGATTACGGCACCACCAAATTGTTCACGGCGTCACGGCGTCCTCGTAACGCTCGGAAAACTTCAGTTCATCAAAATAAAAACGTTGGCAGTTTTGTCCGTTCAGCCGATACAGGCACACGTTGACGCTCGCCAGACGGTTCGAGGGCTTGTGGTCGTGATATTGCGAATTGTCCGGATTATAACCTACCTTGATATGTTCCAGTTTTAACTTTTCCTTCCCATCCAGCGTGATAGCAATCATGCCGTTCGTTTCCCGGGGCGAGGGACGCACGGCCACCACCCAATGCAACCATCGGCCGGTCGTCACCGGTCCCAGATCGAAATATTGCGCCCGACCGGGGAACGATTCGTCGGCGTTATGATCGTCATCGCGCAGGATCAGGGCAAAATTACCGTTCGTGCCGGCATCAGCCCAGCCGCGGGTCGCAGCATCTTTTGGATCCACGATCACCAGGGAGATGGGCGGATGAAACGGCGAGCCCTGCCACCATTGTTCGAACAACAATTCCCCTTCGCCCGGCAGGCGGTAATACGTCGGATCGATCTTCATGACGAAACCGTGATACCAGTCGACCGGTTTGGCCACCAGGGGCGTGAACCGGTCGTGGCCACCCACGCTGTCGATGCTCGCCTTATACGCAGCCCGGGCACTGTTGGTGGATTCGTCGCGCGCGATGATCTGGATCTCGAACGCCGCGCTCCCCAGATAATGTTCATTGGTCGTCGTCTGGATCGTGCCCACCAAAACCGGAGCCGCCGTGTTCCGCTCGCCCTGTTTGAAAGTCAGCTGGGAGCGGTAGTGATCCGGCGGTTCCGTGTAAAAGCCGAAAACAGGATTTTTACGGATATCATAAGCGACCGTCCCGCCTTCGGCCGTCAGGTGCGTGAACAATTCCGCGCGGGCCGCCATGGGGAACAACAAGGCGACCAAACAAAAGCACGCCGGTTTCATGGCTGCTGATCCTGCGGATGTTGCGCCAACAGCCAGCGCATGGCGTCGATCTCGCCGTAAAGCCTCATCCGTTCCTGGTAGCTGACCAACTCAGCATCCGTGAATTGCGGATACAAGGCCATGAAGCTTTTCACGGTTTTACTCCATTCCGACCGTTGTGTCTTGAGGTCCTTCAACGCGGCCGCCGGCGTCTCGTCATCCAGAAACTCGTAATGCCTGTCCTGGTCCAATCCACGCAACGCCATCGATTGAATGGCGAGGCCGACGAGTTGATTGACCAGATACTTGCCGCTGTCACCGCTTCCGACCTGGCGTGCGAAATTTAACTCCGCCAACGTCATGTTTTCGGCTGATTCTTTATCGCCGGCGGCCGCATACTGTTTCTGCAAGTCGTCCATATGTTGCACCAGCTTTCGATAACCCGCCAACATGGGTATGTGTTCATCGTTCTCCATGGCGATGCGACCGGCGTCGGATATCGATTTGCCCGCGCACAAAGCCATTTGCTCCCGGTCCAACTGCGAATCGACAGCGTACGTCCCGAACTGTTTCTTGCCGTCGGCCGCGAGCAATTCGTTGATGGCCGCGTTGGTGTTTCCGCGCTCAAAATAATCCTGGGCCGACAGGTAATCGGCCAGGGCATTGTCCGGCGCCGACGCCTTGAACCGGTCCAGCCATTTGCGCCGGTCCGCCGGAAACGCATTTTTTGCCAGGACGGCGAACTGGACGCGGGGATCATCCGGAAAGTTCGCGACCGCTTCGTTCAAATAATTCGTGTCTTTGGCCAGATGAAACGCAGCCAGCAGGTTCGCGGCGTCGCGCGGATGCCCGGCCAGGCACTCGGCGACTCTCCCGGCGTCTACTGGCGGCGTCGGGATCATCTCCGTGACGTCGTCGTCCGACGAAGCCGTTTTCGGTTCCGGTTTCACGTGCCAGGCGATGGCCGGGGATGGAGACGGAATAGTTGTGGTTTCGGCGGCAGACGAGGTTGGTGATGGAGCGGGTTTATTGCGGAAAATATGCAGGACGACGAGCCAGCCGATGCCCATGATCGCCAGGAGCAACAACCATTTGATCGGGCTGGAACGCACGCCCGAAAGTTAGCGTCCCTGAGGAAATCAATCACGCAATTTTTATTTCCTTTCATTCAAAACCGGCTATCCTTCTTGGCTGTCTGTGAAGAAAAACTCATAAAATTATGCCACTGACCCACACCAGAGAATTGTTTGCGAAAGCGTTGAAAGGCAAGTATGCGCTCGGCGCTTTCAACGTGAACAACATGGAATTGCTTCAGGCCATCATCGAAGCCTGCGAAGAAGAAAAAGCACCCGTGATGCTCCAGATTTCCAAGGGCGCCCGCCAGTACGCCAACCCGGTTTACCTCAAAAAACTCATCGAAGCCGCCGTCAGCCTGTCCACCATCCCCATCGCCGTCCACCTCGACCATGGCGATTCCTTCGAGCTGTGCAAGGAATGCATCGATGAAGGCTTCACCAGCGTCATGATCGACGCCAGCCATGAGCCGTTCGAAAAGAACGTCGAGATCACCAAAAAAGTCGTCGAATACGCCCACAAACATAACTGCGTCGTCGAATCCGAACTCGGCCATCTCGTCGGCGCCCAGTTCGACGAAGGCGAAGAAGGCGGCGCCCACTCGGCCAGCGGCCATTATACGGTTCCCGAAGAAGCGGTCGAATTTGTCAAAGCCACCGGCTGCGATTCCCTCGCCGTCGCCATCGGCAACTCCCACGGCGCCTATAAATTCAAAGGCACCCAGCACCTCGACCTCGAACGCCTTAAGCTCATCAAAAAAGCGCTCATGGATGCCGGCATGGGCGATTACCCGCTCGTGTTGCACGGAGCCTCGTCGGTCCCCAAAGACCTCGCCGAAGAGATCAACAAGTACGGCGGCAAGCTGGGCACCGATACCGCCGGCGTGCCCGAAGCCGATATCGAGATCGCCCGCCGCACCGGCTGCACCAAGGTCAACATCGACACCGACCTGCGCCTGGCGATGACCGCCGCCATCCGCAAGGTGTTCTCGGAAAACCCGAAGGAATTCGACCCGCGCAAATACATCGGACCGTCCCGCACCAAGGTCAAGGAACTCGTCCGCCATAAGATCAAGAACGTCCTGTGCTGCGCCGGACACGCCTTCGACTAAGAAGCGAAAAATCGTGAAAGCGGAAACAGGTTCTCTGTTTCCGCTTTTTCTCTTTCCCGCTTTTCCCATTTCCCCCCTTTTTCTTTGCGCAAAACCGTCACAATGAAGGTGACAATTTTGCACGGTCCTTCTTCGACTCTCTTCCGTCTTTCTTCAAAAAACCTGCGATTTTCAGGGGTTTTGGCCTTGGCATGGCCAAAGCTGAAATAACAGGGGTAGCGGTAACCATTTAACGTAAAACGAAAGGATAACTATGAAACTGACAAGAGCCACCACCTGGCCGGGAATCACCCGGTTGAACGACCTGCGCGATGAACTGGACCGCATCTTCGATGCGCCGCTCTCGCGTACTTCAGAACTGCTCGGTTGGACGCCGGCCTTTGACGTCTACGAAAACAAAGATAATTTCGTCGTCAAAGCCGAATTGCCGGGCATGAAACGGGAAGATCTCAGTGTTTCGCTCCATGACGGCAGCCTGATCGTCTCAGGCGAACGCAAGGCCGAGAACTACGAAGAAGGGACCGAAGTCTATCGCTCCGAGCGTTTCTTCGGGAAATTCCAGCGTTCCGTCACGTTGCCGAACGCCGTCGCCGCCAGCAAAGTCAAAGCCGAATACAAAGACGGCGTCCTGACGGTCACGCTCCCGAAAAGTGACGAAGCCAAACCGAAGCAGATCGAAGTCAACATCCTGTGATCCGCGCCCGGACTGCTCAACCCCCTGTCCACCAACGGACAGGGGGGTTTTCCAGTTCATCCGGCGTCGCCTTTTTTTATGTCGCATATGCGACATAAAAAAGGCGACGGGTTTTGGACCTGTTCTTGCCGGAAATCGGGGGCGTGATAAAATAGGGGCGTGACCCCGTCCCTGGAGCGGCAAAAAGGCCGGCTGCTTGCCACAGCCTGGTTCTTCCTGCTTTGTACTGCTGCCGCCGCCGCTTCCACCAATTCCGATTGGTCTCTCCGGGTCTGGCAATCCGATGAAGGGCTCCCGAACAATACCGTCACCGGCCTTGCCCAGACCGCCGATGGTTATCTATGGATCGCCACCCCGACGCGGTTGACGCGTTTTGATGGCAACCGTTTCGAGGTCGTCTCGCGTGAAGTCTTCGCCCCGGGTTCCTCCCAGCGCACCAGCAAGCTGATCCGAAGCCGCCAGGGCGGCTTATGGCTGGCCATGGACCACGGCCCGGTCATCCATGCGCGGGATGGCGATATCCAATATTTCTCCAAAAATCTGCCGGATGAGATCGTCCAGACCGTGGATGAGGACAGCACAGGCGCGCTCTGGGTGACTTATCGGGGTTCGGCCGGTGTCTATCGGGTTTTTGACGGCCAGGTATCCCGTTTCACCCGGACCAATGGCCTGCCCGAATGGTCGTTCATCTCGCTCGCCGAGGATCATCAACATCGCTTGTGGTTCGCCAAAGGCGGAGTCGTCGGCATCATCAACGACGGACGCTTCGATATCCGCTTTCCCATCACCAATCCGACGACGGGTATCCGTATCGCACCGGCAGCGGCCGGCGGGCTGTGGATCTGCGCCGGCACGGAGCTGTTCCGGTTGGCGGAAGACGGTGCGCCTGAACGAGTGGGGACGTTCCAGCCCGATATGCGGGACGCCGAGCCCAGCGTGTTGCACGAAGACCGGAACGGCGGCGTCTGGATCGGCACCACTGACAGCGGATTGTTTCATTTCGATGGCACACGCTTTGAAAGCGTGGCGACGTCGCACCGGCAGATCCTCAGCCTGCTTGAGGACAGTGAAGGTGATATCTGGGTGGGCACGGGCGGCGGCGGCCTGAACCAATTGCAACCACGGGCGATCACGCTGGAAAATGCTGCCAGCGGCCTGCCGTTCGAATCGTTGCGAACGATCAGCGAGGATTCCGCGGGGGCATTTTGGGCCACGACCCGGAACGGATTGCTTGTCTGTCGCAGTAATGGCACCTGGAAAACGATCTCCACCAACAGCAACTGGCCCGGTGGGGTCGCCACGGCGGTGGCAGCCGATAAGGAAGGCAATGTCTGGGTCGGCACCCAGAATTCTGCGCTCTATTGCCTTCGCGATGGAGAATTCTCCGTCTGGCGCCCCACCAATGGCTTCGTCAGTCATACGATCCATGCTTTGCTGGCCGACGACCATGGCGGGGTCTGGATCGGCGGCAACGCTCCCGAAAGCGTGCAGCATCTCCACGACGGCCGGTTGGACAGCATCCCGTTGCCGCACGCGGTAGGAATGATCCGCACTTTCGCAGCGGACACGAATGGCGGCCTCTGGGTCGGTTCCACCAAAGGCGCCCTGCTATATATTGTCAGCAACCAGGTCGTCGACGTCGGCCGGCAAGTGGGCTCGACCAACTCCATCCGCAGCCTCTGCACCACGCCCGACGGCAGTGTCTGGATCGGGTACGCCGGCTGGGGACTCGCGCGGATCAAAGACGGGAACCTGTCGCGCATCACGTCCGGTCGCGGCCTTTACGACGACTATATCTCCCAGATCGTCCCTGACGGGAACGGCTGGCTTTGGTTCGGCGCCGACCATGGGATTTTCAAGATCCGCGAACAGGAACTGAACCGGGCCGTTGAAAATCCTTCCACGCGGGTCCAATTCGTCCATTACGGCCGTGATGAAGGTTTGCCCAGCCTCCAGGCCAATTTTGACGAATCGCCCAATTCATTGCGCAGTCGCGACGGCCGGCTTTGGCTGCCGATGAGCACCGCCCTCGCGGTCGTCGAACCCAGAAATTTTCATGAACATTCCCGGTCGCCACCGATCCTGTTGAACCGGGTCCTCGTCGATGATTCCCCCGTCGCCTCATATGGCGGTGTCATGCCGGCCTCGACCGCGATCGACCTGAAGAATCCGCAGGCGATGATCCGGCTGGCCCCGGGACATCATCGTCTCGAGCTCGATTTCACGGCGGTAAGCTTCAGCGCGCCGGAAAACATCCTTTTCCAGTATCGTCTCAAAGGTTTTGACGATAAATGGGTCGAAGCCGGCACCCAGCGCAACGCCATTTACTCGCGATTGGCCGCCGGGCCTTATCAATTCCAGGTGCGGGCCCGGGACAGCGGGGCCGACTGGAACAACACCACGGCGAACCTGGCGTTCATCGTGGAACCCTACTTCTGGCAGACGTGGTGGTTCCGGTTCACCAGCACCGGCCTGTTCACCGTCCTGTTGATCGCCGGCGTCCGTTACGTGTCGTTCCGCCGCCTCCGATCCCGCGTCCGCGCGCTCGAACAACAAGCCGCGCTCGACAAGGAACGCGCCCGGATCGCGCGCGACCTGCACGATCACCTCGGCGGCACGCTCACGCAGATGACGCTGCAGCTCGAACTGGCGTTGCGGAGCAAAGCCCGGCCCGAAAAGACCGAAGCCCACGTGGAACGCGGCCTCGAAGCCGCCCGCCAGGTCATCAAGTCGCTCGACGAAACCGTCTGGGCGGTCAACCCGGGCAACGACACCTTGCCGCACGTGATCAATTATATCGGTGAATATGCCGTCGAATTTTTCCAAAGCGCCGGCATCCGTTGCCGCCTCGACCTGCCGGAACGCCTGCCGCCCCAACCGGTCTCCGCGGAGACGCGGCACAACCTGTTCCTGGCCATGAAAGAATCGTTCAACAACGTCGTCCGGCATGCCAATGCCAGCGAAGTCCGCCTGCGCGCCGATGTGACCAACGGCGCGCTGAAATTTTGGGTCGAAGACAACGGGCACGGTTTCGAGCATGACTCGAACCGCGTTTCCGCCGACGGCTTGCGCAACATGCAGAAACGGATGGAAGACATCGGCGGCACGTTCAAGGTCGAAAGCAGGGGCCGCGACGGCACACGCCTGGCCTTCATCTGTCCCTGGCAGGACGGGAATTGATGGAACGATTGTGTTTCCATCTATTTCATGTTATAAAACTCAAATCCCAGTCGCCACCAACATGGCCATCACTGTTTCCATCGTCGAAGACAACCGGGGGACCCGCGAAAGCCTGGTCGAACTCTGCAACGAGACGGAGAACATCCGTTGCATCGGCACGCATGCCACCGGCGAATCCGCCATGCAGGGGATCCCGGTTGAAAAACCCGACGTCGCGCTGGTCGACATCAATCTTCCCGGCATGAGCGGCATCGAATGTGTCGCCAAGCTGAAAGCGCTGATGCCGTCGATGCAGATCCTCATGCTGACGACCTATGCGGAAACCGACCTGATCTTCAACTCGCTCCGGGCGGGTGCCAGCGGGTATCTGTTGAAGAACCGGCCGACGGCCGAATTGCTGCAGGCGGTCGAACAGGTGCAGGCCGGCGGCGCGCCCATGACCATGCAGATCGCGCGCAAGCTGGTTGAACATTTTTTCCAGACCGGCCCGAACGAGCAGGCGCCATCCGACCTTCAAAACCTGACGAAACGCGAATCGGAGATCCTCGCCCTGTTATCGAAAGGTTTCCTGTA
>Ga0070690_100001692_pt1 | contig 11622 bp, 8 predicted proteins | sample KBSS33HmetaG_FD_64671 | JGI IMG/M metagenome (GOLD analysis project Ga0070690, IMG submission 64671) | Switchgrass rhizosphere microbial communities from Kellogg Biological Station, Michigan, USA - KBS S3-3H metaG | ecosystem: Host-associated > Plants > Roots > Rhizosphere ... | reverse complement strand
GCGTGGGTGCAGGAGGTGATCAACGCCGTCGAGCTGTCGTTCCGCGAGCGCCGCTGGATCGCGCTGCCGCTGTCGCGATGACCGCCCTCGCCCGCTTCTTCGAGCGCTACTACCGGCTGCGCCCGGTCAACGCGACGTTCACCGGCGTCCACGACTTCGACGATCGCCTGCCGGACTGGTCGCCTGACGGCCTCGATGCCGCGATCGGCGAGATGCGCCAGCTGCGCGCCGCGCTGCACGATGGCGCCGCCGCCGACCTGCGCGACACATCAGCCCGCGACGAGGCGCTGGCCGCGTCGTTTCTCGACGTCCAGATCGCCGAACTCGAATCCGATCATTTCCAGCGCGGCAACCCGTCGCTGGCGATCTCCGAGGCGGCGTTCGGGATCATCTCGCTGGTCACGCGGCCGTTTGCGCCCGCGGTGCGGCGGCTCGACGCGCTCGTCGGCCGGCTGCATGCGCTCCCCGGATTTCTCGACGGTGCACGGCATTCGCTGTCGACCACGCTCCGCGACGAATGGCGCGCGAAGGCGCTGAAGGAATGCGACGGCGCACAGCGGATCGTCGGCGACGGCTTGCGGCGATGGCTGGCAAGCGAGGGCCTGGCCGACGATCGCGTGGGTCCGGCCGCGGAATGCGCGGCCGCTGCGATCGATCGCTTCCAGCAATGGCTGACGAAAGACGTGCAGCCCGCCGGCGCACGCGGCTACGCCGCCGGCAGCGAGATGCTCGACCTGCTGATCGCGCGCGGCCACTGGTGCGCGACCGATCGGCGTGAGCTCGCCGCGGCAGCGGGTGATGCGCTCGACCGCGCGTTGTCCGAGCTCGATCGTCGCGCGCGCGCGGCCGCCGCCGGCGGCTGGCCCGAGGTCCAGGAACGGCTTGCCAGCCGGCACCCGACCGCGGCCGGTTATCTGGCCGCGTTCCAGCGGACCTGGGAAGAGTGCCGCGCCCGCGCGCTCGACGCGCGGCTGGTCAGCTGGCCGGACTACCCGATTCGCTACGTGCCGATTCCGCCGCACACACGCGACGCCGCGCCGCTGCTCTACTACCTGTTCTACCGCTCGCCGGCGCCGTTCGATCGCCTGCCGATTCACGACTACGTGGTGACGCCGGTCGACGAGACGATGGCCGCCGACGAACAGCGGCGCCGGCTGCGCGCCGCCAACGACAGCGTGATCAAGCTCAATCATGTCGTGCACCACGGCGCGATCGGCCACCACGTGCAGAACTATCGCGCCTATACCGGCGACTCCGAGATCGGCCGCGTCGCCGCGGTCGACTGCGCGAGCCGGATCGGGATGTTCCTTGGCGGAACGATGGCCGAGGGCTGGGCGTGTTACGCCACGGACCTGATGGACGAGATCGGTTTTCTCACCGCCGACGAGTCGCTCGCGCAGCAGCATACGCGGGCGCGGCTACTGGCACGCGCCGCCGTCGACATCGGCCTGCACGATCGATCGCTGACGTTCGATGATGCGGTCGCTGTCTATCGCGATCGCATCGGGATGTCGCCCGAGGCGGCTCGCGGCGAAGCGGGTAAGAACACGATGTTCCCCGGGACCGCGCTGATGTACTGGCTTGGCACCGACACCCTTCATCGCCTTCGCGCGGCGCGGCAGCGGATCGAAGGGCCGGCGTTCGACCTGCAGCGGTTCCACGACCGCGTCCTTTCGTTCGGATCGATTCCGGTGCCGCTGGTGGAGCAGATCTGGTGATGTTGCCGCGGCGATGGTTCGCGGTCGTCGTGCTCGTTGCCGTGGCGGTGGTGTCGGCCGGGTGCCGGAACCGATCGCGATCGGGGCAGCCGTCGAACGACCTGCTGATCGTCGGCTACGATCGCGAGCCGGACACGCTGAACCGCTTCAGCACCCACATCCTCGAGGACATCCAGACCTGCATCGTTGAAGGGCTGACCACGACCGACGAACAGATGCGGGTCGTGCCGCTGCTGGCAACCGAGGTGCCGACGATCGATAACGGCGGCGTCCGCCTGCGCGGCGACGGCGGCATGGACGTGATCTGGAAGCTGCAGCCGGGCGTGACGTGGCACGACGGCACGCCGTTCACGTCGGCGGACGTGAAGTTCACCGTCGACGCGATCAACGGTCCCGAGTACAACCCGGAAAGCACCGACGGCTTCGATCGAATCAGCAGCGTCGACACGCCGGATCGGCTGACCGCGGTCGTCCACTATCGCGAGATCTACGCGCCCTACGACATTCAGTTCATCCGCGGCGCCCTGCCGCGCCACATCCTGCAGGGGCGCGACATCGACCGCGCGCAGGACTACAACCGCAATCCGCTCGGCACCGGACCCTATCACGTCGTCGAGTGGAAGTCGGGCGAGTACATCCTGCTCGAGCGGGTGGCGCACTACTGGCGCGGCGACGGCTACCCGAAGATTCGCCGGCTGCTCTTCAAGTTCATTCCGAACACGAACACGCGAATCAACCAGCTGAAGAACGGCGAGGTGCATGTCGTCGCGCTGGCGCCGTGGGACAAATATCGCGAGATGACCGCGGTACCGTCGATCGTCGTGGCGAAGACTCCCGGCAACGCCTACGAGCACGTCACGCTCAACGAGCGGCAGTTCCCGCCGTTCGCCGACGTGCGGGTCCGGCGCGCGCTCATCTCGGCCCTCGATCGCGAGGGCTACACGCGGACGATTCTCGACGGCCTCGCGCCGGTGGCACACGGTCCAATCCAACCGGTGTCGTGGGCGTACAGCGATCGGATCGCCCGCTATCGGTTCGACCCGGCGAAAGCGCGGGCGCTGCTCGACGAGGCCGGCTGGAAAGTCGGCGGCGACGGCATCCGCGCGCGCAACGGCCAGCGGCTGGCGTTCACGCTGATCACGCAGGCCGGCTTCGCGATTCGCGAAAGCGTCGCGCAGGCGATCGAGCGGCAGCTTCGCGACGTCGGCGTCGACGTCACCGTGGAACTCCACGACGGCACGGCGATCAGCGCGATCTGGTTCGAAGGACGGTTCGAGGCGATGCTGCACTGGTGGCAGATGCCGTCGGACCCGGAGCTGACGACGTTTTTCGCCGCCGACCGGACGCCGCCGGCGGGACGGAACATCAACTATTTCCGCGACGAGGCGTTGACGCAGCTCCTGTACGCGTCCGATCGCACGGTCGATCGGGCGGCACGAATCCAGCTGCTCGCGCGCGCACAGGCGATCATTGCCGACGCGGTCCCAGAAATTCCGCTGTACTCGGTGACGCGGCTGGACGCGGTTCCGACCACGCTGGTGAACTTCAAAGGCAACCCGACCAACACCGGCATCTTCTGGAACGTCCACGAATGGGCGATCGCCCGGTAGCGCGGCCTTTCAGGGCTGCCGGCGCGGCCGTCAGCAGGCCTGGAGGCCTGCGCGACGACAGGCCGCGTGTCACTGCGTCATGACACCGCTGCCCCGCTTCCTGGTCCGCCGCTTCGTGCACGCGGTACCGCTGCTGCTCCTCGTCTCGGTGCTGGTGTTCCTCCTCATTCACGCCGCACCCGGTGGGCCGCTGGCGATCTATCTCGCCAACCCGAACGTGCGGCCCGCCGACATCGAGCGGCTGCGCCGCGCGCTCGGCCTCGATCGGCCGTTGTGGCAGCAGTACTGGACCTGGCTGTGGGCGTTCGTCCAGGGTGACTGGGGCTACAGCTTCAGCGACGGACGGCCGGTCGCGGCGCGGATCGTCGAGCGGATGCCGGCAACCTTCGAGCTCGTGGCCGTGTCGCTGGCCGGCGCGCTCGTGCTGACCATGCCGGCCGGCGTCGGGGCCGCGGTCGCGCGCGGGCGGTGGATCGATCGGGTCGTGACCACGGCGTCGATGATCGGCGTGGCGATCCCGGCGTTCTGGTTCGGGCTGCTGCTGCAGATGATCTTTGCCGTCTCGCTCGGCTGGCTGCCTTCGTCGGGCCGCGCCACGCCGGGCGGCGCCGACGCGATCGATCACCTGCAGCATCTCGTCCTGCCGGCGGCCGTGCTCGCGATCGTCCTCGCGTCGGGCTGGTCGCGCTTCCTGCGCGGATCGATGATCCAGACGCTGGCACACCCGTTCATCGTCGCGACGCGGGCGCGCGGGCTGCCGCCGCCGCGCGTGGTGCTTCGTCACGCGCTGCGCAATGCGCTCGGGCCGCTGATCGCGCTCGTCACCGTCGACGCGGCGCTGCTCGTCTCGGGCGCCGTCGTCACCGAAAGCGTGTTCGCGTGGCCTGGCCTCGGCAGCCTGTTCACGGAGGCACTCGCCCGCCGCGACTACACGGTATTGATGGCGCTGCTCATGCTGTCGGCCGCGGCCGTCGTCGTCTTCAACTTCCTCGGCGATCTCGCGCACGCGGTGATCGATCCGCGCGTGCCGGCAGCCTGATGCGGGCGCCGCTCGTCGTGTTCGGCCTGCTCGTCGCCGCTGCAGCGGCGGCGCCGGTGCTCGCGCCGTACGCGCCGGAGCGGATCGATCTGGCGGCGCGCCGCGAGGCGCCGTCCGCCGCGCACCTGTTCGGCACCGACGAACTCGGGCGCGACGTGTTCAGCCGCGTGATCTACGGCGCGCGAGTGTCGCTGGCAGTGGGTCTGCTGTCGGCGGCTGTCGCCGGTGCGTCGGGGGTGGCGATCGGCGGCATTGCCGGGTACGGCGGCGGCGCCGTCGATGCCGCGTTGATGCGCGCCACGGACGGCATGCTCGCCATCCCGCGGCTGCCGCTGCTGATGATTGCCGCGGTGGTGCTGCAGCCGTCGATTCCCTGGCTGATCGTCCTCGTCGGCCTTGCCGGCTGGATGGAGACCGCGCGCGTCGTGCGTGCGGAATTCCGATCGCTCCGCGGCGCCGGCTTCGTCGAGAGCGCGCGGGCGTGCGGCGCCAGCCACCGCCGCGTCGTCGTCCGCCATCTCCTGCCCAATGCGGCCGCCGCGGTTGCCGTGTCGGTGACGCTGGCGGTCGCGCGCGGCATCCTGCTCGAGTCGGCGCTCAGTTTTTTCGGCGTCGGCGTCCGCCCGCCGGCGGCGAGCTGGGGCAACATGCTCTACCAGGCGCAATCGACGCTCGGCAGCGAACCGTGGCTGGCGATTGCCCCCGGCGCGTTCATCCTGTTGACGACGATCTCGGTGTCGATGATCGGCGACGATCTCGCGGAGCAGAGCGTGGCGCGAAGGCTTTAGCCGAGCGATCAAACGCTCGGCTGAAGCCTTCGCGCTACGTCGAAGCGAACCGGCTATTCGATCACCGGCTGGCGATCGCCGGGGAGGAGCAACTGGCGATGCGCCCACCACGGGGCGATGCCGTTGGTCATCACCCGCTCGTGAAACTCGCGCAGGTTGAAGCGCGCGCCCTGCGCCTTCTCGTAGTCGCGCCGCAGTTTGAACGCGGCCAGCTTGCCGAGGAAGTAGCCGCCGTAGGTCGGGTCGTAGGTGCCGCGCAGCGCTTCCTGCCGCGCCGCCGGCGCCGGCAGATGCGCCTCGCGTTCGAACAACTCGGCCGCCTGGCCGATCGTCCACTCGCCGCTGTGCAGCCGCAGACCGGCAATCAGCCGGCAGATTCTCGTCAGCGCCTCGCTGGTCTGCGCCAGCCGGTAGCGCGGATCGTCGCGCTTGAACCCTTCGTCGCTGATCAACTGCTCGGCATAATGCGCCCAGCCGTCCTGCCCCGACGAGGGCTGCGGAAACGGGTTCAAGCCGATCCAGATCCGGCGAATCTTTCCCGGCGTGCGGCGCATGAACAGGCTGTGGACGTAATGTCCCGGCGCGACTTCGTGCGCGGTGATGTCGGCGAGCGTCGCGTAGTTGAACTTCTGCAGCCACAGGTTCTGCCGTTCGGCCGGCCAGTCCGGCTGCGCGTCGGTGATGTAGTAGTAGCTCTTCACCGGCCGCGGCTCGAGCGGCGGCGACGAGTGCATCGACGCCAGGCCGAGATCGTAGGCGGGCGCGGCCGCCACCACGACGCGTTCGGCCGGCGGCAGATCGACCAGGTGGCGGGCGCGAATGAACGCGAACAGCTCGTCGACGGTCTTCTGCGCGGCCGCGGCCACCTCCCCGCGCTTCGGATGATCGGCCAGCACGTCACGCCACACGTCGAGCGGCTGCCGGTTGGGCCCGACCCGACCCGCAGCCGCCGTGAATTCGGCCTGCGTTGCCTTCAGCTCCCGTCCGCCGATCGCGAGCAGCGCCGCCGCCGGGATGTCGATCAACTCCTCGGCGCGGTAGCGCGCCTCGACGTTCGCCGTACCGATCGCGAACCGGTCGGTCGCCGCGCCGAGGATCGATGTCTCGAGGTCGGCGGTGTAGGCGTCGATCTCGGTCCGCGCCGCTTCGCTGGCGGCGGCAAGCGCATCCTTCAGCGATGTGTCGGCGACGTCGGCAAAGGCGAGCGGAAGATCGTGCCGCAGCAGATCCGACACGCCGTGAAACATCGCCGCGGCCCGCTCGACAAAGACGCGCGGCGGCGAGGGGACGTTAGTGCGCGCCGCGGCGACCAACGAAGGTACGCCGCCCAGTTTCGCAATCGCCTGCCGCATCCGGTCCGCCGCCGGCGACGATTCCATCGTCATCAGGTTGTGCACGCCGTCGGAGACCGCGGCGGCGTAGATCATCGGGTTCCGCTGCCAGGTGCGGACCGTGTCGAGGTCGAGCAGCCAGCCGTCGATCACACCCTGCAGAATCCGGCGATCGACGCGCTCGTCGGCTGTCAGCTGCGCGACGTCGAAGGCGTCGAGATCACGACGCTCGGAGCGGAGCCACCCGACTTCCTCGGCAATCGACGCAGCGGAGAAATTCTCCAGCTGGCCGTCGTGGGCGTGGATGCCGTTGCCGGCGGCGATCGACGGGTGGTAGCGCGCAAAGCGATCGAGATACGCGTCGACGAAGCGTGCGAACGGCGTCGGCCCGGCCGCGCGCGGCTGCGTCAGCGCCGCCGGATGGCGGACGACGTAGAGCGCGGCAAGGGCGACAACGACACCACCGACGAGGGCAAGGGTGCGGCGCGACACGCGCACATCGTCGTTCAGATGGCCGCGGCGATCAACTCGCCGACCGCACGACGCGGCGCTGCGCCTCGTCGTAGCGCCAGATGTCGCCGCCGTCGTGCAGGTGAACGCCGCCAAGCCAGCGGTCGATGCCGCAGGCGACGCGATCGCGCCGGCCGGCGAGCACCTCGCGCCCGGCCTCGGTGATGGCAACGGTCTGGTTCAACGACCACCCGCCGGCACCGTCCGCGTCGGCGATCGTCAGCAGCGGTGGCGAGGTGCGCGAGAGCGTGACGGCAAGCTCCGCCAGCGACGAGTCGGTGATGTAGTAGACCTCCTCGTTGTCGTGCATCCGCGGGAACACGGCGCGGAGCGCGATCGTAGCGCCGCCGGCAAGCGACAGCAGGCGCCGCTCGCTTCGTGACAAGCCGTCGCCAACGGCGGGGTACTCCTGCAGAAACCGATCGAGCGCCGGCGCGAGGTACGGCAGCGACGCGGTGCGTGTGCGACGCAGCGCCTCGAGCGGCTCCGGCGTCGGCGCACGAAATGCCTGCCACGCGCGATCGGCGACGTCGTATTCCTCGTCGGAGACTGGCCGGCGCGTGTCGAACAGCGACGCGAGTTCGTCGGGCGACAGCTCTCCCAGTCCCTTGAACTCCGCGTGGCCGGGGAACGCGTTGATCGAGACCAGGCTCACCGGCTTGCGCGACGGCAACCGGCCGCGGAGCCAGCTCAGAAGATGAACCAGGTTGAGCTGGTCGAAGAGATCGTGCTCGTACCAAAGCACCAGCTCGTCGTACGAGTCGTGTGCTGCGATGACGCTCCGCCAGCGCCGCATGTCGTTGGCCGGATCGAGCCTCATTTCTTCCGGCGTCCCGGCGTGAAACTGCCGCCGCGCCTCGAGCACCGCATCGTCGCTGCCGGCCGGCACGGGGCCTTCGTACAGAACATCCGCCCAGATCGATCGCGTGCCAGGAATACCGGCAGCTTCGATGATCCTGGTCGTGCACGTGCCGTTAGCGACGTGCAGGAAACGTCGTGGCATTGCGTCGGTCTCCGTCCGCTCCTCGAAAACCTCGCCGATCGCCGGCGCGCCGTCGGGCGCGTAAGCCGACAACAACGGCACGAGTTTCCGGCGCGCGCGCGCGACGAGCGAGCGCACGGTGGCGACCGGCACGTCGAGCGACGCCGCGATCTTCGCGTGGCTCAGCCCGTCGAGATGATACAGACGGACGGGCACGCGATAGCGCGGCGGCAGCGCGTTGAGCGCCGCCGCCACGCGCTCGGCCATCTCGGCACGCAGCACACGATCGAGCGGTGACGGCCCCGCCGACGCCGCGACATCGTCGCTGCCGTCCCATCCACGGTACAGGTTCGGCCGGAAACTCCGCAGCCAGTCGATCGACACGCCGACGACGATGCGGCGGAGCCAGGCGGCGAAGCGATCGGGATCGACCAGCAGGTCGAGGTTGCGAAAGGCGCGGATGAAGGCTTCCTGGCTGAGATCCTCGGCCTCGGTCGGATCGTTGGTGATCGCGACCGCGACGAGCGCGATCTCGCGGTAGTGCCGACGTACCAGCTCATCACGCGCCTCGGCCGACCCGCGCCGTGCCGCGTCGACGAGTTCCGCTACGGTTTTCGCCACACGATCTATTGTCGAGAATCGGCAGCGAAACGTTGCATCGTAGGGCCGCCCTTTCAGGGCGGCCAGCCCGGGCGGCCTGAAAGGTCGCCCCTACGAGCGGAGCGCTATCAACGGTTCGACGCGCGACGCTCGGTTCGCCGGGATGAGGACCGCGGCGAACGCCGCGACCGTGAGCAGCGCGGCGGCGGCAGCACGGACGACCGGATCGGGGGCGCCGAGCTCGACCACCAACGCCGACGCAAGCCGCGAGGTCGCCACCGAGCCGAGGATGCCGGCGGCAATGCCGATCGCGACGAGCAGAGCGCCCTGGCGCAGCACCAGCGTGCGGATGTCGCGCCGCGTGGCGCCCATCGCCAGCCGGATGCCGATCTCGCGGCGCCGCTGCGCGACCAGATACGCGAGCGTCGCATAGAGGCCGACCAGCGTCAGCGCCGAGGCGAGCGCGGCGAACGATCCGATCAGCAGCATCGAGAACCGCGGCTCCGCGACCGAGTCGGCGAGCAGCGCGTCCATCGTATCGATCCGCGAGACGGCGAGCGTCGCATCGAGCGCGCGCACCTGGCGGCGAATCGCAGCGCCGACGTCGGCGGCCGCCGACGCCGACCTGACGATCAGCTGCAGGTAAGGCGCCGGGCGCTGCGGCGCGTGCAGGTAGACCAGTGGCGGCGCGTCGTTCGCCTGGCCGAACACGCGGACGTCGCCAGTGACGCCGATCACCTCCGCGGTGACCGGCTCGCCGACATCGACGACGATCTGCTGGCCGACCGCGTCGGCGCCGCCGAAGAATTCGCGTGCCATGCGGCGGCTGACGATGGCGACGAGCCGGCCGCCCGGCCGATCGCCGCGGTCGTCGAACAGCCGTCCGGCGACGAGCGGAATGCCGAGCGTCGCGAAATAGTCCCCTTGTATCCAGCGAATCTGCGCGAAGCGGCGATCGCGCGCGTTGGCCGGCGGCCGGCCCTGCCGATAGACCACCGAATCGTTCGCGCCGGCCATGGGCGGCGCGGTGCCGAGCGCGGCGGCCTCGATCTCCGGCGCCGTCGCCAGCCGCTCGAGCAGCTGCGTGTAGAAGCGGTCGATCTTCGCGTCGGTGTCGTAGCGTTCCGACGGCAGCGGCAGCCGCGTCAACATCACACCGGCCGGCCTGAAGCCGTTGTCGATCGCGACAAGACGAAGAAAGCCGCGGACGAGCAGGCCGGCGCCGGTGAGCAGCATCAGCGAGACCGCGAGCTGCGCGACCACCAGGACGTGCTGGCCGCGGCGCCGCGATCGGTCGTGTGTGGCGACGCGCTCCGGCGAAATCGCCGTCGACAGCTCGCTGCGCGAGGCGTGCATCGCCGGAACCAGCGCGAAGAGCGCGGTGGTCGCGATCGCGGCGAGCAGCGCGACGCCGACCACGCGCGGCTCGAAGGCGATCGCCGCCAGCCTCGGGAATTGCGCCGGCCCGATGCGTTTGAGGATCCGGATCGTCCACCACGTGACGATCAAGCCCGCCGCCGCTCCTGCCAGCGACAGCGACAGGCCCTCGACGAGCAGCAGGCGGACGATCCGCGCCCGCGATGCGCCGAGTGCGCCGCGGACGGCGAACTCCGCCTGCCGTGCGCCGCCGCGCGCCAGCAGCAGGCAGGCGACGTTGGCGCACGCGACCAGCAGCAGCAGCGTGACAGCCGCCAGCAGGATCGCGAGGACCGGCCGCACGCTGCCGACGATCCGCTCGTGCAGCGGCACCAGCCGCAGATGCCACGTGTCGTTGTCGGGATATGCCGCCGCGAGCTGCCGGGCGATGACGTCCATCTGCGCCTGCGCCTGCTGCAGCGACGCATCTGCCTTCAGCCGCCCGATCAGCCGCAGCGAATGGAAGCGGCGGATCTGCGCGTCCGGGTCGTCCAGCGCCAGCGGCCGGTAGAGATCGACCGGTTCGGTGAGACGGACGAAGCTGTCGTAGGGCAGCGTGAAACCGGCCGGCATGACGCCGACGATCGTGTAGACGCGTGTGTCGACGGCGATCGTCTGTCCGACGACGGCGTCGCTGCCGGCAAAACGATCCTGCCAGAGGCGGTGGCTGACGATGACCGCCGTCGATCCGGCCGTCTCGTCGGTCACCGCGAAATCGCGGCCGCGCAGCGGTGCGACGCCGAGCGTCGTCATCAACCCGGCGCTGACCCGCGACGCCTGCAGCCGCACCGGCCCGCCGCCAGACATCACCGTCACCGCTTCCGGCGCGATCGCCATCGCGCCGAGCCGCTCGAAGGCGTCGCTGCGGCTGCGGTAGTCGACGAAGTCCGGCGGCGACACCGCGGCGGAGTCGCTCAGTCGAAATGCGCCGAACATCCACACCAGCGCACGAGGGTTGCCGTAGGGCAGCGGCGTGAGCAGGACGCCGTTCACCACCGCGAACATGCTCGTCGACGCGCCGATGCCGAGCGTCAAGGTGCCGATCACCACGGCCGCAAACATCGGCTGGCGCGCCATCAGCCGCCACGCGTAGCGGATATCGTGCATGCGGCGTTAGATGCGACCGACGCGTCTATGGTTGTCCGGCCGCGGGCGCGCGAGGCGACACGGAGCGTGCCCCTATAATCCGGTCCGATGCCGCGCGCCTCGACGCTGCTCGTCGCGTTGGCCGTGCTGCTGGTGTGCGCCTGGCCGCCGGCAAACGACCGCAGCCTCGCCGTGAAGTTGCTCAACTGGGCCGTCGACCCGGCCGACCAGTTGCCGGTGCTGCCGCCGCCGTTCGCGCTCGGCGCCGGCGACGATCCGGATGCGGTCGCCGCCCACGACGCGCAGGTGCAGGCCTACGACGCGCGCTACGCGGAGGGCGGCTGGATGCGCCGCCGCCTCGAATGGAAGGTCGCTGGGGATCCCTGGAATCCTGCGACGGAGAGGCAGGTCATTCTGGCGCTCGGTATCCTGACGGCGTTTGGATTCTGGCGGGTAACACGAGGCCACAGCAATTAAGAATTAAGAATTAGAAATTAAGAATTCGTACCCCGGACGACCAGCGGCGCGACTGATCATCCGAA
>Ga0070690_100001691_pt1 | contig 11625 bp, 7 predicted proteins | sample KBSS33HmetaG_FD_64671 | JGI IMG/M metagenome (GOLD analysis project Ga0070690, IMG submission 64671) | Switchgrass rhizosphere microbial communities from Kellogg Biological Station, Michigan, USA - KBS S3-3H metaG | ecosystem: Host-associated > Plants > Roots > Rhizosphere ... | reverse complement strand
TCGCCGGTGCGCTCGACGACCGCGGCGGCGGTCTCGTCGCATGTGGTCTCGATTCCGAGTACAAGCATGGGGTCTTATTACCACGCTCCCACGACAATCGAGAGGCCCCGTGGCGCAATCCTCCGGCATCATCCTGCGGCTTGGTACGCGCGGCAGTCCGCTTGCGCTTGCCCAGGCCCACATGGTGCGGCAGTCGCTGGCCAAGGCGCATGGCTTCGATCCCGAGCAGATCGCCATTGAGGCGATCCGCACCAGCGGTGATCGCATCCAGGACCGGCCGCTGGCGGATGTCGGCGGCAAGGGTCTGTTCACCAAGGAGATCGAAGAGGCGCTCGCGGCGGGCGCCATCGACCTCGCGGTGCATTCGTCCAAAGACATGCCGACTGTGCTGCCGCCGGGCTTGGTGCTGTCGGCGTTCATGGAGCGGGAAGACCCGCGCGACGTGTTCATCAGCCGCAAGGCGAAATCCATCGCCGACTTGCCGCGCGGCGCCACGGTCGGCACGGCGTCACTGCGCCGGCAGGCGATGATGAAACGCCAGCGCCCTGATCTTACGATCGTGCCGCTCCGCGGCAATGTCGAGACGCGGCTGCGCAAGCTCGGGGAGGGTGTGGCCGACGCGACCGTGCTGGCGCTCGCGGGGTTGAAGCGGCTCGGTCTTGCCGATGCCGCGACGGCGGTGCTCGACGTGAATGAATTTCTGCCGGCGGTCGGGCAGGGCGCCATCGGCATCGAGACGCGCGCCGATGATGCGCGGACGTGCGAGCTTCTGGCGGCGATCAATCACGCCGACACCTTCAGCGCGCTGGCCGCTGAGCGCGCCTTTCTCGCCGTGCTCGACGGCTCGTGCCGCACCCCGATCGGCGGCCACGCGACGATCTCTGGGCGGCTTCGCTTTCGCGGCATGGTGGTGAAGCCAGACGGCAGCGAAGCCTTTGAGGCGACCCGCGAGGGTGACGTTCGCGATGCCGAAAAGCTCGGCGCCGATGCGGGTGCCGAACTCAAAGGCCGCGCCGGCCCCGACTTTTTCAGCGTGTGATGATGCGGCTCCTGGTGACGCGTCCCGAACCCGACAACGCGCGCACTGCCGCGGTGTTGCGCGCCAGGGGGCATGAGGTTGTGCTGGCGCCCCTGCTTCATATCGAAGCGGTGGCCGCTGCGGATCTCGGTGCACCACCCTGGGCCGCGATCCTTTTGACCAGCGCGAACGGCGCGCGTGCAGTTGCGGATCATCCCCGGCAGGCGCAACTGTTGGCTCTGCCGGTGCTGGCCGTAGGCCGCAGCAGCGCTGAAGCGGCGCGGGCGGTAGGCTTCGCCGATGTGACATCGGCCGACGGCGACGCAGTTCACCTCGCACGACTCGCGGCCCAGCGTTTTACCGGCGCGCGACAGCCGCTGCTTTATCTCGCCGGCGAGGACCGGTCCGGCGAATTGGCGGTGCCGGGTCTGACCGTTCGCACCGTGGTGGTCTATCGGGCCGCCAAGGCCGAGCAATTCCCGCCCTTAGTGCGAACGGCGCTGGAGCAGGGCAACATCGACGGCGTGCTGCATTTCTCCCGGCGTAGCGTCGAAAGCTATCTCGATTGCAGCCGCGATCTGGGCGGGCCGGCACTCAAGCCCAAGCATTATTGCCTGTCGGCGCGGGCCGCTGAGCCGCTCAGGCTCGCGGGCGCGGCGCAGATTCACGTGGCGCCGCAGCCCGACGAGGCAAGCCTGCTTGCTTTGGTCATGCCAAAGCCCTGATCGAATCGTTTAGAATGCCGGCATGGCGAACGAAAAGCGTCCTCCAGGCTCTCCAGGCACAAAACGGCGACGGCCGCCGACCGTGATTGACTTGCCGGCGACCGAAGTTCCGACGGAGCCCGCTATGCCGGAATCTCAGGCCGGGACTTCGGCGCTGCCGCCAGCCGATCCGGTGCCGCCGGAAGCCGCGGCTTCGGCGCCATCAGATGCTCCGCCGTTCAATCCGACATCATTTGATCCCAACCCGACGGTGTTGCCGTCCGCCGACCAGTCGCCGGCCGATCCGGAGCCGGTGCGGTCCGAGCCGCCAGCGGGGAAGCCGCCGCCTCCGGAAGACCCGCCGCCAGAACGCCGCCCGCCTTTTGCGTTTATCCCGGAAGCGCTGCCATGGGCGCAGGCCAGCGCCGGATTTGCTGGCGTGATCGGCGGCCTGCTGGTGTTCCTGCTGCTGTGGCTGTTCGGCGCATTGTCGGGCGGACGCGATGCATCGGCGGATTTGAGCCCGCGTCTGGTGGCAATCGAAAAGCAATTGAATGAATTGGCGGCGCGGCCGGCACCGGCCCGGGTCGATCCCAAGACGGTTGATGATCTGGCCGCGCGGCTCACCAAGCTCGAAAGCGCGCAAGCAGCGCCGCGTGCTCCGGTGACCGACCCAGTGGTGCTCGGCCGCATCAACGTGGCGGAGAGCGCGGCCAAATCGCTCGCCGACAATGCTGCTGCACTGTCGCGCCGCGCCGACGCAGCCGACGCGGCGCTGCGCGACACCAACAGCCGGATCGAAAAACTGACCGCGGTGCTCGCCGAGGTGCAGACCACGGCGCGCGCGGCCGCCGCCGGCAGCGACCGCGCCTCGCGGCTCGCCGTCGCGGCATCGGCGCTACGTAACGCGGTCGAGCATGGCGATCCGTTCACCGCGGAACTCGCCATCGTCAAGCCGCTCGCGCCCGACGCCACCGCAATTGTGCTGCTCGAGCCGTTCGCCGCCTCGGGTGTGCCGGGCAACGCGGCGCTTGGGCAGGAGCTGACGACAATCGTCCGGCCGCTGCTGCGCGCATCGGACCAGACGCCTGCGGACGCGGGTTTCCTTGATCGGCTGCAAGCCAATGCGCAGAAACTCGTCCGGGTCCGCCCGGTCGACGAGGAACCGCGTGGCGACGACCGCTCGGCGATCCTGTTGCGCGTCGAGCAGCGCGCGTCGCAGGGCAATGTCGCCGCAGCGATGACCGAGCTCAACAAGCTTCCCGCCGACGCCCGCGTCCCGATGCAGGCCTGGATCGCCAAAGCTGAAGCGCGCAACAAGGCCATCGACGCCAGCCGGCGGCTTGCCGCCGATGCCGTTGCCGCGCTGAAGGCAGCGCCTTGAGATGATCCGCGTCCTGCTCTTTCTGGCGCTGGTCGCCCTGATGGCCTTCGGCGTGGTCTGGTTCGCCGATCGGCCGGGCGACGTCGCCATCGTCTGGCAGGGCTACCGCATCGAGACGTCGGTGATGGTGGCTCTGGTCGCCGTTGCTATCGTGGCGCTGATTGCCGTCATCGTCTGGTCGATCGTGCGTACCATCCTGCGTTCGCCCGACCTGATTGCGATGTTCATGAGTCATCGCCGCGGCGTGCGCGGCTATCTCGCCGTGTCGCGCGGGTTGATCGCGGTCGGCGCCGGCGACGCGAGTGCCGCCAAGCGCGCCTCGAATGAAGTCGAACGCATCGCGCCGGGCGAGCCGCTCGCGCTGCTGCTCAACGCTCAGGTCGCGCAACTTTCGGGCGACCGTGCTGCGGCCGAGCACGCCTTTCGCGCCATGACGGAGCGCGACGACACCAAGTTGCTCGGCCTGCGCGGGCTTTATATCGAGGCGCAGCGCCGGAAGGACGTGGTCGCGGCGCGGGCCTATGCCGAGGAGGCCGCCACCGCCTCGCCCGCGCTCGGCTGGGCCGGACAGGCGACGCTCGAATTCCGCTGCGCATCCGGCGATTGGTCCGCCGCGCTTTCGGCGCTCGATCGCAACAGCCGCTACGGCCTGATCGACAAGGCCGAATACAAACGCCAGCGCGCGGTGCTGCTCACCGCGCAGGCGCTGGCGGCCGAGGAATCCGACCGCGATCGCGCCCGCTCGCTCGCGCTCGATGCGCTCAAGCTCGCGCCGACCTTGGTGCCAGCCGCCGAGCTGGCCGGACGGCTGCTGGGCGATGCCGGCGAATTGCGCCGTGCCAGCCGGATCATCGAGAAAGCCTGGACGGCCAATCCGCATCCGGATCTGGCGGACACCTACGCGCACCTTCGCCCCGGCGATTCGGCGCGGGAGCGGTTGACGCGTGTGCAATCGCTGGCGTTGAAGGCACCCGGTCACGCCGAGAGCGCGCTGGCGGTGGCGCGAGCCGCCCTCGACGCGCAGGAGTTTGCGGTGGCGCGAAACGCCGTCCGGCCGCTCTTGAAGGAACCGACCCAGCGGGTGGCAGCCCTGATGGCCGAGATCGAGGAGCGCGACAGCGGCGATGAAGGTCGCGCCCGCGAGTGGATGGGACGGGCCCTGCGTGCGCCGCGCGATCCGGCCTGGACCGCCGACGGCTATGTCTCCGATCGATGGATGCCGGTGTCGCCGGTGAGCGGCCGGCTCGACGCCTTCCAGTGGAAGGTGCCGTTGGCGGAATTGGGCGACGCGCGCGGAGTGATCGAAAGCGATGATTGGGAGCGCGCCGCGGAGCCGCCGAAGATCGTGACGCCGCCGCGCGAGTTGCCGCCGCGCGCTCAGGAGATTGCGGCGCCCGCCGACACCACCCCGGTCCCGCGTCCGCCCGCGGCGTTGGCCGGTTCAGCGCCGAAGCCGCCAAAGATCGCGCCGCGGGTCGAAGCAGTGATCCCATTGCTCCACGTGCCTGACGACCCCGGCCCTGACCCCGCGTCTGATCTCGACCCGGAACCCGAACCGACCGGCGGCTCACGCGGGCTGCGGCTGTTCAAGTAGGTGGGGCGCGGCCTCTCGCCGGTTTGCTTGCCAACCAAGGTTTCGGTGGTTAAGACGGGCGCCAATTCCGCCGATTTCGGCCCGTGCCGGCGTAGCTCAGGGGTAGAGCATCCGCTTCGTAAGCGGGGGGTCGGGGGTTCAAATCCCTCCGCCGGCACCAGGTTCAAGACTCTCGGCCCGCCTGCGCACTTTGCGTCGCGCCGCGAGGTAACTCCATCAGCTTGCGCACCGAGGCAAGGTCCTGCTGCGCACGTGTTAACCATAACAAAGGATGAAGAGGAACTCGGGCCCGTTTAGGCTTGCGGCTTCGTTACCCGAGTGGGAAGAATCAAACAACAAAAGTCCATAAAAAGTGTCCATTTCCCGCGTGCGGCGGCTCAGGAAATAGGAGGTCGTAGACACAGTCTTTGGATGGGAAGTGACATGAAGCGCACACTAAAGATGCTCCTTGTTTTGGCTGCCGCCACCGCCACGGGCTCGTCCGCATTCGCCGCCGGCGAGAAGAAGGAAGAACGGTTCGTTCTGAGCTCCGCGGCGGAGCCCACGCACCGCGCCGACAATACCGCCGCCGTCGCTTCGGTGATGCCGTCGTCCGACAAGAAGGACGAGGTGTTCGCCATCGGGCTCGAGGCCCTCAAGTGGGTCGGTGCCACCTCGCGTCAGGTCGGCGTGCCGTATCCCGATCTGTGGTGCGCGGATTTCATCAACTTTATCCTGCGCCGCACCGGGCACCAGACCACCAATTCGCGTGCCGCGAAGTCGTTTCTCGATTACGGCAAGCGCATCGACAGCCCGCGTGTCGGCGCCATCGTCATTCTGACGCGCGGACGCGACAACGGTCACGTCGGCATCGTGCGCGGTACCGACGGGGCCGGCAACATCATCGTCATCTCGGGTAATCACGGGAACAAGGTATGGGAGAGCCCATATCCGAAAAGCCGCGTGTTGGGCTACGTCATTCCTCGGGAATCAAATTGATCCTGGTTTGACTCCCGGCATGCTTCCTTGCGCCGGCTGCGCCAATGCAGCCGGCGCATTTTTTATGCGCTTGCACGGGCGCTGCGAGCGCGCTTCCTCTCCAGAGCAAGAGGGATAGCGGCGCAAAATGCACGACGTTATGCCTGGGCTTGACCCGGGCATCCATGAAGTCTTGCCACGCTGTAAATAAATCTTACGATCGTGCGCGTTGACGGTCGTCATGGATTGCCGGGTCGAGCCCGGCAATGACGCGGCGAGGGTGGTGGTGCGGGATGCTAAAGCTACGTTCGCGGCAACCGCCCAAAACAAAACGGTCCGCCGAGGCGGACCGTTTGCATCAGATTATCTGACAGCGCGATATCAGCCGCGATCCAAAATTCCGGCGATCGCCTTGATGCGGTTGCGGACGTAGCTCGGCAGGCCGGCGCTGATCGAATTTCCGACGTTGAACGAGCTGTTGCCGAGCAGCACCTGCGACGGCACCAGATTCCGCAGCACAGGCACGTTCTCGTACTTTTTCTTCTGTTCGAGCGTGCTGGAGCCGACCGCGAGCGCGATCACCACGGTGGTGATGGTGCTCTTGGCGTCCGCCGGATTGGGCTGGAACACCGCCAAGAGCTTGCCGAAGCGCATGACCTGGTTGACGTAGAACATGTTCTGCTCGAGCACGCCGGCGACCGGCGTATCGACGCCGGTCAGCTTGCGAAGGCCGGCCTCATCGACATCCGATGCCGAAAGCAGCCGCATCTCGCTCTCGAACTCGATCGTGTCCGAAAGCTTGCGTTCGCTGTCGCGAATTTTGTTGGCGAGCGCGACGCCGATCGGCAGCTTGCCCTCGAGCTTGTAGCTCGAACGGATGCAGGCGGTGACGCCGATGCCTTCGCACCAGGCGCGGTCGGGGTTCTTGTTGTTCTGGCCCTTCTCGTCCTTCAAGGTCGACACGTCCGACGGCTTGATCGCCTCGTGCTTGATCGACGGGTCGATGCTCTGGATGAACGGCAACGTGGCGAAGGTCTTCAAGTCCACCGACGCGGCCGGGCGCGACAGCATGAAGCGCGCCTCGGTGACGTACATTTGCAGTTCGTCCTTCACCTCTTTCTTCGAGCCGTCGATGATCTTGTGGACCATGCCTTCCTTGAAGTTCGGGAACAGGTTGAGGAACTTGGCTTCGTTCGGCCGGCTGCGGCTCCACTCGTCGAAGCGGATGAACGCGCCCTTGTCCGACGTCTCGTCGGTGCGGTGATCGGTGAAGAAGATCGTCCTGGGCTTGAGTCCGTCGACAGCAGCGCCGGCGACCGAGGCAACCTTCACGATCTGATAATCCTGCGCGGCGGCGAAAGCGACCGTGGTCGCAAACACCAGCGCGGTGGCGGTCAGATTTCGTTTCCACATGACAGCACCCCAACTCCCTTTGCGTCCTTCAGACTTCAATTCCACAACACCTTGGCCGATTTGTGTGCGCGGCTACGCCGCTCACATTCCGAAAAGCTCCCGCAGATTGCGCGGCACCCGATCCGACGGTGGCAGCCGCCCGCCGGTGGACGGCGGCACATATTGAGGCCGCTCCCCGGTCATGTTCGACGCGGGGCCCGGTCCGGGACCGCCTGCCATCGCGGGCCGTGGCGCCGCCGCCAGGCTATGGCGGCCGGCCAACGAATATTGAGTGTCCCGCACCTTCTTGCTGGCGTCGAGCTTGAAATACTCGGTGAAACCGCCGCGGCTGCTGGCCGCAAGCTTTTGTCCACTGGCGAAATCGATCGGCAGCGCCTTGAGGTGCCGCGCGGCTTCCGGCGATGGCGGCGGCAGCAGCGTCTTCGGTGCGACCGTATTCCAGGTCGCCTGAATGATCGGCTCGACGATGGGGACGGCGGTATGCCCGCCGGTGCTGCCACGTCCGAGCGTCTGCTTGCCGCGGGCGTTGTCGTAACCAACCCACACCGCGACAGTCACGTCGCTGGTGAAACCAACAAACCAGGCATCGTTCTCGTTGTCGGTGGTGCCGGTCTTGCCGCCGACATAGTGTGCCAGATGCCGCATCGAAGCTGCCGTGCCGCGCTCCACCACGCCTTCGAGAATGGTGCGGAGCTGATAGAACGCGGCGCGGTCGCCGCCCGCCAGCATGTGTGGCGGGCCGGCCTGATGCCTGTAGACGGCGCGGCCGTTCTGCTCGATCGCGTCGATCGCATAGGGCGTGACACGCAGGCCTTCGTTGACGATCGCCGCATAGAAGCCGGCGAGATCGATCATGCGCAAGGCCTGGGCGCCGAGCACGAACGGATAGTTCTTGATGCACTCCGGATAGATTTTGGCTTCTACCGCGAGATCGCAGATCTGCCCCAGGCTCTTGGTCGGATCCTTGTCGATGCCGCCGTCGAGCAACCGGGCGGTGACGAGGTTCTTGGAATTCTCCAGCGCACGACGCAGCGTGATCGAACCCCAGCTTGAACTATCGTAGTTCTTCGGCGTCCAGGAGTGTGTGGTAACGCCGGGAATCGACGGCAAGGTGACGGGTTGGTCCAGCACCAATGTGTTGGGCTGCAGGCCCCGGTGCAGCGCCGCGAGATAGGTGAGCGGCTTGATCGACGAGCCGGGCTGCCGGAGCGCCTGGCTGGTGCGGTTGAGCTGGCTGAGCGGATACGAGAAGCCGCCGGCCATCGCCAGGATGCGGCCGGTCTTATTCTCCAGGACAACCGTCGCGCCCTGAACCTTGGGGCGGATGCGCAGCTCGGCCTTGGCGTCGTTTCTATTTTTGCCCTCGATGATGTTGACGTAGATGACGTCATTGACGTGGAGAGCGTCGGCGGCAACGTGCTCCGGCACCGTAAGCGGCACGGTACGGCCATCAGTCAGGCCAACCTTGATCTGCGCCTTGCCGCCATTGCTCAAAACAACCGCGGCCGGCCAATGCACGTCGTAGAGCGGTAGCCGCGCGCTTTGCAGCGCAATCTGCCAGACCGGTTTGACGACCCGTCCGCGCCGCAGCGCATGGGTGCTTTGCTCAGTGGTGACGCGCGCCGTGATCTCGCCAAGATTGAGTTCCGGCCCTTCGTATCTGGCCCGGCCGCTGCCCGCCTCGTAGCGGGCGAGACCGTTCTGCAATGCTTCCTCGGTGGCGCGCTGCAGCTTGGAATTGATGGTGGAGCGCACCGTGTAGGATTCCGAGGTCAGCGACTGCATGCCGACCAGAGTCTTGGCTTCGCGGAGCAGATGGTCGACGAAATGGAAGCCCGCTTCGCGCCGCGGCCGCTCATAAGGCACGATGCGCGGCACGCCGGTGACGCCGGGGTTGATCGCCTCGGCGCCGGCGACTTTATCCTCCTGCATCCGCTTCAGCACATAAGCGAAGCGTTCCCTCGTGCGCTCCGGATAGCGATCGGGGCTGAAGTAGCTCGGTCCCTTGGCCATCGCCGCCAACATGGCGCCCTCCGTCACGGTCAGCGCCGACGCCGGCTTCTTGAAGTAGCTGCGGGCGGCAGTGTCGATGCCCCAGGCGCCGCGACCGAGATAGATCGAATTGAGATAGATCTCGAGGATTTCATCCTTGCTCAACGACGTGTCGATGCGCGATGCCACGATCATCTCGCGGATCTTGCGCTCGTAGCTGACGTCGTCGCCGACCAGGAGGTTCTTGGCAACCTGCTGGGTGATGGTCGAGCCGCCCTGCGGCCGGCCGGGCTCTGCGATGTTGGTGATGAAGGCGCGAATGAGCCCGCGCTCGTCGATGCCCTTGTGCTGATAGAACCGTTTGTCCTCGGCGGCGACGAAGGCGCGCTGCACGTATTCCGGCATCTGTGAAAGCGGCACCCAGACCCGGCGGTGATCGGTCTCGAACAGCTCAGCGAACTTGTCGCCCTTGCCGTCGAGCACGACGCTCGTCCCCGGCAGCTTAAGGTTCTTCAGCCGCATGTGATCGGGCAGGTTCGAAGCGACGCTGTTGTAGAACTCGATCACCGGCTTGAGATCGAAGCGCGACGAGTCGAACGGTTCATTGCCGCAGAACTGTTTATACGCGATCAGGAGATCATCGAAATTGATGCCGCGGAACGCCCTGATTTCGCCGGCGATGGCCTTGGGGTCTTCCATCGCGGTGTCGATCAGCGAGTCGAGATTGAGATCCTCGATGTCGAAGGCCTTGCGCATGTGCGTGCAGCCCTCTTTGAGGAGCTGCACGACGGCGGCCTGATCGTTAATCGGATCGAATTCGGTCTTGAGCGATTCCGGACGCGTCGTCACCTGCGCGAGCGCGAGCGCGGTGGCAAACATTTTGACGAGGATCAGATTCATCGCGTGTAAGCCGGTCCTGCCACCGTGCGTTCCGGAGTGATCGTTTTTGTAGTCGTATAAAGGCGTGCGCGCCAAGAAGAACTCGGGACCGCAGGCGATTTGATCCCGTTAGTACTAACTGCGCTGAAGCCATGGGTTCCGCCACGGCTATTAACCTGAACACCTCGCCGAAATGTATGTGTCGGCGTTAACGCCGGCTTCACCAACACTTTTCGCACTCACGGGAAACAGGCGGCAGGTTTCGGCGCGGTCGCGACACGCGCCGCGATCGTTGCCACTGGTCTGAAAACTTACAGCGCATCACGACAATCTGTGCGCCGGGATTAATGTTACCCGCTGAAAGCTCAACGTTTACCAAGGTTCTCACGCTACAAAGCGCGCGTAGGCACAGGATAGGTCCGATACGGCGCAAGTTGTTAAGGATCAAAGAGGCGGAAAAATATGGTCAGGGGAGTGCGGCAGGTCATCAGCGAAGTGACGCTGGTAGCAGGCCTTCTGCTTCAGGCGACTCCGGCGTTTGCGCAGGCGCCGCCGTGGGCTCAACAGGAGCGCAGGCGCATGATTCCGGCGCCGCAGCACGCGGTTCGGCCGGTCCCGCAGAACGTGCCTCAGCAACAGATTCGTCAACCGCAAGCGCAGCCCCAGCAAGCACAGCCACAGCCGCCAAAGGCGAAGCCTGAGCCCGTTCAGAACGTCGCGGAACGCGCAGCGTGCCTGAACAAGGACATCCCGCAGGCGGCGCTGATCGCGGCTTGCACCGTCGTCATCGAGGCCGGCAAGGACAGGCCGACCGCGTTGGCGACCATGTATTTCAATCGCGGCGACGCCTATCGCGAGAAGGGCGACCTCGACAATGCCATCAAGGATCTCGGCGAGTCGCTCAATCTCGACGGCAAGAACGCTGCGGCCTATTTCAGCCGCGCCACGGCATTCCGTTCCAAGGGCGATCTCGATAACGCCCTCGCGGACTTCGATCAGGCGATCAAAGCCGATCCGCGCAACCCGTCTTATTATTCCACCCGCAGTCACGTGCTTTACGAAAAGCGTGATTACGAGCGCGCCATCGCCGATCTGACCCAGGCGATCAAGCTCAATCCGAAGAGCACGCTGACGGTCTACAACCGTGCAATGGCGTATCGCGCAGCTGGCGCACCGGATCGCGCGGTGCCGGATTTCGACGCCGTGCTCAAGGCCACGCCAAACGACGCCTTTGCCTATCACAACCGCGGCCTCGCCTATCGCGACATGCGCGACTACGACCGCGCTATCCGCGACTTCGATCAGGCCGTCAAAATCAATCCGACGCTGACCGTGGCGCTGAACGACCGTGGCCTTGCCTACGTGTCGAAGGGCGAGACCGATCACGCGATCGCGGATTTCGACCGGGCAATCATGGTCAATCCGAAGGATTCGCTTGCTTACAACAATCGCGGCCTCGCCTACCGCAACAAGGGCGAGACCGACACCGCTATCAACAATTACGATCAGGCCATCCTGATCAGCCCGGACTTTGCGCTCGCCTACTACAACCGCGGCAATGCCTATTACGACAAGCGCGACTACGACCGCGCCATCACCGATTACAACCAGGCACTCAAGATCAATCCGAACTACGCGCTGGCCTATTACGATCGCGGCGTCGTCTATTACGACCGCCACGATT
>Ga0070690_100001690_pt1 | contig 11627 bp, 10 predicted proteins | sample KBSS33HmetaG_FD_64671 | JGI IMG/M metagenome (GOLD analysis project Ga0070690, IMG submission 64671) | Switchgrass rhizosphere microbial communities from Kellogg Biological Station, Michigan, USA - KBS S3-3H metaG | ecosystem: Host-associated > Plants > Roots > Rhizosphere ... | reverse complement strand
ATTAAAAAACGATATAAAAAAACGGTACAAAGCGAATTGTACACAAAACGCTAATTGTACACAAAACGCTTACGGTACAAAACACGCTAAGGTACAAAAAACGCTAACGCGAGCGGGTCCCAAAAACGCACCTGATATTGGAAATCATCACCTCCCTCCTAGAACCGTACGTGCAAGTTTCCCCGCATACGGCTCCTCATTCTACTTTTTTCTACTTCTTTTTCAGGTCTTTCAGACTCAATCCGTCATAAACTCCGTTATGAATTTTTCCATGGCAGATTTTGCATACCGGGACTTGTTTCCTATTCATAGCTTTCATTACATTCGTAAATCCTTTAGGTTTTCCTCTCAGAGATCTTATATGATGCATTTCCACTCTCGTAGTCGAAGAGCAGATTAAACATTCCTTGTGTAATAAACTCTGAGATCTTAGTCTGTAGTATACTATTTCTAACGGGTCTGGTGGATTTGTCAAGAATTTACGAGTGGGAAGGTATGAGTTAAGAATTTTTAGACTTATAGTTTTAACTTTAGTTCCTTCCCAATCCGTCACTTGGATTCTCGTTCCGTATTTCTTGAATACCTGAGCTCTAGAGTGGAGGTTCATTTTTCTTCCAATCAGTTTAGCACAGCTGTGGTGAAGAATGTATTGAATAAGCTGGAGTCTAGGTTTATTATCTGCAAAAGAGTAATAATTTACTAGTCCCAGGAGTATCGTGTTGTAACGGAGAACAATATCGTATAGAGAGAGGTTGATCCATGAGGTTTTACCTGTTGGGATAATCTTCCCTTGATCGAAGTCCACAATTTTGCCAAATCCTTGATTAGCAAGTTTGTCTATTACTCTTCGGATAGGGATATTTAAGAACATTCGAGTCGCAGGAATTCGAGAGAAACATTCTCTTCCTGCAATGTTATTTCTGATCACTTTCTTGTCTCCATTTCGGGAGGAAGGTCTATGGATTTCAGCTCCCAGGAAGATGAGTTTCTCTTTTTCGGCTGAGGTGATCTTAGTTTTTTCCCAACTCATAGTAAGTAACAGTTCCTTTTCGAGGAAATTATTGATTTCTTCTTTCAGCGTTTGGGTTCTTTTTAACGATCCGTTTACACCGATTAAGAAGTCATCAGCATATCTGACGTAATAAATTCTGTATCCCGGACTTCTTGCCCTCGACGGAAGTTTGTTCCTTTCTGAGATTAGGGATTTCAGTTCATTCATCCCTGGTTGAGTATTTTTTATTCCTTTGTTCATTTTTCTATATATGGTATGAATCTTACTGTGGAGTTTTAGGTATTCTTTATTCGGGACTGAAGTAGGTCCGGATAAGACACTCTCTTTCATTTTCTCTTCCATAAATGAGTCCAGTTCGTGGAGATAGATATTAAATAGAATTGGGGATAGCACACTCCCTTGAGGAGTTCCCACTATTGAATCTATTTTTTTATTCGCTTTAATTTCCACATAACCAGCTCTTACGGCCTTCCAGTATAGGTCAAGAAATTGTTTATCGCAGATCTTTTTCTTTAGTAGTTCCTCGAGTTTATGATGATCAATTGTGTCGAAGTAACTCTTAATGTCTCCCTCAATAAACCACGTAGTAGCGTTCCATTTGGTGATTTGTTTGAGAGCAGTGTGAGTACCTCTTCCATTTCGGAATCCATGAGAACTCGGTAGGAATACAGGGTGTCTATCCGAGTCCCAAATGGCTTCCAAGATCATCACCATAACTTGTTGAATTATTTTGTCCCGAGGACTGGGAATTCCCAGAGGTCGTAACTTACCATTTGCCTTCGGAATATATTCTCTTCGAGAAGGATTAAATTTGAAACTGTGATCTTTAAGGTGAGAGAGGGTGTCTTTGATAGATGCCTCTGATATCCCATCTAAAGTTTGTTCGTCCACTCCAGGGGTCATATTTCCTTCGTTTGATTTAATCTTTTGATATGCTGCGACGTGTAGGTCGTAGTCTAACATTAGGGAGAAGATGTCTTTGAATTGAGTCTGTCCGCTTGAATTGAGTCGTAGTTCCTTTAATTTATCCAGCCCGGGATATATTCCAAGGCGTGATTCACTAGAGGAAGAGTAGAACCGTGTTCCTTCCCATTTACTCCGTGTTAGCGGGTGAAACCCGAATATAACGGGGATTTGTTTATTCCCATTTGTTTGGATTCGGGTCGGTACTACGAACCGTCCGTTGCCATAGGAATTACTTCCCTTAGGCAATCCCCAAGTTCCAGTATTTTGTCGCCGATCCGCCTTAGGGTCCCACTCATTCGCATGGTTCTGAGCTTTACTCAGAACTGTAGTCTTATCGGTACTCTGATCTAGCCTTCTTCGATCTAAATCAGTATAAGACATGGACCCATAACAGCAATGTCCATCGGTGATGCCTTCCGTACACGAATTGGGTTTAAGCCAGTCTAGGTTTGTCCATAGCGGATTTAGGGTGATGTTACTTCTTGGGTAGAGCTGCTTTCCCTCACAACATTTTAGTGACATGCTCTTGTCCCCTTCAGGTTTCCCATCCAGGTTAGTCACTCCCTTTACGGAACGTCGTACCAGTTCCGACTCCTGGCTAGGGAGCAGGCAAAATACTGACACATGGGCGCACAAGAAGAGTAGAGTCAGCCCTGCTCAATTACAGGAACTGCTCTCAGAACCGTACGTGATAGTTTCCCATCATACGGCTCGCCACGTTAATCGCAGCCAAATATAGGGATTGGTGAGGGAAATTACGTACTTTTGTTGTATTGTACAGGTGAGGGATTATCTTAGCGGACATGCTAAGTTTATGATGCCCCCGAGCTATTCATGACTTCTTTCTCCACGATATCTTGCTATTCTTTGCATGTCGGCGTGGTTCAACATTCCTTGGTGTAATAAGTCGTGGTGATATTTACATAGAGGTATTTGTTTTCTTTCTACCGCTCCTTTCCATTGTGACCAAGTTATATTTCCGGTTCTTATTTTGGTTCGAACATCGGCTGCTTTTCTTAGGTGGTGCATTTCAACCTTTTCTCTAGTTCCGCATAGCAGACAACTAGTTGGTAATCCCTTTGTAAGTTTTCCGGCCCATGAGGTTTTTTGTAAGTTTTTGGTCTGCGGCTTCAGTAAGGTTCCCGACTACTTCGTGGCCTGAGGTTTCGTAATTGTACGTTGCTTTAAACGTTTCTGGTATGTTAAGCTTCACCCCTGTATCGGGGTCCATTAGGTCGAAACCAAAAGTTGTGAAAGCTCTTTTCATGGTTCTAAGTTTGAACTTTCTTGCCAAGGTTAATGCGCAAGATTGTCTTAGAATCCATACCACTTTTGCTAGAGCGGAAAAGTTTCCTACGAACCTGAAGGCTGTTAGTAGTCCAGTGATTTTACTATTGTAAAATCTGATGATGTCGAAGTGAGTCAAATGAATCATGTCGGTTTTACTTTTGGCTAGCACAGTACTTAAGTGGTTTCGTCTTGCGAAGCCGTGTTCGATCAATTTATTTATTAGGTTTTCTATGGGAGCATCCACCGCCATTCGTAGACTAGAACTTCGGGTGATCTTATTTCCCGCTCGGCCTTTGAATGAGTTGAAGATTGATTTGTTGTTTCTTCTTTTCAAGAATGCCCCTAGGAACGTGAACCCTTTTTTTGTATTAGTGACAGTTGTTTTCTGGTCGTTTAGTTCCAAACCGCAGTTTTCTTTCAAGAATTGTGCTATTTTTGCTTTGAGTTCTAGGGCGAATTCTCTTGTGGAAGCTAGAAGGATTACAAAGTCATCCGCGTATCTAACGTAGATTGCTCGTCGGTAGTTTTCGTCGTTCATTTCGTACTTAGATAGTTTTCTCATTTCTTTCAATTTTTCATTCGCAAGTTGGGGATTTCGGACTTTGTAATAGGCCCTTAGACTTTCTAGTCTTTGGTACGCTTTACTTCTCTGTCTTTTCTTTCCAAAATTCAATGAGTCGTCTAGGCTTTCTATGAATTTATCTAGTTTGTTTAGGACAATGTTAGCGAGTAGAGGGGATAGAATGCTTCCTTGGGGTGTTCCCATTTTGCTTTTAACTATTACCCCTTTTTCGTTAACGTAACCTATTTTTAATCCTCTTTCGATTAGTGTTAGAGTTCTAACGCAGGTTATTTGTTCTTTGATAGAGTTCATGATAACTTGGTGTGGGATGCTATCGAAGCATTTTGTAATGTCTCCGTTTATGGCCCACGCCATGTGCCCGCCTCTCATGTGAAGTTTGTCTAGGGCGTTAACAAGAGAAAGGCCCGGTCTGAAACCGAATGAGGTTTTGCTAAATGTAGGTTCGAAAATTGTGTTCAATAGGACTTGAAGGGCCTTTTGGACTATTTTTTCTCTCGGGTTTGCGATTAATATTTGACGGAATTGACCTGGTTTATTTGGTTTAGGTATTAGGATTTGTCTTGCAGGAGTGAATTTGAATCTACCTTCTATGAGATCCTTTGCGGTTTTATCAAACCATTCGGTGTTTAAACCATCAAGGGTAATATCTGTGGTTCCAGGAGTCATGTTACCAGGGTTACTCTTTATTAGGGAGTAACAAGTCTGGAGCATCTTCGAATCTAAGATTCGGATTATCCCGTTATATTTTCCATTCGAATCCTTATATTTGTTCAATTCGCTTAGGACTACTTTATAGAGATGTGTTTCTAAGATTTCCCCTTTGCGAGTTGAGCGATTAACGCTGCCAGCCTTCCCGCCCTTGGATGCGGTACTATGCTGGCTCCGTGCCCGCTTATCTGTCAATGGGAGATTGTCAGCAGAGGCGGTTACATCCTGAATTCCACTGTTGTCCTGATTCGGGGCTGCTTGTGAGCCAGAGGCGGCCCCCAGGGTGTCTTGGTTAGGTGCTTGCGCATTTGAACCTTCGTTTAGGCTCGTCTCAGCCGGTAGGACAATACAATCGTTGATGATACCGACTGTATTCTTCGTTCCCAATTGGGAGCTTAATTCAGCTGAGCTAGGACAGACGGATCCGCTTGGTGCCCTAGGTTCCTTCTCATCCACGATATGCGTATCAAGTTTCTTAACGTCACCATACAAGACTGCTTTCCAGTGTTCTGCTAACCTATGCGGATTAGATCGCAGGACACCGCTATACCCTACTACAGCGCATACTGTCTTATTAGGTTCAGTAAGGCCAGGCAGGAAAGCTGTGTGACTGATAATAAATATTATCACTCCTACCACACACAGACACGACCCCTGTAGGTCAATGTCGCAGGTTGCAACAGTGTTAGACAGCGTACTCATCACGAATGCATGCGCTGTGACTATAAGTGAAGTAAGACGACCAACCCATGGCATGGTATTCGATTTCCTTTCATGCTTTAGGGCCAGAAGCTCCTTCCCGAACCGTACGTGATAGTTTCCCATCATACGGCTCTCACGGTTCTCTGTGGTTGATAAAAGACGTTTCTAGGGGTGGAGAGGAGGTTATTGGCCTCTTTCTCTTCGCGATTAATGGTTAGGGAGATAATTCTTTGAGCGCGATTTTGTCATATTCCCCTTTGTGGATTTGATTGTGACAGGATCAACATACCGGGATTTGTTTTCGGTTGGTAGACATGACTCGAGTCCAATAGTCCTTGCCAATCATTTCTGTTGCCTTCCGGATATGTTTAACATGGTGCATCTCAAGGTTTTCTTTGGCGCCACAGATTAGACACTCGCTACTCATAATCTGAGACGTTCGAAAGAAAGCTCGAGACATTCGATCCAGTCGTTTAATTGGGTCTTCGCAGGTAATATGGAATTTCTTGGGTGCTTTGAAAGGAACATCAGGAAAGCTGGTTAGGATCTTACCATCCTTATCCTTAATCTCAATGTTTTTTCCGAACTTTTTGAATCCTTTCTTCAATGTTCCAAGTTTGAATTTGGAGACCAACGTCAACATGCAAGAGTTCTTCAGAATGTAATGAACTCTACCCAGGTCTCTGTAATTATTTGCGAATGAGTAGTAAGTAGCAATACCATTCCACATCTGCCACATCAGTTTAACAATGTGAGCACTGTCGAATTGGACCATTTTCGTCCATCGAGTTGGGTCGCCCTCTCTTCGGCAAAGACCTCGGTCTGTAAGTCGATCTATCAGTCTCCCGACTGGGGCAATCAGCTGTACGGCAGTATTTGATAACATCAAGTATTCTTGATCACCTCTTACTACTTTCCTGTAAGGTTTTTTTTCGTGAGGAGTAATTCGGATTTGAGTCCCTAGGAACAGGGGCGTTTCAGTAGTGGCATGTGTAATCTTAGTTTTCTCCAAGTTCAGGTCTAGCTTGAGTTCCTCTAATAAGTATTTGGCGACCTTCTCTCTGATTTGTAAACAGTCTTCCTTGGAACCCAGGACACCAATTAAGAAGTCATCCGCATATCTTACATATCTCATTCGTTTATAGTCAGGAACTTTAGCCATTCTGGACTGGATGCCTGTTAAATGTGCCTCTCTTAGTAGACCCTTTTTCGTCAGTCTTCGGTATTCCGGGTCTAGTTTTCGTCTTTTTCCAATGTTGAATTTCTCCATTTGGATCTCCATCCACTTGTCGAATTCGTGCATTAACACATTGCAGAGGATAGGACTTATGACTGAACCTTGAGGCGTACCTAGTTCTGAGTATTTTTCTTGGAAAATGTATCCAGCTCGCAGGGCTTTGTGTAGAAGGTCTATGAATGCTCGGTCCGTGATCCTTTTTTTGACCGCACAGATTAAGAGTTTGTGGTCAAAACTATCAAAACATTTACTGATGTCACCCTCTACGAACCAATTCACGGCTGTGAATGTGTTCTTGATTTCCTTAAGGGCAGTGTGGCAGCCCCTCTTTGGTCTAAACCCGTGAGAGTGGATGGAAAAGATAGGTTCATAGATTGCCTCTATCACCATTCTCATGGCTTCCTGCACGATCTTGTCCCTTGGAGAGGGCACTCCTAGAGTTCCACCTTTCGCCTTGGGGATTTCTACCCTTCGGGCTGGTTTGAATTGGAACGCTCCAGTCATTATTTCTTTGGATGTTCTCTCAAACCATTTCTGGCTGATACCATCAAGAGTTTCGGAGTCAACCCCTGGAGTCATATTCCCAGGTTCTGATTTGATTTTGGTATAGGCCATCTTTAGCACATCAATGTCGGCGACGATTCCAATTACATGTTCGTTTACCATTCCCCTATCAGCTAGATTGTCTTTAATCAACTTTTCTAATTTCACTACGCCCGTAGGGATAGTTTCCCTAGAAGAGAGAAGCCTAGCTCCCTTCGAACCCTTTCTAGACAGAAGAGTTGAACTATGGTGGATAGTCCGTCCTTGAATCCAAGGACCTACTGCGGAGCCTCCGACACCCCATGTGTTTCCACTGTCGGGTGTTCCCGAATTCTTTAATAGGCCGCCCATTGTTCCACTTAGGTGCCCCCCGATCTTGAGGCCACTACTTGTGGCCCGACTGGTTGATGGGTATTGAACAGGTGCCCCAACGTAAAACTCCTGTTCCGTTACCAGTGAGATATTATCCCCAGGAGCTCTAACCTGCATGACCGGTTGAAGGGGTTCGTCATCCTCACCATATGGAACGTAGCTCGAACTCATTCTTTCAGAGCCCTTTTCAGACATGCTGTTGTCCCTGCAAAGTTGGCCTCTGCTAGGTAAGTCTGATGCTTTACACCAATCTTGCATCTGTGCAAGATATACCCATGTTGGTGGGCTAACAGGCAGGAAAGGTTGTGCCCCTATCCATATTGCCGAGAGCCAACGACTTATTAAATTAGACGGCGCACCGTTGTATAGCTGATGATCAGCCTGTAGGTATTGTACCCCTGGGGCAGCTAGCTCTAGCCGGATAGCCATTGAAAAGGCTGTCCCGATCATCCATTTATCGACCTATAGGTCGAAATGTGGACTTTGTCTTATTCTTACCATAATCTCTCTTCTTATATTAGGTTTCATTAATCTTCTTCAACAAACATTTCCAAATCTATAAATTAAGGAAGTATGACATCATCGAGTTGATGATGCAAAGCTCGATTTTAATAAAACCTTTCTTTCAATACCAGCTAAGGGAACTTCATAATAAGAAAGAATTATCTTGTATACATGTCTTTAAGATGATACCAAGTAAACACAGTTCGGTTTTTATTCTTATTAGCTTTTATAGTTTTAATAAGGTTTAACCCCTCTTCCCCATATTTATTTAAGTGATCATTTGACATAATGAGCATATGTGCTTTTTTCCAACCTACAAAATCTATTTAGAACTGAAGAGTGGAAATTGAGTAAAATAATTAGCTACAATTTGCGAACCAGCTTGACTACTGTTACGTGCTCTCCAAAAACAGAATTGTTTTCTCGATTCAATTTACTTAAATGAATAAACCTTAAATTAGCAAGTAAAAAAGAAGCTATTGTTTCCATAATTGGTTTATAAGCTCATTAAATAATGGTTGATCATCTCTACCCTGGCATAATTCAAATGAAGTTGCTACGTGACGATATTTCCCTTCAGTTATATTTGGAAACTACCATCACCGCGAATCCTGCTAACCAACTGTTAGTATTTAGTTGAGAAGTATTTAAAGGTAATTTAGCTATAGGTTTTAATAAGTAACCTGGTTTTGTATTAACCCAATCGATCATAGCATGTAGTTTACTAATTTTTGGTGTTCGGAAGTAACCATTAATTAGGTTTAAAATATCAATAATACCCTCTTTGTTTCGTATAACAAACCGTATAGCATTCGGAGAAGTAGCTTCTAATTGAATAGAACCATAACCAAGGTAATTTTTTAAATGTTCTGCAAATGGTCTGTCTTTTTCCTGTAAAGATATATAAATCGTAGGGGTGGCTGAAGAGTTATTTGGTGTTATTATGCGTTTTTCGTAAAAAAAGAGAAATAATATATTTATAGAAAAAACAATAAGACATATATAAAACACATATCATATAAAAAATTACAAAAAACGCTAACCTGCTTGAAATCTGCATAATCCTTCGATTTTACACCTAGAATTTGATATTTATCGAAGAAGGGAATAATTTTAGACTCAATATCAGAGAATCTAATAACAAAAAAATTACCCCAATCTCGCCCTTTTGATGCATAATAATATCCACAACTTAAATAAGACACTAAACTTTTCAGTAGCTCAGCATCTCGAGTATGCTGAGTTATTTGAAATTTTAATTGGACTTGATTCCCAGATTTATTAGTTGAAGATTTTGTTATATTAATGTTCAAACATCCCTCACCCGTAGTGAATCCAGCTAGCCAATTCGGCTTATCCGCTAGAATACCTTTAAACTCAACGATTGGTCTGAGAACAGGAATGATATCAGGGAAAGCTGCTTTTAATTGATCTGAAAGACCTTTATTCATTGTTGCTTTTATTGCAACAAGTTTATGTAGTCCTTCAATAGTTAAATGTTCTTTACAAGAAATTAACTCAAAGGCTTGTTTGAATAATTCATAATCGGCTCTTTTTTGAGTAATTAATGAATCTTTATCCAAAGGATCAATTCTTACTTTTAAATCTTTAGGGGATGAGACTATATATTGAACATAATTATTTCGTGTACTAATAGCACCTACTCCTCCCAATGAGCCTTGAATCTTTTCTAATAATCCTCTATCCTTTATGTGTAAGCAAATCTCAAATCTAGCTCCGACAGCCCACCCTGTTTTTACTTTATTATTTTTATAAATCTTTTTTAACGTAAACAGAACTACACTCAGCGTCGGTAAACCCTGTAACAAAGTAAGGATTAATCTTTTTAGTTGAAGAACCAAGTAAAGACGGACCTAGTTGACCAGATGTGTTAGGTGTAGTATTATTGACTTCTCTTATATGTGAAGTTTTCTGTACATAGCTGCAAATGTTTCTAATATATAAGTTGAGATAGTAAATTTGGTTAAGAACTCTTGCGTAAAGTCTCTGAGAATCCTTATTAAAAAGGTTTTCTGCAGATAAGTTCCGAATAGTTTCTCTCCAGATTTTTTCTTCGAAAACAAAGTTAATGAAGAACTGCAAGAGTGTAGAACCCTCCCTGCATATAGCAAGATTTAGAGCTGGCATGACCAATAGCATACCAGCGAATAACGCGAAAATGAGGTAAAGGGTTCCGATGTCCTTTGCATTTGTTGAAAAGAGCCACCGAGCAACCACCGTTTACTTAAATTTACCATTCATTATTGTTACTTTTCATTCTAGCCCTATTACACCAGAGTTCACCAGTAAGTAGAGTAGGGATACATTAGAACCCACTCGATACAAAAAATCCCTCTCCGCCCCTCGCCTATCGTAGAATCTTAGAAGTAAGGGGGGGGCAAATGGTACATTAGTATAAAGCATATTTCCCCCTCACTTATTGGAGAGAAGTGGGTAACCTTTATGGGTATTCTCCCCTACTAGGTGATTGGTCAAACCCAGGTATAGTATTTTATTTTTTCTGCCTTCATATGATGTTCTTTAGTAATTTCGCTCTACGTGGCTTTGAGTTTAAATTTCCTTCTCTCCTTCCTCGGTTGTTCTTTGGTTGTCGTTTTATAACACAATTAACATCTCGGTTTCACAAAGAATGGTTTTGGTATCCTGTTCAGATTGACATTGATGACCCCTTATTTATCCAAAAAAACTCTATCGATCAGTTTTTAAGAACCTTAGAATTCTCTAGGGTTGACCAATATCTTATGTATGCCCTAGTATATAGTGATAAGGGGGTATTATCTGTTTGTAAAGGGTTTCCCATTGATCGGAATACAAGTTCTTATTATATTCAAGAAAAATTAGCCATCGGTTTGGCTCATTTAATGGATCGATATGATTTAACTAACATTGAAAAAATAATCCTTAGATATAGAGAAATGATAACTCTTTCAACTTATCCATCTCCTTTTGTTCAAAGACCTCTCCAAGAAAAAACAACCTTAAAACGAATTGATAGAACATTACTAACTGAAACTTATGCTCCATTAAGAATTGAACTTTCCTATTGGGGGATTCTATATAAAACAGAGGGTAACATCGACTACGAAATTGTTCACATTTAATTTATGTTAATATAAAAGCCGTCGGAAAATGGGTATAATTTATCCAAATCTTTTAAATCGTCAGAATCAATTAAATTACCACTAAATAAAGGCTTTGTAATAGGATTATTTTTAATCTTTCTCAGTAGGTACTAAAGAAGGTTCAACAACACTACCACCTACTTGATTTACAATTCTATTTTCAGCCAACCTTCTTTCAAAAACATGATCCAAAGTTTTAACAGCTTCATCATAAGCAACTTTTAAATCTTCTCTAGTAACCCATACTTTATAATATAATATAACTTGATCTACCGATTTTAAATCATATATACTCATAATATAATCTATAGCTAAATGTAAACTATAAGCCAAATTAGAAGGACCTAAATTTTTAGAAAATTTGACACTTTCTTTAAACAAACTTTTATAAACAACTGAACCAGACGCATTTCTAAATACCCCAACAGGTAAAAAAGAATATAGAGTACTATCCTTTAACGAATTATAAAATTTATCAACTTCATTTTTTATATAATTTAATTCATTTTGATCATTTATTATTATAATATATGTTTTATCATAACCTCTAAACCCTCCTCTAATACA
>Ga0070690_100001684_pt1 | contig 11642 bp, 8 predicted proteins | sample KBSS33HmetaG_FD_64671 | JGI IMG/M metagenome (GOLD analysis project Ga0070690, IMG submission 64671) | Switchgrass rhizosphere microbial communities from Kellogg Biological Station, Michigan, USA - KBS S3-3H metaG | ecosystem: Host-associated > Plants > Roots > Rhizosphere ... | reverse complement strand
AGCGCAAACGCATGGAAGAAGCGTTGCGCGACCTCAGTGGGCGGCTGATTAGCCTCCAAGAGGCGGAACGGCGACGCATCGCCAGGGAGCTTCACGACGACTTGAACCAGCGGATGGCGATTCTCTCTATCGGATTGCAGCAGCTCGACCAGGCGGTCCCGAAGCGCCACGGCGCGCTTCACGCTCGCATCCAGGGCCTGTGGGCCAGCGCCCAGGAGACCTCTGCCGAGATCCATCGCCTGTCTTATCAACTGCACCCTTCCAAGCTGGAGCATCTTGGCCTGATGGCCGCCGTCAGGGACTTCTGTGACGAAGTCTCCGAACGCCAGAGCCCGAAGATCAAGTTCCTGCACCGCGGCTTCCCGGCGGCGGTTCCCAAAGATATCGCGCTGTGCGTCTTCCGAATCGCGCAGGAAGCTCTGCACAATGTCATCAAACACAGCGGCGCCGACGAATGCCAGGTCATGCTGGAGAGAACTGCTCAGGCGATCCACCTTTCCGTTACAGATAACGGATGTGGGTTCAACGTCGGATCGGCAGGAGCGGCCATGGGACTCGGCTTGATCAGCATGCGAGAGCGCTTGCGCCTGGTTGGCGGCGAAATCTTCATCGATTCGCAACCTTCGCGGGGCACACACATAGCGGTCTCGGTTTCCTTGACGAGTTAAGCCCGAAGACAGGCTGGACAATAACCAAAGACGAGAGGAGAAGCTCGCCGCTTGCATCACGGAGGTGTCCCTGAAGATGGCCGCCGATGCCATCCCCTAGCGGTTTGATGAGCGAGTGAAAGCATTATGAAACGCACACGCATCATACTTGCCGACGATCATACCCTGCTGTCGGACACGATCAAGAACCTGCTCGAGCCAGAGTTTGAAGTGGTCGCAACCTTTGTCGATGGCCATGCGCTGATCGAAGCCGCAGCGGGGCTACTGCCTGACCTTGTCGTCCTTGATATCGGAATGCCGTTGATGAATGGTTTGAATGCCGGCCAGCGGCTCAAACAACTGTTGCCGACGGTCAAGCTGATCTACCTGACGATGAACCAGGACCCCGAGCTCGCCGCCGAGGCGTTTCGCTGCGGGGCGTCGGGCTATCTGCTCAAGACTTCGGCAGCCACCGAGTTGATCCATGCGATCCGCGAGGTGTTGCGCGGCAGGTCTTATGTGACGCCGCTGATGACCAAAGATATGGTCGGCTCGTTCATCCAAAAGTTTAAGCACTTGCCGCCGCCGCACGAGCTGACGTTGCGTCAAAGAGAGGTGTTGCAGTTGTTGGCTGAAGGCTGCTCGATGAAGGAGATCGCCTATACGCTCAACATCACCGCACGGACGGTCGCCTTTCACAAGTACACCATGATGGAGCAACTCCAGGTAAAGACCAGTGCGGCGCTGATTCAATACGCGATTACTCATTCCATTGTCACCACCTAGGTCTTGCCTGAGCTGAATGCTTGCCCGGAAGTATGGCCCGCGTGATGCGGTTCAAATGACCCGTCTCTGTCTGTCCGTCTCTGACCTGTATGTTTATATAGTTTCCTTCATACGTGAATCCGCCTATAATAAGGCCACCCAAGGAAAAATGGCGTGGGGTCGTCGTCAAGGGGCGGCGAAAAGGACGGAGGGCGTATGATTCGCCTACTTGTTGCTGAAAACCATGTGCCCATGCGTGACCGGGTGGTTCGCTTCCTGGAGGTGGAATTCTCGGTGGTTGCTTCAGTAGGCAATGGCCAGGAAGCCATCGACGCGGAATCCCGGACCTGCCCCGAGGTCGTCATCCTTGACATCTCAATGCCAGTAATGAGCGGGATCGAGGCCGCCGCTCAGCTTAAACTGCGCGGCTCGAAGGCCAAGGTGATTTTCCTGACCATGCACGAGGAGCCCGAGTGGGTGCAGGCGGCGCTGGCCACCGGCGCGATCGGCTACGTCATCAAGCGGCGACTGGCGAGTGACCTGCGACCCGCCATCAGGGAAGTCATGGCCGGCAGGCGTTTCATCTCACACTTACTGACCGCCAAACCGTGTTGAGATGCTGCACCGTTAAATGTCTTTGAGCATCAAGCCTCTCGCTATGCCTGGCCCGTTGCCCTCACCGGAATTGATAAGTAGACCTGCGCGGTTAGGGGAATCCCTGACCGCACCTGTAAGAATTAACAGTACCCGCCTGGCGCAATGTGGAATATAAGTGTTTGGTTGGTTTGTAAGTATTGGCCCCTGGAATCTCATGGTTGCCAGACTGCTTGCTTGATGGATATTGCGGGGGCTCGACAAGCAGGCTGAGGTGGCACGGCGATAAATCCACATCCCCTTTACTAAAGGTCATAAGCGTGGGATTTTCATGATCGATTATTGTCTTTATATATCCAGCAGATAAGAGTAAATCCCCAGGTGTTTGAGGGCAAGGCGTCTTCGCGAGCGTCGCCTTCGCGATTCAACGCGGCATAGGTTTCGCTCAGGTTTTCAAACGCCGGGTCCGGGTCATTCGAGTGCCCATCCATTCTGGTCCTGAGAGCCCATTGGAGTCCTTATGCGCTCGTGCTCGTTCACAACTAGATGCTTGGCGGGCCTGCTCAACTTGATCTTGCTACTGGCGACCTGCGCCCCGGCGCGCGCCCAATCTGCCGCTGCACTGCAAGGTAGAGTGACGGACTCGACCGGCGCGGTCGTGGTTGATGCCACCATCACCGCGCGCAACCCCGCAACCAGCCTGCAACAGATTGCGCAAACTGACAGCGAGGGCAATTACCAGTTGGCCGCCCTGCCCGTCGGCATGTACCGCGTTGAAGTTCGCGCCCCTGGCTTCCAGACAGAAATCGTCGAGGGCGTGACCATCGAAGTCGGACGGTCGGCGGCGCAAAACTTTCAGCTTCATGCCGGCGACATCACGCAGGAGATGATGGTCAAGCTCGACTCTCAGGCGGTGGAGCGGACAACCATCTCCGTCGGCTATGTGACCGACAGGCGGATGGTCCAGGATATTCCGCTAAACGGTCGCTACTTCCTCGACCTCGGACTGCTCGTTCCCGGCTCAGTAACCCCGCCGCAAGGCGCGTTCTCGGCAGCGCCCATGCGTGGTCTGGGATCGCTCGCAATCAATACCGCCGGCAACCGCGAGGAAGCCGTAAATTATCTGGTCAATGGCATAACCCTCAACAACCTGACCTTCAGCTCGATCAGCTTCCAGCCTTCGATCAACAGCATTCAAGAGTTCAAGGTCGACAACTCGACCTTTAGCGCCGAATACGGTCAAAGCTCTGGCGCGGTGGTCAACCTCGCCACGCGTTCGGGCGGCAATGCCTTCCACGGCGAGTTGTTCGAGTTTCTTCGCAACGACGCCTTCGACGCCCGCAACTTCTTCACCTTCACGTCGGGCGAGCCGCCACCTTTTAAGCGCAACCAGTTTGGCGGCAATCTCGGCGGCCCCCTCGTCAAAAACCGGGCGTTCTTTTTCTTCTCTTACGAAGGGCTGCGGCAGCGGCAAGGGCTCAACCTTGACAGCCTCGTCCTCAGCGAGGCGCAGCGCGCTTCTGCGACCGACCCGCTGATCGAGCGGCTGATTGAGCTGATTCCACATGCCAACCTCGTGGACTCGTCCGGCACTTCTCGCTTCGTTGGCGCGGCCAGTGCGCCGGTCAATTACGACCAGTGGTCGCTAGACATCGGCTACACTCCCAGTGCTAACGAGCGGTTCCACGGGTTCTACAACCTTCTCCGCACCGAAAGCCGCGAGCCGACGCGATCCGGCAACACAATCTCCGGCTTTGGCAACTCGGTTCGGGTGCGACGGCAGATCTTTACGTTGAGCGAGACGCATATTTTTGGCCCCGCCGCCGTTAATGAAGTTCGCTTCGGCTTCAATCGCTTCCGTTCGGCGACGACGCCGGATGCGCAGCTCAACCCGGCTGACTTCGGCATTCTCAATGGCCATAACGAGCCGATTGGGCTGCCCCAAATCAACGTCGCGGGCGGCAGCCTCAACTTCGGCGGGCCGGCCAATTTCCCATCCGGGCGAGGCGACACGACCGTGGTCATCGCCGACACGCTGACCCGCCTGATTGGCTCTCACTCGCTCAAAGCCGGGGGCGAGTTCCGACAGTTTCTCAACAATAATTATCGGCTCGGCACCGGCTCGTTCAATTTCCCGACGGTCGCCGCTTTCCTCGCCGGGCAGGCAAACGCCTTCAGCGTGACGCTGGGCAATCAATCAAGCAGCATCGCCGAAGGCGCGCTCGGCTTCTTTGCGCAAGACAACTTTAAGGCGCGGCCTAACCTGACGCTCGAACTCGGACTGCGTTACGAATGGAACATGACGCCGACCGAGCGCTATGACCGCTTCATCGTCTTTGACCCCGCAAGCGTCGCGCTGGTGCGCGTCGGCACCGACGTTAGCGAGGTGTACAAGCAGAACAATAAGAATTTTCAGCCGCGCCTCGGTTTTGCCTGGGACCCGTTCAATGACGGCAAGACCTCTGTGCGGGCGGCCTACGCGCTGATGACTGACCAGCCGATGACCAGTGTCGTGTTAAGCACGGCGGCGAATCCACCGCTGGCGATCCCGCCGGCCTACACCGGCGCGGTCCGTCTCGACAACGCCATCAACCTGGCCCGCGCCGCCGGCCTCGCCCCCCAGAGCGTCGACCACGGCTTCGACAACGCCTATGTGCAATCGTGGAACTTCAACGTGCAGCGCGAGCTGACGCATGACCTTGCGCTAGGGGTCGGCTATATCGGATCGAAGGGAACACACCTGATTCTGCGGCGCAACATCAATCAGCCGGTTGATGGGGTGCGCCCCTACCCGGCGCTGTCGGGCGCAAGCGACATCCTGCCGGGGACGCCGCTTGGAAACATCACCGAGGTCGAGAGCGCGGGCAACTCCAACTACAATGCGCTGTGGGTGACGGTGCGGCAGCGGCTAAGACGCGGCCTCGATTTCAACGCCTCCTACACCTGGTCAAAGTCGCTCGACTACAACTCGTTCAGCACCGAGGGGGTCGTCGTGCAGAACAGCTACGACCTCAGGGGCGACCACGGACTTTCAGATTTTGACGCCCGCCACCGCTTCGTCTTCAGCGGCGTGTACGAGCTGCCATTCCGCGGCAACCGGCTCGTCGAAGGCTGGCAGCTCAATGCGATCATCCAGGCACAGAGCGGCAACCCGCTCGACGTAGTCACCAGCAACAGCACCGTCAACGGCGTGGCGGGGACGCTCAGGCCCGACGTGACCGGGCCGATCCAGATCATCGGCAGCGTCGACCGTTGGTTCGACACCTCTGTGTTTATGCCCGTCGCGCGGTTCGGCAATCTGGGCCGCAATGTCGTCATCGGGCCGGGGTTCAACAACACGGATTTTTCCGTTATCAAGACGACGAAGCTCAGTGACCGCGTGAAAGCGCAGTTTCGGGCAGAGTTCTTTGACCTGTTCAACCACCCGAACTTCGGGCAGCCGGGCAACCTCGTCGGCACCCCTGGCTTTGGCCGGATCACCAGCACGCGGTTCCCCACTGGCGAATCGGGTTCGTCACGACAGGTGCAGTTCGCTTTGAAACTGATTTTTTAGTGAGCCCCTGCGGTCAGCAATGAAGACCGGGCGGCGCCGACAGCATCGGCGCAAGCTTCGGGAAGGTGGACGATGATGAGCGTGAATAGCCCAATGCGTATCGGATTGAAAGTGGTCGCGGCGATGGTCTTGCTCGCCGGCCTGGTCATCGTTTTGTCGCCGGCAGCGGCGCGCGCTCAACGAGCCAGAAACGCGAAAGGGATTCTGGTGCTCTACTGGTACAACAAAGACTTCCCCGCTAATGTCATTTTCGACCAGAACTTTCAGGCATCGCTGCAATCAGCGTCCGGCGGACCCATCGAATACTATCCCGAATACTTTGAAACCGACCGCTTCCCCGGAGTGAGCTACGAGCTGCTGCTGCGCGATTATCTGCGGCAGAAGTATGCCGACCGCACGGTAGATGTGGTTGTCGCCGCCGGCGATCCCCCGCTTGATTTCCTGCTCAAGTACCGCAATGACCTCTTCCCGCACACGCCGATTGTTTTCGCCTCGGCCAAGGTTCCCGCCGCGGAAGTGCTCGCGGCAGGGCCGGGCATGACCGGATTCATTATTCTCGGCGCGTACAGAGAAACGCTCGACTTGGCGCTGAAATTACACCCGGACACCGAGAATGTGTTCGTCGTTAGCGGCACGCTTGCACATGACAAGAAATATGAGGAGCTGTGCCGCGAGCGGCTCAAGGACTACGATAGCGGGGTGGCGATCAATTACCTGACCGACCTCGCGCCCAACGAATTGGCCGCGAAGCTGCGGAGCCTGCCGAAGCGGTCTGTCGTCTTCTACATCTGGCAACAGGCCTATGACGAAGCGGGTGGCCTCTTAGAATCCAAAGATATCCTGACCCTGGTTACCGCGTCGGCGACCGCGCCGGTCTACGGGCTATCGAGCTGGCAGGTCGGCAAGGGGATCGTCGGCGGTCAGGTGCTGACGTTGGAGGCGAGAGGGACGAAAGCCGCTGAGATTGCCTTGCGCATCGTCAATGGAGCGCGGGCGCAGGACATTGCCGTGCAGATGGCCCCGCTCGTACCCATGTTCGACTGGCGCGAGCTGAAACGCTGGGGCATCAGCGAGCGGCGTCTTCCGCCTGAAAGCGTCATCCGCTTTCGTGTCCCTACCTTTTGGGAACAGTATAAGTGGTATGTCTTAACCGTGCTCGGGGTGATGCTGATTCAATCAACGCTCATTGTCGTGCTCGTCATCAACCGTTCCCTGCGGAAAAGGGCCGAGATTGAAAGCAAACGGTTCGCCGCGCTCGCCGCCGCCCAGCACCAGCGCCTGAACGATGTGGTCGCCAACGTGCCGTGCATTGTCTGGGAATTACTCATTCAACCGGACAGCCACACCCGGAAAGCCATTTTTGTGAGCGAGTATGCCGAGAAGATGCTGGGTTACAGCGTCGAAGAGTGGTTGGCGACACCGGACTTCTTACAAGCCATCATGCACCCCGAAGATCGCGAAAAGACCGCCGCGATCTTCGAAAGCGGCAAGGAGGGCAGGGTTCAATTCCGTTTGACCACCAGGGATGGGCGACAGTTATGGGCCGAGGCGTACCTGGCCTACATCTACGATGAGGCGGGAAGAGTCATCGGCCTGCGCGGTATTATGATGGACATTACCAAGAGGAAGCAGGCCAAAGCGGCTTTGCTGGCGACGCAAGAGAGCTTAACGATTGCTGTCGAAGCCGCGCAACTGGGGACCTGGGACCTGGATTTGACCAGTGATTTTTCGGGGCATCGTAATCTTCGCCACGACCAGATTTTCGGTTATGACACGCCGCAGACGAACTGGGGCCGCGAGATCGCCCGGCGCCACATCGTCAAGGACGACCTGGAAGTTTTTGACGCCGCCTTCGCCCGCGCCATGATCACCGGAGAGCTTGAATTCGATGCCCGCGTGCGCTGGCCCGACGGCAGCATTCATTGGATGGCGGCGCGCGGGCGATTCTACTTCGACGAGAGCGGGCAGCCGACGCGCGGCGCGGGCGTGAACTTTGATATCACCGAGCGCATGGAGGCGCAACAGGCGCTGATGGACTTGAGCGGCAAGCTGATCCGCGCCCGCGAGGACGAGGGCGCCCGCATCGCCCGCGAACTGCACGACGACATCAGCCAGCGCATCGCCCTCATCTCCATTGAGTTGGACCTGCTCAGTCAGAACCCGCCGCCAGCCCAGGCCGAATTCCATCGGGCAGCCCAGGACATCCTCAAGCAGACCCTCGATCTGACGACCGAGATCCACCGCCTGTCACACGACCTGCACCCCTCCAAGCTGGTTCACCTCGGCATTGTCGCCGCGCTCAAGAGTCTCTGCGCCGATCTTTCGCAGGCCTATGGCCTCAGTCTCGAATTCCGCGCCGCCGACCTGCCCCCTGACCTGCCCAAAGACCTCTCGCTCTGCCTCTACAGGATCGTGCAAGAGTCTCTGAACAACGTCGTCAAGCACAGCGGCGCCAGGGACGCGCAGGTCGAGCTATGCGGGACCGAGTCAGAGATTCGGCTGCGGATTTCTGATTCGGGAAGCGGCTTTGATGTCGAGTCAGCAACGAGCAGGAAAGGCATCGGGCTGCTCGGCATGCGCGAGCGTCTCCGCCTGGTCGGCGGCACCATCTCGATTGACTCGCGCATTGCGCAGGGCACGCGGATTGACGTGCGGGTGCCGCTGACGCGCAAGGGAGTGGGCCACCAAGACCTTTCGCCGAGCGGCAGGGGGCATGCGGCCTAGGCGGTTTTCAATGCGATTTAGCTGACGGCCGCCTATGGAGTGCGGCGACCGGTCGCCGCACTCCATAGGCTAAACGCAATCGCCCGCTGAGAGATAACCCCAATCGTTACAGCAGATTCACAGACCTGATAGGGGCATTTTTAATCCTTGACAAATTAATTAACTTGCTTAATAATTATCAAGGTTAATCTATATGGGTGAAAACAATCATCGCGTCCACACGGCTTTATTGGGTCTCTTCAAACCCATCCGCAAGGATGTCGAACGGCGCCTCGGCTCTGCCGGCCCGGGTATGACGATGCTGCAATGCGGCATACTCCGTCACCTGGAACATGGCAGCCTGACCAGCAACGAGCTGGCCCGGCGGATGATGATCAAGCCGCCGTCACTGGTCGCCGTCGTCGATGCCCTGGAGCGTGATGGCTATCTGCAACGCCAGCCGGATCCGCGCGACAGGCGGCGCACGCCATTGCATATTACTCCGCAAGGCGAGGCGCTCTTAAAGAAAGTGCCGCTTTGCGCCGAAACCGACGCCCTTTCGGTGGCGCTTGATCACCTCGGGGAACGCAAGGCAGAGCAACTCGCCAGACTGTTAGAGGAGTTGGCCGCAAAAGTCGCAGACGCTAGCCGTCAATAGCCTTCTCAGGAACGCAAATACGGACAAGGGAATAGGGACTAAGAAGGGGAAAGATGAAGATGTGTAAGAACAAGGCGCTGGTCATTATTCTGTTTATCGTTTCCATCGCGGCATCGGCTCAAGCACAAACCGCCGCGGCGAGCGGGTCAGGCAGCCTGTCCAGTCAGTCGCAAGGCCAGGTCGCCGCCGCGACGCCGCCGCTCAAAGAAGGCTCGACAACCGCTGCCGAGCAATACCAGTCCAGCCTGAAAACGCTTGCCGCCTCGTATGATGAAGGCCTGAAGCGGCTGGCCGACCAGAACGCCAAGATCAAAGAGCTGTTCGACAAAGGATTGGTGTCGCGCCGCGACGTCGAACAGAGTGACAACGCTGTGGCTGAGGCGCGCGCGAAAATCGACAATGTCGAGAAAGAGATGGCGGCGGCGAAGGCCGAGGCCCTGAGAGCTTCCGCCGATGTCGCGATGATCGCCAAGCAAAACAGCGGCCTTGCGTGGAGTACAGGAAACCAGCAAATAGATGGATTGATTCGTTATAACGGCGAGCGCTACGGCATTGATCCGTACTTGATTTATTGTGTCATCCATCAGGAATCAGGCTTCCGCCCGACGGCGGTCAGCGGCAAGGGGGCTCAGGGCCTGATGCAACTGATGCCGGCGACGGCCGCTCGCTACGGCGTGACCAACGCCTATGACCCGGCCCAAAGTATAAAGGGCGGCACCCGCTACTTGAGGGATTTGCTGGATATGTTTGATGGAAAGGTCGATTTGACCCTGGCCGCTTATAATGCCGGCGAAGGGGCGGTAATGAAGTATGGCAATCGCGTGCCGCCCTACCAGGAAACGCGGGATTATGTCCGCAACATCATCGCTCGATATAACGGCAGCGGACTGCGCCAGTCGGCGTCGAAAGCCGCACTCTAAGAGAATCGTGCCACCGGGCTCAGTTCGCTCGGCGGCGCTTATGGTTCGCGGAAGTGATCGTGACCGGCCCGTTCACCGTTGACATTCGGATAACCGGAGCCGACTCTCCGAATTCGATGACATTCGGTCTGTCCCAGGTTCGCATCGCCTGTTTGCATTGCACCGCCCGGCATTCGACCGGAGAACGCCCCGCCGATTCGACGCGCACAGGCGATTGATAGCCTTCCGGCAGCGTCAGCGTCAGCGGGCCATTCTGAGTGGTTGCCTCTAACTCACCGGACTCCCATTGGCCGCCTTCCAAGTCAACGCCGATGGGGCCATTCTGCGCTTCAAGGTGATAGTCTCCGCGGTTGCCCGACACGTTGATGGGGCCGTTTTGGGCGCGGGCTTTGATCTTTCCAGAGACATCGGTAAATGAAATGGGGCCATTGGTGGTGTGCGCCTCGACGGTTGCCGATAAGCCATTCAGGCCAATCGGGCCGTTGGTTGATTCCAGTTCCAGGCTTGCTCCGTTGGGGGCCTGCACCAGCAGATAACCGATCCATGTTTCGCCGTCCGGCCCTTGCACGCTCAGTTGCCCATCGTGAACGGAAAGCGAGAGCTGATCCAGGACGGCCCTGGCATCGGCAGCCGTGTCGCCGGCAGCGCCCATGCACGCCTTGATGGAATAGTCGCTGCGATCCCACCCCTGAACAGAAATTCCCCCGTTACGCGGGGCCTGAATCCGCAGCGTTGAGCCCGAACTCTGCGGCAGGGCCATCGTTTGCTCCGAGCGCAGGACTTCGCCGTCTGGAACGGTCAATCTCACTTGCGAGCAATCGCGAAGCTCCCGCTCAGAGCCGGTGGTGATCGAGAACCCCTGATGCTTCCTCCGCTGTCCGGCTTCGGCGCTGTGAGCAAGACCAAAACCGGCGAGCGCCATCATCAGCAATGCAATCGAAGCGTTTCTCATAATATCTACTCCTTTTCTTAAGGCTGTTGCATGAGACTCATAGCGATTAAGACGCGACGCGGCAGAAAGTGTTAACGAGCATGGTCCCAGATCACCGTCCCGCCCGGCGTCAGCTACGCTTTCGCGGCGGCGCTATTGAAATTAATGGACCACCGTCTCGCCGGTGAGGATGGCGCAGAGTTTGCCGAAATCGATGTTCCCACCTGAGACGATACAGACCACCTTGCCGCTGCCCGCTTTGCCGGCCAGCGCGCACGCTACCGGACACGCCCCCGCCCCTTCGGCGATGATGCGGTTGCGTTCCGCTAGCAGCCGCACCGCATCGGCGACTTCTTCCAGTTCTGCGACGAGCGCGCCGGCGATCAGCCTCTGTGCGCGTTCGAGCATTTGCGGAAAAACCGTCTTCGAGCCGATGCCGTCGACGAATGAAGGGGAGTAGTTGACCGTCTGTGGCGACCCAGCCGCGAGCCCGGCGATGAGCGGCGCTGCCGTCGCTACCTCTGCGGCAAACACCTTGCACGTCGGGCGGAGGGCACGCATCGCGGTGGCGATGCCGCAGGTCAGACCGCCGCCGCCCCATGGCACGACGACGGCGTCAACGTCCGGCAAGTCTTCGATGATTTCGAGGGCGATGGTGCCGTTGCCGGCCATCACATGAAGGTCGTCAAACGCATGAACGAATGGCGCATCGACACCAGGATAGGCGCGTTGCTCAAAGGCTCTCCACCACTCCTCGAACGAAACCTTGATGACGCGAGCCCCGAGCCGCTCAATGGCTCTGATCTTAGTTTCCGGCGCCGTCTCAGGCGCGACCACCGTGCACGAGATGCCCATCCGCCGCGCCGTCCAG
>Ga0070690_100001683_pt1 | contig 11643 bp, 10 predicted proteins | sample KBSS33HmetaG_FD_64671 | JGI IMG/M metagenome (GOLD analysis project Ga0070690, IMG submission 64671) | Switchgrass rhizosphere microbial communities from Kellogg Biological Station, Michigan, USA - KBS S3-3H metaG | ecosystem: Host-associated > Plants > Roots > Rhizosphere ... | reverse complement strand
TCTTCAACCGCTCGATTCGAAAGTTGATTCTCCGAAGTTAGTCCACGATACACCTGCGAACGCGTCGTAGGCAGAATGTCGAAACCCTGGGCCATGAATTGTCCGCGGTTCTTCAACGCATAGGTACGTGCAGCAACTGCCTGCGCTTTCAGTGCTTCAATCGCCGGATAACCACCGGGTGAAAGCTCGTTAGCTACAACGCCGCGTACGTAATCTTCGAGTGGGAGTTCATTGACTACGGTCAGGGATCCGCGCAGGTTCGCAAAGACCTCGATGTGTCCGCGATAGGGTTTGTCGTTGTAACGCACCGGAGCGTCGCGTTCGTTGTCAGATGCGAAGACCACCGGCGCGTTGGAACTGAACAAGCGGCGTGAAGCAGCAGAGGATGCGACTACCTCGCGTGATGGAAGGGCCCACTTTGCAGTAAGACGCACAGGAGAAGTTGTGTTCGGCTGAGGCGTGGATTCCGCACTCTTTGCCTTGTCGTCAACAGGCGTCAAATTCCCATCGATGCCCATATCGTCGAGTAGTGCAATCAACTCTTCCGCTTCAGCACGTGGCCGTGGCTTATCAACAACAACGCCCCAGGTCGTTGCGGGATTTGCATCAGGCGTTTCATGAACCGCTTCACTTATCGTCTTTTGAATTTGTTGCTCGATTTCCTCGGCTTGTTCGCGAGTCTCGATGCCCGTCACGGTTACACGATAGAGTGCCTCGGCCACTGTTGGAGCGTTCGACAGGAAATGCGCTTCAAGACGCACTCTCTGAGTATCGAGTGCGACGGGCGAGGTACCATTACTCGCATTCATCAACTTACTTGTTGTCGAGATCACTGCGGAGCGGGTATCGGTGTTCAAAGCGACCCGAATTGTTGGTTGTGGTCCTTGTACAACAGTCGTCGTGGGTACTTGAATAGGTGATGAAGGTGTTGGTGGAGGAACCCACGCAGGCTGCGACTCCGGTTGAGTTCGTCTTGGTCGAGTTTGGTCTTGTATTGATTGCGCGAAGAGAGATGAAGAGACGAACGAAAAAATCAGGAGCAGCGTAGCCAGACTCCGGGCGAGGGAACAGCGCATTCCTTTCATTCCTTAAGCGGTACAGGTCTCAGGGAGGGCTCACCGCGGGGCGATAGTACTACATAATCTCTAAAAAGAAATCATTGGTCATTTGTTATTGGACATTTGATATTTAAGACCACTGAGATGAAGCCGGTGATGTCTGAAATCTCAAATATCAAATGTCCAATAACAAATGACCAATGATTACGTCTAATAAATGACGAATGATTACGTCGCGCGATTGAATTGATAGCAAGCGGGGATAATTACCTTCTTCCCACAAAGCGTCACCCTATGGTATAGACGGATAACACCCCCGCAAGTAAGCGATTGTTTATGGCCGCCGTTTCGTACTCGGCGCGAATGAGGAGGTTAATCCTCTGCGGCATACTACATCTCCCCGCTTTACCTTCCTTGCCCTTGCTGGACTGGTCCTCAGTCTGCTCCTAATCGGTTGTCTGCCTAAACCGCCGGCGGAAGTGGGTGGAATCAATATCACGCTTTACGGTTTCTCGATCATGAAAGAGTCTCTCGAGAAAGCGATCTATCCAGCCTTCGCGGCCAAGTGGAAACAAGAGCATGGTCAGGAGATTTCATTCACGTCATCCTTTGCGGGATCGGAGACGGTGACGAATCAGATCTTGCAAGGCGCCCCGGCTCATCTTGCGATCCTCTCGATTGAACGCGACGCACAAAGATTGAAGAACGGTGGCTTCACCACGGTCGATTGGCACACGTTCCCGCAGAAAGGGATCGTCAACAAAACTCCCTTCATCATTCTCGTGCGGAAAGGTAACCCGAAAGGGATCCACGACTTCTCAGATCTCGCGAAACCAGGCGTGCGAGTTATTCATCCAGATCCAGTTAGCTCAGGCGGTGCGCAGTGGTCCATCCTGGCTATCTACGGATCTGAGCTGAAGAAGTCGGAACAACAATCAGGTGAACAAGACAAGACCCGGGCGCTCCGCACTCTGCAAGCTATCTGGAAAAACGTAATCTCCACACCTGCTTCTGCGCGTGAGGCGCGAACAACTTTTGAGTTAGGCAATGGCGATGCCTTGATAACTTATGAACTTGAAGGATTGCTGATGAAGGAAGCGAATGCTCCTGTTGAAATCGTTGTGCCGCAGTCGACGATTTTCAGTGAACACCCGGCCGTCATTGTTGATAAGAATGTACCTGCTGAAAAGCGCGCAGTTGTCGATGCGTTTCTTCAATACCTTTGGAGCGATGAAGCGCAACAGGCGTTCGTGAAGTATCACTTCTATTCCACGACGAACAACGCATTCAATCAAGCAAACAACGAGTTCGGCCATATCGAGCTACCTTTTACGATTGATTTTTTTGGCAGTTGGGACAAAGCGTATCCGGAAGTGATCGAACAGGTGTTTAGAGACCAGGTGCAGAAAGCGAAGTGAGAGGAATGGCCTCGGGCCTTTGGTCTTGGGATCCCTCGGTGGCCCAAGACCGAAGACCAAAGACCTAACACCAAATGAGTACCGTCGTTCCAACCATGCGTCATGTTCGCGGTTTCGACGTCGTTCGGCCGCTCAGCATCGGCATGCTCGTCTTCATGATGATGCCGCTGGTGTTTCTGCCGCTCGCTTCGATCTTTATCTTCGGTACCAGCAACGGACTTGATAAGTTTTGGGCCGCACTAATGGCCCCTGAAGCTATCTTCGCTTTGAAGCTCTCGATGGCGACGAGTTTTTGGGCCACAGTATTCAACGTGCTCTTCGGTTTATTCGCCGCTTACGTTCTGTCGCGTTACAACTTCTGGGGTCGAAACGCCCTCATCGTCACTATCTCTTTGCCGACTGCGATTCCAACTGCCGTCGCCGGGTTCGCATTACTTCTGTTGTGGGGACCATACGGGACTCTCGGGCGTTTTCTTACGCCGCACGGGTTTCAAATCATGTTCACTGCCGGTGCGATCATCCTGGCGAATATCTTCGTTACGTTTCCGCTGGCATTCGGTGTCATCAAACCAGTGTTCGACACGATGAGTCGATCTCTTGAAGAAGCATCGGCAACTATCGGAGCGACACGCTGGCAAACATTCTGGCATGTCACCTTGCCTTCATTGCGCGGCGCCATCGTTTCGGGGGCACTCTTAACTTTCGCGCGCGCCGTCGGTGAATTTGGGTCCACCATTCTCGTGTCCGGTAACCTCGCCGGACGGACACAAACCGCCCCGCTTTATATCTTCGCTAAATTCAACGAAGGACAGATAGAAGCCGCGAACGCCATTGCCATCGTTTTGGCACTCTTCTCGTTTCTCATTTTCAGCGTGCTCTTTTTTGCACGCGACTGGCTTGACGTAGACTGAGAGGCATACGTTGAAGGCAAAGCAGAAGCTAGTCGACGAACAGAGAATGTCTACATCCAGCGACAATGCGCCGCCGATTGCCACGCGTGTGATTGGCGTGAGCAAGCGCTTTGGCAAGACGGGCGTACTCGAGAATATCTCGCTCGACGTTGCTGAAGGAGAGATTCTGGTTTTGCTCGGCGCATCTGGAAGCGGGAAGACAACCATCCTCAGGATCATCGCCGGGCTGGAACAACCAAATACCGGAAAAATAATTCTGCATGGACGAGACGTGACCGAACTGCCCGCGAGAGAAAGAGGCGTCGGAGTTATCTTTCAGTCGTATGCGCTTTTTCCCAAGATGACGGTCGAGAAGAACATCGGCTACGGCTTAAGAATTCGACATCGAAGGCGAAAAGAGATCCGGAAAACTGTTAATGAGTTGTTATCACTGGTCCAACTTGAAGAGCACCGCAAGAAATATCCATCACAGTTGTCAGGAGGACAACAACAGCGAGTCGCGATTGCCCGCACGCTTGCCTACAAGCCGGAAGTGCTGCTCTTTGATGAGCCGTTCGGGGCGCTCGACACGCAGACGCGCACGCATCTGCGACGTGAGATACGAGCGTTGTTGAGACGCGTCAATGTGCCGTCGGTATTCATCACCCACGACCAGGAAGAAGCACTCGAACTCGGCGACCGGGTGGCGGTGGTTAACAAAGGACACATCGAACAAATTGGAACACCGTACGAGATCTATAACCATCCGGCGACCGAGTACGTAGCGACTTTCCTCGGCGCGGCAAACATTCTAGAAGCAGTGGTGCAGGACGGTTTTGTTGAAACTGAATGTGCCAAAATTCCAGCCGAGCTTGATCCGAACGTCTACCGCACTGGCGATCGAATAAAGATCATCTTTCGCCCTGAAGACGTCTTGCTCAGTCGAACAGACTTCTTGAAGCCGGGCCATTTCAAACTCGCTCCCGCACGCGTCGAGGAAGTTAGTTTTGTCGGTGCGTACGAGCGTTTGCGAGTTCGGCTGGAACAGCCGGGCGAAGACTGTACTAATGGAGAGACGCCTTACTACCTGACTACTGAAACTCCCGATAGACGTCCGCGATCGATCATCGCAACACGGCCCAAGCCTGAAGCCAGTGCATCCAGTCTGAAGATCGGTGATCGCGTGATTGTGGCTGTCACGTCATTTACGGTTATACGCAGCAGTTGAAGAACAGTCAGTATCCCGACGCGTCGGGCGCCGGGTCCAAGTTCCGGTTATGGCGCCGCAATAGAAACTGTACCCGACGCTACCGTTGTTTACGGTAATATGAAGTAGTTAACTTCTATTGTGACTGTTTTCTGCACGAGAGACTTGGACCACACTGGACGCAGACGAGAGATTGTTTTGCCTCTGCTCGGTGCGATGTTGTTCGGAATCCTCCTTCTGGGGACTCCAACCGCTAAAGCGCAATCGACTCTCGATCGAACAGACACGCAGCAGTGGAACGACGTCATTTTCTCCATTCCGATCACCAAGCAAATCGACTTCAACTTCCAGGGCACTCTTCGTTTGGGTCGCGATATCAGTCATCCGGTTGATGAACGAGTCGGGCTTGGTGCGACATTTAGAATCGGAAAATACTTAACGCTAATACCGTTCTATTTGCGAATCGAAACTCAGCCTTTCGAAGGCAGACGAGCGCATGAGGATCGACTGAACCTGGTGGCAACTTTGCGCTTCGAGAAAAACAAGTTTCGTTTCAGCGATCGAAACCTTATTGAGAGACGCCTCCGGGTGCCGCAGATTGACTCGACCAGATATCGCAACCGGTTCCAGATCGAGCATCCTGTTGGACCAAACAGAATAAAACTCTCGGTGTTCGCGAGTGATGAAGTCTTTTATGACTGGAGTTTTAACGATTGGGTCAGGAACCGTTTCGCATCAGGCATCATCAAGCCCCTTAACAGGAACATTACGTTAGAGCTTTACTATCTCCGACAGAACGATAGGCGAACACTGCCGGGTGATCTTCATGTAATTGGCACGACATGGCGAATCAAGTTGTAGGTCTAGGAATGAAGTTAAGATTTCTATTTATCTTTGTGGTCACTTTGCTGGTCGGCGTGGCCCTGGCGGGATTTTGTGCAACTCGCTCGCGAATGAGTTCTAGAGTCATAGATCAATGGGAAACGACAAACGGAAACATCGACATTCGCGTTAAAGCATTTGCGGAAGATGGTTGGGGACCGGTACCAGGTGCTTACTACGTTTTCGAGTCAGCTAGACACGATTCGAACAATTGGCAAGCGATCATGACGTTTCGCCACGATGATCCTGTGCCTGTTCCCCGAGACCAGATCCGCTTCGTTAATGACAGAACAGCTTTTGTTTTTATGGGGTGGATGTACAGTGTTACGACGGACGGAGGAGCGAATTGGTCCGTATGGTCGGCTCAAGAACATATTCCCGAGTACAACTACGCATTGATCGAATCGGTGCAACTAGAGTCTAGTGGCTATGGGGTAATGAGACTCGACACCTCGAGGAGCAACAACATCCCGGATTTACTAACGCGTGATTACGGCCGCCACTGGTGCTGCGCGCGATAACCGCCCCAGCCCCGGACGGAAATCTTAGTGTCCCTTTCGTTTCTTAAACGCACGGCACTATCCTTGTCCTCCTCTTCCTCATCACGGCGACTGTTGCAGGCGCTTGCGGCCAGATTTAAAGAAGCATGTGAAGGAAGACCCGTGAGAGGGCAGACGTTGGGTGACAGTTCAAGGTACATAACATCAATAGTTCCAGCCTCCAGAAAACAAATCAAGTTTAGAAATTTGCAGGTTAGGAAGGGCGGTTTACCCCCGCTCAAGATCCAAATACGTTCAACGTCGAGAGCATCAGGAACTTGAGCGGGTGTAAACCGCCCTCCTGACTGCATTTACTTGAGGTTGAGTTATTTCAGTGAAGGTGAGTGCGAATGATTACGTACGTAGCGCGTGTAACTGAAGGTTGAGTGTTGAGGCGCGTTATGTATTGTCCAATTCCGACACGGCCATGCTATGAAACTGTCGTCTCACGCTGTTGATGTTGACGAAAGGGCGCCGGTGACTGTGAGTGCGGTTGGTTAGCAGAATAAAGACGCGTTCGTGTTGAGGATCGATCCAACAACTGGTTCCAGTGAATCCAGTGTGACCAAAACTGTCTCTCGGTAACTCTGTTCCCGCGGTTGATTCAGGACTTGCCGCAGTTTGCCAGCCTATTGTTCGGGCTTCTTCAAGATCGGGAGTCATATTCTTTCTGAATAACTCGCACGTTTCTGGCTTCAACAATTCACTTCGTTGCGGCAAAAACTGTTGGGCCATGCGCCAGGTCTCTTCAGCGGTCGAAAACAATCCCGCATGCCCCGCAGCGCCGCCAAGAAAGTGGGCGTTGCCGTCGTGTACCTCACCCCAGATCAGTGCATTGCGCCAGTTTTTGTACTGTCCGGCGATGTCAGCCTCGCACATGTCGCGTTCGTAAGCATTTCCCGTCTCGCATGCCGCGATGCCGGTTTGCAACGCAGCTTCAGGATTGAAGAATGTGTGTTGCAACCCAAGCACGTTGATGATCTCGGTAGTGGCTAACTGTGCGAGTCGTTCGTGATGTGTAAGCCGCTCGACGAGAAAACCGAGTGCAATGAAACCGAGATCACTGTAGACCACTCGCGTTCCTGGCTTGTATTCGAGATCGAGACTCGCAATTGCTGCCAGCGCTCGTTCCGGATCGTTTTCCGCCAGAATGTAAAGCGGTCGCCACGCTGGCAGTCCTGACGTGTGCGTCAGCAACTCGCGCACTGTGATCATGTGCTTGTCGGTGCGATCGAATTCAGCGAGGTAGTGAGAGACAGAACTGTCGAGCGTCAACTCACCTAGCTCCATTCGGCGACAGCAGAGCATAGTGGTGATGAGCGGTTTTGTTAGTGAGGCGAGATCATAGATTGTCTGCGTGGTGGTTGCGATGCGATAAGGCTCGACGACGGAGTGACCGATAGCGTCTGCGAAGACAATCTCATCACGTTGTGCGATGAGGTAAACAGCAGAAGGGAAGTCGCCAGCCTCAATGCGCTGTGAAAGGAATGCTGAGATCTGGTCGTGGCGCATAGTATTTAGCCGCAGATTAACGCAGATTCACACAGATAAATCCAAAGGAATTCAGCAACTCGCTCGCCGGCCTTTAATAATTATCTGCGTGTATCTGCGTTAGTCTGCGGCTCAAAGTTTTCACCGCCCGCTTCACTTAATGCGCTGACGCCGGGATGTGCAGCGTGTTCTTCAATTCTCTCTAGTGCCCGAAGCGCGAGACTCAAAGCGTTTCTGCCATCCAATCCCGAAACCGCGGCGGGTCTTCCATCGCGTGCGGCTTCAAAAAACGCCAGTGTTTCTGCGCGTAACGGTTCGATATCAACCACATCCAAATTCTTCACGTGCACTCCGGGCCAGGCCCCGCTTGCCGTCGGCGGCGCTAGACTGCTGATCGATGCTCGCTTTGTTGTGTAGTCGATCGCGATGTAATCGTGCGGCTGAAAGAAGCGCATCTTTCTGATCCGCTCGGTGCCGACGCGTGACGCGGTGATGTTTGCGACTGCGCCGGAAGCAAACTCCAACCGCGCATTCGCTGCGTCGACTTTGTTCGTGAGAATCGCGATGCCAACGGCCCGAATATCAGTCACCGGCACGTCTTCACCGACCAACCACTGCACGATATCTAGATCGTGGATCATCAAGTCGAGTACGACGTCGATGTCGAGCGATCGCGCCGTGAACGCTCCAACACGGTGAATCTCAAAGTAGACGGGATTCCGAACATGTGGGCGTAACGCTACCATCGCCGGGTTGAATCGTTCCAGATGGCCCACTTGTAGAACGGCTTTGCCCGCTGCGGCTGCCGCAATCATCCGGTCAGCTTCTTCAAGCGTCCGCGATATCGGCTTTTCAACCAAGACGTGTATCCCGCGATTGAGCAACTCGCAGGCGATGCCGCAATGTGATTCAGTCGGAACGGCCAGGCTCACCGCATCGACTTTGCCGATCAGGTCTCGCCAGTCACTGGTCCATTCAGTTGCGCGCTCGTTACTAACCTCGCGTGCAATGGTCTCGTTGAGATCACACACTGCGACAAACTTCGACAGACCTTCAGACGCAAGCGTTGCGTGAATGCGCGCGTGTTGTTTGCCGAGGTGACCGACGCCGATGACAGCGGTGCGCAAAGGCATGGTTTACTGTTCAGTACTTTTCGACTAGTTTAGGCGTTTTGATATCGGTTCAATTTGGATTTTCTCTGCGCACCCTCTGCGTCCTCTGCTTGCTCTTGCGGTGATTCTTTCAAGCTGCGTTAACCGCGAGAGACGCAGAGAACGCTGAGGTTGCGCAGAGAGTAGAAGAACCGATACATATCAAGCAGTTTACTACGCGGCGAGGACTATACTTGCAACCTTCTGCGCTTGCCAAGCGACTCTTCATTCTACTTTTCCTAATCATCGTCGTCTTTTATTTCTACGGTCTCGGACTAATGCCACTTGTCGGTCCCGACGAGCCACGTTACGCACAAGTTGCGCGCGAGATGTTCATGCGCGGCGATCTCATCACGCCAACTCTTGGCGGTCGTCCATGGTTTGAGAAACCTGCGTTGCTCTATTGGTTGATAATCTTCGCCTACAAGTTATTTGGCGTAAGCGAATTCTCGGCGCGATGTGGTGCGGCTCTTTGCGGATTGCTTACGGTTGTTCCAGTCGCAATCCTGGCGCGTAACTTTGAAAAGGCTAACTCGGAATCAGCCGGATTAAGTTGGTGGACGACCATGGCGTGCGCGACGAGCTTCGGTCTCATTGTCTTCTCACGTGGGGCGACATTCGACATCGTCGTGACGATGACACTCACGTGGGCCTTTGCCTTCTTCTTTCTTCACGAACGCGCTCGCAGTTTGAAGAACAAACATCTGCTCTTGATAGGCTTCTACTCAGCGGTGGGTTTGTCGCTGCTCGCAAAAGGCTTAATCGGTATTGTGATTCCAGGCGGCGTCATCGGGCTTTATCACTTGATCCAACGGAAGTGGCCCTCACGTGAATTGCTCGTCAGTGTGTTATGGGGTTTTCCAATTTCGCTGCTGATTGCGGCAGTTTGGTATGGGCCGGTAATCTCGAGGCACGGTTGGACCTTCATAAACGACTTCTTTATCCAACACCACTTCGCCCGATACGTCTCGGGTAAGTATCAGCACCCGCAACCGATCTATTTTTATATCCCGATGCTGCTGATGTTGACTGTTCCCTGGACTGGCTTTGTCATCGACACGCTTGCTCGTCTGCGGTTTCGAAAGGCTGATGTCACGCATCCTGCGGCGGCGCTGAAGTTATTCGCCGCGAGTTGGATTGTCTTTCCACTGGTTTTCTTTTCTTTCTCCGGTTCGAAATTGCCGGGCTACTTACTTCCGGCCATCCCCGCCGCAGCTATTCTGACCGGTGAACGAATAGCACGACTCACGTCCGGTGCTGGTTCACGTTGGCCGGTGATCGCAAGCGGCGTCATTGCAGTTGCCCTCTCCGCTGGAGGCATTTATTACGGGTTCAATTCAGGTGCGGTGGCGGTGCGCACCGCGGCTCTTATTAGCTTGCCAATTCTTTTCGCTGGATTGTTTGCGGTGATGTGTTCACGCTTTGTTACTACTGCGTTGCTGGCGGTGGCCTTTGGCAGTGTTCTCACGCTTGGGTTGGTTGTGCGTTTCGTTGCTGTTGAATTCGCTCAGCGACAATCTACAAAACAGTTACTCGCGATTGCTGACTCTCGTGGCTTTGCGTCCGCCGCTCTCTTCATTCGCAGAGATGATCGCAGTCCGGAGTTTTATGCGAGCAGCCGAGTTGTTTACGGAGCAGACGGTGAGCCCGAACGACTGGAAGCGATAAAAGACATCGTCGCGGAAACCGAGCGTCGCGGCCAGAGAATTCTGGTACTAGTTCCGCTTGAGAATCTCGATCAATATAAGAATCCAACTTACATAGAGATCATTGGCGACAACGGAACGCATGCGTTGTTGGCGACGAAGATAGTGAATCGTTAATCGTGAATGATCGCCTTTGGTCCTATGTCTTTGGCCTTTGGCCTTTGGTTTTTGGTTTCGCGTTGCGAGTCGAAGGCAAAAGACTTAAGTCCAAAGACCCAAGACCAAAGGCCCAAGACCAAAGACCAACGATTCACTATTCACTATTCACGATTCACTACCTAAGGTAGGTATCAAAGAAATCGATCACGATTCGATCATAAGCCTCGCCCTGTTCACCGGTAGCGGATGGTGAGCTGAATCCACTTAACGGAAGGTCTGTCCGTGCCTCGACGTTTGCTTTATTGGCAAAGCAAGTCTGTAAGGAAGCCGTCGACTCTTTTAAATAACCTGCATCAGCGCCTGATAACAACAACACGTGCTGTTCGCGCAACGCTGAGGCAAACTCACAGGCAGGCGTGTTGTCGTAATTGCCGAAATAAGAAATCCATGTTGCCAGACGTGAGAGCGATTGTACTGGTCCAATATCGACGCCAAGACATTTGGTGACGCTATCACGCAAAAGCTCATTGGGTTCACGCTGAATCGAATCGAGTACAAGAACTTTGATTTGCGAGTCGGCACGCGCAGCCTTCAAAGCCGCATACGCTCCAAGTTCAACTCCATACACGCCGAACCGATCACCAACCAACTTCTTCTTGGCGTCTGATTTTGCATTGCGTAAAAAGTCGAGAGCCGCGAGTAGATCTTCCCCTTCACGTGTTCCGAATGAAGTCCTCTTTACCGGGGGAGACATTCCGTGCCCGCGCAAGTCAGGCCAGAGGATTGTGAAATTGGTGGTCTCGTTGATCTTTACACCCAGGTTGAACATGAACGATCGATCAGCGCCGTAGCGGTGAAGCAGGATGACGGCGGGTGCACCCTCTGCGCCTTTCAACAGCCACCCTCGGGCGCGCGTTCCGTCAGGGTTGGACCACGTTTCATCACTAACTCTCAAAACGCGCCCACTTATTCTTTGGAAAGATTCTGGTGTTAGTAAGTATGGCCGCTTTGTAGGCGCGGAAGTGCAATAAACGATGTAACCAAGAGCGCCCACGACAGCCACGACGACCGTCAACGCGATAGGCAGGAGCGAGCGAAAAAGTCTTTTTCCGAGTTTTCGCCGAGGCGACATTAGAATAAGAGACTGAGGTTGCCACTAATGTGAAGTCTACGAACGATCGGTCAAGTCTACACCAGTGGTT
>Ga0070690_100001675_pt1 | contig 11654 bp, 6 predicted proteins | sample KBSS33HmetaG_FD_64671 | JGI IMG/M metagenome (GOLD analysis project Ga0070690, IMG submission 64671) | Switchgrass rhizosphere microbial communities from Kellogg Biological Station, Michigan, USA - KBS S3-3H metaG | ecosystem: Host-associated > Plants > Roots > Rhizosphere ... | reverse complement strand
GGCGAACGTGGCGGGCACTTCCGCCAGGAACTTGTCCGCGTCGGCCCGTTTGGCGTCGACGTTGATGCCCACGACCTGCAGGCCCTTGGCGGCGTACCTGGCCTGCAGGGCGTTCATCCACGGGAACGATTGCCGGCAGGGCCCGCACCACGAGGCCCAGAAGTCGACATAGACGACCTTGCCTTTCAGTGCGGCCAGGCTCACGGGGCCTTGTGCCCCGGCAAGCGCGATCTCGGGCGCCGCGGTGCCCGGCTCGATGGCCTGTGCCGACGAAGTGCTCAGGAGCGCGATCGCGGCGACGAGGGTGGAAAGCAGCTTCATGAGGTTCCTTCAATCACGCAGATGAAAACGGTCGCGACGACGGCCAGGCAGGATGACGACGACGACCGCGAGCAGGCACAGCCAGAGCGGATCGGCCGCCCCGCCGTCCACGTTGGTCATCTCGGTGCGCGACTCGGCCTGCAACTGCACGTCGCTGGCCTGGCCAGTGGCGGAAAGCACGTGCAAGGTGCCGCTGGTCGTGCCGCCGGTGGACGGCGTGAACGTCACCGCCACGGTGCACGACGCGCCCGGAGCCAGCGTCCAGGGCACGCCCGGGCAGGCGTCGCCGGCGTTGGCGGGCTGCACCACGAAGTCGGCTGTCGTCGTGACGGCGGCGATGCTGGCAGGGGTGGCCGAGGTGTTGGAGATGCGCACGATCAGCGGGTCGCTGCGACCACCGGACCGCACCAGCGTCGACCGGTAGTCGAGCACGGCGGGGGAAGCCGCCAGGTTGCCGGTGGCCGAGCCATCGCCACCCGCGCCACTGCCATTGCCATTGCCATTGCCATTGCCGCCCGTCGAGGTGCCGCCGCCGCCCGAGGTGCCGGTGCCGGTGAGCGGGATGTCGGGCGGATTGCTGCCGGTGGAGGCGACGAGGAGCGCCGCGCTGCGGACGCCGGCGACGTCGGGCACGAAGCTGACGATCACCGTGCAGGTGTCGCCCATCGCCAGCGTGACGCCGCCGAGGCAGGTGCCGCCACCGACGGAGAACGCATCGGCGTTGGCGCCCGCGGTACCGATGGCCGAGATCGTCACGCTGCCCGGACCGTTGTTGACCATGGTCAGCGGGCTGGCATCGGTCGACTTGCCGACATCGGTGTTGACGAAGGCGATCGACGACGGCGCCGCCGCGCTCCAGGCGAGGACCGGCAGCACCGACGTGGTTCCCAGGCCCGTCACCACGATGCTGTTGGGCGAGCTGAAGGCGTTCGAGGTGATCACGACGCTCTCGGCCGCATTGGCCGTCGCCGGCGTGTACGTGACCGTGACCGTGCAAGAGGCGCCCGGCGCGAGCGTGGGCTGGCAGTCGTGCTTGACCTTGAACTCGCTGGACGTGCTCTGGATCGAGGCGATCAGCAGGTTCGCGCTGCCGCTGTTGCCCAGCGTGATCGAGCGCGCGACCGAGGTCGTGCCGATCGTGACCAGGCCGAAGCCGAGCGAGGGCTGGGACAACGTCAGCATGGGCGCGGGCGAGGCGATGCCCTCGCCGGTGAGGCTGATCGCAGCCGTGCCGATCGGCGCATTGGTGGCCAGCGCCAACGTCGCGCTGCGCGCACCGAGCGCGCTCGGGTGCAGCGCCGCCGTGACGGTGCAACTGCCCTTGGGGGCCACCGCCTTGCCGACCGTGCAGGTGCCGCCCAGCACGATGTCCGCGGCATTGGTGCCCCCGGCAGCGATGCTGGTGAACGCCAGGTCAGCCTGGCCGTTGTTGGTGACGTTGAGCGTGCGCGCGCCGCCCGTCGTGCCGAGGCCTTGCGAGCCCAGGTCGAGCAGCGTCGCGTCGAACGCCAGTCCGGGTTGTGCCGTGGCGTTGCCCTGCCCCGACAGCGCGACGCTGCTCGAGCCGCCGACCCCGTTGTGCTGGATCACCAGGCTCGCGCTGCGCACACCCGCCGCCCCGGGCGTGAAGCGCAGTTCGACGAAGCAGTTGCTGCCGCTGGCCAGGCTGGTGCCGCCGGCGCAGGTGGACGTCGCCGCGATGGCGAAGTCGGACGCGTTGCCGCCCGCCAGCGCCAGCGACGACAGCACCAGGGCCGAGGTGCCGCTGTTGCCCACCACCACGCGCAGCGGATCGGACGTGGCGCCGACGGTCTGCGTGAACGACAGCTGGGTCGGCGAGAGCGTGACGGCGGGGGAGTTGTCCACGCCCGTTCCGGTGAGCGAGACCGTGCTGGCGCCGCCGCTGCCGTTGTGGGCCACGGTGAGCGTGGCCGAGCGCGTGCCCGTCACGCTGGGCGTGAAGGTGACGCTGAAGGTGCAGGCCGCGCCGGCCGCGAGCGAGGCACCCGCGGCGCAGGTGCCTCCGCTGATCGCGTAGTCGCTGCCGCCGCTGAGGCTGGCGCTGCCCAGCACGAGCGCGGCGCCGGCACCGGCCGCATTGCTCACGGTGACGCTCTGCGGCGTGCTCGCCGTGCGCAGCGACTGCGCCGCGAACGTCAGCGCGGTCGGCGCCAGCACGGGACTCGGCGCCGGCGCCACGGCCAGGTACGTGGGCGTTCCACCCAACACCGAGGCGATGTAGGCGCTCAGGTCGTTGAGCTGCGAATCGGTGAGGTGCCCCGACAGGAACGCCATCTGGCTGACACTGGCCATGCCGGTCTTGATGGTGGCCGCGCTGATGCCGGTGGCGATGCGATTCTGCGGATTGGCGGGCAGCCCGCCGTGGCAGGCGCTGTTGGAGCAGCTCTGCTTGCCGGCGACGACGGCGCTCGAATAGAGCGACTTTCCGTTGGCGACGTCCTGGGCCGGGGACGGCAGGGCGACGATGGCCAACGCAAGGGCAAGAAGAAGTCGCATCCCGATCACGCCTTCAGCCACGGCAGGTCCTGGCCCGCCACGGCCCAGATCGCATCGGTGTGGTCGCCGTTGGCGTTGCGCACCTTCGGATAGCCGTAGGCCGTGGTGTCGTAGTCGGATGTCGACACACCCATCGCGCGCAGCACCATGCCCATCCACTGCGTGTAGAGCAGGCCCGAGTACCAGTGCGGGTCGGACGACCAGTTGAACGACGTCAGGTCCCGGTAGTCGAGCGACTGGCCGGTCTTGAAATAGCCCCCGGCGTCGCCCAGGCTGACGATGGGAATGCAACGGTTGTGGTGGTGGCCCGGGTTGCCGCCCGAGCCCATCTCGAAGCCGCTGGCGACCAGCGACTTGTCGAACATCGTCCGGCCGTCGGCCGTCGTGACCTGGTCGAGCTTGTTGGCGATGTCCAGCATCGCGCCCTCGAACTGCAGTTGGACCGCGGCGTTGAAGCCGGCGCGCTTGGTGAGGTCGTCCAGCGCATGGGCGTAGTCGTTGTGCCAGGCGAACTCCGGCTCGGGGCCGAAGGTGTAGGTGTTGGGCCCCGCCACGTAGACGCGGCTGATGCCGGCAGCGAAGGCCGCGACCACGATGTCGTTCCACAACTGCTCGCACTGCGCCTGGCTGGCGGGCATGCCGTAAAAACCGCTCGACGCCTCGACCGCCGAAGTGTCCACGGTGGGGCGGGCAAAGCTGCTGTTGACGCTCGTCTGCACCTTGGCCTGGGTCTGGCTGAGCAGGTCCAGGTAGTTGCTCAGGCGCACCTTGCAGTCGGCCGAGCACGAGGGATCGGCCATCACCAGGTCGGCATGTTCCTTGACGCGGTCCACCAGCACCGTCTGGTCGTTCGAGCCGCCGCCGCCGGGCGTGGTCGTCGTCTTGAACAGCCGGTCGAAGAGCTTGACATTGCTCTCGGCGGAGGCCGTCGTGTTGACCGTGGACGAGCCGGACATGGACAGCGACACCAGGTTGCGCACGATCGCCGGCTGGGCCACCGTGCTCGGGTAGAAGCTGCCTGACCGAGCCAGAACCTGGTCGATGGTCACGTTGCTGGCGTCGCCGCCCAACGTGCCGCCGCGGTTGTGTCCGACGCTCACGGCGAAGTCCAGTCCGTTGATGACGTTCATGCGCGAGAGCATCCGCGCACTCAGCGCGCTCGACTTCGCCTGCAGGATGTCGCTGATGACCGTCGAGGCGCCCGCCGTCTTGGCGGCGCTCGCCAGGGTGGCGGCGCGAATGGCGACGCCGCCGTAGGTCTGCGTCTGCGCGGCGGCCTGGTCCAGCAGCGGGCCGAAGAACTGGGTCGCGAAGACGGCGTGCCACGTGGTCATGTGCACGAAATAGCGCTCCGACGACGCCGCGGCCAGCGTGGCGGCACGGGCCTCCTTGGGCAGCAGGGACGGCAGCAACGGCAGCGCGAGTGCGGTGCCACCGGCGCCGATCAGGAACTGACGGCGGGAGAGGCGGTCGAACGCTGGCTTCATTGGGCCCTCTGGATGGTCGTGAACTCGGTGCGCAGCGCGACCGATGCGAACAGGCTGCGCAGGTTGGCCCCGTTGGCGGCCTGCTGGCGCAGGGACTCGATCAACGCGCTGTCCGCTGCGGTATCCGCGCGGCCGAAGCTGTAGCGCACGTAGTTGCGTGCGAAGCAGCGTTCGAACTCGCCGCTGTCGAGGAGGTACTGCTGGGCCTCGGACGGCGAGGCGATCGCGCGCGACGAGGTGTCGCTCACGCTGGCGATGGCCGCCGTGACGACGGGCTTCTCGCCGAGCAGCGCGCCGTTGTCGTCCAGCACGCGTTCCGTCTGGCGCATGCGGCCCAGCGCATCGACGCCTTCCATCGCGAAGCCCCACGGGTTCATCAGGGGCTTGTGGCAGGTCACGCAGGACGTTCCGGTCATCTGCGTCACGCGCTCCACGCGCTGGCGCGTGGTCAGCACGCCGCTGAGGTCGGCCTTCGCGTTCGACTGGTCCATGGCCGGCGTGGGCATGGCATAGCAGGCGAGGCCGAACAGGATGCGGCTGCCGCGCGAGATCGGCAGGGTCGTCTCGGTCGACCCCTGGGCAATGAAGCCGATGCGGGTGAGCAGGCCCACGCGCGCCGGCTCGCTGAACAGCGGCGGCGCGGAGCTGCCGTCCCACGCCGGCGTCTTGTAGAGGGCGGCGATGTCCGCGGTGCGCGCGAACGAGTGGCGGTCGGTCAGCACTTGCTGCAGCGAGCCGTTGTGCGCGGCCAGCCAGGACACCATGTCCAGCACTTCGGTGATGGCCGCGTCGCGCGACGTGGCCAGCGGCTTGAAGTCGCCGGCGAAGGCATCGAACTTGGCCTCGCCGGTCTTGCCGTTCAGGGCCACCAGTTCGTTGAGCCGGAACCAGCCGGTGAAGAAGTCGCGCATCGCGCGGTCGGAACGCGAGTCCGCCAGCATGCGCTGCACCTCGGCCGAATAGGTGGCCGGCTGGAGCAAGGCGCCGCTGTCGGCGTCGGCGTTGAGCGTGGCGTCCGGAATCGAATCCCAGAAGTGCAGCGACAGGCGCGTCGCCAGTTCATGGGCGGTGAGCGGCGTACAGGCGGTCGCGGCCGAACCCGCGACGGCCGCCTGCCCCTGCTCGATGACGAAGTAGAACTTCGGCGAAGCGATCATCGTGGCCAGCACCTTGGCCACGGAAGACGCCGTGTTGGTGTTGCCGGCCGCCGTGCGATAGACGTTGACCTCGGCATCCGTCAGCGGCTCGCGAAACAGCAGTCGCCCGGCCTTGCGGATGAATGCGGTGATGCAGGCGTCGGCCGTGCCGGTGCACGTGCCCAGCAGCGCGGCCACGTGCGTCGAGTCCGCGGTCATCGACGCCGCCAGCACTTGCGCGGCGCCGCTCAATGCGGTGACCTGGCGCAGGTTGAGCGTCGAGTCCAGGCGCTCGTAGCCCAGGTGGCGCGTGGTGCCCGGGTTGACTGCCGTGTCGGGCGGAAATTGCTCGGTGTCGTTGACCAGCGAGCTCACGCCGGCCGCGATGGTCGCGTCGCTGCCCAGGGCGGTCACGACATCGGTCAGCGCGTTGACCACCTGCTTGCGCGTGAGGCGGCGCGGCGCGCCGTTCGCGTAGCAACCCGGCGACGTGGTGCTCGTCGACGTGGTCGCGGCAGCGGCAACCGCATTGATCTGGGCGTGCGGATCCATCGGCACCGGAGCGACCGCAGCCGTGCCGGTCGTGGGCGCGCCGGTCGACCCGGTCGGGGCCGGGGTGGACGGCTGCGCGGCATCCGGCGCGCCATTGCTGCAGCCCGCGGCCGCGGCGACCACGCAGAGGGAAAGAAGGAGCGTTCGCATGCGGATTCCCTGTGCTGAAACCAGCGGGCGGCTGGTGGGCAAGACTTCAAGCGCGCGATGCACGCGTGCCCGGCGACCCGAGGGCGGCTGCCGGTTCTTGTTGTCGATCGATCCGGTCCGTGTCAGTCCGGATGTCGGATTGCTGTGCAGTGTCGTTTCGCTTCGCCGCGCCAGAAACAAACTGGAAACGAGATGTTCGAGCGATACCCATCCCCCTATGTTGTAAAGATTGACAGCGTTGCCAATGGCGGCGGATCGGGTCGCGAGACTCTGCCGTTCGATCACTGTTTCGGGCCAAGGGCAAGGCTTTCAACCGGTTACGGGCTAACCAGTGCCTTGATCGGTTCGAATGCAACCAAGGCGACGCCGACGAGTGAGTTCATGCGTGATTGCCCTGCGCGCTTCGGGCGCCCGACACGTCACGGGCGATGTCTCCGGGCCGCTGGCCGCATTCGATCCCATGCGCCGGATCCTCGACTTTTCTCTAACTACAAACTGAGTTGGAACACACCTGCCGCGCCAACCACCCTCTGCAGAAGTCGGTAGCGCGCTAGCGTGGGTGGTTCCTTCAGCCTCCGTCCGGGACACTCACCATGACGCTCCGCCGAGGCCAAGAGCGCTCGCGTCAGCGCCCTGCTCGTCGTGGATGTCGACGAACGCGAGAGTGTTGGCGGCGCGGAAGTTCAGTGAGCGCGCTGCGCCGGCGAAGAACAGCGCTGCATCGATCGCGATCCTGGGCGAACCGGGCCCGAGAAGTCCGCGCTAAGCCAGCGACGCAGCGCAGCGCGCCCCGTTGAACACCAGGACATTGCGAAAGCCGAATCGACGGATCGTCGCGGTCGTGCCGAGCGCAGATAGACCGACACGCCCGAAACCGCGCCGAGCACGGTCGAGCCGAAGCCGCTGGCGATCGCCGGCAGCGCCGTGACGATGATTGTCGGCGCCCTCAAGCCGCCGTCGTGGGCACCTTCTTCGCGATGGGCCTTGAGGTCTCGCGCACGACCAGTTCCACTGGGAGCAGGGTATTGCCCGCATCGACGCGCCCCTCGAGAAGGCACAGCACCGCTTCACGACCAAGTGCTTCCTTGTCGACGTGGATCGTGGTGAGCGCCGGACGACCGCGGGCCGCGGCGGCGATGTTGTCGTAGCCGACGAAGCGGATGTCCTCGGGCACCCGCAGGCCGGCTTCCTCGCACGCTGCCATCGCGTGCAAGGCCGTCTCGTCGTTGTAGGCGAATACTGCATCCGGCGGATTCGGCAGCGAAAGCAGCTGACGCATCGCCAGGCGCCCCGCCTCGTCATAAGGCAAGGTCATGTCCAGCATCACCTCGAATTCGGGATCGGCCAGCAGGCCGGCCTCGAACAGCGCCCGTCGGAAGCCCTTGGCACGCAAAGCAACTGAATGGTGGGACAGGGGCCCCACGATCATTGCAGGGCGACGTGCGCCACCCTGCAGCAGGTGACGCGTGGCGAGCAGCGCGCCGTGGAGGTTGTCGTCGTTGACGCAATGCACGGCGGCATGGAAGTGGTCCACCAGGACGAGCGGAATGTCGCACGCGCGCATGGCTTCGACGGTGTCCGCATCGAAATGGCCCGTTCCGATCAGGCCCTCGGCCTCGTGGCGACGCACCAGCGCGGGCAGGTCGTCGCCGGCGCCGACCGACAGGAGGCTCAGTGAAACGCCGGCATCGCGGCATGCCGTCTCGACGCCGTGCAGCACGATCGAATAAAAGACGTTCGTGGCCAGCGAGCTCAACTGCCGGCTGTAGAGAAACAGGAGCCGCCGAGGCTTGCCGGTGCGCAGCTTTCCGAGGTCGTAGCCCATCTCCTGGGCGATTCGCAGGACCTCCGCGCGCGTCTGTTCCGACAGACCCGACTGTCCTTTCAGCGCCCGGGAGACGGTGCCGATCGACACGTTGGCAGCGCGTGCCAATTCCCGGACAGTCACGTTCTTGTCTGTCATCCCTTGACGAATCCTGCGTTGTTCACCAATTTGTATTGTCCGGGAAGAGGCTTCGCGGTGCCGCGCTTCGATTCTGCCGAAGAACGTGGCAATCTCGTGTCCCTTGACGCAGGACGGTCGCCTGCCGAGAATCCAGTGTATTGCTAAACAAAGCTGTTTAGGCTAAGTTGATCCACCCTGGCTGCGCGAGTGCGCGCCGTCCGGGAGGCTACCTGGCCCGGCCGCCACACGATGCGCTCCGCCCCTGCTGACCTGATTTCGCCCCCGCCGGGCTCACTCCTGCGCGAGCCCGGGTTCATCTTCGGCGTCGGCACGTCGTCGTACCAGATCGAGGGAGCCGTCGACGTCGACGGCCGGCTTCCCTCGATCTGGGACGCGTTCTGCGCACAGCCCGGCAAGGTCCTGCGCGGCGACACGGGCGCCGCGGCGTGCGACCACTACCGCCGCTGGAGCGAGGACCTGGACCTGCTCGCGGAACTGGGCGTGGACGCCTACCGGTTCTCGATCGCCTGGCCGCGCGTGATGGACGAGCGGGGCCGCCCGAACAGTCGGGGCCTCGACTTCTACAAGCGGCTGGCGGACGGTCTGGCCGAGCGCGGAATCCAGGCCTTCGTCACCTTGTATCACTGGGACCTTCCGCAGCACCTCGAGGACCGCGGCGGTTGGCTCAACCGCGAGACGGCCTGGCGCTTCGCCGACTATGCCGACCTGATGAGCCGGGAACTGGGCGGTCGCGTCGCGGCCTGGGCGACGCACAACGAGCCGTGGTGCGCCGCGTACCTGGGCTACGGCAATGGACACCATGCGCCGGGCCACGGCGTGGCGCGCTGGGGCACGCAGGCGATGCACCACCTGCTCCTGGGGCACGGCCTGGCGCTGCCGGCACTGCGCGCGAACGATCCCGGGGCGAAGGTGGGCCTCGTGGCCAACGTGGCGCCCGGCTATCCGGCGAGCGACAGCGCGGCCGACCGCGACGCCGCCATGCTCTTCGATGCCTACCAGAACGGCTGGGTGCTGGATCCCTTGCTCAGGGGCCGCTACCCGGACGCCCTGTGGCGCTACTGGAAGGGCTGCGAGCCGCTGGTGCTCCAAGGCGACATGGAGACCATCGCCCGCCCGATGGACTACCTCGGCCTGAACTTCTACAGCCGTTCGGTGCTGCGGGGGGAGGGTGGCGACGCCTTCGAATGGGTTTCCCGCCCCGAGGCGGAACACACGACGATGGGCTGGGAGGTCCATCCCCAGGGCCTGGAGGACATCCTCGTCGACCTTCAGGCGCGCTACGCGTCATTGCCTCCGATCTACATCACGGAGAACGGCATGTCGAGCGACGATGCGGTGGTGGACGGCGAAGTCGACGACCTGCAGCGCCGCTCCTACCTGAAGCGCCATTTCGCCGCCTGCTCGCGAGCCATGGAGCGAGGCGTGGACGTGCGGGGCTACTTCGTCTGGTCGCTGATGGACAACTTCGAGTGGGCCTTCGGCTACGAGCGCCGTTTCGGACTCGTCCATGTCGACTTCGAAACGCAGGTGCGCACTCCGAAACTGAGCGCACAAGCATTCGCGGCGTTCCTGAAGGAGAGGGCGATGCAGTCGCAACGAGCCGAGGTGGTGCGATGAGCGGCGGCATCCTGAAGGTGCTCGCTCGTGGCCTCGTGCTGGCGCTCGTCCTGGTGGCGGGCGCATCTGCGGCTCGTGCGCAGGACGCCGGGCGGCTCGATGCCTCCTCCGTCGACCTGGCCCGAACGCCCCCGATGGGATGGAACAGCTGGAACAAGTTCGGGTGCGATATCGATGAACAGGTCGTGCGACAGATCGCGGACGCCATGGTGTCCAGCGGCCTGCGCGACGCCGGCTACGAGTACGTCAACATCGACGACTGCTGGCAGGGTGCCCGCGACGCGCAGGGGTTCATCCAGCCGGACCCGCAGCGCTTTCCGGGCGGCATGAAGGCGCTTGCGGACTACGTGCACGCCCGGGGCCTCAAGTTCGGCTTGTACTCCGACGCGGGCTGGCTGACCTGCGGCAGCCGCCCGGGCAGCCGGGGCCACGAGTTCCAGGATGCGCAGACCTATGCGCAGTGGGGCATCGACTACCTCAAGTACGACTGGTGCTCGACGGGCGGCCTGAAAGCCGAAGGCGCGTACCAGACCATGAGCGCCGCCCTGCGCCAGACGGGCAGGCCGATCCTGTTCAGCCTGTGCGAGTGGGGACAGAGCCAGCCCTGGAAATGGGCCGCGGGCATCGGCCACGCCTGGCGCACGACGGGCGACATCTTCGGGTGCTTCGACTGCGTCGAGGACCGCGGCGACTGGAAGGCGTTCGGCGTGCTCCAGATCATGGACATGCAGCAAGGCCTGCGGGCCTACGCCGGCCCAGGTCATTGGAACGACCCCGACATGCTGGAGGTGGGCAACGGCATGGCGGAACACCAGGACCGGGCGCATTTCTCGATCTGGGCAATGCTCGCGTCGCCCTTGATCGCGGGCAACGACATCCGCCAGATGAGTCCGCAGACCCGTTCGATCCTGCTGCGCCGCGCCGTCATCGCGATCGACCAGGACGCGCTGGGCGTGCAGGGCTGGCGGCACGCCGTCGACGACGGCCTGGAGTACTGGTTCCGGCCGCTGCAGGGCGGGGATTGGGCCTTCATGGCGCTCAACCGCAATGCCGCGCCGCGCCACATCCGCTTCGACTGGCGTGCGCAGACCGTGCGTGACGATCTCTCGCACCGCGACGCGGACCTGGCGCGCCGCCGCTATGCGCTACGCGATCTGTGGCGCGACGAAGATGTCGGCGACACGTCGCGCGCGCTCGAGGCCGACGTGGGGGGACAGGACGTTCTGTTGCTCCGCCTGACCCCTGCGCGATGAGGTCGACGATGGCGCCCTTCCGACGCTGGCGCAAGCTTCTTGCGCAGGGTCTTCTTCCGGCTGCGCTTTGCCTGGCGCTGGCGGGCTGCGCGACCGCACCCGAGGCGCCCGGGGGCGGGTCGGCGGCAGGTATCGTCGTCGACCAGCTGGGCTACCTGCCGGGGGGCGCCAAGTGGGCGGCGGTCCGGGCCGCGTCCCGGCCCGCCACGAGCTTCGCGCTGCGGGACGACGCCAGCGGCGCCGTGGTGCTGCGCGGTGCGCTGACGCCACCGCGCGAGTGGTCGGCCGCAGGGCAGTCGTGGCAACTGGCGGACTTCAGCGCCGTGCGCTCGCCCGGCCGCTACCGGCTGCAGGTGGACGGGCAAGCGGAGTCGATGCCGTTCGTGGTCGACGCCCGGGTCTACGCCGGCCTGAACGCGGCGGCCATCAAGGCCTACTACTTCAATCGAGCGGGCATCGAGCTCGAGAGGGTATACGCCGGGCCGTATGCCCGCGCGGAGGGACACCCGGACGATCACGTCCTCGTGCATGCCTCTGCGGCGGGGCCGGGGCGGCCCGAGGGCACCGTCATCTCCAGTCCCAAGGGATGGTATGACGCGGGCGACTACAACAAATACATCGTCAATTCCGCCATCTCCGTCTACACGCTGCTCGC
>Ga0070690_100001671_pt1 | contig 11669 bp, 10 predicted proteins | sample KBSS33HmetaG_FD_64671 | JGI IMG/M metagenome (GOLD analysis project Ga0070690, IMG submission 64671) | Switchgrass rhizosphere microbial communities from Kellogg Biological Station, Michigan, USA - KBS S3-3H metaG | ecosystem: Host-associated > Plants > Roots > Rhizosphere ... | reverse complement strand
CACGCTCGTCGATGCAACCGAAGCAGCGGAAGCTGAACGGGGCCTGCGGCGCTCCGAGTCGCTCGCCGCTGTGGGACAGGCGACTGCGCAGGTCGCTCACGAGATTCGAAACCCTCTCGGCAGCATCAGGCTAGGCGTTTCGATGTTAAGAGACAGTGTTCACGATAAGGACGCTCTAAACACGATTGAGCTCGTTGAGCGAGGAATCAAACACTTGAACAAGCTCGTCGTTGACGTGACGCAGTTTTCTCGTCAAAAGGCTTTGGAACGTTCGCGTGTGAATCTGCACGAGTTGCTCAATATGAGTTTGGATTTGATCTCGGACAGCGTCAGGGAGAAGGAGACGCCAATTGAGAAGAAGTTTTCTGATCAGGAACTAGTGGGACACTGGGATGGACATCAACTGCGTCAAGTTTTCGTGAATCTGGTTGCCAACGCAATCGATGCGAGCGCACCCAAATCACCGGTGAAGATTTCTACTACTGTGATTACTGTGCCGGCCGCTGAAACGGTGAAACGCTATGCGCGAATCGTGGTAACAGATCAGGGCAGGGGAATGGATCCGACGACTGTCAATCGCATTTTTGAACCCTTCTATTCAACGAAGAAGCGCGGCACAGGCCTCGGGCTAGCGATTGTGCGTCAGATTGTCGAGCAGCACGATGGACGCATCTCTTTGGATAGTGAGGTGGGGAAGGGAACACGGTTTGTCGTGGATCTGCCGCTCTGAGCAGTAGACAGTAGTCAGTAGACAGTAGTCAGTAGATATTCCTGGCGACTGACTACTGACTACTGTCTATCCGTTTGAACGCGCTTCGCGCAGCGTCGATCGTCCGCTCGATTACATCATCAGTGTGGGCAATACTCACAAACCCTGCCTCGAATTGTGACGGAGCAAGATAGATTCCCTGCTCAAGCATCGCGTGGAAGAACTTTCCGAACGCAACCCGGTCACTCTTGTTTGCAGTAGCCCAATCAGTCACCGGCTGGGTCGTAAAGAAACTTGTCCACATCGAGCCGACGCGGTTCGTCATTGTGACCATGTCGGCGTCGGCGACGGCCGCGGTTAGTCCCGCGCATAACTTTGCTGTCGAGCGTTCGAGGGCTTTGTAATTTGAATCATCACGCAGTCGGCGAAGAGTAACTAAACCTGCAGTCATCGAAAGCGGATTGCCCGAAAGCGTACCGGCCTGATAGATGGGCCCGGCAGGTGCGACGTTGCGCATCACGTCTTTGCTCGCGCCATACGCTCCCACCGGCAAACCTCCGCCAATAATCTTGCCGAGCGTTGTTATGTCTGGCGTCACGCCATAGAGCTCCTGAGCGCCGCCACGTGCGACACGGAACCCCGTCATCACTTCGTCGAAGATCAGCAACGCCCCGTGCCTTGTCGCGAGTTCTCGGACAGTTTGCAGATATCCATCCGCAGGTGGAACACAACCCATGTTTCCCACAACTGGTTCGATGATCACGGCCGCAATGTCAACATGTTGTTCAAAGACCTGAGCGAGCCTGCTCCGGTCGTTGAATGGCACGGTCAATGTATTGCTAGCGAGAGATGCAGGAACACCGGGGCTGTCTGGCAGTCCAAGTGTGGCGACCCCGGAGCCGGCCTTAACCAGCAGACTGTCGCCGTGGCCGTGATAGCAACCTTCAAACTTGATTAGTTTATCTCGGCCCGTGATTCCTCGGGCGAGACGTATCGCGGACATTGTGGCTTCAGTGCCGCTGCTGACCATTCGCACCATCTCAATCGACGGAACGGCGTCAATAATCTCCTCGGCAAGTTCGAGTTCCAATTCGTGCGGCGCGCCGAAGCTTGTGCCGCGGGACGCAGTTTCAGCGAGAGCCGCTATAACTTCCGGATCGGCGTGACCAAGAATCATCGGCCCCCACGAGCCGACGTAATCAATATAAGTGCGTCCGTCGACATCGGTGATAGTGGCGCCGCGCGCGCTGCGAATGAAAAGCGGCGTCCCGCCAACTCCACGAAAGGCGCGGACAGGCGAGTTAACGCCGCCCGGCAGCAGTTCAAACGCGCGGGAGAAGAGTTTTTCGGAGGTGTTCATGACAGTGGACAGTGGTCGCTAGTCAGTAGTCAGTGGTCAGTGGACAAACAGTAGTCAGTAGACAGTAGTCGGTGGATATTACGCAACAAACAAGCGCTGGCTCAAAGCTTTGCCCAGAATCTAACGTTTCACCGACAACTGACTACTGACAACTGACTACTGTCGTCTGCTGACCACTGACCCTAGTTGTGTTTACCGCTCACACGGCTCCCAGTTTCACTGGGCTTGAAAACCTGCGGTGAACCTTCCGCGCCTTTGACCAAATCCCCTTCACTTGTTTTCAGACTCCACGGAGTCACAGGCCTGGTCGTGGGGCGGTAAGTTTGAATCAGACGGGGCTCGGCTGCTGGGATGGCTTTGTGATCCAGAGTTTCCGCAGCCGGGAGACGGATGTTTGGAATCTTGATACCTCGACTGCTTTCGATTGTGGTATCCCGCGAAGGTTGGCTCGCGATGTTCGGATCTGCCAGCTTCACCCTGTCGAGTCTTCGCAACTGATCGGCAACAACACTATTCGGTGCCGGACCTTTCTCGCCGAATCGACTTCCGCGCGCAGGGCTTTCAGTACTTCGTGACGTTGGCGACTTGGCGGGAGCGTTCGAATTACTCTGGTCAGGTTGTTGTGCAGGACCGCTGTTACGAACTGGCGGAACGTCCGAACGGACTTTGATCGACTGCGATTCCAACCACGTACGCAGTTGCGGGTAACCATAGAAGAGTCCGCCTGCAGCGGTTAGCACAATCAGCATTATCGAGGTCACAAACGCATGACCGTGTGTTCGCTTAACCTGTAGAGATTGGAACATCGAGGTCTCGTCCGCCGGTTCTGCGAAAAGAACGCTTCCCGGTGAACTGAGTTGATGGTGCGAACGACTTGACGGGCGACGGCCGATTCGACGTAGTGCTTCGCGAAACTCAGCCGCACTGCGAAAGCGTTGATCAGAATTCTGCGACATCGCCTTTGCGAGTATCGCGGCAATGTCTCGGCCAACAGTCGGATGAACAACGTCAGCAGGCTTCAACGGATCGGCTTCGCCGTTTGCGAGGGCCGCCGCACGGGAAAGTGCGTCAGCCGGTTTTACACCTGTAAGCAGGTGATAAAGCGTTGCACCGAGTGCGTATATGTCACTCCCTGGCCCCGCGGCTTGCGCCTGGATCTGTTCCAGCGGAGCGTACTGGCGGGTGTAACCAAAGAATGGAGCGGACGAAGTTGTCGAAGCTTCAACAGTCTGGGCTTTGGCCAGACCAAAATCGAGCAAAGCGATTTGCCCAGTCGCTGTCAGTTTTAGATTGTGCGGTTTGATGTCGCGGTGAATCACCTGGCGATCCTGAGAGTGCAGATAAATCAAGGCGTCGAGTAATTGATCGGCCCAGGCGACAACCTGTTCACGAGGGAATGGCCCAGGTTGTTGATAAATGATCCTGGCGAGATCAACTCCGCTAATGAACTGCATCACGAGGAACGCCCTGTTGCCCTCTGTGAAGTGATCGCTGACGCGTGGCAACGCCGGGTGTTGCAAGCTCGCGAGTAGTCGAGCTTCCTGCTCAAACTGCTTTCTGACACTTGCTTCGACTGAGAAGGTTTCTTTTAGCGCAACAGTAATCCCGAGCCGCTGATCTATCGCTTCGTAGACAGCACCCATCCCTCCTTTGCCCAGCTGGCGGACGATTCGATAGCGACCTTGTAAGACCGTTTCTGGAGCGAGCGCCATGAGGACGTCGTTCGCTTCAATTGTTGGTGACGTTGGCAAGGATTTAGATCTGACCTTAGGCAGAAGGGAAGGGAACGTGACGGTTGTTATCGGGTGAAGCTGGTAAGTAACAGATGCAGCTGTGGGACACGAAAGTGTTCCCGACGTTCAGCTTCGTTTAGTTGATTGAATTGTGAGGCGCCTGGCGATCTAAGGGCGAGTTGTTGTTGGTCGCCAGTTTGAGGGACCGGTCTTGGTTAACCGCATCCACCGCAAAAAGTATATGTCAGCGATTGGTACTGGCACAAGAATTAAGTTCTGGAGCGGAAAGTCCACGAAAGGATTCTTCGAATGACTGCTGGACTACCTTTCTGTGCAAAGCCCTTCCGAAGCGGAATTGGGCGTATTTCACGCAAACTCGTCCAGGTTTCCCGGATCGGTTCGTTCTAATGTTCCTCGGTTCGTTGTAAGTAGGCGGTGACTGCTTCAATGGCGCCTTCATGCAGCCGCTCCGGTCGCACGTTTCGCCAGTGCTTCTCAAACTCTTCGTCGGCAACTTCATGTTGAACAGCGCGCTCCTTGTTTTTCAACCACGTCTCAGCCCATTGACGGAGATCAGGGTCCTGGTTCATTGCCGAACGTGCGGCGTGCATACTCAAAGGTGTGTTCAATATCATTGTGTTTTCCACTTCCCACTCAGACGGCAAAACCATCCTGAGTGTTATTACGCAAACTAACAGTTTGCATTACAAAGTAAGCTTCATTCCAAAATGGTGAGCCTCAATCGACATTCTTTTGGTTAGATAGAAACGATGCGCGGCGAACCGATGCACGCCGGAATCAAGGTGAAACTCATCGCAGCCGGCTTCCTTCGCATACGCTACCAGCCAGTCAAACAGAGTTCCTCCGTAACCTCTTGACCTGTCTCCACCGGCAGTCACGAGGTCGTCCACATAAAGAAATTTGCCCCAGGCAAGGCACTCGGAAATGCGAAATCCAGCAACTGCCTTGACGTCTCCCTTGAAGGCGTAAGCGAGTTGATAGCCGGCGATCTCCTGCTGCCGTCTGATCCGAGACAGAAACTCATCAGGACCGACGTGCGGACGCAACTCAAGCATCACTTTGTAACAAGCCTGAATCTCAGAATCTTCCTGTGCGAGCGCGACACCATTCTTCATATGATTCTCAATCAATCGCCTGTGCTGAGTGGATTTGATCCAGATCCTGATTTCTAGCATCCATCTTTCGCGAAGTAAACCGGGGTTAGCTAGTGGCGCCGACCGTGTCCGAGAAAAAAGGCTCGCGGAATTTCTCCGAGAGCCTTTTGAGCAATCACATCGAAAACGCTGATTAGGCGTTGTCGGGCGGAATCGTCAGTTGCTGACCAATCTGAATCTTGTCTGGATCCTTCAGAGTCTCGCGGTTGGCGTAGAAGATGCGCATGTACTCGTTCGCGTCTCCATAGAACTGCTTGCTGATCTTGGAAAGAGTGTCGCCACCCTTGACGGTGTATGTCTCGCCCGCCGCTCCAGTTCCTCCGCCGGCGGCAGCGCCCATCGCCCTCGTTGTGTCTACACTGATATCTGCAGTGATGTCATCCTGGGCCGGATTCACCAACTTAATCTGGTCCCAGAATTTGTTCTTTGCTTCTTCAGACGGCGCAATCGCGCGAATGAAGAGTTTGTCGTCCTGCACGTGCAGATTCTGGAATTGTATTTTTTCCTGATCGGCGGCATTTAGCACCGATTGGTATTTCTGCTTCAGTGTGTTGAAACGCTGTTCACCGTTGGGTTGTTGTTGCGCTTCAGACGCACCACGTCCGAACATTTTGTCAAAAAGCCCCATTGTTTATTCCGTCCTTTCAGTTGTTGTTTCCTCGGGATGCTTTGATCGTGTCACCTGCCGTCTTAGTTTGCAAGCATCAAAACGACGTACCACTATCGCACGCTCCTTTGGCACAAGATCGTAACAACGTTTCCAGCCATCAGCTTAAGGGAATGAGGATCGCGTGCCTGCGAAGACCGTTCATTGATGCTGTTTAAAGTCGGGGAATGTTTTCTCCGGGCGATACCACAATTGTCCTGAAGGTGGACATGCGTACTAGTCCCGGTGCTGCGCCTTTTGGTTTTGAGAGATACTTTCGTGACGTGTAGTGGATGGTCACCTTGGAATCTTCACCGGCTTGACTGAACTTTGCGGCCAGTTGGGCAGCCTCAATGATCGTCCGATGGGGTATTTCGTTTCGTGTCAGGTTGCGAATGACTACATGCGAACCAGGGTAATCCGCAGCATGGAGCCAAAGATCATGTGGTTTCGCCACTTTGAAGGTCAATCTGTCGTTCGTTTGTGCGGCTCGCCCCACAAGAACCTCGTATCCGTCAGACGAACGGTACCGGCGCACACCCGGTATCTTTTCAGCCTTATGCTTCTTCCTCGTTGTTGTCGCGCCGGCCTTAGAGGGCTTCTCAAATGACGCAAGGCCCACGGCGTCCCCCTCCTCAATAATCTTCTCCACTTCGGCGAGCCGGCCCTGTAACTTCTCAATCTCGGGTTCGAGCTGGGCGAGACGAGTATGGATTTGTTCGGCAGCATTTTTTGCCTTTGTGTAACGAGAGAACAATCGTGCAGCTTCCTCTTGTAGAGAAGTGTTTTCGTCGAGCTCAACTGTGAGCTCAGGAGTTCCTTCGGAATAGTAATCAATGAGGCTGACACTGTTTCCGTGGCGTTTGGCGGTTGAAATGTTGGCAAGGAGTAAGTCGTCCATTCGCTTGTGCTCCAACGGATCCCCATGATTTGAGAGATCGCGTTCAAGGTTCTTCCGAAGTTTGGAACGCTGGGCAATCTCTTTTTTCAGTCGTTCGCGAACTTCTCGAGATCGATTAGCAAAGCTCCTGGTCGCTTCCAGGTCCAGAAAGTAACGATCTAACTTTTCAGAAAGTGACCCGACGCTTGTGTCCAGATTGAAATCAGATTCACCCAGCGCGCCGATGGCCGATGATTGAGTCTCGGGAGGGCGATAGGCTTGGCCGATTTCCTGACCGGCTCCAACCGGCGCGCGCAGGGCATGGCGGATTTGATTATTACCGTCGAGGAGAAAGAGGTTCGTCGAGCGACCAGTCAGCTGGGCCACCAGAGTGACGCGGCTCGTTTCTCCGATTTCACTCTCAGAAAGAAATTCGAGTCTAACGATTCTTTCCTCGCTGTCTTTCTTGATCGACAACAACTTCGCACCCGATAGAAGACTGCGAAACGCCTGCGCAAAGAGAAGCGGTGGAATCGACTGCTGTTCGAGTTCACGAGCACGCCGCTTGATCAGATACATCCTGGGTTGAGCGGGGTCCACACTGAGGAAAAGATATCCGGCGTCTCTCGCACCGAAATCAATTGCCAACGAAAAAGGCGTCAACTGAAAAACCCTGCCGGCGAACTGGCCGGACAGTGCCGACTCAAGCTCATCAACGATCGCCTGGATGGTTGATTGATCCATGGTGCCGCAGGCTAACAGATCGAGTGGGGCAAATGAAAAAGGCCCTCTGCGCCGAGGGCCTTAGATTCATACGAGTTTCGGTGATGCTAGATCTGAATAACAGCAGTACGTGTGATCCGGTCGTGCGCAGTCAACCTGTCGGAATTCAACAACGCGATTATTGATGTGATGCCCAGAACAAGAAGAGAGGCGAGATAGATCAGGGCGCGTCCGGCAGATTGAGTTCCAGTCGGAATTAAGCCGGTCCGGGCATCGACGATGCGTAGCGACAGTAAGCGCAGGCCGATAGTGCGTCCGGTAAGAGCCGTCGAGATGGTCAAATAAAGAAAACCGACGACGGAAAACAAAGCCGCGGAAAAGATCCAGATTCGCGGATCCTGCCAATTGGTGTTGCTGAGTTCGAGTGCAGCAGCAACTGGAGCGCAGAGCAAACTGACGACGAACAGATCGATGACGGCGCTGGCGAGCCGCGCAACGATGGATGCGCGCGCATGACCGGCTGTCTCAAGGCAAACCGCCGTCGGAACAGAGTCGAGGTAATTGAGCGCAGGATCGTCCAAATCTCCGATCATCCGCCTCGGTTTGGGTTGTGGGGCGGGCTGGGAGTTCTTTGCAGCCTCAATGATTTCGGCGCGTTGTGTCGGAACTACCACGAGGTTGTGAGTCTTTTCCGGCTGTTTCAGCTCCTCAGCTTCGTGTTGGCTGACTAACGGCTGGTCAAATTCTGACGTCGCTTGCTGATGCGTCTCACTTTCAAAGTTCATCGGCGCCGCGTAAGCCACGGCGGTCGCTAGATTGCTGGCAGCACCAACGTATGCTCCAACTTCGTGCGCTCGCTCAATGCGACGGAGTGCGGCGGCGACCAGCGGATTCACCGGCGCAGCTTCGGCATGGGGCAGTAATTCCAACTGCGGTGACGTGTCAGTAGTTCCAATCTGGCTTGTTTCCAGGTTGAACTCAGTGACTTCCTCACGAGCCTTCTTTTCCTGCGCGGCACGGACACGCTCGCTGACTTCCTTCCGCCATTGAGGAACTGTGCTGCGGGAAACCCCTGGAAACTCGATTAGTTTTGAAGCTTGTTGTTCTGGAGCGGGTGCGGATCCATCGAAACTCGCGGTGGGACTGTCGTTTTGTTGGTTAACAGTTGCAGCGCAGTCGTTACATTGGCCGATGCTGGATTTCATGAGCGCGCCGCATGTCGGACATTCCATACCAAAGTGCCTCCGAAGGGGAATCTTGTGAGCCGGATTTCACGACAGTCGCGTGGGGCTAAACCCAAGCTCGGTGCACATTCGGGGCGCATGCTATCAGGAACTACTTTAAGTGGTCAATCAGAATTATTCAGATAGTTGAGGTTGGCAGGTTGAGTGAGGGTCGGAGTTGGACGCGATTAGCCTGTGGAAAAGTTCAGCTCAGATGGGTGTGCGACCGGCAAAGCCGTCCTCGACGTCGTGCCACCATTCCACTTCGTCCCCTTCGCCGATTTGCCAGCAAAGCAGAACGACACGACCGTCGCGCAACGAAGGGAAATCAATCAAACCACGCTCATAGTCCTTCAATTGCATGCCAAGCGCTTCCAGTTCCGCGGTTTGTGAAGTGAGTTCAATCAGGAATGCCGCATATCGAACGCCGTCGTCGAATCCACCGCCCCCTTGTTCGGCCCCAGCGGCGGCAGCTGTAGCCGCTTCATGATAGGAACCGATCTTTTTGTGCGCACGCTGAATGCGAGCCAGGATAACGCGAACGGTTGGTAGCAGGGCATTCGCTTCGGCGACCGTGAATAACTTCATAGCCTGTATCTCACTGATGAAGTTTTCACTGTTCGTCTGTCACCCGAATAAACTCTGGCGTAGGGCCGAAGTCGTCGCTTGATTCGCCGAGATCAGTTTCCAGTACTACGCGGATCGCCGTCTCAAACTCGACGTTAGGATCTTCCTGCTGCATTTGGAGGTGCTCATGAATGAAATGCGCAGGAACGTGCTCGTGAAGGTCGCGTTCGTCGTAGCGATGAGCGTGGCTCGCTTCCTTTCGCACCTTGTCGGCAATCTCACCCAGGTCGATGAAATAGTCCGCAACGTCGATCAATTTCGGCGCGGTGTTTGAACGAAAACCGGCGACTTCTACGCGACAACCTTTATAGGCCACGGCGTTCACTGCATAAACGAAATCTTCATCCCCCGAAACTAGCACGGCAGTGTCGTAACGTCCGGCCAGCGACAACATGTCAACGGCGATTTCCACGTCGAGGTTGGCTTTGCGCGTTCCGTCGTAAAATGTTTTCAGCTCCTTCTGAATCACGCGAAAGCCGTTGCGGCGCATCCACAGTAGGAAACCCTGTTGACGTTCGGCTCCAACATCCACACCGGTGTAGAAGAAAGCACGAAGCAGACGCCCGTCACCCAGCAGGACGCGAAGCAGCTTGTTGTAGTCGATATCGATGTTGTGGAAACGCGCGGCGTGGAAAAGATTGTTGCCGTCAATAAATACTGCCACTAACCCGCGATGTCCCAACTGCCAGGAAATATTGTTAGTTGGATCAAAGTTGTGCATGCAAATAGACGCTCCAAAAATATTGTTATTAACGAGCCTAGGATGCTGTTTTGAGCCACTTTGGTCAAGTTGCAAGATAAAATTCGCACGTTGTTATAAAGCTATCGCAGATCTAATTAGTTTTCCGTCAACCGCATCAAGATAGACAAGCTTGCGGGGATTGCTGCCGACACTGATCTCCCAGGCGATATGTAGCTCGAGGGCATCGGTGCGGCCTGTCGAAGGGATTACGTAAGTTACCAATTCAACCGCACTCACATCCTCGCTCGCTGAAGTTCGGATCGTGGTTTGTTGCCCACTGGGATTTGTATAAGGGATATCAGCGGCACGCACCGCCTTCACTGCATCTTCGGCGGTCAATTTTGGAACGAGGGGGGCGAGAGCTGCCTGCAAGCGTTCCGCATCGGGAATGCACGTGCTACTGAGATTGCGCAGGACGCGATTGGCGGTGAACTGAATTTCCAGCACGCCGTAACCACCCCGGATTGGATAACGGAAAGGTCTTTGCTCATATCTTGCGACCTTGATTCCGTCCGGGCGGTCCGTTCGCTCCACGAGCGAAAGATGAGCGGGGTTGGCGCCAATCAGAACTCGCCAATCGTTGATAAACCGGCGCAGCGACTCCCGCGTCTCTTCTTCATTCATCTCCGCTTCAACGCCCACCTTGGGAAGATAGAACGGCGTGGCGGTAGCAGGAGGAAGACTCTTGATCACTGCGGTGATGGGTTGTAATTCGATCCCGGGCTGGCCTGTGGTGACTTGTGCCAGACGGTTGAACGCTAGAAAAGACGCATCCGTTCTTTGAGTTTGCTCTGTGAAAACAACCGGATAAGGCGGCCCACTACGCGGACCCGCGGCGTCAGGAGGCTGTATCGCGGCGCACGAAACAGTTACAAGAGCGATTGCGATGCTAAGTATTAATTTCATCGAACGTTTTCGGACCGGCCCATACGTCCTGCTCGAACGTGTTACATCCTAATGCTCCTCGATGGAAACTTACAGCGCAGGTATACTTCATACTTCTGGAGGAGCCGTTGCTTAAAGATAACGAAAAGATTCCATTTCTTGACGATGTACCTTTAGCGCCTTCCGAGCCGCAGGGTTTTTCGCACGATCAGATGGTTCGCTGCGAAGCATGCCTGCGGGCAAACCCGCCCACACGGGTTACTTGTCTCTATTGTGCGGCCGCCCTTCCCGCATCGGAAAACACAGCCGCCGCCCGGACCCTGAATCTCCGGCCAATCGAGAGCTCGGCACTGGGTTATAACAATATTCTACTTCCAAAACCGTCAAATGAGTTTGAGTCGGAAGCAGTCGAGGCCGCCGCAGGCTTTCTGAAATTGAGTTCGCCCGACTTGCGAAGGATCATTGATGCCAACCTTCCTTTGCCGCTGGCTCGGACGGCAACACGTGAAGAGGCAGATCTGGTAACGAAAAGACTGTCGGGTTTTGGCGTTGATGTATTCGTCGTGTCTGATTCAGATCTGAAGTTAGAAGAACCGCCCCGTTATGTTCGTGCTGCTGAGATCAGTGAAGATTGTCTGAAGCTGAAACAGAGTGGCGGTGGCGAGAGTTTTCAGGTTTCGTGGGACCAGATCAAACTGCTTGTCACGGGAAGGTTGCTCACAAAGAAAGTTGAATCAGCCGAGCGCAAAGGAAGACGAGGTGAGTCTGAGATAGTTGAAGCAACCGAGTTCTTCGCCGATGAGCTCGTGTTGGACCTTTACGTCGACGCTCAGGAAGGAAACTTTCGCGTGACGTCGAACAATTTTGATTTCTCGTGTCTTAGTTGGAGGAGTCTGGTGGCTGCTGAGAATTTTCCTGCTCTAGTGAGCTTGCTGCAATCAAATGCTACGAAAGCTGATAGCGATG
>Ga0070690_100001669_pt1 | contig 11676 bp, 13 predicted proteins | sample KBSS33HmetaG_FD_64671 | JGI IMG/M metagenome (GOLD analysis project Ga0070690, IMG submission 64671) | Switchgrass rhizosphere microbial communities from Kellogg Biological Station, Michigan, USA - KBS S3-3H metaG | ecosystem: Host-associated > Plants > Roots > Rhizosphere ... | reverse complement strand
GTGTCGGTGTCGAAGCTCAGACAGACGGCGACCCGCGCGTCGTTGGGCCAGCGCTTTGGCGTCAGCCGCCGACCGACCCGCGCGAGCTCGATCGACCGGCGGAGCTGCTCCTCGCTCCAGGTCGTGCCCGGCTGGTTCGCGTTCTGCTGCGCGCGCAGCGGAAGCGCGGCGGCGGCGATCGCGGCGGCGAGCACGAGCGCGAGCCGCGTCGAAGGGGAGCTGATCGTGACACGCGCCGATCGAGCGGCCGTCATGCGATCCCGACGCCCTCCCACGCCGCGACCCACATCTGCGCGCATTGCGCGGTCGTGGAACCCGGCGTCATCAGCACGCCCTTCTGGCCGGGCCGCGCGTGGAACACGGCGCCGGCGCACTGGCTGGCGTAGTGCCGGGCAAACTGCCAGCAGATGGTCGGATCGGCGTAGACCTCGGCGCTCCCGTCCTCGCCCATCCGCGGCGGCTCGTCGATGATCAGCGGCTGGTTGAAGCCGTAGGTGTACTGAATGTAGGTGGCCGACGCGACCGTGTCGTCGAGCGCCTTCGGGTAATCGCGCCGCGGATGAAATTCGACGAAGGTGGCGCCGTTCGGCGCCGGCGGCTTCGCGTCGCCGACGCTCGAGCCGCGCGACCACCATTTCAGGTGCGGGTTCGGCAGCCCGGCTGGATCGAACCCGTTCTTCTGCCACTCGTTGCCGCCGGAGAGGAACACGCCCTCCTGGTAGGGCCGCAGCACGTCGGCCGTCCGCGTCCAGTGATCGATGCCGCTCTTGATCACCTGGTTGTCGGCGTAGCACGTCTGCAGCAGATAGATGCCGTTCGCGGTGAGCCGTTTCGCCAGGCGGTCGAGCGCCTGATAGTAGCCGGGCTCGTTCGGCCGCAGGTCGTAGTAGCCGTTTTCGGTGCGGCTCGCCTGCCCGAAGACACGCCACAGGTTGAAGCCGTAGGTGCGCGACTCGTCGAGCAATGGCTGCAGCCGCGCGCCGCTTGGATCGTCGATCTCGATCCGGAGCGCGGTGAACATGTCGTAGCCGCAGAGCGAGACGCGGTCGCCGCTGCTCGCGTTGCGGAGCGTCACGCCCTCGGCACGGAGCGCGGCGATCGGACGAACAGGCGGCGGGAGCGGCGGGTCGGTGATGAAGGTGATCGCAGCGCCCATCTCCGCCGTCCCGCTCGCGTCCACCACCGGCCGATCGCGATCGGTGCGCACGCGCAGATAGTGCGTGCCGTCACTGCATCGAAACCCTATGCCGTCGCCGATCTCGATCGCCGCGAAGCGCTGCCACGCCTCGTTCACGTCACGGTCGGTCGACACGTACTTACCGCCGCCGCGCTCGGCCGTCACGAACCACGGGCCGATTTGTAACGCGACCGTCCCGTCCGGATTGTCGACGATGGTGAACTGCTGCCAGGCATCGCCCAGCGCCGCGAGATCCTCCGCTGTCCGATCAGCGATGAGCGCATCGTCGCGCGCCGGCCCGCGGGCCGGGTCGCCGTTGAGACCGCCGCCGGATTCTGCCGTCAGATAGCGCCCGTTGCTCGCGATGATGTGCATGGGGGCCTCCAGGCATGTTCAGAGCCACACGATCGAGCGGACATGATACAACCGACGCTCGCGAAGGAGTCCGGAACGATGGGTCAGATTCGGAAGGCGTTCCGAATGAAGGTCTACCGAGGTCATGAAGCGGAGTACGAGCGCCGCCATCGTCCGATCTGGTCGGAGCTCGAGGACGTGTTGCGCGCTCACGGCGTGACGCGCTATTCGATCTTTCTCGATCCCGCGACACAGGACCTGTTCGCGTACGCAGAGATCGAGGACGAGCAGCGCTGGAACGCCATCGCCGAGACCGAGGTGTGCCGTCGATGGTGGCGCTACATGCGGGAGATCATGCCCTCGTCTGCCGACAACTCGCCGCTCTCGAGCGAGCTGAAGGAGGTGTTTCGGCTGTGATGCGAAAAACCATCGGCAGGTGTGCCGTCGGATCCGTGCTGCTTGGAGTGGCGACGGCCTGCAGTGCGCCGAGCGCCCAGCCGGCGCAGCCGGCGCGCGAGCAGCCTGCTTCCGCCGCGAAACCGATCACCGTCGACTCGACCGAGGAGCAGATTCGACAGGCAGTCGCGACGGCGAGGATGGGCAGGAAGCTGACGCCGAAAGCGTGGCCCAACGGCGCGCGCATCGCCGTGTGCCTGACGTTCGACGTCGACAATGAGCTGCTGCAGCGCGCCAACCCGCTTCCCGTGCCGTTGTCGGTCGGCGAATACGGGGCGACGACGTCGGTGCCGAGGATTCTCGACGTGCTCGATCGGCACCAGGTGCCGGCGACGTTTTTCATCCCGGCGATGAGCGTGATGCTGCACCCGGAGATGGTGACGGCCATCGTTTCGCGCGGCCGCCACGAGATCGGCGTCCACGGATGGATCCACGAGTTCTGGCCCGGCATCGGCGACGCGGCGAAAGAGGAGCGGCTGCTCACGCAATCGATCGACTACCTGACGAAGGCGGCGGGGAAGCGCCCGGTGGGCGTGCGCGCACCGAGCTCCGGGTTCAGCCCGCACACCTTCGATCTGATCCGCAAGGCCGGGTTTCTCTACGACAGCAGCCTGCTCGCCGCCGACGAGCCGTACGAGATCGTCTCGAGCGGACAGCCGAGCGGCGTGATCGAGCTGCCGATCAGCGAGGTCGGAAACGACTACGTGTACTACGGCGAAACCGCAAACGGCGCGCTGCCGTCACCCGACGCGGTGTTCGAGATCTACAAGGCGGAGTTCGATCTCGGCTATCAGGAACGGACGATGTTCATCCTGACGCAGCATCCGCACGTCGGCGGACGCCGCTCGCGGATCGTGCAGCTCGATCGGCTGATTACCTACATCAAGTCCAAGCCTGACGTGTGGTTTGCGACGATGGAGCAGGTGGCGCGCTACGTCAAGCAGCCGAGGTCTTGATCTGGGGGCGTGAATTCGTCGCGGCATTTCTGAAACCGCGGAGCACGCGCGAACGCAAAGATCTCCGGTTTGCTTTCGCAGCGCGATCACGACGGCGGCGTGAGGCCGGCGAGAACGCCGAGCGACCGCGCGATCGCGTGCGTCACGTCGGCGAGCGCGTCCTCCACGTCGTTCACTTCCTCGCGACAGCGATCGATGGCGTCCTCCTGTTCGCTCGACGATTCGTCAGCGAACGGCCGCAGGCGGTCCACCTCGTCGGTGAGCGTGTCGAGCGCGGTGAGCAGCGACTCGAACGCGGTCTGCACGTCGTCCTGTCCGATCCGCGTGCGCAGCTGCAACGCGAGCGTCTCCTCGTGCGCGGCCCAGCCGGCGATTACTTTGTCGGCGGCGTCAATCGTGGCGCGGAGTTCCTGCTCGTCGACCCAGTCTTCGTAGGCGTCGAGAACCGAGCTCTCCGCGCTGAGGTAGTCGCCGACGTGGCTGACGAGATCATCCTCAATCGCGTTCACGACGGCGACACGCGCGTTCAGCACTGCGACCCGCGTCAGTGCGCGCTGCTGGAGTAACGAGTGGCGATCGGTCACGAACCAGGCAATCAGACAGACAATCACTCCGGCGACGAGTACGACGACGAGCGGGTGAGCGAAGAGCGCGGCAGCGCGGCGCCGCGCTGCGGGCTCCGAGGACTCGGGATACGCGTGCATAATGAAGCCGCAGCAGTGCAGCCAGAGTATCACCGTCCACAGCAGGGCAGGGCTCGCGACGCGGCGACAGTGATGAACGTGTGGTTGGCAACCGTGGCAGGTCAAACACCAGGGGCCTGTTCCGTGGCGCATGGAGGTGTGCGATGCATCGAATGCTGCCGGTAATAGGGGCCGCGATCGCGCTGTCGTGGGGCACAGCGGGAACGTTCGCGCAGCCGCGCCCGTTCGAGCTCGACGACCTCGCCCGTCTGGTCCGCCTCAGCGATCCGCAGATCGCACCCGACGGCAAGACGGTGGGTCCCGCAGGCATTCAAGCTGTATCACGCGCTGAAGGACAACGGCGTCGAGACGAAGTTCGTGGCCTATCCAATCCCCGGCCACAGCGCCGCCGACCCGCTGCGCCAGCGTGAAGTGCAGCGCCGGTGGATCGAGTGGGTCGAGCAGCACTTCAACGCGAAGGCTTCGTCGCAATAGCGTCGGACGGCACGCGCGCCTCCTGAAATGGCTGGACGCTTTGCTCGTTGGGTGGTGTTCCTCGCCGTGTTCGTGTGGGTCGCGCGGGCGATCGGCCTCGTGCGGTTCTGGATCCTCGGCGCGATCATGATCGCGTTTGTCGCCTACACGACCGCCGCGGTCGATCGGACGCTGATGAAGGAGCGCTTACGGCCCGCCGGCCCGACGGCCGATCGCGGCCTGCTGCGCGTCATCAGGCTCGCGGCCGTGGCGCAGCTCGCCGTCTCGCTGCTCGACATTGCTCGCTTTCACTGGTCGGACACGGTGCCGTGGTGGCTGGGCGCGACCGCGATGGTCGTGGTCGCGGCATCGCTCGCGCTGCTCTCGCGCGCGATGACCGCCAACCGGTTCTTCTCGTCGGCGATCCGCGTCCAGAGCGATCGCGGTCATCAAGTGGTCCGCGACGGCCCGTACGCGATCGTGCGGCACCCCGGCTATCTCGGGATGATCGTCGTCGTTCCGGCCGAAGCGCTCGCGCTCGGATCGTGGTACGGGCTGCTGCTCGGGTTGATCTATTCGGCGGCTATCGCGCGGCGCGTGTCGGTCGAGGACCGGTATCTCCGCGGCCGTCTCGACGGTTACGTCGAGTACGCCAGCGCCGTGCGCTACCGGCTCGTCCCGGGCGTCTGGTGAGCGGCGTCGGGTGCGACGGAGACCGCCGTGCCGTAGCACAGCACTTCGGTGACGCCCTGCATCACCTCGGTCGCGTCGTAGCGGACGCCGACGACGGCGTTGGCGCCGAGCTGCTGGGCGTGGTCGAGCATCAGCTGAAACGCGTCGGCGCGCGTCTTCTCGCACAGCTCCGTCAGCAGCGTGATGTTGCCGCCGACCAACGTCTGCAGCGACGCACCGATCGTGCCGAGCACCGAACGCGATCGCACGGTGACGCCGCGGACCACTCCCAGGGTGCGCTGGACGGCGTAGCCGTCGAGGACGAACGCGGTCGTGGTCATCGCGTGAGGGATCGCGGCCATCGCTGCGCGGCATTATAGCGACTCCCGCTCGCCGCGCCGCAGCTCGCTCGTTCTTTGCTGCGTGCGAAGGCGGGGCGTTGCCGCAGGGCGTTGCGGCGAACGCTGTGAAGGCGAGATACTCCCGCGGACGTCAGAGGAGGGACTGCCGATGATCACTCGCCGATCGCTCTTCAAGTCGCTCGCCGTGGGCCTGGGTGGTGCCGGCGCTACGCTCGTGCGGCCGGCGCGCGCCGAGGCGGCGCTGCCGGCGAAGGCCACCGTGACGCGGGTGAAATGCTGGGAGCATCCGGGCATGAATCGCAGCTTCAACCAGAGCGCGATGCTCGTCACGGTGGAGACCGACATCGGCATCACCGGCATCGGCGAGGGCGGATCGCGGGATCTTGTCGAAGTACTCGCGGGAAGCGTCGTCGGGCAGAACCCGTTCCGGATCGAGCGGATCTGGGAACACATGTACATGGACACGTTCTATCCGCCGGGCCGCGAGAAGATTCACGCGCAGGGCGCGATCGACATGGCGCTGTGGGACATCAAGGGGAAGGCGCTGCAGCTGCCGGTGTACGACCTGCTGCACGGGCTGACGCGGAACCACGTCGAGTGCTACGCGACGACGTTCCGGCCGGCTGGATCGCCGCCGCCTGGACCGAACGCCGCCGCACCGGTTGCGGGAGCGGCGCTGCGCGATCGCGCGCGCGCCGCGATGGAAGAGGGCTACCGCGTCTTTCGCGTCGATGCCTCGATCGGCGGCGCGATTCCCGACAACGTCTTCAACACGCACGAACGGGTGCGCCTGGTCGCGGCCGCGTGCAAGGAGATCAGGGACGGCGTCGGCAAAGGCGACTGGATGATCGATCTGCATCAGAAGTTCGACTTCGCCGACGCGCTGCGCTGCTGCAAGCTGATCGAAGACTACGAGCCGTACCTCGTCGAGGATCCGGTGCGCGACGAGCAGGCGCTCGAGGAAATCCCCAAGCTGCGCAAGATGACGACCTGCCCGCTGGCGCACGGCGAGGAGTGGGGGCAGCGCTGGGACTTCCACCGGCTGCTCTACGAGAAGGACATCGACTATGTCCGCTGCACGCTGCCGAACGTCGGCGGCATCACCGAGATGGTGAAGGTGATGGCGCTGTGCGAAACCTCGGCGGTCGGCATCGTCCCGCATTTCACCGGGCCGGTCGCGACGGCGGCGCTGGTCCACACGATGTCGACCTTCTCGGGCCCGGCGCTGATGGAATACAACTACGGCGACCGGACGCCGCCGTACCTGGGGGAGTTCCTCACGTTCAGGAACGGGAAGCTGCACCCGAACGATCGCCCGGGGCTTGGCGTCACCGTCGACTTCAAGGCGCTGACCGAGATCGCGTCGTTCGATCGGGCGCGGCCGACGAACGTCTACAGCCGGCCGGACGGCTCGCTCACGCACTGGTGATAGCGGTGCGCATCTACTGGGGCCGCGTCGTGGCCGGCGGGCTTGCCGCCGAGTTCCTCCTCTTCGCGCTCGTCTTTCCCGTGCGCGCCGCGTTCGGCGAGACCGCCTTCCTGGCCGCGATCCTCGTCGGCAGCGCGGCGATGCCGTTCCTGCTCGCGCTGTGGGTGTGCCGCGGCGGCCGGCCGCACGCTGTGCTCAATGGCGCACTGGTCGGCGGCGTCGCCGCGGCGTTCTACATCCTGCTGTTCACGATCACCGCGCCGGGCCAGTCGCAGCCGCTGCTCTACCAGGCGGCTCACGTGCTCAAGGTCCTCGGCGGGTTGAGCGGCGGATTCGCGGCCTCGCGAGGGCGCGCGAGCCCGGGCGGGTCGGCGGCGTCGGCGGTGTGATCGGCTTTCGCGTCCGGAACGCGAGGTGGAATCATGCGATTGACTCTTGCGACTCTTGCGATCGTTTCCGCGATGCTCGCCGCACCAGTGCGCGGCGAGGTGGTTGAAACGAGCGCCGCCGGCTTCTCGGTACGAAATGCCGCCACGATCAACGCACCGGCCGCGACGGTTTACGCGGCGCTGACCGACAAGGTCAGCGGCTGGTGGGATCCGGCGCACACCTTCTCGCACGACGCGCGCAATTTGTCGCTCGACGCGAAGCCGGGCGGCTGTTTTTGCGAGCGGCTGCCGGACGGCGGCGGCGTGCAGCACATGAGCGTGGTGTACGCATCGCCGGGCAAGCTGCTTCGGCTGACTGGCGCGATCGGACCGCTGCAGGAAGCGGCGCTCGCCGGGACGATGACGTGGACGTTGGTGCAGGCGGGCGACACCACGCACGTCGAAATGACCTACACCGTCGGCGGCTTCCGCACCGGCGGCTTCCGAGACCTGCCGACGGTCGTCGACGGCGTGCTTCGTGGTCAGCTGGCGCGGTTGAAAGCGTTCGTCGACACCGGCCGTCCCGACGGCAGATCGCGGTAGAAGTCGGTTGTTCGCATCGGCCGGTCAGCTCGCGCGGCGAGACGTGCGGGACCGCGCCGAACGATGTCGCGCCGCGGCTTCGCGCAGCGTCGCCTCGACGAGCGTCCGCGCCGTCCACAGCGAGAGCTCGACGCCGTCCTCCGTGCTCATGCCGCAGACGTCGCGCTGCACGATGAGCGCCTCCCAGCCGACGACCATCGCCAGCGCGGAGACGAGCCGACGCCACCGCGCCGCGTCGATCTTCGCGCGCAGCGGCGCGAGCGCCGACTCGATCCACTCGACGCGGCGGTAGCCGCGCCGCGGCATGTCGTCCGCCGGCGCGCCGTTTTCGACGGTGAGCTTGATCAGCGTGCGGCCGAGACGCTCCACCTCTGGCGTCACATGGTGCAGCGCGCGCACCATCCTTTCGACGCGGTCGCCGGCGTTGGCACCGTCGGACGCATCGTCGCCGATCGCGCGATCCACGGACGTCTGGGTGAGCGCCCCGACAGTCGCGTCGATCAGCAACTGATCGAAGGTGGGGAAGTAGAGGTAGACGGTGCGCCGCGACACATCGGCGGCGGCGGCGACGTCGGCGACCGACGGCGTCTTGCCCTGCGCGACCAGCGCCATCGCCGCGTCGACGATCGCCTTGCGCGTGCGCCGCCGCTGAGCCGGCCGTTCTGCCGTCTTCGCGGCCGCGGATGCCCTCGAGGCCCGGCGCGGTTTGACAGGCATACGCGACGAAGTATACCCTAGTGCTGTAATTACACAACAGTGCATTTACGACTGAACACGGGAGCACTGGAGCTGCTGAAGGGATGCCGATGACACCGCCACCGACCGCCGACGACGCCTGCGCTCTCGCCCCCGGCGAGGGCCATACGATCTGGTTTCTCCGCAACCGCATGACCGTCAAAGCCACCGCCGCGAGCACCGGCGGCGCGTTCGGCCTGGTCGAATCGCTGATCGCGCCGGGCTTTTCGCCGCCGCTCCACGTCCACCATCGCGAAGACGAGTCCTTCTACGTGCTCGAGGGGGAGGTGACGATGCGCTGCGGCGATCGCACGTTCCGCGCCACCGCCGGATCGTTCGTCTTCCTGCCGCGCGACGTGCCGCACACCTTTGTCGTCGAGGGGGACGCGCCCGCGCGGATGCTGACCCTGCTGACGCCCGGCGGCGGCGAAGGGGTCTTCGTCGACGGCGGCCGAAACCCGGAACACGACGGCCTGCCGCCGGCGACGCCGCCGGACATCGCCGCGCTGAAGCGCGTCAGCGAGCAGTATGGCGCCGAGATCGTCGGGCCGCCGATGGCGCCGCTCGGATCGACCGGCGCGGCGCGATGAGCCGGTTCCTGATCGCGACATGGGACGGCGCCGGCAACCTCGTGCCGACGCTCGGCCTGGCGCGGCGTCTGTGCCGCGCCGGCCACGACGTGCGCGTCCTCGGACATCGGTCGATCGACGATCGCTGCGGCAATCATGGCTGGCGATTTCGCGCCTTGGAGCTGACGCCGGACGTCGACTCGAGTGCGGCGCACGATCCCGCGGGCGAGCTGTCGGCGATGGCGCAACACCTCTGGTTCAGCAGCGCAGTCGTCGACGACGTGCGCCGTGAGCTGGCGCGCGAGGCGGCCGACGTGCTCGTGGCCGACTGCATGTTGTTCGGCGCGATGTCGGTCGGGCAGGCGCTCGGCGTGCCGACGGCGGCGCTCTTTCACGGCGCCTTCGCGCTCTTTCGTAGCGGACCGCTCGCCGACGCGCTGACGACGTGGCTGCCGGCGCTCAACGCGATCCGCGCCGGCCTCGGCCTCGCAGGCGTCGAGCGGATCGGCGATGTCCACGACCGGTGTGCGCTCAGCGTGGTCGCGACCGCCCGGGAGTTCGAGCCGGTGATGCCGCGGCCGGCAAACGTCTTGTTCGCCGGGCCGATCCTGGATGCGCCGCCGCTCGTCGCCGCCGCGGACAGGATCGCGGCCGGCGAGGGCGGCGGTCCGCTCGTGCTCGTGAGCTTCAGCACCGGCAATCAGGCGCAGCACGCGGTCGTGCAGCGCGCGATCGACGCGCTCGCCTCGGTCGCCGCGCGCGCCGTCGTCACAACCGGCCCGGCGATCGATCCCGGTTCGCTGCAGCCGGCGGCGAACGTCGAGATCGTCCGCTTCGTGCCGCACATGCGTCTGTTGCCGCGCGCATCCCTCGTCGTGACGCACGCCGGCCTCGGCACCGTCATGGCCGCGCTCGCGCATGGTGTTCCGCTGCTGTGCATGCCGCTCGGACGCGATCAGTTCTTCAACGCATCGCGGGTGGAGGCGATCGGCGCCGGACGCGCGATCGGGGCCGACGCCGGCGTGGAGGCGATCGCCGCGGCAGTTCGCGCGCTTCTCCACGACGAGGCGGCGCAGGCAGCGGCCAGGCGGTTCGCGACCGTGATCGCCGGTTACGGCGGTGCGGCGGCAGCCGTCGAGCAGCTGGAGGCGCTCTCGAACATCGCCTTGCCGATGTCGGACGCGTGCCTACGGTCCGCCTGAAGGCGGACACTACGGGATACAGGCCGGCGGTCGCGATAGGATCCGCGCGTGCAAAAGATTCCTCGGGTGTCTCAAGGAGGAAGAGCATGCGCGTGAAGCTGCCGTTGCTCGTCGGAGGCTGGTGCGCGGCGCTGCTCGCGGCCACGCCGGTGATTTCTCAGGCGCCAGGCCCGGCCGCGCGCCCGCCGATTGTCGACGAGCTCGTTGAGGCCAATCACATTCTCGCGAACGAAGGCGTGCTGGACGGGTACGGTCATGTGAGCGTGCGCAGTCCGGCCGATCCCGGCCGCTATCTGCTCGCGCGCGCCGGCGCGCCAGCGCTCGTCACCGCCGCCGACATCACGGAGTACGACCTGGAGAGCAGGCCGGTCACCAACACCACCGCCGCCGGCTACATCGAGCGCTTCATTCACGGCGAAATTTACAAGGCGCGGCCCGACGCCATGGCGGTCGTGCACTGCCACTGTCTCGACGTGATTCCGTTTGCCGCGACGGCGGTGCCGCTGCGGCCGATGTATCACATGGGCTTTTTCATCGGCGCGGGCGTGCCGGTGTTCGACATTCGACGCGCCGCCGGCATCACCGACATGTTGATCGGCACCGCCGATCTCGGACGCGCGCTGGCGCAGACGCTCGGCAGTTCGTCGGCAGCGTTGATGCGCGGACACGGCGCGGTCGTCGCCGCGCCGTCGGTACGGCTGGTCGTCGCCCAGGCCTATTACCTCAACGTGAACGCGCGGCTGCAGATGCAGGCGATGGCGATTGGCGGCGGCCGCGTCAATTACCTGGATCCGCAGGAAGCACGAAAAGCCGCGCAGACCTACGAACGCTCCTGGGATGCATGGCGAGCGCGGCTGCCGAGGCGGTGAGGCGGCGGCGGACAACGCTCGGCTAAAGCCTTCGCGCTACCTTCGAGCGAACCGGTAATCGCCGGAGACATGTTTCACGTACAGCCCGCCGGCGCCGGCGTCGATGAACTCGACGCCCAGCCCGTTCAAACCCGAGAAGAGCGTCGCCGACATGGCATACAACGGCACCTTGCCTCGACCATCGACCTCGCCGAACAACCGGCCGTTGTCGAGCGTGATCTCGACCAGGCGCGGCAGCGTGCGCCAGAAGGGCGCTTGCTCCGCATACGTGCCGACGTATTTGGCGAGAACCTCGCGGGCAACCGGCACCTCGTTCTTCTGCTCGTCAGAGGCCTTGCCGATCCAGTGCTCCAGGCTCTTTTCGTTCTCGTTGCAGACGAATTCGATCAACTCCGTGTCGGGAAGCAGTTCCGCGCGCACCGCGACGGTCCACGGCCTCGCGTACGCCTTCGGATCCGAGAGCGTGACCTCGATATCGAGGTGCCCGGCGTCGCGGCGGTGATAGCGCTCGGTCATGCGCAGCGCTTCGCTGTGCGGATGGCCGTCGTGATCGAGCCACGTACGGTCGCTGTAACCGTTGCTGTCCACGACGAGCGTGTCGTGATCCCAGCGTCCGACGGAGTAGCCCATGAAGCTCGGGTTCGGTTCCGACTCCAGCGCACGTCCGTCGAGGAAGATCTGCCGGTAGGTGAGATCGGGGTTGAGGATCAGGATGAGATTCGGCGTCTGGACAATCTTCATCATCTCGGCGCCGGTGATATCAGCGG
>Ga0070690_100001667_pt1 | contig 11681 bp, 7 predicted proteins | sample KBSS33HmetaG_FD_64671 | JGI IMG/M metagenome (GOLD analysis project Ga0070690, IMG submission 64671) | Switchgrass rhizosphere microbial communities from Kellogg Biological Station, Michigan, USA - KBS S3-3H metaG | ecosystem: Host-associated > Plants > Roots > Rhizosphere ... | reverse complement strand
CCGTGGTATCCCGGCACCGGCAGTCCCGACGAGAAAGGCGAGGGGAAGGCGAGCGGTCTGATCATCAACAACCCGTTTCCAGCCGGAGCCGGGCGCGCCGAGATTCTCGGCGCGTTCCGCCAACGGCTGGTGCCTGCGGCGGCGCGTTTCAAGCCGCGGCTGGTGATGATTTCCGCCGGCTTCGATTCGCGCGCCGGCGATCCTCTCGGCCGCTTCACGCTGAGCGATCAGGACTTCGCCGACCTCACCGGCCTCGTCCTCGAGGTCGCGCGTGAACACGCCGGCGGCCGCGTCGTCTCGGTGCTCGAGGGCGGCTATGCGCTCGACGGCCTGCCGCCGGCGGTGACGTCGCACCTGACGCGGCTCGCCTCGTAGCGCTGCCGCAGCCGCCCGCGTCGCGCTTCGCCTCGCTGGCTCTTGACCGCGTCTCGTTAGTTGCAGATACTACTGTTGTATATGCGACTTCTTACCTGCACCCTGCTCGCGTCGTTGACGTTCGTGGCGTCGTCTGTGACGGCGCAAACACCACCGCCGCCTGCGCCGACGACGCAGGTGCTCGCCCTGCTGATCGTGAAGAGCGACGTCCCGCGCACGGAGGTCATGAAGGTGCTGCCCGACGAGGTGAAGGCCACCGTCCGACTGCACCTGGACGGCAAGATTCAACACTGGTACGGCCGCGCCGACAACCGCGGTGTGGTGTTCATCCTCAACGCCACCAGCGTCGACGAGGCGAAGAGGATCACCGCTGAACTGCCGTTCGAGAAAGGCGGCATCGCGACGTTCGAGTACGTCGCGCTCACCCCGCTGACCCCGCTGCGGCTGCTGCTCGGGCCGCAATGAACGAGGCGCGCCTTGTCTGCGCCTGCGCGACCGCCCGTCATGTCGCGCGCACGCTGACGCAGTTGTATGACGCCGCGCTCAGGGATACCGGTCTCGAGGCACCGCAGTTCGCGCTGCTGATGGCGATCGATCGGATCGGGCCGTGCAATCAGGCGGCGCTCGGCGAGCGCTACGCCCTCGACAAGACCACGGTCTCGCGGAACCTCAAGTGGCTGCAACGTCAGGGGTGGGTGGATGCCTCGATCGGCAAGAATCGGCGCGAGCGCGAACTCACCCTGACGGCCGAAGGGCGCAAGCGCCTCGCCGCCGCCCGCCCCAAGTGGCGCAAGGCCCAGGCGCTACTGCGGTCAGAGATGAGCGACGCCGAGTGGAACGCGATGTTTCGCGCGTTCGGCAAGATTACCGAGGCCGCGCATCGTGCCAAGCATCGCCGGCGGATGTAGCAGCACTGTTCGGAGGCGCTGCTCATGATGCTGCGTGCTGCCGCTTCGATCGTTGTCGCCGCCGGGCTGACATCGGCGGCGATTGCGCCGACGCCGCCGGTCGTCGGCGACAAAGTCGCGCTCCAGGCGGTTCCGTTCCCGTTCACCGATGTACGGCTGCTCGACGGCCCGTTCAAGCAGGCGCAGCGGCTCGACGCGGAGTATCTCCTGTCACTCGAGCCCGATCGGCTGCTCCACACCTTCCGCGTCAAATCGGCGGAGGAATGGAAGGCGCGTGGTGCGGCGACGGCGGCGGCCGCGGCGCGGCGCAGCGACGTCGCCCGCCGCACCATCGATCACGTCGTCGTCGAGGACAACGCCGCCGAGCAGGCGCACGCGTTGAAGAGCGACAACGCGAGCGACGGTTTCTTCGAAGGGCGGAAGACCCGCGAGGCGCGCGGCGGCTGGTTCAGCTACGAGTTGCAGGTCGCCGGCGATGCGCCGGTCGCGATCGTTGCCACCTACCGGGGCAGCGAAGGACGGCGGCGCGTGTTCGACGTGCTCGTCGACGGTCAGAAAATCGCGACTGAATCACTCGAGTACCACCCGGCCGAAGCGCTCGACAAAGAGTACCGCGTTCCGGAAACGATCACCCGCGGGAAGGATCGCGTGACGGTGAAATTTCAGGCCCAGCCCGACGCCATCGCCGGCGCGCTGATCGAGGTACGAACGGTTCGCTGAAGCCGCTGACGTGAACTCGTTGTCGCGGTGGACCCTGGCGAACCGGTTCGCCTCTGGACAGCCCAGGACGAACCGGTCAGACTGACGCGCATGAAGCGCAGAGACTTCCTCAAAGCTGCGCCCGCGGCTGTCGGTCTGGCGGTTGCGCCGCTGCGCGGCCAGCAGGACGCACCTGTTCGCGACGTCCGCCTCGCGGCTACCGCCTATCGACCGGCTGACTATTCGATTCGCGCCCAGCCGTACTCCGTCATCTCGCTCACCGATCGCTTCTGGCAGCCGAAAGTCGCGACCAACGCGCGCGTGACGATTCCGTTCGAGGTCGAGAAGCTGAGCGAGCTCGAGGACGGCTTGGGCGGCAACGTGCTCGAGGCCGCGATATTGTCGTTGAAGACACATCCGGATCCCGACCTCGAGGCGCGCGTCGAAGCGCGCGTCGCGCAGCTGAAGACGCGCCGGACGAGGAGCAACGCCGGGTTCGAAGTCGCCGTCACGAGGTACGTGACGACCGGGCGCCGCGATCTGCTGGATCCGGCGATCGCGACCGCCCAGGCGATCTACGACGACTTCGTCGAGAACAACCCGCCGTTCTCGGGAGGGGAGCGGGACGCGATCAACTGCCTGCAGCTCTATCGCGCGACCCACGACAGGCGCCACCTCGATCTCGCGCAGCACTACCTCGACATCCGCGGCCTCGAGAGCTCCGTCAACCGCAGCCGCCACAACCAGTCGTACCGGCCGGTGCTCGAGCAGACCGAAGCGGTCGGCCACGCGGTGAACTGCGTCACGCTGCTCGTGTCGCTGGTCGACGTCGGCGTCTTCACCGGATTGCGCGACTACTTCGACGCCGCCGTGCGCATGTGGACCGATATCGTCTCGCGCAAGATGTACGTCACCGGCGGTGTCGGGACGACCGGCAACGAAGGCTTCGGCGAGCCGTGGGTGCTGCCGACCATTTCGGCGTACTCCGAGACGTGCGCCGTGCTGATGTTCATCACCTTGAACCACCGGCTGTTTCTCGCGACCGGCGACAGCCGCTACATCGACGTGATGGAGCGCGGCATGTACAACAACGCGCTCTCGGGCGTCTCGGCGAGCGGCGATCGATTCTTTTACGTCAACCGGCTGGCCAGCGCCGGCGACGGCCGCGACACGCGGTGGCAGCACGCGTCGCTGGAGTGTTGTCCGCCGAACCTCGTGCGGTTCCTCGCCGGCATGCCGGGCTTGATCTACGCGCAGGATCGGCACGACTCCATCTACGTCAACCTGTACGTGTCGAGCGAGACGTCGTTCAGCGTCGGCGACGCAAAGGTGGCGCTGACGATGACGAGCGGGATGCCGTGGGACGGGCGCTCCACGGTGCGGATTTCATCACCCGACGAAGTCCGCGCGACGATCAAGCTGCGCGTGCCTGGCTGGGCCCGCAATCGGCCGGCGCCGGGCGGGCTTTACCGCTATGCCGACTCGCCCGACGGTCGCGCAACGATCCGGCTGAACGGAACGACGGTCGACGTGCCGATCGGCGACGACGGTTACGTGTCGCTCGATCGGAACTGGAAGAGCGGTGATCTGGTCGACATCGATCTCCCGATGGCTGCCCGCCGCGTCGTGGCCGACGATCGCGTCCGCGACGCGCGCCGCCGCGCGGCAATCGAGCGCGGGCCGATCGTGTACTGTCTCGAGGCGCATGACGCCGCCGCACCGGTTCTGGATCTCGAACTCGATGCCGGCGCGCGGTTGACCGCGGCGGCTGACGGCAGCTTCTACGGCGGCGCGTCACTGATTCGCGGCGCCGCGGCGCCGCTCGTGCATCCCGATGCACCGAAGCCGATCACTCTGATTCCGTACCATCTGTGGGCAAACCGCGACGCGGCGCAAATGACGGTCTGGCTGCCGACCGCAGGGTTGGTCGCCGGCGATATCGGCCCTTCGGGCGGCTTCATCTTCTACGAGAACCCGAACTACGTCCGCGACGGGTGGCGGTATCTCGAGGCGGCGCCGTTCGATCAGAGCGCCGGCGCGCCGTGGGGCTGCTTCCGGCGCTTCGTCGCAGGCGCGCGCGGTGCCGAGGTGGGCACCGGGAAACAAAACACCGCCGACATCCTCGCGTCGTGCAGCGATCCGGCGGCGGCCGCGGTACTGTGCGCGAACCTGTCCGTCAACGGCGTCCGCGGCTGGTTCCTGCCGTCGCGCGATGAGCTTGCGCTCATGCAGCGCAACCTGAAAGCCGCAGGTGTCGGCCACCTGTTCGATACCGGCGCGCCGGACAACGTCACCTACTGGACGTCCACGCAGGCGACCGCCGACATGGCCCATCACATCGACTTCTCCGACGCCGGTCGGCAGCACTACGACGACAAGGATTTCCCGCGGCGCGTCCGCGCCATTCGCCAGATATAGAATCGGCAGTCGGAGGGGAAGAGCGGATGAAGATGCTTGGTGTTGCGCTGATCGTCGGTTCGGCGATCGCGTTGACCTCAGCCGGCGAACCTGACGGGTTGACCTTGCCGGCTGGATTTCATGCCGTCGTCGTTGCCGATGGACTGGGGCCGATCCGCCATCTTGCGGTTCGCGGCAACGGCACCATTTACATCTCGACGCCGCACAATGAGGATCCGAGCAAGGCCGGCATCATCGCGCTTCACCTCGATGCGAGCCATCATGCCGATCAGATCCGGCATTTCGGCTCACTCGACGGTGGCACGGGCATTCGGTTTCACCATGATCGGCTCTACGCGACGACGCCCTCAGGGGTGTACCGGTTCACATTCCGCGGAACCGAACTGATCCCGTCCGCCGATCCCGATCTGATTGTCGACGGCATGCCGGCGTCCCATCCGGGATTCAACCGTGTGAACCGTCCGATTGCATTCGACGCGAAGGGTAACCTGTTCGTCGCGCTCGACGCGTCGGCGAACCTGTGCACCGTCCAGACGCAGCCACCGCCCGGACAGCCGCTTCCGACGCTGCCGCCGGTCGGGTTGAAGCCGTGCCCCGACCTCGACACCCGTGCCGGCGTGTGGCGGTTCGACGCCAACAAGCGCGGGCAGAAGTTTCCCGCCGACGGCGAACAGTGGGCCACCGGTATCCGCGACATCGGTTCGCTCGATTGGTCACCGGCCGATGGGCATCTCTACGGCATCATGCACGGCCGCGACAACACGCATCGTTACTGGCCGGATCTCGTCAGCGCTGAGGACGACGATCGCATCGCGGACGAGATGCACCGCATCACGAAGCGGACCGACTTCGGCTGGCCCTACACGTATTTCGACGGCGCGAAGAACCTGCGGCTCATCTCGCCCGAGTACGGCGGCGACGGCAGGAAGACGGCAACCGCCGGCACGTATTCGACGCCCGTACTGACCTTCCACTCGCGCCGTGCCGCGCCGGTCGATCTCCTCTTCTACACCGGCCACGCCTTTCCGCGCGAGTACCGCGGCGGCGCGTTTGTCGTGCTCCATGGCACGCAGAACAAGTTCGGCTACAACGTCCAGTTCGTGCCGTTCGATCGCAACGGGAAGTCGGGATCGCCCGCAGTATTCGCTGACGGCTTCGCCGGTTTCGATCGCGCGGCGTCGAATCGTGCGCCGGCGGCGTACCGGCCGATAGGGATCGGCGAAGGGCCGGACGGTGCCTTGTACGTTGCTGACTCGCAGAAAGGTCGGATCTGGCGGATCGCGTATCAGGAGGGTTCGCAGCAGACGGCCGTTCGATAGCGCTGCCGCATTGCGACCTGTGCCCGCTGGAGATTCGCACGATGACACGAGGCCTGTTGCTGGCGCCGCTGGCGCTCGCCGTCGCTCTCGCGTCCGCGGACGACATCTGGACCGTGCAGATGATCGATCCAAGCGGCGATGCGCGGGGCCATCCCGATGCGGCCCAGCTCTCGTTTCGGTACGATCGTGTCGCTGACATGCTCTGGTTCCGGGTCGCGGTGTACGGGCGACCGGATCCGGACGCGTTCGGCGTCCGCCTCGCCATCGACGCCGATCGCATCGTCACCGCGCAGGTGACCCGGGCCGGCGGCGTCTATCGCGGCACGATCGGTGTCGCCGACGCGGCCGGTGCGGCCGCTGGAAACCTGACCTCTCTGTCGCGCGACACGCTCCAGCTCCGCGTCGACGACGACGGCTACATCGTGGGCGTGAAACGAAGCGAGGTGACGTCGGCCACCAAGATGTCCGTCGTCGCCTCGGTCGGCACGAACCGCGAGTGGACCGACGACGTCGCCGCCGTCACCATCGACGTGGCTGCGCCGCGGCCCGAGCGTGGGCTGCGCGAGATCGACGTGACGCGAAACAACCTCGTCCTTCCCGCGGGTGACACGCCGCTGGCGGACGACGACCCGCCCACCATCGAGCGGCGGGGTCGCACGTCGGGCCGCGCGCTGATCCTGGTGCCCGGCGTCTTTTCCGGCACCGACGCGTTCGGCCCGTTCATCGAGCGTCACACGTCGGACTATCGCTTCTTCATCGTGACGCCGCCCGGATTGAACGGCACGCGGCCGCGGCTGATGCCTCCAGCCGGCACCAGCTTCGGCGAACGGACCTGGACGAGACACCTCGAGCGCGATCTCCTCGATCTGATCCGCCGCGAGCGCCTGGAGCGTCCCGTCATCGTCTCGCACGGTTTTCCTGGATCGCTGGCGGTGACGGCAATCGCCGCCAACCATCCCGAGGCGATCGGCGGAGCGATCGAGATCGCGGCGATGCCGCCGCAGCCGCTCCCGTCGCCGCGCGATACGAGCGGCAAGACGATGATCACGCCCGAGGATCGCGTCCGCCTCCAGGACGAATTCTGGGGTCCGAAATGGTTCAAGTACGTCACGCCGGAGACGTGGGAAAACAACAACTATCGCGCCGCCATGTTTCAGGTCGACGCCGAGCGGGGCGAGCAGGTCCGCCGCCGGATCGAGCAGCATTCGCTGCCGGTGAAGATTCGCTACCTCACTGAATCGAACGGCACGGACGACAGCGCCGACATCGCGCGCATCGGCGTTCCATTCCTCGCGCTTCGGCCGGGCTTCAACGACGGCATTCTCGCCGAACCGGTGAATCGATGGTTTCGCGCGAGTTTCATCGACGCGTGGAATGCGTTCTCGACCAATCCAGCCATTCACGTGACAACCATCCCTGGCTCCGGCGTCCTGGTGTTTCACGATCAGCTCAAGGCGGCCGACGAGGCGATCGTTGCGTTTCTCGCCCAGGTCAGTGCTGCGCCGCCGCGGCAGGCGGAGCCGATCCTGGATGCACACCTCCACGCGCTGTCGGCAAACGGGATGGGGCCGCCGCCGGTCTCGACCTGCGCGACGCCGCTGACCTTTTCTCCCCGAGATCCGCGCGAGCCGTACAACGCGGAGCGGTTCGCCGCGTGCGACACGGTCTTGAAGTCGCCGGCCACCGATGAAGAGATGCTCGCGCAAACGCTGGCGATGATGACCCGGTACAACGTGACCGCGATCGCGAGCGGGCCAATCGACGTCGTTCGTCGCTGGCACGCCGCGGCGCCCGAGCGGATCATCCCGGCGTTGATGCCGAACAGCCGCACGACCATCGCGGCGATTCGCACCTGGGTCGGCGACGGGACGATTCGCGTGCTCGGAGAGCTGGGCTTTCAGTACCAGGGCTTGCTGCCGACCGACGACACTCCGGACGCATACTTCGCGCTCGCCGAGGAGCTCGACATTCCGGTCGGGGTGCACGTCGGTCCGGGCGCGCCAGGCGCGCCGTATGTCGGGTATCCGAAGTACGAAATGCGGCTGACGAATCCGCTGCTGTACGAGAACGCGCTGACCCGCCATCCGAAGCTGCGGTTGTACATCATGCACGCGGCGTGGCCGATGCTCGATCAGATCATCGCGCTCCTCTACGCACACCCGCAGGTCTATGTCGACATTTCACTGATCGACTGGTACGTTCCCCGCAAGGAATTCCACTTCTTCCTTCGCCGCCTCGTCGAGGCGGGATTCGAAAAGCGCGTCATGTTCGGATCGGACCAGACGATCTGGCCCGACGCGCTGCGCATCGCCATCGAGGGCGTCGAGTCGGCAGACTTCCTGACCGCGTCGCAGAAGCGGGACATCTTCTATAACAACGCCGCACGGTTCCTGCGCCTGCCGCGTTCGTAGACCGGCGAAGCGCGGCGGGTGCGGCGAGTGTGACTTCGCCTAGAACAGACCGTGCGCCGCGTACCACGCGCGGACGTGCGCCAGGACCTCGGGATCTTCGGCGACCGACGCGTGGCTGAGGCGCGGATAGAGATGGCCCTCGTGAGGCGCCTTGAGGACGGCGTCAAAGCGTCGATCGAGGAGGAACGGGACAGCAAAGTCGATGAGGCCGTGGTGCCACTGATAGGGTGTCTGGATCCGTCGCGCTTGCGCGACGCTCGGAGGCGGGACCCCCGGGGCATGCAGCGCGTCGAGCAGCACACCACCGGCTGTGTGCGACGCCACCCGGACGTCGCCGGGATACGCGGCGACGAACGCGGTCGTCACGAAGGCGCCCATGCTGTGGCCATGCGCCGCCACGCGGCGGCGGTCGACATAGCCGAGTCCCGCGAGCACGAGTACGGCGGCGTGCGCACGGAACACATTCGTCTGGCTGGCGCCCTGTTCGAGCAGCGTGCCGGGTATTTGCGTAGCGGTGGCGCGTGCGTGCGTGTAGTTGGTCGCGATGCAGACCAGGCCCCACTCGCGCATCACGGCACCGAGCGCACGGCCATACGACTGCGCGGAGCCGCCAGCCGGGTGGCTGAGCACGACCGCGGGGAACGGGCCGCGGCCGCGAGGTTTCAGCAGGACACCCTCGAGATCGATGCTCCTGCCGTCCAGCTTTCCAATCAGCCTCCAGGTTGCCCCGGCTGCGGACTCCGGATCGCCGGCGATGGTGAGCGTGGTTCCGGGAGGGGAGGACGGTCGCGCCGACGGTCTCGTTGACGAGACGCCGTGATGGCAGGCCGTCAGTCCGCCCAACACCGACAGGACAAGGGCGGCCCGGAGCACGCGCGCCATGAATCGCATTGAACCACGAGCGACGCGCACGCCGATCCCGCGGCGAGCACAGCCGTATTAAAAATCGTGCAGGCCCGTCGACTGCCGTCAGTTCACCGTCACAGATATCGTCGACGCAGCACCGCGGTAGTTCGTATCACCGAGGTAGGTCGCGGTGACCGTGTGCGTCCCGTGCGCCAGCGCGCTCGTCGTCAACGTGGCTCGCGCGGTGTTCGATCCAGTCGCGGTCAGCGTGATGCCGGTCGCATTGCCAATCACCTGGCCGTTCACCGTGAACAGGATCGCGCCGGTCGGCAGCAGCTTGTTCGCGCCGCTCACGTTCGCGGTGAACGTCACCGGCCCGCCCAGCGTCGCCGGCGAGGGCGACGCGGCGAGCGCGACGCTCGATGTCTTCAGCCGCGTGCCAGCCGGCGCGACATCCTGGACGAACATCGGCGAGATGCTCGGCGGCACCGCGCCGTTGCCGAGGTACCGCGCGGTGATGCCGTGGGCGCCCCCCGCCAGCGTCGTGGTCGAGAACCGCGCCGTCGTTCCGGAGAGCGGCACGGTTCCGAGCAGCGTCGCGCCGTCATAGAACGCCACGTTGCCGGTCGTGCCGGCCGGCGCCATGACCGTTGCCGTCAAGGTGAGCGCCGCTCCCGTCGCCGCCGGGTTCGACGACGATGTGACCGTCGTAGAAGAAGAAGCGGCCGACGAGTCGACGACCTGGACGATCGACTGCGTGCCGCCGGCAAAACTCGGATCGCCCGAATACAACACGCTGATGGAGTGGGAACCGGCGCTCAATCCGTTCGTGCTCAGCGCCGCCGAGCCCGACGCCAAGGTCACCGTTCCGAGCCGTGTCGAGCCGTCGCGAAACTCGATCGTGCCGGTGGGATTTCCGGCGCCGGCGACGACCGCGACCGAGGCCGAGAACGTCACCGCCTGGTTGAACCCCGACGGACTGGCCGACGACATCACCGCGACGCTCGTTGTCGCAGGACTAATTGTCAGCGTCCCGGCGGCGAATGCGATCGCGTAGTTGCCCGACGTCACGCCCGACGGCGTCACCGCGTAGGTCCCGACCGGACTCGCCGCAGTCGCCGGCGTGCTGAACGTGACGGTGCCGCTCAGCGAGGCCATCGAGTCACCGTTGACGAAACCGGATCCGCTTGCGGTGAACGGCGGCAGCGCGGCGCCGAACGGCTTCGCGGCATCGAGGGTCCTGACCGTCAACGGCGCGCGCGCCACATCGATCATCGCCGCCGCGGCGGCCGTCGTGTAGTTGCGCGTGTCCGACGGCGTGAAGGTCGCCGAGAGCGCTCGTCCCGAGCCGGCGGCAAGCACGGTATTGAAGCCGGGTGAGTAGGCGAACGATCCAGCAACGCTGGCCGAGGCGTTCAGCTGCGCGGCGCCGAGCGGCGTCCCGTAGACGATCGGCGACGGCGCCGGCCAGTTGATCTGGATCGCAGCCTTTTCGACGACCACGTCAGCGCGTGCAGAGGAGTGTGCGTATGAGGCGGTGCCCGCGAACACGGCGCGCAGGGCGTTCGAGTACGTGCCGGCGCCTACCGCGAACGGCGCGTCCCACGTCACCAGGCCATTTCCGTCGGTCGTCAGCGTCACCGTTGGCATCGGATCGCCGGCCTCGTCGTAGGCTTCTTGATACAGGGTCACGGATTCATCCGGCAGCGGCTGCCCCGAGTCGTCGCGCAGCGTCGCCGTCACGTGATATGTGCCAGCGCCGTAGGTCGTGTGAATCGGCGACAGCTCGATCGCCGTGCCGCGCGGCTCACATGTGCCGTCGCTGCCGGCGAGGAACAGCGATTCGATGTCGCCATCGCTCAACACGCGATCGAATAACTGCAGCTCGTCGAGGCTGCCGACGAACGGCTTCGGGTTGCCTGGATCGTCCTGCCCGCCGATGCTGAGCGGTGTCTGCCATGCCGGAACGCGGAGCGTGCCGGTACGCCGATAGGTGTCGACCAGCCGGCCGTTGATGTAGGTCTTCACAAAACCGACGTCGTAGGTCACCGCAACGTGCGTCCACACGTCCTGCGGCGCCCTCGCCGCCGTGGTCGCCTGCGCGACGCCGCCGTCCTGCTGGGCGAACTGGAATCCAATCGAGCCGTCGCCGAACCGCTCGACCGTGTACTGAAACGGATGGCGGACCAGAACGCCCCAGCCGGCGCTGGTCGGCTTCACCCATCCCGCGAACGTCATCGCGGTGGTGAAGTCGAGCGCCGAGTCGTGATCGTGATCGAGGCGCCCTGTCGAGCGGTGCGGGAAGACGTAGCCGTCCCCGGCAATCGCCGGCGCGAACGCGTCCTGCGCGATGTCTACGCGCAGCGGCGTCGCGCCCGTGATCGCCTCGCGGGTGTCGCCGGCCATGCGCCACCACGCCTTCAGACCAGGGTTCGCCGCGGTGCAGAAGCCGTTGCTGACGGCGTACTCGGTCCATACGCCGCCGAAATTGCCGGCACGATCGCCGCCCCACGCGGTGAACGAGTGATAGCCGGGCGACGACGTATCGATCGGCTCTCCAGGCTGCGCGTCGCCGCTGCACGATGCGACGCCGGAGAGGGCATCGGCGCACTGATACGCAGCCGCCGCGATCTGATTGCGTTCGTAGATCGGCTGCGACGGGCTCGGGCTCGTGATCGTGATCGCCGGCGGCGTCGCGTCGCGTT
>Ga0070690_100001665_pt1 | contig 11683 bp, 11 predicted proteins | sample KBSS33HmetaG_FD_64671 | JGI IMG/M metagenome (GOLD analysis project Ga0070690, IMG submission 64671) | Switchgrass rhizosphere microbial communities from Kellogg Biological Station, Michigan, USA - KBS S3-3H metaG | ecosystem: Host-associated > Plants > Roots > Rhizosphere ... | reverse complement strand
TCTGCACCGTTGCCGCCGGCGACAGGCTCGATCGCGCAGGTCGCTCCCACCGTCACGCCGAGCGTCACGGTTGTGCCGGCGCCCAGTCGCGATTCCAGTTCCATCCACCCATCCATCGCTTCCATCCGCTCGCGGATGCTGAAGATCCCGAACTTGTCCGCTCTCGATTCCCGTATGGCGACAGGATCGCACCCGACCCCGTCGTCGTGGACGACGATCTCCAGCTTGCCCTGCCCGTCATCCATCATGGTGACCGACGCACGGTCGGTTCCCGCATGCTTCAGCACGTTGAATAGCAGTTCCCGCACGCACTGGAACAGCATGGTCGTATGATCTTCAGACAACGGCGGGGCCGCCGCAGGAACATCCACGTGAACCATCAACCCCTGCTGCTCCATCCGCTCCCCCAGCCAACGCAACCCCGCAGCCAACCCGAATTGGCGCAACGTGGGCGGCATCAGTTCTGCCACGACCGTGCGCGTGTAGGTCAGGCTTTGATCGATCAGTTGATCGGCCTCCTGCAGCACGGCACAGGCGGGATGCGGGGCGATCAGCTGGGACGCATGATTCATTTTGAGCCGAGTGACGACCAACATTTGCGCAAGATAGTCGTGCAATTCTCCCGCAATGCGCTGGCGTTCCCGCTGCTCGGTCAGAGTCAGATCCTGCGCCAGCCCGCGGAGACGGTCGTGCGTCCGCACCAGCTCTTTGGTCCGTTCATTGACACGGCGCTCCAGCTCTTTCGTCCACTCCTGCCGCTGCATCTCCGCATGCTTCCGTTCCGTGATGTCGAAAGTTACGCCGACAAATCGCGTGGGACGACCGTCCCCGCTATAATGGATACGGCCGTAGGGAGCGACCCACCGCAGTTCTCCGGTATCCGCACGCCGGATCCGGTGCTCCGCCTGGTAAAGATTCCCGCTGTTCCGGGCGTTTTTCATGGCCTGACGGACGGCCGGTCGGTCGTCTTCGTGCACGAGCGCCCACCAGCGTTTGGTCGATGCATGTGAGGTCTCTGCGTCATACCCCAACAGCAGGGCATTCTGACGGTTCCACACCACACGTCCGGTCCGCAGATCCACATCCCAGGTGCCCATGCCCGCTCCGTCCGTAGCGAACCGAAGGCGTTCTTCCTGTTCAGCGACCTGTTCGGCGCGTAGCCGGGTTTCTTGAAGCAGGCGCCGGCGTTCCTTCGCCATCGCGACATAATTCGAGACAGATTCCAGCAGTTCCAAGTCATCCGGATCGAACGAAGGTCGGCTGTTGCTGGCAAACGCGAGCGTCCCGAGGAGCCTCTCGCCGACGATCAACGGGAAACAGGCATACGCGGTGGACCCTACCGCTTGCATCCGTAAAGCCTTCGGATCGCTCGACGCCTGTAAGCGCTCGACGATCACCGGCGTTCTCGACGCCGCCGATGTACCGCACAGCGCCTGACCAAACTTGAGAAACATCAACGGCTCCAGCGCGTCGTCGGGAATTCCCGCCCAGGACGTCATCCGAATCCCGCTATTGTCCGGCAGGACGTCATAGTCCAGAAAGCTATCCAATCCAACGCTGGTTCGGAGAGAGGAAAAGATGTCCTGCATGACTTCAGCAGGGTCGTCCACGCGCAGCAACTGGTCCATGGTCTTGCTCAACAACTGCTGGCGGGCCGTGTGCGTCCTGAGGTCGAGTTCCGCTCGCTTCCGCGCGTCGATGTCTTCGATCACCCCGATCAAGGATTGAATGCGGCCTCCGGCGTCCCACTGGATCGACAACGTGACCATCACCCAAATGGTATCCCCGTCCGAGCGCATCAGACGTTGTTCCAGCGAGACTTCGGAAATCCCGCCGAGCAGCAGCGTCCCCACCTGACTTTCGTGTTCGGCGCGGTCATCGGGATGCGTCAGATCACGCAGCTCTTGTTTCATCAGGTCGTGCTCGGCGCGGCCGGTAATGCTGCAGAGCTTGTCGTTGACGCGCAAGAGCCGTCCATCCGAGCCGACGACGCACATGCCGACCGCAGCCTGTTCGAACAGCCCGCGAAACAGTTCTTCGCTGCGCCGAAGGCGGGCAAGCAGGCCTTCGTTTTCCTGTTGCCGCTCCCGCAACCGGAGGAGCGATCGGACGGCTGCGTGCAGCTCTTTTTCATCGATCGGCTCGATGAGATAGCCGTCGGAACCCACCTCTAACCCAACCGCCCGGTCCGTTCCGCTCACGCGGGACGCCGAGACGTGCAGGACCATGATGTCCGTCAGTTCCGGCCGGTTCTTAATGCGCCGGCAGAGATCAAATCCGCTGATATCCGGCAAATTCACGTCCATCAACACGAGCTGCGGGCGCACTTCTTCGAGCACGCGCCAGGCATCCGCCCCGCAATTCGCATCGATGACTCGATAGCCGGCGCGCTCCAGCATGCGCCGCCTTGCGTACCGGCCGGGTTCCTGATCATCGACGTTGAGGATCGTCGCCATGTCTCCGGTCATACATACTCCCGTTCACGTCCAAATGAATATGTTCAAGAACCGCTCAGGTCATGGGCAAATGCGTCACCTAAACGGGGATGAGCGTGCGATAGGCCCGCACAGTATGGCCGCCTCCCCCGTTATGCCTACTAGGGAGACCCCTAGTCGGCTATTTTGTACAAATGCCGTCTGCAAACCTACCTCGCCTCCCTCCTCCTCACCGCGAGATCACGGCGCGTCCTCCAGATCGGTCGCGCGCCAAGTGAAGAAGAAGAGGACAGTATATTGGTCATGGAACGTGCGGTGACTATGCCACGGGGTGGAATAGAACAGGCGGCCTGTGGCGCGTTCGATCACTTCCACTCCATAGCGTACGTAGCCGTCCTGGGCGAGATTTTGATAGACCGTCAGTTGCGGTAAGGAGAAGGGAATGAGCACGCTCTGTATTGGCGGCATGCCGAAAAATGACGTCGATTGGCTGGTGCCGAAGGATTGCACCATGACACGGATGAGATACGACGCGTCCTCTTCGCGTTTCGCGACGCGATATCCCAACACGCCGAGATGAGCGGCGACGGCATCTTTGACGAAGGCCAGATCGTTGGCCGGAGCAAAGTAGCCGCTCGTGGAGGTCGCGGTCGTACTCGTTTCCCCTGATGCGGACACCGAGGTCATCGGCACGAGCGGCGAGAGGTAGCCCAATTGCAGGCCAGTCACTTCCATGTAGAGGGATTCATCGACGGAAACCGGCAGCGTGACGTCCAGCAGGCTGCGGTTGAGCGCCTCGGCCAGGAGCAATTGTTCGATGGCGCTGCGGGCGGTTTTAGTGATCTCGCGAGGAATGGTGCAGGACGCAAGCAGCGGCACCATCGATGCCCACAGCACGGCGAGTGCCAGCCGCTGCACGTGGGCTCCTATTTCGCGGGCGGCGGCGGCTCGTGGACTTCCGCCGGGAGTGTTTCAATGACTTTCAGCACGCGTCCTTCGTCATCCAATTGCACCGTCACGCGGTCGCCGATCGATAAGCGTTCGAAGAGCTCAGGACGGTCGAGACGGAAGAAAATCGGTTTTTGGAGATCAGTCATCAGCATGCCTTTTCCCGCCGAGACATCCAATTTTGCCAACGTCCCGGAGACCTCGTGCTGAGCGTGGGGCTGTTCCAGCGCGACTGTACTTTCGGAGGCCGCCAGTGGCGGAAGGGAAGCCGCTGCAAGACTCAAAACGAGAAGACCCGCTCTCAACACGTGCCCTTGGCGCCAGTTGTGCATAATTTCTCCCATACGCCCGCTGTCGACGCTATTGAAGGACCTCTTTCACTACACCGTATGCTTCGGGCGACCTCTACTAGGCGATCCCCCAGTTTTGAGCACTGGGGAATCCGCCTTAGGGTGATGGCATGCGTCGTCGTTGGTTTTGTATGCTCGTTGCCGGTCTTGCGCTTCACGCCTGCGCCAAGGAATCGGTCACTCAAACACCGACCATGATCAGCGTGATGACCAAGGAGACTGTCGCCTCCATGACGGCTCAGGAACTCCTGCGCACAGAGTCGGGTCGACTCACCGGCGACGCGAGCCTCATTGATCCGGTCGTCCGGGTTTCTTCACGCCTCATTGCCGCCGCGCGGCGCTCGGAATATGGGTCGCGCGCTCGCAGCTTGTGCTGGGTCGTCGCCGTCTATGACGACCCTGCAAGGCCTGGTGCGTTCGTCAAACCTGACGGGAGCATCGTGGTGTATGCCGACACGTTCCGTTTTGCCGAATCCGAAGCGGGACTGGCCGCACTGCTCGGTCATGAGTTCGCGCATGCATTGGCCACGGAGATGGTGACGGGGTCGCCGCCATGCGTCAGCATGGAGCCACGCCTGCAGACGATTCACACGTATGATGAGGAACTTCAGGCGGACGAGATCGGGCTGACCCTCATGGCTGGAGCGGGATATGATCCCCGGGAGCTCTTGCGACTGTGGGAACGCTTGAGGTTGCAGGAGAAGACCGGCGACCGCCTCCTTGAACACCTCACCTACGAGCGCCGAATGGAGCACATTGCACAGTGGCTCCCTCCCGCGCTGAGACGTTATGAGCGGGCCAACCGTGCCCCGCAGAAGATGTTGCCGTTGAAATGACTTGATGCGCCACTCTGGCGGTCGCGGCGATTCAGGCGGCCGGAAGCGTAACGGTATACTTCCCGGCCCGCTTCGAAAACAGGCGCAGTTCACCCGTCCGGCTCAAGCGGTCGACTTCGAGGAATACCTGATTCCACGTGTACGCGGAACACGCTTCCAAGAGGTCTTCCATATCGCAAACCTGTCGGTGCTTCACCATCTGAACTATTCTACCGGCAATGTCGCCGGATACGTTGGGATAGCCAGAGGTGAAAGAAGAAGTAGCGGTCGCCATGTGCTTCCTCCTCTCGCAGGGGGAATAACCAAAGAGGACGCTACGCCGAAGCGCCGAGTGAACATACTAGGTAGCCCCCTAGTTTTCTCCTTCCAAATGTAAAATTTTCCGACCCTGCGATCCTGGTGTCTCCGAACGGTTCCGGGGATCCTCTGTGCTTCGGTGGGTGGCATTCTTGGGTTCTGCCCAGTTGGCGGTCCTGTGTGAGAATCCTACAGTTGGCCATTGGTCACGGACATGACGAAACACATGGATTCGACGGTCGGAAAACCCACCGCAGGTGGCATCGAACTCGAACACGAGCCACGCGTGATGGTCGGATGCCAGGTGTGCGGCTCAACGCGTTCGCAACTCGTCTGCTCGGCACAGGACATCGCCGCTCAGCACCGGTTCCTCGAATCATTTTATCGGAGCCGATGGTCCAGGCAGGATGCGGCCACGGCCACCGATCGCGTCAATTTCACGCAAGATTATGCGACGCCCATTGTCGCGTGCGAGGGGTGCGGGCTCCTGTACCGGAATCCTCGACCAGCAGCAGGAGCCGTGACCAGGGCCTATGCGACCGAACATTATGACGAAAGCTACCTCCTCGCGGAACTTCAAACCCAGCAGGCCTGGGCGCAAACGAAGGTGCCGCTCGTCGCCAAATACCTGGCGCGTACCACCACGCGATCACGGCCCCGAGTGCTGGAAGTGGGCAGCTTCGTCGGAGGGTTCCTCCTCGAGGGTCAGCAGCTGGGCTGGGACATGGTCGGTGTGGATCCCGGACATGACGTTGCGGCCTTTTGCCGTGAGCGCGGGCTGCCGATCTTTGAAGGGACGGTCGAAGAGGCGCGTTTCGCGCCAAGTTCCTTTGACGCGGTGATCATCTGGAACACCTTCGACCAGCTGCCGGATCCACATCCATTACTGGAGCATGCGGTGTCGTTGTTGCGCAACGGCGGCTTGCTCGTCTTGCGCGTGCCGAACGGCGCCTGCTTCGCGTGGATGGCCGGATTGCGCGCTTGCCTTCCCCGGCCGCTCCGCCGACCGCTCGACATCGCGATGGCGTGTAATAATTTGCTCACGTTTCCTTATCTCTATGGCTATTCCGCGAGTCAGCTCCAGCGACTGACGGAACCGTATGGATTTCGCTTGACGGCGTGTGTTCCCGACCAAGTGGTATCGGCACCGGCAGGGCAATTGGCTGGCTGGGCCGTTGTGGAAGAGAGGACCGTCAAAACGGTATTTCGTGTGATCGCTGCGCTCTGGCCTGATCAGCAGTCACGCCGGTTCCGATCGGCGCCTTGGCTCGACTGTGTGTTCGAAAGGGCCAGCACCGACCCTCAGCAAGCGGAGTCGAAAATGAACCTAGGGGTTGTCCCAGTGTACTCCCCCCTAGTCTTCGAGGACACTGGCCTTAAATTCTTGGCGAATCGGTGGGATCGGAAAGGAGATTTCTTATGAAAGCTCCAAGTCAGAAGATTCCATTCACGTCGTTGTTAGTTCCCAGATTGTTCAGCTCGGGGACCCTCCGACGTGCCGGCGTGCGTCAACAACCGGCACGGTCGGGTCGCGGTGTGGATTCATGGCTGGTGTTCAGTTTGACCCGGATGAGTAGCCCCGGCCTCGGGCGCCACAAGTGAGGCGCGGCGAAGAGCTTTGGTCCGGCGCGGAGGAATGACTGTCCTGGTTTGCGTCGCCATGGCAATCTGCATGTCCGTAATCGCGCCGCAATTGATGCAACGGTAACCGCTGCAGTGAAACGGGCCATCGAAGTAGTCAAACACCTTGAAACCTCCGCATCGCTCACAGCTCATGCTGGCATCTCCTTCGTCCGGAAAGGTTCGTTGCCCGGCGGGAACTCATCGGTTCGATCCGCCCTTGCTCACACACTGGGAAAGCACAAAGACTGCCAGACATGCGATTCGGACGTAGGTCGTTGAAATTACGAATAACAATCCCGTAAAACATCTTGCGAGTGCTTTTGAGCAGGCCGGCGCGACGGGACAACTTGTCCCGAACGAGACATGAGTATGGGAATAGAGGAGCAAAGACCAGGTCGAATCGACAAGGGCAGCTGGCTGGCAGTGACGATCATGCTCTTGCTGACTGTCACCCTTGCCACCTTCGTTGCCGATCGCATTCTGCCGTTAGGCGTGGCCATCTGGTTGCTCTACCTCGTTCCCGTCGTGCTCACGACCCAGTTGCTGCCACAATACACCGGCGTAGCCTTAGCCATCAGCAGCGGATTGTTGTTGATTGGCATGCTCGATTCGAAGGAAGGAATTTCCTACGAGTTAGCCCTCATCAATCGAGGACTAGGACTCGTCGTGCTGCTCTTCACGGGTCTCTTCCTATTGCAGTACCGCCAGATCGCGGAGGCCCTGCGCGAAAGTGAAGGGCGATACCGCCTCTTGTTGGAACAACATGGCCGCGCGAGGGCTGAGGCGGCATTGCACGAGGTGCAGGAGCGCTTCAAAAGCATCTTCCACTCGTCACACGATGCCATTGCCTATGCCACGTTCGACGGCACACTATTGGAAGTGAATGACGCCTTCGTCAGCCTGGTGGGCCAATCGCGAGACGCGTTGCTGAGCGCCGAGCCGCCGGGCGCGCTCTGGGCCTCGCTTGGCCTAGCCGCCGCGCCATTCCAGCAGCTTCGTGAGACCGGCAAGCCGCTCGCCTACGAAATTCAATGCCGCCAGAACAACGTGAACGCCGAATGGCTGCATGTGCAGGCGTTCGTCGTTCTGGGCTCCGACAAGACGACGTCCGGCTTGGCCGTCGTGGTGCGCAATATTAGCGATCGCAAGCGGGCCGAAGCCGAGGTGCGCCATACCAGCGAGGAGTTGCGTGGAAAAAATGAGGCCCTGGCCCGGTCGAACGAACTGCTGTCCGCAGCACAACACGCAGCCGCCCGCGCCCAGCGGCTCTCGGCCATCGGCCAGTTTGCAGCGACCGTCGCCCACAAGATCGGCACTCCGCTGACCGCACTGTCCGGTCACGTGCAGTTGCTGATGGAAGATCTGTCGCTTCCGTCCAAGGTCAGAGGACGCCTGCAAACGGTGGAAGCGCAAATTGAACGGACGTCGCGCATCATCCAGGATCTGCTCCTCTACACGAGACGCGCCCCGCCCGTTCGAACACACATCGACATTAATGATTGCTTACGAGAATGCGCCAGCCTCTTCCGGACGGAATGCGAACGCCAGCACGTCGCTTGCATCACCGAGCTGACCACCGACCTTCCACCAATCGAAGCGGACCGCCAGCATATGCAGGAAGCGTTCAACCACCTTATCGAGAATGCCCTTCAAGCGATGCCGAACGGTGGATCGCTGTGTCTGCGCACGGCAACCGCCGATCCGGTGACACTCGGCCGAGGCTTGCACCAGACAGGGGCCGTGGCCATCGAAATTGCCGATACCGGTCATGGCATCAAACCCGATCATTCGGCGCAGATCTTTCAACCGTTTTTTACCACCAAACAGGCCGGGAGGGGGACGGGGCTTGGCTTGGCGATCGTGCAGGAAACCGTGCGGGCTCACGACGGTCGGATCACCGTCGACAGTGAGCCGGGCAAGGGCACGACCTTCACCATTCAACTTCCCGCAGCCGGCAAAGAGGTTCAGTGATGGACGAGCCCTCTCATATACTGGTCGTCGATGACGATGAGGAAACGGTGACGCTGCTTCGGGAAATCCTCTCGAAGGAAGGGTACAGCGTCGATTCGGCCGGTGACGGAAAAACCGCGCTCGACCGCATCAGCAGCCGCTCCCCGGATCTGGTGATTTCCGACATCCATATGCCGGACCTGGACGGGATGGGCTTGCTGGCCGAACTGCGGGTTCACCATCAGGACGTGCCTGTCATCCTGATGACGGCCTACGGATCGCTCAAGACTGCGGTGGATGGCCTCCGATCCGGCGCCTTTGACTATCTGAGCAAGCCCTTCATTGTCGATGACATCCGTCTTGTCGTTCGCCGGGCGCTGGAGCACAAGAACCTTTCGCGCCAGAACCAGGCGCTCAAGGAACAGCTCAAACATCGCTACCGCTTCGACAATCTCGTGGGAAGCAGCCCCGGCATCGTGTCGGTCTATAAGTCGATTGCTCGGGTTGCCAACACTGAAAGCACGGTCCTGCTTCAGGGGGAAAGCGGCACAGGCAAGGAGTTGATCGCCCGGGCGATTCATGCCAACAGCGCGAGGAGTGCCGGCCCCTTCGTGGCGGTCGATGGCGGCTCCCTGGCAGAATCGCTTTTGGAGTCGGAACTGTTCGGTCACGAGCGCGGATCCTTTACCGGCGCGGTGGCCTCGAAGAAAGGCTTACTCGAGAAAGCGCACCTCGGCACGTGCTTCTTGGACGAAGTGGCCGACCTGTCGCCAGTGCTGCAGGGCAAGCTGCTGCGAGTGATCCAAGAACGGGAAATCAGGCGGGTCGGCAGCACATCTCCCATGACCATCGACGTGCGCATCGTTGCCGCTTCGAAGAAGGATCTCGAACAGCTCGTGAAGGCCGGCACATTCCGGGAGGATTTGTATTACCGCTTGAATGTCGTGACCATCAACATCCCTCCATTGCGCGAACGCGCGGAGGATATTCCGTTGCTCACCCAATATTTCATCCAGATGTACGGCGGCAAGAAAAATCCGCCGGTGACGGGCATCTCTCCAGAAGCCATGGCCTTGTTGAACCGATACTGGTGGCCGGGAAACATTCGTGAGCTTGAACATGCCATTGAACGGGCCGTGGCGCTCACACCGCATCCGGTCGTCTTTCCCGAGGACCTGCCACAAAGCATTCAAAGCGCCACGGTGCAGGCCGCGGCTCAGGCTCGTGGGTGGGTGACGCTGGCCGAACTCGAAAAAGACCATATTCTCCGCGTGCTGGAGGCGCACAACCAGGATCTCGGCCGCGCCGCCACGATTTTGGGCATTCATCGCAAGACGCTTTTGAGAAAACTTCGGTACTTCGGCTTCCCCTGCTGACGCGGACACCTTGTCCTCTCCTGGACAGAGCGTCCTTATTTCAGGGGGATTTCCCGGGTCCCCTGTCGACACCCCTAAGAACTTTCATGAGTTTGTCCCCTCCCTGCAGGTCCGGACCTTGCTTCACCCGTATTGAATGATCAGGACGTGGCAAGGAGGTTTTGCAATGGATGGCTATGGCAAACGGATACTCGTCGCAGAGGATGATGACGCCGTTCGGAGGCTCATTTGCTCTATCTTGAGCGATGCCGGTTACAACGTCTATGAGGCCTGCGACGGTTTGGAAGCGATCGAGGCGCTGAAGAAGCGGCGGTACGATGTCCTGCTGACGGATTACCATATGCCCAAAATAGACGGTCTGGAGCTGCTGGATCTCGCGCAGGCTATGTGGCCTGAGCTACCGGTCATTCTGGCGACTAGCGACGTATTGGTGACCGGACACACGACTCATCGCCTGCTGGAACCGGCGTATGCGATTTTGGAGAAGCCGTTCGAACGCGCCAATCTGCTTGGTACGATTCGATCGGCCGTCGACGGCCTCCCGAAGCCGGCGCCCCATGTCCCCCGGCACCCTCAACCGACTTACCAAGCCTTCGCGTAGCGGCGACATGTCTCAGAGTCACTCTTGACGGCCATGGACGTCGAGCGCAGCTTTTCCCAGTGGTCGACCGGAAGCCCCAAGATTAACTGGAGCGCCGTATTCGCCGGCTGGACGTTAGGGCTGGCGCTACAAATGGTGCTGACCCTCGCCGGTCTGGGGCTGGGCGCGTGGGCGGTCGACTTTCACGAAGCAAATCCCGCTGAAGGCATTCCGGTAGGGGCCTCCGTCTGGACAGGCCTCTCGCTGCTGGTCTCGGCATTCGTCGGCGGCTACATGACCGCCCGCTTGACAGGGAGCGTCGACCGCGGCGATGGACTCTATCATGGTCTGGTCGTGTGGGGCGTGACCTGGCTGACGTTCGCCTGGCTGACGACCACGGCGATGGCCACGATGATCGGGGGCGCATTTTCCCTCTTCGGCACGACGCTCCAGACGGCCGCAGAGAGCCTTTCGCATGCGGCGTCATTGACCGTGGCGCACAATACGAGCCGCGTCACTCTTTCCGTCGACGATGTCCGACGGGAACTCGAATCGGTGCTTCGGGCGACAGGAAAACCTGGCGTGCAACCGGAAGCGACCCCGCGCGATGCCACCCGTGCCGTTGGAAAAGCACGACAGAGTGACCCGCTCAGGAGTATCACCGATGAATCGTTGTCCGAATTGCGCGAGAAGCTGTCGGCTCTCGACCATCAAGCCGCCGTCAATCTCATGGTGAATCGATACCGGATGTCCGACGCCCAGGCCAGAGACGTCGTGCAATCCACGATTGGCATCCTCAGACCCGTTCCTGAGATGGTCCGAGGGGTCACACAGCGGTCGACGGCGCTTGGCGCCGACGCCCTGGATCGTCTGGGAATGCTCGCCTTGTGGCTGTCTGGATTGGGATTGATTAGTCTCGCGATGTCGGCGATCGGCGGAATGGTGGGGACGGCCGAGGATGCGTTGCTCGAATCGACGACGCATACAGAGTCGTATCGGGATATCCGGCGCGCGAGCTAGCCGAAGATCGGCCCCATGGAACCATCGCGACAAGAAATATTCTCCGCCCGACGGACGCCGCGGGTTTGGAAAGCGTTACTGCTGCTTTTCCTCTGGCACTACCCGTACGGATTGGACGCTGCTCCCGCTGATCCCCGACCCATTCCACCTGCCCCTGTCCCCTCACCGCCAGGGAAACCAATTCCTCCGTCACCGGTTCCGCCGCCTCAACCTGAACCCATCCCGCCGGCACCCATTCGATGACCACTAATGTGACAAGGGACCGCCT
>Ga0070690_100001663_pt1 | contig 11693 bp, 13 predicted proteins | sample KBSS33HmetaG_FD_64671 | JGI IMG/M metagenome (GOLD analysis project Ga0070690, IMG submission 64671) | Switchgrass rhizosphere microbial communities from Kellogg Biological Station, Michigan, USA - KBS S3-3H metaG | ecosystem: Host-associated > Plants > Roots > Rhizosphere ... | reverse complement strand
CCTAGCGCCAATGCACCTGGTCCGTCCGTGACGATGTTAATCCAAAGCAGTTGTGATGCTGTTAACGGTAACAGCAACGCACCCGACTCATCGTGCAAACGCATCGCAAAAGCACCGACTAATCCCAAGACGACAATCAAAGTTTCGGAAAGGTTCGTCGAGAACAGAAACCGAATGAACTTCTGAATGTTCTCGTAGATATTCCTACCCTCCCGAATCGCGCTCACGATCGTTGCAAAGTTATCGTCGAGTAAAACGAGGTCTGCCACTTCCCTCGATACATCACTACCGCGTTGGCCCATCGCAACACCCACGTCAGACCGCTTCAGTGCCGGCGCATCGTTTACACCGTCACCCGTTACAGCAACGATCTCGCCGCTCGCTTTAAGTGCCTCGACTAATCTCAGCTTGTCTTCGGGCGCAACGCGTGCAAAGACATTCGCCTCCTTGACCGCATGATTCAGTTCAGCCGTGCTGAGTGTCTCGAGATCCAACCCCGTCACGATTCGTCCAGAAGCAATTCCAACCTCATTCGCGATGGCGAGCGCGGTCGCCGGATGATCTCCAGTGACCATGACAACACGTATCCCCGCATCTCTCGCCAATCTGATTGCCTCCGGAACTTCGGCTCGCGGCGGATCCCAGAGCAATACAAGACCAAGAAAATTCAGATCATGATCGCCCTCGCCATCGCACCATGCGAGCGCTAGTAAACGAAAGCCCTCAGCGGCATACGCGTTTGCTTTTTCTTCCCAGCTGCGACGATCTGAATCGTAAAGCCGACTTCGAGCGATCAATACTTCCGGTGCGCCCTTCAAATAGCTCACGAGCTCACCGTTCTCTTCGACGGTCACTCGCATGAATTTATGAGCGCTATCGAACGGCAGTACGCTTTTTCGCGGATGGCCCTTCCGCACAGCTTCCACTGAAAGACCTTGCTTCTCCGCATAATCGATCAGCGCAGTCTCAAGCGGGTCTCCAGCTCCGATGGCAGTTTCTGCATCGTTCGCGAGAGCCATCGCCCGCAGTGCACGGTTTGTCTCTGGCGTGTCGACGTCTTTCACGTACATGCGGTTCTCAGTTAACGTGCCCGTTTTGTCAGTCGCGATCACAGTCACTGATCCCAGAGCTTCGACCGCGCTGAGTCGGCGTACGACCGCCTTCTGTTTGGCCATTCGTTCGACGCCGAGAGCAAGTGTCAACGTCAAAACAGCAGGCAATCCTTCGGGTACTGCAGCCACCGCCAGCGCGACGGCAAACAACAACACGTGGCCTGCGCGACTAATACCTTCGACGAGTGTCCCACCGATCGCGACTAGAACCGCAAGGATCAAAATCCAGCGCGCTATTTGACTGCCGAATGCAGACATTCGACTCTCGAGTGGTGTTGGTGAGGGTTTGATTGTGCCGATGAGTTCGGCGAGTTTGCCTGCGGCACTGGCAAGGCCAGTGCGAGTTATCTCGAGATAGACCTTCCCGCGCGTAAGTAATGTTCCGCTAAAAGCTTCGTCTTGAATCCCCTTATCAACGGGAACTGACTCTCCCGTCATCACCGACTCATCGATCATTATTCCCTGAGCGTCGAGAACGACACCGTCCGCAGGCACTCGATCGCCGGCTTGGAGTCGAACAACGTCGCCCGGAACAATCGATGCGGAAGGAAGATGGACCATCTGACCGTCGCGCAGCACCCACACCTGGGATTCTGCGAGCGCTTTCAATCGCTCAAGTGCACTTTCCGCCTTACTTTCCTGATAGACGCCGAGTCCGGCATTAAGAATTAAGATCAAGCCGATTGTGATCGATTCGATCGGCAGTCCTTTCGCGCCTTCAACGATCCAGACTGTGAGGTCAACCGCTAGTGCGAAGATCAATACGTAGATCAGTGCACTGCGAAATTGATTAAGGAATCGCCGAAAGAGGGTGACGCGTGTTGTTTCGGGAATGAGGTTTGGACCATGGGTATGAAACAGAGCTTGAGCTTGTTCAGTTGATAGACCTTGGGGACGCATAAGACTGACAGGATTACAGGATTACAGGAATACAAACAACAGTAGACTGCCCATTTCTGTCTTTCTAATCCGGTAATTCTGTAATCCTGTCAAAAGCGTTCACGGTTTGATTGCGACCTTCAACACTCCATCGCGTCGCGCGCCAAACAGCTCGTAGCCCTGCACGATGTCTGTTAGTGCAAACGTGTGCGTGAGCAATGGCGTGAGATCGAGTCGATTGAATTTGACCATCTCCATCAGGCGTCTCATTCTCTCTTTGCCGCCCGGACACAGTGTGGTCACAATGCGATGATCTCCAATACCGGCGGCAAACGCATCGTACGGAATCTCTAACTTACCGGAATAAACACCAAGGCTCGAAAGAGTTCCGCCAGGACGCAACGAGCGCAACGCACTTTCAAATGTCTGTTGGGTGCCCAGTGCTTCAATCGCGACATCCGCACCGTACCCCGTCAGCTTCTTAACTTCCGCAACGACGTCCAACTCCCGGTAGTCGAGCACGATATCGGCGCCCATCTGACGGGCCATGCGGAGTCTATTCGAATCGCCATCGACTCCAATCACCAAAGCCGCGCCCATCAATTTCGCTCCAGCCGTCGCACAAAGTCCGATTGGACCTTGCGCAAAGACAACCACGGTGTCTCCAATTTTGATCTTCGCGGATTCGGCGCCACTGATTCCCGTTGATGCGATGTCGGCCAACAGCACAACCTGCTCGTCGCTCAGCTCTTTCGGAATCTTTGCCATGTTCGCCATTGCATTCGGAACCAGCAAATACTCCGCTTGAGCGCCGTTGATCTTATTGCCGAACCGCCATCCGCCGAGCGCTTCATAACCTTCGCCGTGACCACACTGGGCCAGATGACCCGACAAGCACGCATTGCATTGACCACACGGCGTAATTGCTCCGACCAACACGCGATCGCCCACCTGGTATCCTGTTACTCCTGGACCCAGTTCATCAATTACACCGACGGGTTCATGTCCGATGATCAGCCCTGGCTTAACTGGGTATTCCCCGCGAAGTATGTGGAGATCGGTGCCGCAGATAGTGGTCAAGGTCACACGAATCACGGCTTCACCTGGTCCCGGCCGTGGCTTATCAACTTCTTCAACCTTTATCCTGTCTTTCTCGTGAAAGACAGTTGCTAACATTTTTGTCATTGCCTTACCTCTTAATTCTCGACTTGTGCGTTACGGCTGTGCCGCCGACGTGAGGTGTTCGCTATGCCCCGCCGAATACGCACTACCTACTCATTTTCAAAACATGCGCTGCATACACGCCTGAATGCGCGATATCCGCGTAATTCGACCTGCGGCGCAAGATACCCAGGTCCCGGCTTTTCCTCGCGCAACAACCCGGTGCTCAGATACTTTTTATTGTCGTCAGGAAACACCGTTGCGACCACCGCACCCGGTCCGAGTCTCTCCTGGGCTAACAACGCACCGATGAAGTTCGCGCCTGAAGAGATTCCGACCGCCAGTCCCAAAGTTGTCGCAAGCTTTTGCGCCATCAAGATCGCGTCGCCATCGTTCACACTTAGAACTTCGTCGAGTTCATTCAGGTGGAGAATTGGCGGAACGAACTCGTCTGAGATTCCCTGAATCCTGTGATGCCCTGACTTACGACCGGTTGTTAACGTCGGAGACTCGGCAGGTTGTAGCGGATACAGCTTGATCGATGGATTCTGCTGCCGCAGAAATCGACCGACACCCATGATTGTTCCACCCGTGCCTACGCCCGCAACAAATGCATCGGGTTGCGAAGAATTCAAAAACAGCTGCCACCAAATCTCCGGCCCCGTAGTTTTCTCGTGAGCTTCCACATTCGCTTCATTTGCAAACTGTGACGGCAGAAACACACTTGGATTCGTTGCTGCAAGTTCGTTTGCCATCCGAATGCTGCCGAGAAAGCCTCCTTCACTCTGCTGCACCGTAACGATCTTCGCGCCGAGACTCTTGATCAATGAAACTCGTTCCTGGCTCATCCAGTCAGGCATAAAGATCGTCACGTCGTGGCCAAGCGCACGACCAATCGACGCGAATGCGATTCCGGTGTTTCCGCTGGTCGCTTCTGCAATCGTATCGCCGGGATGAATTCGTCGTTCCAGGTAAGCCTTTTTCAGAATGTAGAACGCCATCCGATCCTTGATGCTGCCGGTCATATTCAAATGCTCGGCTTTGGCGTAGACCACGCGTTCCTTTCCCTTGAACACGCAATCGATCGCCAGGAGTGGCGTGTTACCGACCATGTGTTTCAGCTCGCGAAATTTAGTTTCGCCAGTATTAGCGACTGGCGGGGCCCGTCGAATAACGGGTTGAAGCGTTATGAATTCCTGCATGAGTAGACCTATAACGAATAGAAATGCTGCTTCCGATCGGAAGCGCTTTGACATCCGTAACAAAGTGCCGCAGCAGGATCCGCCGCGAGTCGACGCGCCGTTATGAACTCGCCACAATCGACGCAACGGCCGTATCGACCTTCCATCAATCGATCCTGAGCATCAGCTAACTGCCGCAAACGGTTCTCGAGTCGCTCATGATGTCGCCATTCAATTTCTTCGGCTTCGTCAGACGCAGCAGTGAACAGTCTGCCGTCGTGGAGCAGACTCTCCGAGACCTCCAGCTTTTCGTCCTGCAGCCTTTGCCAGATTTCTCCACTCAGACTTACCAGCGGTGGATCACTTACGGTCTCAACCGTCTCAGTTAATGTCGCGTTGTTAACCATATTCACCTCACAGAAAATTCCCCACGTTGGAGCGGGTATGAAGAAAGGGAGCAAGCGTTATTCCGCCGATGTAGAAGCGGCGAGCGGCGGCTAAGAGCGAAGAGCGTGAATGAGTTAACAGCCCCGGAGTCAAACGCGGGTGCGGAATATCGCTGATAGGTAAGCGAATATTCGCAGTCGAGTTCTCGAAAGAGGAGAAAACCCGTGTGTAATGCTCGGCACAGGCCTTGCCAAATTCGCCGCAGGAGGAGGCGATGGCGCCTTGATCAAGTCATGAGAGTGAGACGCATACTCTGCCCGGTTGATCTATCGGCCAAACCAGACGAGGCCGTGCGCTATGCGATGACGTTGGCACGCGCTTACGAAGCGAAACTCTCCATATTCCATTGTCTTCGGAACATGGGGATGCTCTCCGACGACGCGCAGCAGCTGATCGAAGGGCGAGAGCGCCTCAAAAAGCAGCTCGCTGACTCAATTGCTCAAGATGTTGACCCGGCGATTTTCGAAGCCTCGCAATGCGAGATTGCAGTCTGTGACTGTGAAAATCCCGGCGATGCGATCGTGCAAGAAGCAACGAAAAGAAATACTGATTTGATCGTGATGCGATCTCGGCGCCGTCCCCACCGTGCAGCACTGCTCGGTTCAACAGCGGAACAGGTCTGTCGTACTGCATCTTGCCCCGTGCTAGTCACTCATGCGGAAGAACGCGATTTCGTTGCAGGCAGCAAGATCGAATTAAAACGTGTACTCGTCGCCTACGATTTTTCCGACTTCTCTGAACTCGCACTGAATTATGCGTTATCAATCGCGCAGGAGTACCAGGCGGAGTTGCATCTGCTGCACGTGCTGTCTCCATCGATGATGCGCGAACCAGAAATCTCCTGGTATCCAACTGGTCAAGAGGGCGCTTATCACATTGCCGCCAGACGATTGCAAAAGGCCATCCCTACTGAAGCACATCTTTGGTGTCCTGTGCGCAATGTTGTCAGCGAAGGCCAGCCTTATCGCGAAATACTGAATTACGCCGAAGGCAATCAAATAGATCTGATTTGTATTGGAGCTCATGGAGCCGGTTTCGGAATGCGGACGTTGTTTGGATCTAACGTCGACCGCGTCCTGCGCCAGGCACCATGTCCCGTGCTGGTTGCCCGTCCGTTAAAGCCGAGCGGCGTTGTACAAGTAGCGGCGTCGGTTACGGACGCAGCCAAACCTAAATACCGAGCTGCTGGATAAGATCCACAGGGAAAGGACACATAATGAAAAAGCTATTTTTTATTTTTGTTGCACTGGGGGCGTTGGTGCTTGGAAGTTTTGCCTTCGAAGCCAATGCATCGCGCGAGAACCGGATACAACAAGCCACGATGAAGTTCGATAAGGCCGTCAGTGTGCACGGAGTGTTATTGGCTCCTGGTATGTATACGTTTGTGCATGACGGCGACTCTATGGCGCGCGGTGAGGCCTGCACATTCATCTACAAAGGTTACGGCGCCGCGAGTGATAAGCTTGTCGTTTCCTTCCATTGCACGCCTGCTGAACGCACAAAGGCACAGCATTTCATGCTCCGAAGCGCTGAACTGCCGACCGGAGTAGTGGAACTGCGTGAGTATCAGTTCAAAGGCGATACCGAAGCGCATTTAGTGCCGGCGCCGTAACTTCTTCGTGTACGGATTCCTGTTCTGGACCAAGTCTCTTTTTCTTCAGCATTCGTTGCGCGGAGAAGAGATCGGATGATGGTGAGTTATGAAAATTCTCATCGGCTACGATGGCTCATCATGTGCGGATGCGGCAATCGATGATTTAGCACGCGCTGGTCTCCCCGACAAAGCGGAGGCGGCGATCTTGTCGGTGGCGGAAGTTTGGCTTCCGCCGCCGCCTCCTTCGAGTTTTGAGATCGTTGAGCAAGCACGCCAGGTCAACGTTCCATCGGACCTCAGACGTGTTTACACAAGAGGGTGTAAAGCTGCGAACGCAGCAATGACGTCCGCTGAACAAGCGCGGGACCGAGTAAAGACTCTCTTCCCTGGCTGGAGCGTCTCGGCAGAATCCACATGTGGTTCGGCTGCGTGGGAACTCACTTTCAAAGCAGATTCGTGGCAACCGGATCTAGTGGTTGTCGGTTCGCATGGACGAACTGCGTTAGGCCGTTTCATTCTCGGCAGCGTTTCCCAAAGAGTTCTGAATGAAGCGAGATGTTCAGTGCGCATTGCTCGGGGACGGGTGACTGAACCGCAAACGCCTGTGCGGATCGTCGTAGGAATAGACGGATCGCCGGGCAGCGAGCACGCCGTCAAGGCGGTCGCGAATCGCATCTGGCCGCCCGATAGCGAAGTGATGCTAGCAGTGGTCGATGATCCCTTGGTTCCCGAATACGTGGGCCAATTGATTCCGCCGCTGGCAAAAACGATCGAGCAAGATCGAGAAGAAGAACGAGCATGGGTCAAAGACCTGACGAAAGGCTCTCTTGAGTTCTTCCGAACAGCGGATGTGAACGTCACGCATATGGTCAGAGACGGCGACCCAAAGCGCGAGCTACCGCAAGTTGCTGAAGAATGGGGCGCTGACTGCATCTTCGTAGGTTCGACAGGTTTCAGTAATCGATTTGAACGATTTGTGTTGGGAAGTGTGTCAGCGGCAGTTGCGGCACGAGCGCACTGCTCTGTGGAAGTTGTTCGTAACGGTAAATACAAATCCGAACGTCAACGGCTGACAATTTGATCTCCGTGATGAAAAGAACATGGCAAGGATTCTCATTGTTGGAGGGGGTTTCGGCGGCGTGGTCGCCGCAGAATCGCTTGCTAAACAGGTTTCGGCAGAACACACAATAACGCTGGTTTCCCGCAAACGTGATTTTGTGTTCTATCCCGACTTAGTACGCGTTGCTTTTGGTCAACGTGAGCCCGCAGATATTTCGTTCGATCTTCGCGAAACAATGCTGGACCATCGGGTCCACTTTATCCAGGGCGAAGTTGCACGGATCAATCCTCAAGAACGTCACGTAACGATCGCGCACGGCGAGTTTGCTGGAAATATCAGCTACGACTACCTGTTGCTTGCGCTCGGCCGGCGACTTGCGACTGAACGGATTAAAGGTTTCTTCGAGCATGCGAATCACCTGCTCGATGTTGCCGGTGCGCTAAAGTTCGGCGAAAGCATAAATAAGTTCAAAGGCGGAATCGCCATAGTCGGGCAATGTCCGGGTGCACGATTACCGGTGCCCGTTTACGAGACTGCGTTTGCACTTTCGCGTCTGATCGCGGCACGCGGGCTCAAAGAAAAAACGCGCATAACGCTCGTTAGCCCCGAGTCACCACGCCTCCAGTTTGGTGATCTCGATATGGCAGTCGCGTTGAGAAACGCACTCGAAGAACACGCAATTGACTACATTCCCGATTTTCAAATTGAACACGTGACAGAAACGTCCGTCGTTTCCAATAGCACCGACCGGCTTAATTACAACTTACTAATGTTAATCCCGCCGTTTGTTGGTCCAAGTGCTGTGAACGGATTGGGCATAACCGACAGTGAGGGATATATCAACGTCGAGAACTCGATGCGTGTGAAAGGACTGGACCTAGTTTATGCGGTGGGCGACTGCGTTAACTTCAGCGGACCAAAACTCGGTCATATGGCTGTGCAACAGGCGGAGGTCGCGGCCAATAACCTCGCACGTGAGATCAACGGCAAAGAACCTGACGTTGTTTACGATCACGAAATGATGTTGGTGATCGACGAAGGTGCAGGTGAAACCATTTATCTTCACAAGGGACTGTGGCGCGATGAAAGAGCGAGTGTACACCAGGGCCGATTCTGGAGTTGGGCAAAGCGAATTCACGAGCGCTATTGGATGGCGTTGCACTCGTAGTTGGTAATAGCACGTGTCAGTGGAATTGTAGGGGCGGTCGTCCGTGGCGGCCCGTTCTTTTTGCGTTGAGCCTTATGCGAGATCAGTGGGCGGCGACGGAGGACTGCCCCTAAAATTTTCGTGCGCGGAAAATTCACCAATGTGCGGAACAATCCGCGCACGCCGGCTTCCTCACCGCTTGAAACTCCCCAAAAATCTGATCATCTCGATGGCACACTCAGTGCAATTCTATTCGTGTGGGTGGAATTACGTTGCGCCTGTCAGCCGCCGAAGCGCCAAGGAGTATGTCATGAGAGTTTTATTACCGATTGATGGATCGCAATTCAGCGAAGCTGCGCTTGATGAGGTAGCGAACAGACCATGGCCGGACGGAAGCGAAGTCAGAATCGTTACGGCGGCAGAGGTCCCAATGATTATCGGTTTAGAACCATGGGCTGCCGCGCCTATCTACTTCGAGCAATTCGAAGGTGCGGTTCGTGATTCCGCAAGCGCATTGGTTGAGAATGCAGTAACGAAATTGAAATCAAGGGGAACACCACTGCGGATCAGCTGTGCTGTCCTTGAAGGATCACCTCGAGAAATGATCGTGGAGGAGGCTGACAGGTGGGGCGCAGATCTGATCATGATGGGTTCGCGCGGACTCGGTGCGTGGAGCCGATTGCTAATCGGCTCTGTGTCTAGCGCGGTGGTCCATCACGCGAAGTGCTCGGTTGAAATCGTCCGCAAGCGCGAGGCGAATTAAAACCGATTCGTTTTGAACTTTGACAATAGAAAGGACTTAGTGGACCGAATCAAGGATTCCGTGGACGTAAATTATGAGAAATAACACCTTGCCGATGAATACACCTGAACAGATCACAAAACATCGTACTTCAACCGACATGACACCAGAACGTGTTCTGCCATCATGGTCCAATGACGAACTACGAAATGCGTTAGCCGCAATCCTTCATGATCGATTGATTAGGCTCGAGGTAGCGGGCGGCATCGTCCGCCACCACTGCTGCTGAACCATAAGGATGAGGGATGACGGATGAAAGAACACCTCCGTCATCTTTTTTTTCATCCCTCATCCTTTACCGTTCATCCCTCATCCCTTATCCTTCATCCCTGCTTCGTGCTTTCCTTCCTTTCAAATCGTATACTCCTCTGAATTTCCCCCTAATCAACAAACTCTTTACAGGGAGAAGTCTGCATCATGGACCTTACAGAACTGTTCCTGGATCAACTCGAAGCTGAATCCGATCGCACCCGCCGGACGCTGGAGAAAGCGCCCGAGGGGAAGGACGATTGGAAGCCACACGACAAGTCAATGCCGCTTGGCCGTCTAACGATGCTCGTCGCTCGGCTTCCCTCGTGGATCGCTATGATCATCAACAAAGATGAATTGGATCTGAAGCCCGCCGATGGAAGTTCGAACGTCGACACGCGGCCTCTGCGCAACAGTCGCGAGTTAATCGCAGCAATGGAAGAGGGTGTGAGCCAGTCGCGGGAAGCACTGAAAAACACAAGCGCCGATCACCTGATGAAGCCATGGCGCTTGCTTGTGAGCGGTAACGTAGTTAGCGAAGAGTCTCGATACCGAGTTATACGCGACACATTCTCGCATCTCGCGCATCACCGTGCGCAATTGGGTGTTTACCTGCGAATGAATGATTTGCCAGTGCCGGCGGTTTATGGACCATCGGCAGACGATCAGAGTTTTTCTTAAGCCTTAACTTCACGGAGGATACTGTGGCCAGCAAGAAACTGACCTGGACGGGAAGAGTTATTTCGATCCTCGTTTCGGCAATGTTCATCTTTAGCGCGTCGTTTAAATTTTTCGACAGTCCCCAACTCAAAGAGGGATTTGCGCACCTCGGATTGCCTGATCGAATGGCTAAACCGCTTGGAATACTCGAACTCAGCTGTGTGGTGATTTATCTGATCCCGCAAACGGCTGTGATAGGAGCAATTCTCTTGACCGGATATCTCGGGGGAGCAATATGCAGCCACTGGCGTGTCGGCGATCCGGTCTATACGCACATAGTGCTCGGCATCCTAATCTGGTTGGGTTTGTGGTTGCGTGAAGATCGTCTCAAACCTTTGATGCCCCTCAGGGGATCCGCATGAGACGATTCAACTGGCAGATATGGGCCGGGTTTTTACTGACGTTCGGAGGCTTTTTGAGCTTCCCGTTCTTCTTCGTGCGGTTTCCGGCGACACGTGACGTTCCGTGGGTCAATTTCCTGCTTGCCGCGGTCGCGCTCGTGCTTCTCGTCATCGGACTGAAGCGCGCGTTTCAACCGGGTCGTTCGAAGTTAGCAAAGGTGATCGCATCTCTCCTCGCGACGTTGAGCATCGCGGCCGTTGGTCTGTTCTTGTATTCATTCTTCATCATGGCAAAGCAACTGCCGGCTTCGCGTGGTGCACCGCAAGTCGGACAGAAGGCGCCGGACTTTACGCTGAAAGACACTTCGGAAAAACCCGTGGCGCTTTCAGAGTTGCTTTCGACACCTGTCAACGGATCCAAACCTAAAGGTGTGCTGCTGGTTTTTTATCGCGGTTACTGGTGACCCCTATGCAACTCCGAGTTTCGGGGAATACAAAAGAATCTGCCCGCGCTTGAAGCAAATGGCATCCGGCCGGTAGCGATTAGCGTCGACTCGCCGAAGGAGTCACGTGATTTGCGGGAACAGTCGGGTTACACATTTACGTTTCTGTCTGATCCGAATGCCGAAGTAATCCGTCGGTATGATCTGGTCCATGCGGGAGCCGGCGAGCACGGCCGAGACATTTCGCGGCCAGCGGAGTTCCTCGTCGATCCCTCGGGCGTGGTGAGGTGGGTGAATCTGACGGAGAACTATTGGGTGCGCGCTCGGCCGGAGCAGATCCTGGAAGCCACGAAGACGTTGGAACAAAGGAATTAGCTGGAAATTTGGGCCGCAGATTTTCACAGATATGCACAGATCAGAATGAATGTTCTCAGCTGAACAATCGTTTTCTGATCTGCGTTTATCTGTGAGAATCTGCGGCTGATTGATGCACTAAATGCAGAAACAACCAAAAAAGAAAATTGAGTGGTCGTCAGCCTGGAGAGAAGCGCGTGTTC
>Ga0070690_100001662_pt1 | contig 11693 bp, 10 predicted proteins | sample KBSS33HmetaG_FD_64671 | JGI IMG/M metagenome (GOLD analysis project Ga0070690, IMG submission 64671) | Switchgrass rhizosphere microbial communities from Kellogg Biological Station, Michigan, USA - KBS S3-3H metaG | ecosystem: Host-associated > Plants > Roots > Rhizosphere ... | reverse complement strand
CTACAGCTTGAACAGCCTGGTAGCGTTTTCGGAGCCAATGCAGAGCCGATCGCGCTCGGAGATCTGAGCGCTGTCGAACCACGTGGCTGCGTCGGCGGTCTCTTCGAAGGGGTAATCGACCGAGAACAGCACGCGATCGGCACCGACTTCGGCGATCGCATCGATGAGCGTCGGCGTTCGAAAGTTGCCGCTCGTCGTGAGAAAGACGTTGGAGCGGAGGTATTCCGTGATCGTCCGGCGCGCGGGAAGGCCCTGCGGCATCTTGCGCAAGCGATGGTCGATGCGCCACGCGTTGTAGGGCAATCCCTCGCCCAGGTGGCCGAGGATCAACGTCAGGCGAGGATGCCGATCGAACAGGCCGCTGCACATCAATCGCAGCGCATGGACGGCGGTCTCCGCAGCGAACGCCCAGACTGGCCCGAGCAGCCATGGATGCCCGTCGTAGATCGGTTCGCGCGAGGGCAGCGGTTCGCGCGGGTGCAGATAGAACGGCACGTCGAGCTCTTCGACGCGCCGCCAGAACGAGGCATACGCCGGGTGGTCGTAATACATCACGTTCTCGCTGCTGGCGACCTGCGAGAATCCATTTACGAGCGCGCCCTTGAATCCAAGCTGTGTGACCGCGCGAGTGAGCTCCTCTGCCGCCGCATCGGGGTCCTGCAGCGGGAGTGCCGCGAAACCGGCAAGTCGATCCGGCTTGCGCGCGACAGCTGCTGCGAGCGCATCGTTGGCGCGGCGGGCGATTTCGCTCGCCCGAGACCGATCCGCGACCGCCTGAATTGCGGGAGAGTTCAGCGAGAGGACCGCGTACGCGATGCCGTGCGTGTCCATCTCCGACACGCGGTGATGGTGAAGATCCAACAACCGCTGCTCGAGCAGCGACCACGAGTGCCCACCTGCATAGCGAGTGGAATCCGCCAGCGTCTCTGGCAGCGCGAAGTGCTCCTCGAGCGCAATCTTCCCAATCACCGGTTCGTGCCCGCCCCAGTCAAGTGCGGTGCCAGGGAACCATAGACGAAGAATTGACCACTCGATCGAATCCAGCCCTGCCAGCCGAGAGACGAGAGACGCTGTTCAAGAGCAGCGGGTTCGTAGAAGACCTTCACGATTTTGTACTCGCGCCCGTCGTTCAGTCGGCGTTTGACCGCGCCCGATTGATCGAGTGGTTCATGGTCACGAGCCGTCGACGCCTGTTCGAGGAGGCTGTCGACAAGAAACACCCGACCCGTTGGCTTCAGCGACGCAGCCACCTTCGCCCAGAACGGTTCGAATTCATTCGGCGGTACATGCGAAAGCCAGAAACCAAAGAACACGGCGTCAAATCGAGCCCCCGGGTCCCACGTGAAAAGGTCCGCGACGACGTAGTCAACGGCATCCGACTGCACACGCCGACGATTGACGGCAATCACTTCTGGCGAAGCATCGACGGCGAGGACACGCGAGTGACGGCGCGCCAGATGCTGCGTCCACAATCCCGTCCCGCAGGCAAGCTCCAGGACTTCGCCAGATTGCAGTTCCTGAGCGAGCGCCGCTTCAACGACAGCGAGTTCGTCGAACCAGGCGGTGCGGTGTGCGGGTCCACGATCGTAGCGGCCCTGCCGCAGGAACCATTCGTCATACTCGTTCGCTCGGGCCCGGTAGTAGTCGACTTGCTCCTGGAGAATATGGTCGCCCATCTGGTGCAAATCTTAGTAGACCTCACGGCCCGACTGTGTGTCTCACAATCGCGACGCCGGCCTTACGACCTGTGGCTGGCGGTGAGGTCGTGCCCTTCTTCAATCGCGCGTCTCAGTGAGTCCAGATCCGCAGCGAGGGCACGCCTGTTGGTGAGGGCAAGCACAGGAACGAGAATGGCCCATCGGAATCGAAGCGCAACGGCGATCTCGTGGGAGATGCGCACTCCACCTTCGTCGGCTGCCAGGGTGAAAGAAAGCTGCGCCGTACGGAACCACTGGGATCGCACCAGGCTGAATCGCAGAACATGAGGCGGCGAGAACTCGTCGACGCGAAAGTCCTGTGTCATCCCCGACGGCGCTGTCGTCTGCACGATCGAGCCGACGCGGAGCGGCGGCGGCGACATGAGGTCCGCCCGGGCGACGCTGCGGTCCCACCGCGCAGCGTTGCGCTCGTTTGACAGAAACGCCCAAGCGGTCTCGAGGTCGCTCTTCACGAGGACCGATGACGTCATGTGCATGTGTGATAGGTCCGGCTATCGTGCTCAGCGAACTCCCGCGATTCGCTCTGCTTCACGCCTCAAGTCGTTGGCGTAGGCTTCAAAAATCGGTCGGAAATCCGGCAACATGCGTTTGGTCAGCGCAAACATCGCCCCGGAGAAGCGTTCCTCCATCGCGAAGTCGGTCGAAGTATTGTCGCGAGGCGTAAGCACAAAAGTACGGACACCCTTGAAGACAAGAGGCAAGCCGTCGCTCCAGACCATGCGCCGCGCTGGCTCGACATCCGAAACCCTGGGGGTGAAAGTACGGTTTGTACCCGGCACGTGCAGCCTGAGTTGCTCACCTTCGCGAATCTCGCCTTCAATGCCAGTCACTGTAGAGTTCCAGCGCGAGAAGCCGCTCGCATCGCTCAAGAGGCTCCACACGATTTCCGCACCAGTGCGAATGGTGACCTCGACCTCGCATCTCATCGCAAAGACGCTACTGGTTTGCGTGAATCTTGGTTCGTCCATTCGCCCGTCCCTTGGCGGCCCTCGCCTACACATTGTGACGTTTGACGTGCTCCTTCAGCCGGCCGCGCGCGTGTTGAGGTGGACGCGAATGTCCGCTCACTCGATACTGACGACTCGGAGCAACGGCTTCTTCGTATAGTCACTCGACACGGACACGATCGGCTCATCCAGGCGTGCCTCGGCGCGCCGACGGCCGACGAGGCGCACGTAGCCCAAATAGCGACCGCGGTCTGTCTCGACCGCCTGGATCTCCACGGCGTTGTCGGGCGCGACGACCACTTGCCAGTCGCGCCACAATTGCCAGCCATGCGGAAAGGTGTCGGCGACCTCAATCTCCAGGATGCCGGTCCGCTCCCAGTGCCGACGCCACCAAAGCGCGGAGTGCAAGCAGTACATGCTCGGTTCCCACCACGCTCGAAGATGGTCGGGTACCGCCACGTCGAACTCCTGCATCACACCCGCGCCTGCGATACCCAGCACACCGCCTGGCTTCAGGAAGCGAGCCAGGTAGTTCAGGTACAGATCGTCGGTCCCGTAGTAGACAAACGAATCGATGGATACGACGGCGTCGAAGAACTCCGGCGCAAACGGGAGCGAGCGCGCGTCCGCGTGGATCGGAAACACACCGTCGTCCACAGCAGCGTCCCGAATGCGCTGAAGATTGTTTGCTGCGCTGAACCATAGGTCGGTAGCCCAGACCTGAACATCAAATTCACGCCGCATGAAGATCGATGACATGGCGAGCCCGCAGCCGAGGTCCAGCACGCGCATGCCGGACCGTAAGTCGAGTGCTTCGGCAAGCCATTCGGTCAGCCACAGCGCGTTCGCACCACTGCTCGCACCGGCTATGACCCAGTCGGGATGATATTTTGACGAGCGCGGGAACCGCTCACAGACCAACCGTTCGTCTCTCTTCACACCGGGCCCTCTCCTCCCAGTCGTCATAATCCGCATCGACACGTATTGGGGTTTGGCGGATATTGGCGAAGGCGGGCGTGTCGTGATCGACAGTCCGGCTGCCGCCTTCGCGCGATGCGCTCCGGCGCCCGAGGAAGCCGGACACTACGATCGGTCAGTCCGGCTGAAGCCGGACACTACGCACTATTCGTCTTCGGTCTAGGACACGGACAGCGGTTCGAGAATCCGTCCGTTGCTGTCGCCGAACTTTTCGAGGTGCACGCCGCCGCTGTCCATGATCGTCAGCAGCAGGTTGGCCATCGGCGTGTCCAGCGTGTACTGCAGATGGCGGCCCATCTTGAACTTGCCGCCAAGACCGCCAGCCATCAGCGTCGGCAGGTTCGAGTGGCGATGCATGTTGCCGTCGCCCATGCCGCCGCCGTACAGGAGCAGCGACTGGTCGAGCACGGAGCCGTCGCCCTCTGGCATCGACTGCAGCTTCTCGAGGAAGTAGGCAAAGAGCTGCGACTGGTACAGGTCGATGCGCGCCTTCTTGGCAATGAGCTGGGGATCGTTGCGATGGTGCGACACACCGTGATGCTGCTCGGGCACGCCGATGATCGGGAACGTCATCGTGCTCAGCTCGCGCGACATGATCATGCTGAACACCCGCGTGATGTCGGCCTGGAACGCCAGCGCCTGCAGGTCGAACATCAGTTTGGTGTGGGCGTCGAACGAGGACGGAATATCCGTCGGCCGCTCGGGCAGCTCGATATCGACCGGCTGCGACTCCGCGTTCTGAATGCGCTGCTCCACCTCGCGGACGGAGTCGAGGTATTCGTGCAGCTTGTTCTTGTCGCCGCGGCCCAGACTGTTGGCCACGCGGCTTGCCTCTTCACGAACTGAGTCCAGGATGCTGCCTTCCGATCGCGCCCGTGCCAGACGCGCTTCGGTACTCCCGCCATCGCCGAAGAGCCGTTCGAACAGGATCCGCGGATGCGATTCGGTGTTGTTCGGCGTCGTCTCGTTGCGCCACGAGACGGTGTTCACGTAGAAGCAGTCACCTGAATCGCAGGAGCCCTGCGTCGGAAAGTCGACCGACATCTCGATCGACGGGATCTGCGACGTTTTGCCAATCTCCTGCACGAGGATCTGATCCACCGTGGTCGCCAGCTTCACCTCGACGCCTGGCTGCGCCCGGTCGTAGGCGTGCACGCCCGTCAACCAGACGGCGGTCGCGCGCGGATGATCGCCAGTGCCGTCACCGAACGTGTCGGCCTGCAAGTGCGAAAGGCCGCTGAGCACCGAAATCTTGTCGCGCAGGCTGGCGAACGGCTGCAGTGTCGGCGTCAGATCGAAACCAGCGCCGGTCGTGGCGGGCGTCCACAGGTTCTGAATGACGCCGTTGGCGATGTAGACGAAGCCGTAACGCGGCGTGGGCTTGAGCGCGCGCGCCGAGAGCGCCGGCACCATCGCATCGAGGAATGGCAGCGCGATCGTCGTGCCCATGGCACGCAGGAAGGTGCGCCGTGGCAACGACTTCTTGGTCACGAACATCACTCGCCTCCAGCCTCTCGCATCTGGAACGGTCGGCTCTTCACGATCCCGAGCACCAGCGACGCCAATGTGTAGTCTGCCGGCGCGGCCTCGCGCATCGCCGCGCGCACGGTAGGCGCATCATAGTATTGCAGGTTACGGCCGACGGCGTACATGAGCAGACGCTCGGCGACCGTGCCGACGAACTGCTCCGGCTGGCGCAGCAATTCCTTCTTCAGCCCGGGAATGCCATCGAATTTCGTCCCCTCGGGAAAGGTCCCGGTCGCATCGATTGGCTGCTCACCGTCGCGCTCGCGCCATCGCCCGACGGCGTCGAAGTTCTCCATCGCGAAACCAATCGGATCCATCCGCGCGTGGCAGCCGGCGCATGCCGGTGAGGCCCGATGCTGGATCATCGCCTCGCGCAAGGTCAGCGGCTTGCCCGGCGCTTTCTCCGTGTTCAGCGACGGCACGTTGGGTGGCGGAGGCGGCGGCGCCGCGGAGAGCAGATTCTCGAGCACCCATTTGCCGCGCAGCACCGGGGACGTGCGCGTCGAATACGAGGTGATCGTCAGCACACTGCCCTGCCCGAGCAACCCGCCGCGGACGCTCCCTTCCGGGAACGTGACGCGCCGGAAATAGCTTCCCTTGATGTTCGGGACGCCGTAGTGACGCGCGAGCCGCTCGTTCAGGAACGTATAGTTCGCGCGCAGCAGATCGAGGACGCTCCGGTTCTCCCTGAACACGCTGGCGATGAACAGCTCGGTCTCGCGCTGCATCGCGCTGCGCAGCGTTTCGTCGAAATCGGCGAACAGGATCTCGTCCGGCAGCTTGGCCGAGATATCGCGCAAGTACAACCATTGCGCCGCGAAGTTGGTGACCAGCGATTCAGAGCGCGGATCCGCGAGCATGCGGCGCACCTGTTGCTCGAGTACCTTCGGATCCTTCAGCCTTCCCGACGAAGCCGCGTCGAGCAGCTCGTCGTCTGGGATGCTGCTCCAGATGAAGAACGATAGCCGCGAGGCGAGCTCGAGATCGCTCACGCGGTAGGCCGTAGCGGTCGCGACATTCGCAGGCTCTCGCTCGATGCGGAACAGGAACTGCGGGCTGACGAGCAGGCGCTCGAGCGCCTTCTGGATGCCAAGGTCGAAGCTGCCCTGTTTACGACCCTGTTCGTAGAACGGCAGGAGGTCTCTGAGGTCGGTCTCATTGGCCGGGCGGCGATAGGCGCGCCGCGCGAGCGTGGACAGAATCCGGCGCGCACATGCCGTCTCTTCCGCGCTTGACGAGCCTGCCTCGCCGGAGCCTTTGGCGGAGGTGGGGCGACAGACAAAGACGCGGCGGCGGCTGGGGGAATCGCCGGTGCCGGTGACTTTGTATGGACCGCTGATCGTCACGCTGTTGATCGCCGGCTGCGTGCCACGGCTGCGCATGCGGGGGCGCAGCGTTGCTTCGTCGCGCGCCTCAGTGCGCTGCACGAATGCGACACCAATCAGCTTGGGGCCGGCCTTCAGAGCGAGCGGAAACTCCAGCGGAGGGGGCGCCGCGGCACGACCTCGACCACCGGCGCGGCCGCCGCGCGCACCTGCTGCGCCCCCTGAACCTGCTGCATCCGTCGGCCCCGCGCCTCTGCCCTGCACGGCCGGTCGATCAACGGAGGGAGGTGTGGGATCGGGATCTGACGGATCGGGTTGACCAGGCGGTGCATCTACGGACGGAGCCCCAGGTCCGCCGCTACCGAGCGACCGGAGTGCAACGCGTTCGCCATCAACGGTGACCTCGAGATCGTGGCCGTTCGCGGCGCCGACCTCCACTTTGACGATGTACGTGCCGTCCACCGGGAACTCGCTCCGCACAGCGATACCGCCGCGGGTACCGAAGGGCAGTTCGTCGACACGCTCGTCCTGAGGATGCTCGGGGTCGAGGCGATAAATATTCACCATCACCGGCATCGCGGGATCGCCAATCGCCAGGCGGCTGATCTTCCGCGCGGCATCGAGGTAACGCTCCATGTTGCTCGGCGAAATGAACAGCAGGTCAGCGATGTTATCGAAGCCGCTGCTGATGTTGTCCGGCGGCAGCAGGTAATCGATGCTGACCTCACGCGGCAGCGACTCGAGCGCGAGCAGATCGCGGACGGCGTTTCGATATTCAGTGCGGCTGAGGCGATGCGTCAGCGGCAGCTTGCCGAGATGAGGACGCGCGGCCTCGGTCCGATCCAGCTCCGTTTCGAGGAACGTGGCCACGCGGTCATAGCTCGCCGCATCCGGACGTGGCGCACCCGGTGGCGGCATCGACTGTGTCCGCAGCTTGCGAACGACCTTCTCCCAGCGGTCCGCGCCTGAACCGACATTGGCGACATCGGCTGGATCGATCACGAAGCCGCCGGTCTTCAGGCGTTCGTTATGGCACGTGACGCAGTACTGCTTCAGGAGTGTCGCGGATGCCGCGGCGGGCGCCGGCTGAGGCAGCGCTGCAGGCGATTGTGCACCCGGTGTCGCAGTGGCGAGAGCGACTGCAAAGCTCAGAACGGCGCACCGGAGTAAACCTCTGTAAGACATTCAAATACGGGGTTATATTACCCCCGTGCGAGGGATGGAGGAGAAATGAGGTTTCGCGGCTGGCTCCACGTCGCAGCCATCGGCTGTGTGACGGCGACGATTTCCGTCTCAGCGGCCCAGCCTGCCGCGCCGAAGCCGGCAGGCCCGCCTTCGCCTGAAGGCTTCGGCGAGACAAGCTCGTCACCACTGATCGACGCGGTCAAGAAACAAGACCTCGAGGCAGTTCGCGCCCTCCTCAAGCAAAAGGTCAGCATCAACACGCCAGAGGCGGACGGCTTTACCGCGCTCCACTGGGCCGCGCAGCGAAACGACCTCCAGCTCGTCGAGCTTTTGCTCGGCGCTGGCGCCAACGTCAAGGCATCGACGCGCTACAGCATCACGCCGCTGTATCTCGCAGCGATGAACGGCAATACCGCGGTGATCGAGCGCCTGCTCAACGCCGGCGCCGACCCGAACGGCACCGCTGAAGAAGGTCAGACGATGCTGATGACCGCGGCGCTGTCGGGAAAGCCAGATGCGGTGAGGCTGCTGCTGACGCGCGGCGCGAAAGTCGATGCGAAGGAACCGTACAAAGGTCAGACCGCGCTCATGTGGGCCGCCGCCGAAGGCAATACTGCCGCCGCCGACGTACTCCTCGAAGCGGGCGCCGACGCCACGTTGAAATCCACGGGCGGCTTCACGCCACTGCTGTTTGCCGTTCGCAACGCGCACGCAGAGACAGCCGTCGCGCTGCTGAAGCGCGGCGCCAACGTCAACGACGTTGCGCCGGATGGCTCCAGCGCGCTGAGCGTGGCTGCGGTCAATGCCTACTTCGAGCTTGCTTCTGTGCTGCTCGAGCACGGCGCAAATCCGAACCTGCCCGACCCGCGCGGGTCACCACTCCATACCGTCGCGTGGCTGCGCAAGCCTGGCGCCGACGGCGCCGCCGGCGTCGGCAACACGCCGGTAGGCACTCCGCAGCAGACCGGGAACGTCACGGCCATCCAGCTCGCCAGGAAACTCCTCGAGCACGGCGCGAATCCCAACACGCGCGTCGAATGGAATGAGCCGCGCTTCGGCAAGGAAGGCGGCACCGCGCGCAACCCGCCGAACATCCGGCTGGGTCGTCACCTTATCAGCTACCGCGGCGCGACACCGTTCTACGTCGCGGCGAAGAACGGCGACATCGAGTTGATGCGGCTGCTCATCGAGTTCAAGGCGGACCCGACGATCACGACGCTCACCGGCGTCACGCCGTTGATGGTGGCCGCAGGTCTGGATACCTGGGAGGGTGAAACGCCAGGTCCGTTTACGGGAGTGCCCGAAGCAGAACGGCTCGAGGCGGTGAAGTTCGCCGTATCACTGGGCGCCGACGTCAACGCACGCGCCAACTTCGGCGACTACCCGATGGAAGGCGACGTGGAATACACGCTGCTCTACTACCCGCACAATATCGACAAGCTGCTCGACCTCGGCGTCGGCGATCCGCGCTGGAACGGCAGCACACCGATCATCGGCGCCATCATGTCGAACCAGACGTCCATCGTGCAGTACCTCGTCGATCAGGGCGCCGACGTGCGCACGAAGACGACGTTGGGTTGGACGCCGCTGAACGTTGCGGAGGGTGTCTTCTGCTGCAATGCGAAGAAAGAGTTCCCGGCGGCGGCGGCGATCATCCGTAAGGCTCTGGGCGAACCGCTCGGCGCTGGCAGCTTCGAACCAAACGTTGGAAGGAAGAGTGACAGATGAAAAGGACCGGAGTAGGGATTATCGTCGTAGCGATTTCGCTCGCCACTTGCACACAGGCCGAGGCACAAGTGAGTCTCACGCCAGGGCTGTACGAACGTGTTCACGAAACGGAGGCGGCAGGCGACGCCGGGAAGCACAAAGACACGTTGTGCATGTCGCCGGCAGAGGCGAAAGACGTCTTGAAAACGGTAGCCGACTCCGGACAGGAAACTAACTGCAAGGTGAGCGACGTCAAGACGGCAGCCGGAGGCAAGCTGTCGTTCAAGATGACCTGCAAGGATAAGGACGGCACCTCGACCTACACCAACGACGTCACGTACGGTCCCGACTGGTACAACAACGTCTCCAAAGGAAAGACGAAGCACGGAACGGTCACGTCGAAGGTCAGCGCGAAGCGCATTGGAGAATGCAAGTAGGCGTTCACAAGTTCTTTCACGTCCCTTCTTTCCCGATTCGAAAGCGCGCGAGCACGACGGTGACGTTGTCGCGACCGCCGGCCTCGAGCGCTGCAGTCACAAGCCGTTGACAAACCTCCGACGTCGACCCGGGCTGTTGCAACAGTGCAGTGATGGATGTATCGGAAACCATGTCGAACAGCCCATCAGTGCAGAGCAGCACCTGGTCCCCGTTGAGCAGCCGCTGCGCGGTAAGGTCGACGTCGGTGGGACCGTCACCCGTGCTGAGCGCACCGGTGAGCACGTGCCGCATCGGATGGCTCTCGATTTCATCCTGGGAGATCATTCCGCTGTCGGCCAGGAACTGCGCCATCGTTTGATCGGACGTGAGGCGCTGTAATCGCCTTTCCCGCAGCAGGTACGCGCGCGAGTCGCCCACGTGAGCGACGATGAGGTCACTGCCAGCGCTGCACGCCAGCGTCATGGTTGTGCCCATGCCGGCCAGGCGAACATCGGCCTTCGCCTTCTCCCTCAGGACCTTCGCGATCTCCTGAAAGCGTCGCTCGAACCGCAGCAGCGCTTCTTCGGTGTAATGCTCATCGAGGCGCATGATGATGTCGGGCGTGCGAAGGACGAGGTCGACGAGCGTCGCAATCGCGGTGCGGCTCGCCACTTCCCCGGCGGCGTGGCCGCCCATGCCGTCGGCGACGAGCATGCCATAGACCGTGTCCTCCGACCGATCGGGCACCGCGCCCGGAGGCATGTTGCTGGCAAGCGTCTGCATTGTGCGATCGACGCGCGAGACGAGGAAATGATCCTCGTTGTTCTCCCGCACCAGACCTCGATGCGATAGCCCGCTCACTTCCACCACCACCTGCGCGGACGCCGCCACACCGCCGGATTCGGATCGGGCAGCCGCCTCCACGCCGGTAGTGCGTTCTTCGTGGCGCTTCTTCTGCTGTGGCATGTGGTCGGCTCAGCTCGCGCTGCGCGGCGACTTGCCGCGAGGCCTCGGGCCCATGGGCCCGAAACGCGTAAGTCTGACACGGCCCTCGCCGCCGGTCTACGGTTTAAGAAAGTGGCTCGAAACATTCGACTGGTGAAGGAGGACTCCCATCATTCGTGACGAAGGGCGCGCATCGGATGAATCCGCGATGCGCGCAGCGCGGGCAGGAATGACGCCAGGAGCGCGGCCGTCAGCAACGTGAGCACACCCACCGCAAACACTGACCAATCCGCTGCCTTGACGCCGAACAGCTGCGTCTCGACGTAGCTTCCGGCCAGGTACGCCGCCACCGTTCCCGCGGCGACGCCGAGCAGAATCATCACCAGCATCTCGCGCACGACCAGCCGGACGATGCCAGTTCGCGCCGCACCGAGCGCGACGCGAATGCCGATCTCACGCGTCCGCCGGGCCACGATGAACGCAAGCACGCCATGCAGGCCGACAATGGCGAGGATCGTGGCGAGGACTGCAAATCCTCCCGACAGGAACGACAGCATACGTTCGTTGGCCAGGCGCCGGTTGACCTGCTCGTCCATCATGCGCATCTCAGAGACGACGAAATCGTTGTCGACGCGGGTCACCTGCGTACGAAGCAGGGGCATGATCGCTCGCGGGTCGCCCTGAATGCGCGCGTATATGTTGAGGGTATTGACGAGGTCGATCTTGGCGTCCAGGTTCACGAACGTCTGTCTCGGGATCTCGCCACGGACATCGTGGTAATGAGCGTCGCCGAAGACACCGATGATTTCGGTGTCCACCGGAACGTTGCGGCCCTGTCCGAGCTGCTGGCCAACAGGTTGAGTCCCCTTGAAATATTCCGTGGCAAGCGCCTGATTGACGAGAGCCACTTGTCGGGATCCACCCCAATCGTTCCAGGTGAAATC
>Ga0070690_100001661_pt1 | contig 11697 bp, 11 predicted proteins | sample KBSS33HmetaG_FD_64671 | JGI IMG/M metagenome (GOLD analysis project Ga0070690, IMG submission 64671) | Switchgrass rhizosphere microbial communities from Kellogg Biological Station, Michigan, USA - KBS S3-3H metaG | ecosystem: Host-associated > Plants > Roots > Rhizosphere ... | reverse complement strand
GCTGCCGGTCGTGCCCGCGGAGCCCGTGGTCCCGCCGTTGCCGAGCGTGCCGGCGGTGCCCGTCGTGCCGCCGCCGCCGTTCGTCCCGGCCGACCCGGTTTCCGTTCCCGTCCCCGCCGATCCCTCGCAAGCGGCGGCGAAGACGCACGCCAGCAAGCTTGCCCAGACAAACTTGGAAGTCCTCGCCGACCCACCACCGCCGCTCGCGTGAGAGTTAATGAAGGCGGGATGACGCATGCTGATATGCCTCCTGAAGCGCCCGTGGGGGACGGGCGTGGTTGATGTCGGCTCGGCCATCGGCCGATCACGAAATCGTGTCGGCCCGCCGCGCGGTTACGGGTGCAGCGTCAGATCCAGCCGCACCCGTTTTCCATCGACGACCTTCACCTTCGCCGTCGTCCGGGTGCCGGGTCCCTGCCCGTCGACGGGCTCGTGCCACAACTCGACCACGTGCTCGCCTGCGGAAACGTTTGCGATGACGAACTTCCCGTCCGCATCGGTGACCGCGTAGTAGGGATGATCGAAGACGTGGATCCACGCGTTCATCCAGCTATGACCCGCGTCGCACTGCAGCCTGATGAGGCCCGGCTTCGTCAACGAGACTGGCAGCTTCTGTCCCTTGACCGGCATCGCGACGTTGAACACCGTCATCGTCGGCCCGTTGGTCTTCACGTCGTTGCCGTGGACGTTGTGCAGGATCGCGTCGTTGTTCATCACCGCGAGCTGCGTCCCGACCGTCACCGCCTGGACGTGCGGAAGGTAGCGGCAGCCGCGCTGGTCGACGGACGCGCCGGCGGTCGGCGGCAGCGCGCCCGCCAGGCGCGCATCGGTCACGGAGACGACCACGTTGGCGAGCGCCCCCGCCTTGCCCGCGACCACGGACTCCGCGGCCGCCTCGCGCCCGCAGACGTTCGCGTCCTTGAGAATCGGCTTCGCGGCGACGGCCGGCGCGGCGCCCGCGAGCCGAACCGTCCCCTCGATCGTTCCGTTCGCGAACGCCGGGGTCGCCGCCAGCAGCACCGCCGCGATCGAGATCGGCAACGCCGTCGTGCGCATCGCGTGCCATTGTAGACTGCGCCGGTGAGCGCGCCACCCGCAGCCACCGGTTCCGCCGTCGAGCGCACGCTCGGCCGGACGGGCACCCGCGTTCTGCCCGTCTCGCTTGGCGGCGAGGGCATCCTGCGCACGACCGGCCGCGCCCGAGAAGCCGTGCCGGTGATCGTCGAGGCGCTTCGCCTCGGCGTCCGCTACTGCGACACCGCGCCCGCCTACCAGCAGAGCCAGGACTATTACGGCGCGGCGTTTCGCGAGGCCGGCCCGCAGGCGCGCGACCGCGTCTTCCTGGCGTCGAAGACGCACGAGCGCGCGCGCGATCGGGCGCTGCGCCTGCTGGACGACTCGCTGCGCCGGCTCGGGACGGATCGGCTGGACCTGTGGCAGATGCACGACCTGCGCGAGATGGACGAGGTCGACGCCCTGTGCGGCAAGGGCGGCGCGCTGGAAGCCGCCGCCCTTGCGCAGCGCGACGGACGCGTGCGCTTCATCGGTCTCACCGGCCACCACGACCCGCGCGTGCTGCTCGAGGCGATGCGCCGTTTTCCGTTCGACAGCGTGCTCGTGTCGATCAATCCCGCCGATCCGCGCTACCGGCCATTCCTGCCGACTGTCGTCGCCGATGCCCGCTCACGCGGCATGGGCATCGTCGGCATGAAGGTCCTGGCGGCGGGCCGTCTGCTGCGCGAGGCGCCGGTGCCCGATCTGATCCGCTACGCGGCGACCGCTGCGGATACCGTCATCATCGGCTGCTCGAGCGTCGCCGAGGTGCGCGCGAACCTGGCCGTCAACGACGACTTCGCGCCGATGGGCAAAGACGAACGGCGCGCGCTGGAACAGAAGGTCCAGGCGCGCGCCGAGGCGTACGACTACTTCAAGGGCTGACCGCGGCGCGGTCGGCCCCCACCGTCACAGCGACTTCAGGTACTCGACCAGGTCGCTCTTCTCCGCGGTCGTCAGGCCCAGCTCCATGAACGTGTCGTAGTGCTGGACCACGTCGGCGAGCGTCGCGAAACGCCCGTCGTGATAGAAGCCGCCCTTCGTCCGCGTGAACAGGCCGCCGAGCGGCGTCGTGCGGTAGCGTTCGTCGGGCGAGCGCTTGGCCTGGAAATCGTCGATGCCGATCTCCGCGGCCGTGTGCATCGGCCAACCGGGCTCGCTGAACGTCGGCTGCACGTGGCACGAGGAGCACTCCGCCTTCTTGTTGAAGAGCGCCTTCCCGCGCTCCGCCGCCTGCGCGTCGAAGCTGCCCGCGGGCGGCGACGGCGCCTTGATCGCGAGCTGGTAGATGTGGAGATCGCCCAGCTTGCTCGTGATCAGATCGGGATCGTTCACGATGTGAGCGAAGCCGGCCTTCGCCGCGATCGGGAACTTCGTCGCGTTGTTCAGGCGCGGATCGAAGAAGGTCCCCTTTCCGTGCATCTCGACGTTCGAGACGAGCGCGTTCCAGTGCGTCACGGAGCCCCAGCCCGTGTACGTGTGCAGGCCGACGCCCGCCAGCCCGAAGGCCGCCGGCAGCAGCACCGCCGCCGTCTTGCCGTCGGGACGGAATCCCTGACCGTCCAGACCGAGCTCGGCGTCGAACCTGCCCGGCCCCCAAGCACCCAGCACCTTCTTCACCGTTGCCTCGTCGACGCCCAGCAAGTTCGTGAACGCCGACAGATCCGGCGCCAGCGAGATGATCGCGCCGACGTTGAGGTCGCGGTTCGGCCAGCCGTCCAGCCGCTTGCCGATGCCCGGGGCGAACGAGTCGTCCACCGTCGAGTGGCAGAGCGCGCACTGGATGCCCATCGACCGCAGCGAGCCGTCGCTCGCGAAGAGTCCGGTCACGCCGACGACGGCGTTCAGCTTCAGCAGCGCCAGCGTCGTCTTCGGATCGTCGAGGTTGACCGTCCCGGCCTTGATGCCGGCGGCCACGTCGGCGGGAACCGCTTCGGCGTCGACCTTGAGCCCGACGGCGAGCGCCGTCTTCGGGCTGACGCCGTCGCCCACGCCGCCGTTCGCGCTGCCCGCGATCGCCTGGTGCAACTTCAGCGTGTCGCCCCAGAACGCCTCGTCACCGAACGTGTCGAAGCGAAACGTCTTGCGCCCGTTCACCACGGACGCGACCGCCGCGGCCGCCACGTCGTCGGCCGCGCCCGAACCGCCCGCACCGATTGAACCGCCCCCGCCGCTCACGCACGGGATGTTTCCGGCTCCGGTGGGAATCTTCCCCACGGCGCCGGACTTGCTGTCGCTGCCGTCGCACGATCCCGCGGCGACGGCCAGACCCGCCGCCAGCGCGCCGACCAGCAGCAGCGGCCCCTCCCACCCCAGGCGCTTCCACCTTCTACGTTCGTCCATCAACCATCCTCCTCCCGCCCCAAGAGCAGTTTGGTGATTGACGCTTCGCGCGCCAGTCAGGGCCCAACAGGACTCACATGCCACAGACGTCGGGGAGCGTCCGGGTTCCCGACGATGCGGCCTCCAGCAACTTTCGACAGAGCGCCATGTAGAAGCCGGCCTTCTCGGCGTTGTTGGCCTTCGCGCACAGCGACGCGTAGTTGCAGTCCGTGAGCCCCTCGGCCTTGCAGCAGGCCTCCGCTCGCGCGCACAGCGCGCACGTCGGATCGTACGTATCGGTGAGCGTGGTGTCTCCGGAGCTTCCCGACGCGCCGGCGATCCCTGCGCCGACGCTCCCGGCGCTGCCGGTCGCGCCGCCCGTCGCGGCCGATCCGGTCTGGTTCTGCACGGGGATCGGCGCCCTCGCGTCTCCACATCCCGGCGCGGCCGACATCGGAATCGCGAGCGACAACAGCACGCCGACGATCCACGTCGCGCTCGTCGCATTCACCTTGCGCATCCCCGCCCTCCCCGAAGAAGCCGCGCCCGTCGACAAACCTAGTCACGAACGAGAACTGATGGCTGGGGACAACCCCGAGATCCGGCGCCGCCGGCCTGCGAAGTTTTTACGCATTCCTTCCCGCGCCCGTCGCGCTCATCCTCGACGCCGATGTCAGCGCGGGCGATCTGGTCGGGCATTTTTCTGCTCGTCGCGAATGCGGCGTGCGGAACCGATGCCGCGCCGCCGTCGGCGCCGCCGCCGTTCCCTGCCGATCCAGACCAGACGCTCGCCTCGGATTCCGGGCAGCTGACGATCGCCGTCCGTTACGCGCCGGACCCGCCGTCCGTCGGCACGGACGCGGCACAGCTGACGTTCACCGACGCCAGCGGCGCCGCCGTATCGGGCTTCAACCTGACAGTGGTTCCCTGGATGCCGGCCCACGGGCACGGGACGTCGGTCAACCCGACGATCACGGAGACCGCGCCCGGCACGTTCCTCGCGATGCCCCTCTATCTATACATGCCGGGGTCCTGGGAGCTGCGCATGACGATCAGCGGAACCGTCGATGACACGGCGAAGGCGGCTTTCGAGATTCCGTGACCGCCTGCCGGCGATCGTCGCCGGCGCGCTCGTCGTCGCGGCGGGCGTCGCGGCGCGTCCGCGCACGGCGGCGGCGCAGGCCTGCTGTGTCGGAACCGGGCTGGTCACGCCGGCCCGGCTGCGCACGTTCGAGGATCGCGCCGTCGGCATGCAGATGCGCGCCCGCTCCGTGGTCGGCGCATTCGGCCAGACGGGCAGCTACGCGGCGTCCGGTCCAGGCCAGAGCGAGGTCGGGTTCGAGGAGGATCTGTTCGGGGCCATCCGTCTGGGGCGACGTTTTCAGATCGGCGTGTGGGCGCCGTTCGTCCAGACCGCGCGAGCGGTCCCTGGCGTCTCGGGTTTCGGCGGCGGTCTCGGCGACGTGGCGGCCAACGCCCGCTTCGACGCCGTGGACGCGGGAACGCACGGTTACTGGCCCGGGCTGGCGATCATGGCGGGGATCTCCGTTCCGACAGGAACGCCGCCGGACGAAGCCGGCGATCCGCTCGCGACGTCGGGGACGGGAACGGGATCGTACGAAGGCAGCTTCGGGCTTGCCGTCGAGGAGATCGTGGGACGCGGCTTCGTGTCCGCCACGGGCTGGATCTCGCAGCGAAGCGCGCGCTCCGCGTCGGGCGTCGAACAATCGTTCGCGCCGCGACTGTCCGCTGTCTTGTCGGGCGGCTACACCTTCGGCCACGAGACGACCGTCGGCGGGTTCGCGTCACTCCTGCGGCAGGGTGACGCGCGCGACGCAATGGGCGCGATCGCGAACAGCAGCCTGGCGCTGGCGACCGCGGGCGCCGCGCTGGCGCTCCCGTTCTGGGATTCCTGGCGGCTGCAGACGACGCTGTTCAGCGACCTGCCGATCCCCGGCTGGGGACGCAATCAAACGGTCGGCTTCGGCGGCACCCTGGCGGTCATCCGCTTCTGGATCTGAGACCCGAGGCCCGAGGCCTGAGGCCCGAGGCCCTCTTCTCTACGGGTACTTGGTCATCACGCTCCACCGCAGGTTGCGGGGCTCCCGCTCGCCGAGCCGCGGGCTGTCGTCCTCGACCTTGTACACGGTGAACGAGACGATCTGATCCTCCGGCCGGCCGGTGCGCTTCGGGTAGCGCTGGATCCATTCGATCAGCGCCTGGTGCCACGCGCCGTGGTTCGGAACGTGGTTGCCGTAGCCGTAGAACAGCCAGCTCTGTTTCATCGACACGGGGATGGTGAACCCCGGATTCGGATACTGCGGGTTCGCCGCCTCGTTGAACGGATCGACGTGCCGCCCGTCGATCGTCACCGCGTCGACCCTGAGGTTGAAGTCGGTCATCGGCGCCTCGGGCGCGAACATCGACCAGCCCTGGAACAGATCGAGGTAGCTGACCGCCGCCGCCACCGGCTTGGCGTTGTGGTGATCGAAGACCCTGTGGACCGACCAGTTCTCGTCCAGCAGCTGGCTGCCCGCCACACCGATGAACATGACGACGATGATCTCGCGCGCCGCCGGCAGCCGGCGTCGCACCGCCCGCACGATCGGGCCCGGCTCCCCCACGCGCATCCAGCGTCCGGGCGTCAGCAGCGCGGCCGTCCGTTCGATGATCGCGGTCACCCGGCTCCGGATCCGCGCCGAGAGACCGGCGCGCCTGATGCTCTTCGCCCACCAACGACCCAGGGCGTCCCAGTCCTCGCCCCGGATGAAGTTCGGCGCGTAAGCGATCATCGCGGGCACGAAGTTGCCGAGGTTCAGGCACGCGGCGAAGCCCATGTGCAGGCCGAACACGAGGAGCACCGCCAGGCGGCGCGAGCCGCGCACGAAGAACGGCGACAGCAGCAGGATCGGAATCAGCGCTTCCGTGGTCAGCGCGCTCCAGGTGAGCCCCTTCGCGAACGTCGGCGACATCCAGTTGCGCAGCCAGACCGCGAACCAGGTCGCCAGCCGATCCAGGTTGATCGCGTAGTGGACGGCGCTTCCATCCTGGAGCCAGCTCCTCCCCTGCTTGTGGATCGCGTTGAAGAAGTAGCAGAGCGCGAGCTGCGCGGTGACCGCTAACACCGCGATCGAGACGAACGTCCGCGGCGGCGGCGGCGGGGCGACCACGCCCGCGGCGGTCTCTTCGGGCGTCCGCGTCGCGGCGCGACGCCGCGCCAGCACCGCGTCGACCGACCAGGCGCGCCCGCTGGGCAAGAACATCGTCCACGTCGTCAGCAGGCCCAGCACGACGTCGCCGCCGTTGTCGATCAGCAGCGTGCGTCCGTGAAGACTGAGCATGCAGATCCACGCGAGGACCTGCGCCAGCTTGGTACGAAACCCGACGAGCAACGCCAGGTAGACGAACAGACAGATGACGAAACCGAACGCCGCCTCGTACCAGTAAGACGCCAGGTAGAACAGCGAGAACACGTGGTCCCACGACGGGCGCCACAGCAGCGTGTGATTCGGGATGATGCCGTCGTTCGTGTACCAGAGCTCCAGTTGCACCCAGCGGCCGAACAGATCGCGGAGCAGGACCAGCGCCAGCGCGATGCGCCCGGCGGCGAGGCTGCGGACGTCCGCGGTCAGGTAGATCTGACGAATGCGTTCGTAGATGCGGCTCGACACCGCGCGCGGCTTTGCATCGACCGTACCAGCGACGTCGGGGGCTGGGCCGAGCGGTGGTTGCGGAGCTTCGTCGGTCATGCGGGGCCGACACCCCGTGACAGGGATGTCGCGATTCTTTTATCATCTCCCCGTCGGTGGGCGCGCGCAGTGTTTGCGCTGGCGGTCGAGCATCAGCGGGCCAGCGCGTGCGACAGCTCGGTGAAGAGATCGCGTTGAAGCTCGGGCGGTAGCGCGTGCGCCACGCCCGGGTACACGCGTAGATCGATGCGCGCGCCACGCGCCTCGAGCAGGCGGACGCCCCGGCGATCCTCGTCGAGCGAAACGAGCGGATCGGCGCTGCCATGGAATGCGACGATCCGCGGAAGCGTCCGCGCGTCGATGCGCGCGCGTTCGAGCATCTCGGGGAACAGGAATCCCGCCACCGGGAAGGCGGCCGCGAACGCCCGCGGATGCTCGACAGCGACGGCCCAGGTCAGCATTCCGCCCTGCGAGAAACCCATCACCACCGGCTTTCCGCGCGTCGGGCGCTTCGCCCGGATCACCTCGGCCGTGGCGACGACCCGATCGGCCAGCACCAGAAGCTCGGCCGCGATCGCCGGGCGGTTCTCGACGTGCGCACGCGCGCCCAGGAACCAGGCCTGGCCAGGGCCGAAGGCGTGCGGTGGGCGAAGGATCGCCACGCGCGCCCGGACGGGCAGCGTTCTGAACAGTTGCGCGAAGCCCTCGGCCGTGTCGCCCCGGCCGTGAAGCGCGATGACCAGCGGGAGCTCCGCGTCGGGCTGGGCGCCGCCGGTGACGATCTCGACGTAGGGGAGCGGCTGCGGGGGAGCGGCGCGCGACCGGCCGACGGAGACGAGGACGGAGACGAGGACGAGGACGAGGACGAGGACGGGTTTGGAAGCGTGGGCGCGGGGCACGCTTCGACGGTACGCTGGCCGCCCCCGGTCAGGGCGAACAGATGTTGAACTTCTTGTCCATCACGGTCGTGAGGTAGTTGCAGGACGGCGAGTTGATCGGGCAGTCCGCCTCGGTCGAGCAGGCGATGTAGGTGCTGACGCCGTCCCCCGGGCAGAGGAGCTGCGGGCGGCAGGTGACCGTCCCGTTCCCGTCGGCCGTGAACATCAGGCAGCAGTTCGTCCCCAGCGGGCATTCCATTGGCGAGAAGCAGGGGAGATCCATCTTCTCGCAGTGCTGCACCTCGAAGTTGATCGGGTCGATACAGTTGGCCAGCGGGGGGGCCTTCGTATAGCAGCAGACCTGCCCGTTCTCGCACACCTGGGTCCCGCACAGCATCGGACCGTCCGTACTCGCGTCGATTCCTGGCTTGTCCGTGGGGGTGAAATCGCACTTATGAGTGGTGCCGCTCCCGCAGCAAGCCGCCATCCACAGGCAGCCCGTCAGGCAGATTGCCCAAATGACACGACAACTAGCCCGCGACATTCCGATCATAGTTTCCCAAATTTGAGGGACAATCGCGAGGGATCCCCTCTTCGCCCCGCACGACTTACCTTCGCTTCCAAGCATGGTTCTTGCTTGGGTTTTCGCGCCGCCAGACCCACCGTTTCGTTCAGCTCCCCCGTGCATTTCTCTCCTCCACAGCAAAGGGTCGGCCAGTCGGCCGGCCAAACGAGCCCGCGCGCGCGTCGGCTCGCCCTCCGCGCGTTGCCGATCGTGGTGCTGGCGGCGGCCTGCGGGGATGTCCGTTTCATCCCCTCCCCCTATACCCCGCAACACGTCGAGCTGATTTACAGCGCTCAGGAACACCTTACCGTCGTGCGCTGGCGTGTCACGGCCTCCGCACCCGTGGCGGACACCCATTTCGAGCTGCTGGGCCCGGACGGGTACCGGCCTATCGACTTCACTCAGTCCGCTTTCCCCGGCGGGGTGATCCCCTGCCAGGACGGAAGAGGGGCGTGTGCCCAGTACGTCGTTCGCGGGCAGTACACGGTCGCCAAGGATGCAAAACCAATTCAGGCGGTTCATGAGCTTTATGGGGTCCTCCCGGGCGGTCCGTCCACCACCACCACAGTGCCCACGACGCTGACTCTCGATTCATTTTTCGCTCCCAAGAACCGGACCGTCTACGTGAACATCACGGACGACGTCGGACACGCCTACCCCTACGATTTTCCGCGCCCGTTCGAGCGGAGCATGTGGGACACGAGCGGGGTCTGCCTGCCGGACACACCGGTCGACGGCCCCTTCGAACCGCTGGACAACACGGGCGGGTTCGCGCCCCCCACCCCGCTGTCGGAGCTGGGAACCTACTGCGTCGCGACGCGACCCGTGCCGTCCGACGGCGGTGACTCGACGGTCCTCAAGGTGCGCATCGCCACCCTGCCCGAGGTCGTGAAGGGGGAGCAGCAGTACGAACCGCCGATCGAATACTCGCCGGTCATCTACCAGGTCGTTCTCGATCTCGACATCCCGGTGGCCGATCGCTGCGCGGAGGTCATCCGGCGGATCGAGGACGTGACCGGGCGCTACATGAAGGGCGGCGGCGTCCCGGTCTACAAGCTGCCCACGATCAACCTGGCGGCCGAGGATCCGCTGATGCCGTGCGCGCAGGTGACGGGCCGGACGATGCCCGCCGCGGAGATGGCGCAGGCGGTGAAGCAGCTGGTGACGACGCTTCCGGGGAAGCACCAGCAGTATCACCTGATGTACTTCAACAACATCGACGCGCCGCTGCCGATCCCGCTGGTGACGTCGATCGAGACGCTGCTCGCGTACATGGCCGGCTCGCCGCCCGGTTACGAGATTCAGACGTACCACTGGCTGTTCGGCCCGTTCGGGGCCCACGCCTCCGAGATTGTCTGGTGGGCGTACTGGCTGTGGCTGACCGCCGACGACAACTTCGAGCACGATCTCGGCGAGTACTCCGCCACGACGCTGCCGTACACCACCCAGTTTCACGACCCGAACGAGCCGGTCGACATCCTGTCGCCGGAGGACACCGCCAAGTACGCCGGCAAGCAGATCAAGATCTGCACCTCGGTGCCCCAGGTCAATCCGTGGGCGACCCTGCCGTTCCAGCACGTCATCTCGGACCCGAGCTGGCAGATCACGGTGGCGGATCCACCGGCGTACCTCGTATCGCTGCCGAACCACATCGTCGTCGAGACGAGCCATTTCGTCGATTCGGTGGCGGTCGTGGACTACGAGATCTGCACCAACTACTGCAAGAACCACCCGTACGTCACCGCCAGCGGCGAAGGCGAGATGAACGGCTGGAACACCAGCTACGCGTGCACGGGAAGTGACTACTGATGGGCGCGCTCTGCCTCACCGTCGCTGGATTGCTGCTCGCCGGGCCTGCCGGCGATCGCGCCGCGACCGCGGCCGAGAAGCCGCCGGCCGCCGCCCCGGCCGCCAGCGGCCCCGTTGCCGCCGCGCCGACGGGGACGGCGTCCGGATCGACCGTGGCCCCGCTGGTGGCCGAGCCGGGCGCGGCGGCCGCGCCGGCAGCCAACGCGGCTCCCGCGGCGGCGGTTTCGCCGCCGTCCCCCAAACCGCAGGTGGCGACGACAACGCAGCCTCACGCGGGCGTCCTGCGCGACCCCGTTCCGCGGCCCGCGACGGACGTCCGGGTGCAGGGGCGCTTCGCGACGAAGGCCAACACCGCGCAGCTGTTCGGGGCGGCGCAGTACCTGTCGCGCGGCGACTTCTACAACAGCCCAGGCCTTCGTGCGGGCGCCACCTACTACCCGCTGGAGTCGCTCGGTCTCGAGCTGGTGATCTCTCACTACTGGAGCTCGCTGAACGCGGAGGCCGAGCGGGTCAAGAAGGAGCTCGGCGCGCTTCCCGACAGCCACGCGCCCGAATGGCAGTTCATGCTGGGTGGACGCTATTCGATCGGCTACGGCAAGTTGATGATTGGCGGGCTCGGCGGCGCGATCCACTTCGAACCGCAGGCGTTCCTCCACATCGGCGGGCACGCGCACGACGGCGACGCAGGGCCGTCGGGGGACGGGGGTCTCGGCCTGCTCGTGTTCCTGACGCCCAAGATGTTCGTTCGCATCGACGCCGCGATCGTCTACGAGCGCGAGGATCGCTCGGGGCAGACCGTCGCCGTGTGGGGCACCCTGCCCTCCCTCGGCATGGGGGGAACGCTGTGAACGCGCGCGCCCTCCGGATCGTCCTGGTCACCGTCGGCGCCGCCTCGGCGGTCGGCTGCAGTCACGGTCGATCCGGCGGCCCGCTGCTGGGCGGCGGGGCGCCCGTGGCCGAGACGCGCGACGAGCTGCTGATCGCGACCGGTGATGCCGTGTGGCGCGGCGACCTCGGGACCGCGCACGCGATGTTGACCCGGCTCGCCGATCGGGAGCGCGCCGTCGCCGACACCGCGCTGGATTTCTGGTCCGAGATGCTGGCGCTCCTGCGGTGCGAACCGCTGAAGAAGATTCCGCGTACCGGGCCGCACGACCGGGAGCTCTCCGATCCGTGGGATGGCCTGCGCCGGCTGGCGCAGATCGAACGCGTGCGCCTGGGACGCGACGGCCGGGCGCCGCTCGCGGCGGCGGGCGGCGGCCACCTGAAGACGGGAATGAACGAAAACCAGATGGTCTGGCCGGTCGAGCGGGAGCTGTGGACCGACGAGCTGCCGATGCCGGCGATGGCCAACCACTGCGCGCCGGCGGCGGCCCCGACC
>Ga0070690_100001660_pt1 | contig 11703 bp, 10 predicted proteins | sample KBSS33HmetaG_FD_64671 | JGI IMG/M metagenome (GOLD analysis project Ga0070690, IMG submission 64671) | Switchgrass rhizosphere microbial communities from Kellogg Biological Station, Michigan, USA - KBS S3-3H metaG | ecosystem: Host-associated > Plants > Roots > Rhizosphere ... | reverse complement strand
GGGGCGGCGATCGGATCGGGCATCTTCACGAAGCCGAGCAGCTCGACGTCGAAGACGCAGGGGCCGGCGGGGCCGCGGCGCTTCGGGCGGCCGGTGGTCGCGAGCTTGGCGGGGATCCAGAGGCGGCGCTTCTCGCCCTTGGCCATCAGGCGCAACCCTTCGGCGAGGCCGGGAAGGACGTCGTCCATCACGAGCGCCCACGGCTCGCCGTCCGGTATCGAGCTGGCGATGACCGCGCCGTCGGGCGACCAGCCGGTGAAGTTGATGGTGACCTTGTCGTGGGCGCCGGGGTGGATGGTTCCCTTCGGTTTCACGAGGACCTTCCACGCCAGCCCGCTCGCGGTCTTGGTCGCGTCGGCCGGCGCTTCGCCGACGTCGGCGGGCGCGGGCGGTGCGGCCGGCCGCGTTGCGCCCAGCGGCTCGATCGGCTGGGAGGCGGCGATCGATCCGATCGACAGGACGGCAGCGACGGTGGCGGAGGCGGCGGCGGATAGACGGCGCGGGAGCATCCCAGCGCAATACCACATTTGTCTCGTCGCCCATGGCCCTCGTGCTGGCGCGCCTTTCGGGAATCTTCCCGATGGCGGGGGCGTGGTTAAGGTTAAGCCCTGAGCGATAGGAGGTTGCAAATGAAGGGTAATAACAATGCGCTCAGAACGGTTGAGCCGCTCGCGGCGATCAGGAAGCATCCCGCCGCCGCGATGCTGGGTGGCGTGCTGACGGCGATCATCTTCGGGACGATGGGTGCGGTCGCTGAAGGCGGCATGGTGGGCGCCGTGATGGCGTTGCTGGGCGCCGTCATCGGCGCGCCGGGCGCGGCGCACGTCGCGGAGGCGGCGGAACCGGACCGGATGCCGTGATCGCCCGTCCCGTCGCGGCGGCCAGACGCTGCGGCTGAGACTGCATGACGTCCGCGCAGGCGGACGGCAGTTGCGGCTCGTGCGCGGGCGGGGCGGCTTCGGGCACGGGCGCGGCGGCGTCGGGCGCGGGCGCGGCGGCTTCCGCTTCCTTTTTCTTCGTGCGCGCGGCGCCGCCAAGCCACCACGCCAGCGACGGGCCGCAGCCGTCGTCGGGCGGCGGGTTCTGCGGCACGCACAGCGGGCTGTCCGACGGGCATTTCAGCCGCACGTGGAAGTGATCGTGGTGGCTGTGCCAGGGACGCAGCCGTGCTTGCCACGGCGCCTTCGCGGTTCGTCCGGCGCACGCCATCTTCTTGATCGCCGGGTTGACGAAGATGCGGTCGACGGCCGGATCGGAGGCGGCCAGCGCGAGCAGCTTGATCACCGACGGCTTCCAGGCACGCGTGGTGTCGTGTGTCTTCAGATCGACGACCGCGATCGGTGTCAGGAGCTCGCGCTTGTGCCGCGACAGATGTCCCGCCGAGACGCCCGGCGGCGCGACGTAGCTGATGTCCGCGTCCAGCCCGGTCTGGTGGCTGCGGTGCCCGGTGGGTGTCGGGCCGCCGCGCGCCTGCGACAGATCACCGACGATGAGCGGCCCGAGGCGCGCCTTGCGCGCCGCCTTCCCCAGCCGGCGAATGTACGCCACCAGGTCCGGATGGCCGAAGCGGCGGTTGCGCTCGAGGCGAATCAGCTCGTAGCCCGGCCCGCTCTCGGGCAGCGACGCCGCGCCCTGCAAGCACCCGCAACTGGTCGTGCCGATCGACAGCGCCGGCCCCGCTGCGGGCCCGCGCAGTGCCTGCCACTGCTTCGCGATCAAGCCCAGCTTCGGCGCGGGCGTGGCCGTCGGCGCGGGTGCGGCACCGGCGTCCGCCGCACGGGCGTCCGCCGCACGGGCGTCCGCCGCACGGGCGTCCGCCGCACCGGCGTCTGTCGCCACCACGAGGGCGAGCATCCATGCGGCCGCTATCACGCCGCTAGCATAGCGATAAATGAATCGGGGTTCAGTTCGGTGCGTCGGCGCCGCCGGCGTTGGCGATCACGTCCTCGATCACCACCAATTCCACGGGCTTGACCAGGTGAACGTCGAAGCCGGCCTCCTGGGCCCGCAGCTTGTCGCTGGCCTGGCCGTAGCCGGTGATGGACACCAGGCGGATCTCGGCGAGGCGCGGTTCGTGGCGGATCCGGCGGGCCAGCTCGTAGCCGTCCATCAGCGGCAGGCCGATGTCCAGCAGCGCGACGTCGGGCGAGAACGTCTCCAGCTTTGCCAGCGCCGCGGGTCCGTCGTGCGCGACCTCGACCACGTGCCCCATGTCCGACAGCGCCTCGGCGAGCGACGCCGCCGCGTCCTCGTTGTCGTCGACGACCAGGACGCGCCGGCCCGTCGGCGCGGGACGCACGACGTCGATGAACGTGGGCCCGGCCGCGCCCGCTTCGAGGGACGCGGTGGCCGCCGGCAACACGACGACGAACTCGCTGCCCTTGCCGACGCCCTCGCTGTGCGCCTCGACCGTGCCCTGATGAAGCGCGACCAGAGACTTGACGATGCTGAGGCCCAGGCCCAGCCCGCCCTCGGAACGATCCAGACCCTGGCGCCCCTGCACGAACAGGTCGAAGACGACGGGCAGCATCTCGCGGCGCATGCCGATGCCGGTGTCCCTGACCGCGACGCGCAGGCTGTCGCCCATCCGCTTGGCGCTGACGGTGATCGATCCGCCCGCCGGCGTGTACTTGGCAGCGTTCGTCAGCAGGTTCGCGAACACCTGCGCGAGGCGCATCTTGTCGCCGTCCATCGTCAGCCCGATGTCGACGTCGACCGTCAGGTGATGCATCCGCTGCTCCAGCAGCGGGCTGGCCAGCTCGATCGCGCGCGCGATGGTTTCCCCCAGGTCGACCATTTCGCGGTCCAGCGAAACCTTGCCGCGCGCGATGCGCGACACCTCCAGGAGATCGTCGACCAGCCGCACGACGTGGCGCACCTGGCGATCGATCAGCGCCCGCTCTTGCTCGAAGATGCCGCTGGCGCGCAGCTTCATCACCTGCAGCGTGGTCAGGATCGGCGCCAGCGGGTTGCGCAGCTCGTGGCCCAGCATCGCCAGGAATTCGTCCTTGGCGCGCGTGGCCTCCTCGGCGACCGCCCGCGCTTCCTCGTTCGCGCGCTGTTGCCGGCGCGTCTTCAGCTGCGCCTCGACGCGCGCGACCAGCTCGCGGGCCGCGAACGGCTTGACCAGGTAGTCGTCGGCGCCCGCGGCCAGCCCCTCGACGCGCGCTTCCTCGCCGGCGCGCGCCGACAGCATGATCACCGGGATCGAAGCCAGCTCGGGGCGCCGTCGCAGGATATTCACCAGCTGGAACCCGTCGACGCCCGGCATCATCACGTCCGTCACGATCAGATCGGGCGGCTCGCGCTCGACCGCGGCCAGCGCGGCGCCGCCGTCGGCGACCGTCTGGACCCGCCAGTGGCGCTCCAGGATTCGCCGCACGTAGTCGCGCATGTCCGCGTTGTCGTCCGCCAGCAGGATCCGCTCGCGGAACATCTCGCCGACCGACGGCGCCGTCGTCGCAGTCGTGCTGGAGCCCGGCCCATCCGACCAGCGCGCCGCCTCCGCCACGTACGTCTCCGCGCCCGTCGACGTCGACGCCAGCTCGGACGCGGCGCCGATGCGGTCGGCGGGCAGGTGATCGCTGCCGCGCGGGATCGAAACCGTGAACGTGCTCCCCTTGCCCGGCTGCGAGCTGACCGACACGGTGCCCTTGTGCATGCGCACCAGCTCGTCGACCAGCGCGAGGCCGATGCCCGAACCTTCGTGCGTGCGCGCGCGTGCCCCGCGGACGCGATGAAAGCGCTCGAACAGGTGAGGGATCTCGTGCTCGGGGATCCCGCCGCCCGTGTCGGCGACGCTCAGCACGAAGCGGTCGTTGATCGGCTCCAGCTTCACGGTGATCGAACCTTCGAACGTGAACTTGAAGGCGTTCGACAGCAGGTTCAGCACGATCTTCTCCCACATGTCGCGATCGACGAACGCGGGCTCATCCTGCGGCGCGCAGGCGATGCGCAGGTCGAGGCCGGCGCTCTCGGCCGCCGAGCGGAAGCCGCTCGCCAGATCCCTGGTCATCGCCGGCAGATCGGTGGGCTGATACGACGCCTGGGCGCGGTTCGCTTCCAGGCGCGAGAAGTCGAGCAGGTTGTTGACCAGCTTGAGCAGGCGCAGCTCGTTGCGGTAGACGGCGTCCAGGTCCGCGCCGGTCAGCGCGCTGCCGCCGTCCAGGGCGTCCTTGGTCGGCCCCAGCATCAGCGTCAGCGGCGTCCGGAATTCGTGGCTGACGTTGCTGAAGAATTCGGTCTTCGCGCGATCGATCGCGGCCAGCGCCTCGACCCGGCGGCGTTCTTCCTGGTACGCGCTGGCGTTGCGGATCGCGGTCACGACCTGGGCCGCCGCCAGCTCGAAGAAGCCGCGGTAGCCGTCGTCCAGCGCGCGGTGCGGGCTGACCGCGGCGATCATCACGCCGTAGGGGCGCGGCTGATCGGGTGACGCCAGCGGCAGCGCGATGGCGGTGTGCGCCGGCTCGGTCCAGGCGCCGCACGGCAGCGCCGCGAATCGGTCGACCAGATCCGTGATGATCTCGATCTGGCGGTCGGCGGCCACGCGCGCCAGCGGCCACTTCGACGGCGTATCGAGCGCGATCGTCGGGGGCGCGATGTCGCCGCTCACGGCCACGCCGCAGAAACCGGCCAGGTGCGCGTGGCGACCGCTCTCGTCCAGCAAGTAGAAGACCGCGAACGGGACGTCGCGCGGGTTGCCGCCCAGGGTCGCTGCCGCCTGCGCGCACGCCTGCTCCGGCGTCTGCGCCTTGGCCGCGCTTTCGCCCAGCTCGCGCAGCGTGCGCAGCTGGCGCTGCCCGTACACGATCTCGGTCGTCTCCGCGACGGTCGCCAGCACGCCGCCGATGCCGGTCGGCTGCACGGTCTCGTCGGGCACCGGGCTGTACGCGACCTTGAAGTGGGTCTCCTCGACGAAGCCCTTGCGATCGATGAACAGCTCGAGATCGTCGCTCCACGTCGCCGGCTCACCGCGGAACGGCGCCTCGATCATCGGACCGATGACGTGCCAGATCTCTTCCCAGCACTCGGCGGCGGGCTGACCCAGGGACTTCGGATGCTTGCCGCCCGGAATCGGCCGGTAGGCGTCGTTGTAAAGCTGGACGAACTGCGGCCCCCACCAGAGCAGCAAGGGAAAGCGATTGCGCAGCAGCAGGCCGACCATCGTGCGCAGCGCCTGCGACCAGCCGGCGATGGGACCGAGCGGGGTCTTCGACCAGTCGATCGAGCGCATCAGCGCGCCCATCTCGCCCCCGTCGGTAAATACATCAACGTTCATGTGGGACCGAGAACATCTAGGAACGGTCCGGGCCAAGAGCAAGGCCAGGCGTAGGTGATTCCCTGGTTTCGGGGTAACCCCCTGGAAAGTCCGCGGGATTTAATGCACGAGCCCGGTGCGCGAGTTGCCTTCCAAGCGGGCAGTGCTGCGGTCGCCTTGACAGTCGCGTCCCGCGGAAACACCCTGAAAAGTCGAAGGTCTAACGTAGATGATGGTTGCGGTGACGCGCTTCGTGAGGGGGTGGGTGTTGGCGGGGATCGTCGGCGCGGTGTTGCTCGCGAGCGCGCCGTCCGCCGCGGCGGCCGATTCGCCCGTCGGGACGTGGGTCAAGAAGGCCGAAGGCGGCAAGCCCGCGATGACGATGAAGATCGACCACTGGGGCGCCGGGAAGGGCATGCTGACGTACTTCATCAAGGATCCGCCCATCATCCTGACGGTCATCTCCGCGCTCGACGGGAACGAAGCCCCGGTGCTGATGAACGGCAAGCCCTCGGGCGAGACGATGGCCATCACGCTGGTCGACAAGTTCCGATCGTCGACGGTGTTGAAGATGGACGGCAAGCCGTTCGGCACGTCGAAAGGGACGTTCTCGCCGGACTTCAACACGCTGACTGTCGAGAACGAATTCTCGAGCGCCGCCGGCAACGCCGCCGGAAAGAGCACCGAGCACTGGGTCCGCAAGTAGCGTCCGGCAGCTCTAGCTTCCTGGATATTTGAGGAACGGCCCAGCTCACGTCAACCGCTCTGCCTCCCTCTCCCGCCTTGCGGGAGAGGGCCGGGGTGAGGGCAAGCCGCTTTCGGGCGCCAGTTCGGCCCGATTCCGCCACTCTGCTAACATCGGCGGCCCGTGCGGCGTCGCAGCTCGCTTGCAGGATTGATCGCCGTCGCCGCCGCCGGATGCGCCGGTTCGCAGCCCGCCGCCCGCAAGGATAAGGCGCCCAGCACCGTCGGCGCCGAGTCGTACGCCGAGCTGCCCGCCGCGGCGCGTAACGATCCGCCGGCGCCCCTCGATCCCGAGGTCGCATCGCTGCCCAACGCGCGCGGCTCCTGGGCGACGGACCCGGAGTACGGGCAGGTCTACGTCGTGTCGGCCGGACCGGCGCACCCGCCATACCAGCCGCCGCTGTTTCTGGTGCATGGGCTGGGGACCAACGGCGTGCGCGACTGGTACCCGGTGATCGTCCCGCTGGCAGAGCATCGCCGCGTGGTGATGTTCGATCTCCCCGGGTTCGGGCGGTCGGGGCACGCGAACGTGAAGTACGCGCCCGAGCGCTACGCGGCGGTGCTTTCGCGCCTCATCGCCGCCTACGGTCCCGGACCTGTCGACGTCGTCGGCCATTCGATGGGCGGCGCGATCTCGCTGTTCCACGCCGCCGCCTACCCGGCAGAGGTGCGCCGGCTGGTGGTCGTCGACGCGGCCGGCATCCTTCACCGCGACGCTTGGGCAGCGCACCACGTTCGTCGCGTCACCGACCCCGCGCGCATCTTTCTTCCGCGCGTCGCCGAGATCGTGGGCGAGGTGGCGGACGTGCTCACCGATTCGTCGCGCATCCTCGATCCGGCGCCGGACATCGTGCTGGAGTTCGCGCCGCTGCGGCAGAAGCTGCTGGGCGGCAAGCCCGAGCGGATCGCGGCGCTGGGGCTGATCCTGCAGGACTTCGGACCGTTGATCGCGCGCATCCACGCGCCGACGCTCGTCGTGTGGGGCAGCGAAGACATGATCGCGCCGCTGCGCACGGGCTTGATGCTCGCCGACCGCCTGCCGGATGCGCAGCTGGTCGTTCTGCCCGGCATCGGACACACGGTGATGGCGCAGGCGCCCTCGCGACTGGTGCCGGAGATCGAACGTCACCTGACCGCGCCCGCGGTCGCGTCGGTGCGGCCGCCGCCCGTCGCGGCGGCGGCGTCCCAGGGCAAGGGGATCTGCCGCGGACTCTCCGATTTTCACCTGACCGGCGTCTACGACAGCATCGAGATCGAAGACTGTGAGCGCGTCACGCTGGATCAGGTGCGGACGACCAGCCTGATGATCCGGCGCAGCACCGCCAGCATCGTGCGCTCGACGTTCACAGCCGGTATCGTCGCCGATGCGTCCACGCTGATCGTCACGGGCGGCGAGATCGACGGTGAGCCCGCGGTTGACGTCAAGGACAGCAAGGTCGATCTGGCGGGCGTCGCGATCGCCGCCGGCCGCGAACCGTTCCGCGCCACCGGCCAGAGCCGCGTTCTGCTGTCGTGCTGTCCGGTCCGCACACCGTACGGCACCGCCTTCCGCCACGGCTTCGTGAACGTCCCGGCCGGCTCGTAGGCGAGCCGCCAGGTCGGGTTATTTTCGCGAGGACCGCGCCGCCGAGCGTTGCGCCGGCGAGGCGTTGCGGTTCATCGCGCGGAGCCGCAGCGAAGCGTCGGTCTTGATGCGACCGGGGCTCTTGCGGCTGGACTTGCGCGACGGGCGCGTCGTTGCGCTGATCTCGTGCTCGTAGGTGTTGTAGCGCGCAGCGCGCGCGTGCTCGTTGTGCGACGCCGGATTCGGAACGCTGTTCTTGAAGCGTCCGCGCGCCCGGGCACGCTTGCCCGCGGAAGCGTGCCCGGGCTGCTGGGCGTGGCGTGCATGTGCCGCGCGCTGCTGCGCGACCTGGAACCGCTCGGCTCTGGTCATGGCCGGCCGCTCTAACTCAACCGGTCACACCACCTCGGCGGCGGCGACTCTTTGCTCGAGGCGCTTCACGCGCCGGAGCGCCCGCAAAGAATTCAAGAACGATCCAAACAGTAAGCCAGCAGGCGCGAGCGGAATCAGCGGAAACAGCGGAATCTTTTTCAGTAGCCGGTAAAGCAGAAAACCCTTGATGATTTTGCCACGCCGCATTTCACGCCTCCTGTTTCAACCTGCCCACGTCGCGGACCCGAGCAAGCACAACGTTCTACGCGCGCGGATGCGTGGCTGGAGTATCATTGCTCTCCCGCGTTGAGGCTCATGCGTGATGGACGACGACGCCGACACGGTGGAGATGGATTACAGCAGCGCGTGCGAATCGTGCGCGATGCGGCTGGACGGCCGACGCTATCTGCAGGCCGACGGGTCGACGGTACGTAGCTTCTGCTCGGAAGCCTGTCTTCGTACCGCGCTGACCGAGCAGAGAAAGCGGCTCTGGCGTGTGCGGCGCCGCGGATTGAAGATCGCGGTCGTCGGCCTGGCCGTCGCGGGCGCCTGCCTGGTGCCGCACGAAGTGCAGGTCAGCCGGCGGGCGTCGGCGGTGCGCGCCGCGGCCACGGCCACGGCCGCGCCGGCCGCGCCGCCGACCGTTCCCGTCGTACCCGAGGGATGGTTCGGCCCCGAATGGCCACCGACGGAGATGAGCGTGCTGGCGACGCTGGGGCGCGATGCCTGGTTGCATCCGCTGGCCGGTCCCGTGCGCCGCATGCCGCTGCGCGACTCGCGCGTGTTCGGCGCCATCCGCCCGGGAAATCGCGCCATCGAGTGCCGCAACGGGCATTGCGGCGTCGATCTGGGCGGCGAGATCTGGGGCGAGCACGTGCGCGCGGTCCATGACGGCGTCGTCGACTTCGTCCAGCGCGGCGCGAACGCTCAGCACGGCGGCCAGTTCGTGCGCATCTCCCATCGCGGCGGCATGATCTTCACGCAGTACTTCCACCTGGCGGCGATCCCGCGCCGGATCGAACGCGGCGTGTTCGTGAAGAGCGGCGACCTGATCGGCCTGGTCGGTGACACGGGCGTGAAGGAGTCGGCGCCACACCTTCATTTCGCGGTGTCGATGCGCCCGTCGACCGAAAGCAGGATCGAGAAGTACATCGATCCGGAGCCGTTGATCGCGCTGTGGCCGCTGCGCGTGCCGCTGGAGGACAGCCCGGCCGGTCTGGTGACGACGGTGGCCGAGCCCGGCATCCCGCTGGGTTCGGCGCCGCTGATCCCGGGCCGCAAGCGCAAGCTGGCGGCGAAGCGCAGCGCCGCCGCGGCCGCGTCCGGCGGCCAAGCTCGCAGTCCCGCGGCTGACGCGGACGAAGGGCCGGCGGCGGAGAGCGCGGGGTCAGATTCGGCGGGGGACGAATGAGGGGCACCGCGCGCCGCCTCTGCTTTGCGTGCGGTAACGCCGTCGAGGCGGACGAACAGTTCGTGCTCGCGCGCGGCCGCGAGCGCGTGCCCCACTGTTCCGAGGGGTGCGTGCGGGCGACGCTGGGCGTGCGGCGGGCCCGCCGCTGGCGATCGCGGTTGCGCGTGACCGCGGGCGCGACGCTGGTGGCGCTGGTGGCGGTCGGTGTCTGGAGCATCAAGCGCCATCGCGCGCAGAAGCCGCGATCGATCGCGCTGTCGTGGACCGAGACCGCCTGGGAGAAGTCGGTGCCGCAGGCGCCGACGAACTTCTTCGGGCCGGCGTGGCCGCCCACCGACGCGGACTGGGCGTTCGCGTTCGATCGCGCGGCGTGGACGTATCCCTTGCCCGGACCGGTGCGCCGGCCGCCGGTCGCCAACGATCGCCTGTTCGTCACCGATGCGAAGCCGCGTCCCGCGGCGTGCCGCGCGCCCAACGTTTGCGGCGTCTCGCTGGGCGGCCAGCTGTGGGGCGAGCACGTGTTCGCGGTGCTGGAGGGCGTCGTCGATCGTTCGGTCCCGGGCGGCGGCGACGACCACGGGGGCGGATACGTCCGCATCGCCCACTTCGGCGGCATGGTGTTCACGCACTACTTCCACCTGGCCGCGATCCCGCGGGGCGTGGTGCGCGGCGCCCGCGTCTCGGCCGGCGAGGTGATCGGCCTCGTCGGTGACACGGGCACGGGCGGCGAAGGATCGGGCGCGCGGCCCCACCTTCACTTCGCGTTTTCGATCCGTCCGTCGGCGGAGTGGCCGGAGGCGTACTGGGATCCGACGCCGCTGATGGCGAAGTGGGCGTTGCGCGTGCCGCCGCACGGCAGCGTCGCCGGCTTGCTCGCCGCCACGGATGCGATGGAGATCCCCCGCCGCCACAAGGGCCACTGAGATCAGATCCCCTCTCCCGCTTGCGGGAGAGGGCTAGGGTGAGGGCAAGCCGCCTGAGGCAACGTTCGCGCGGGAGTCAGGGTGAGGGCCGCGTGCGCGCCACGACGAACTGGCGGACGAATTCGGTTTGCGGTTGCGCGGCGAGATCGGCGAGGCGGCCGCGTTGCACGACGGCGCCCGCCTCGATGACAACGATGTCGCCGTCCAGCGCCTCGGCGTCGGCGACGTCGTGCGTGACCAGGACCGTCGGCATCGCCAGCGCGCGCAGGCGGTCGGCGAGGAAACGGCGGACGTCGCGGCGGACCGACACGTCCAGCGCCGCGAGCGGTTCGTCCATCAACAGCGCGCGCGGGCGGCCGGCGAGGGCGCGCGCCAGCGCCACCCGCTGCATCTCGCCGCCCGAAAGCTGCGCCGGTCGCCGCGCCGCCAGCGCCGCCACGTCCAGTTCGGCCAGCGCCGCGCGCGCCAGGTGATCGCGTTCGGCGCGCGACGGCGCGGGGACGCCGTAGGCGACGTTCCCCAGCACGTCGAGGTGCGGGAACAGCGCGTAGCGCTGGGGCACGAACCCGATCCGGCGGCGCTCCAGCGGCACGTCGACGTGCGCGTCACCGTCGTACAGGGTCGTGCCGTCCAGGCTGACGCGCCCGCGGTCCGGCGCGAGCGCGCCCAGGATCATCATGAGCGCGCTGGTTTTTCCCGAGCCGTTGGGCCCCACCAGCAGCAGCGGCGCCGCGCCGGTGCTGAACGAGACGTCGATGGAGAGCGCGCCGGTCGTGCCGCGCACGTCGACCTTCAGCGCGTTCATCGCCGTGCCCCCGCGCGAATCGCCACCAGCAGCGCGAACGCGACCGCGACGAGGACGATGGACAGGCTCTGGGCCGTCTGCAGGTCGGACTCCAGCGCGGTGTAGATCGTCAGCGGCAGCGTCTGCGTGCGCCCGGTCAGGTTGCCGGCGAACATCAGGGTGGCGCCGAATTCGCCCAGGGCGCGCGCCCAGCTGAGGGTGGCGCCACCCGCCAGCGCCGGCCACGACAGCGGCACCGCCACCGTGAAGAACACGCGCGGCCACGAGGCGCCCAGCGTGCGCGCGACCAGCACCAGGTCGGCGTCCAGCTGGCGAAACGCCGCGACCGCCGCCTGTACGTAGAAGGGCGCGGCGACGAACGACTGGGCCAGCACGACCGCGGCGGTGGAGAAGGGCAGCCCGACGCCGAAGACCGCCAGGCTGGGCCCCAGCAGCCCGCGCCGGCCGAACGCCAGCAGCAGCGCGACGCCCGCGACGGCCGGCGGCAACACCACCGGCAGCTGGATCACCGTCTCCAGCACGCGCCACAGTCGGGTTCGCCGGCGCGCGATCACCCACGCCAGCGGCGTCCCGCACAGCACGATCAATCCGAGGCTGGCGATCGTCGTGACGATCGTCAGGCGGATG
>Ga0070690_100001659_pt1 | contig 11711 bp, 6 predicted proteins | sample KBSS33HmetaG_FD_64671 | JGI IMG/M metagenome (GOLD analysis project Ga0070690, IMG submission 64671) | Switchgrass rhizosphere microbial communities from Kellogg Biological Station, Michigan, USA - KBS S3-3H metaG | ecosystem: Host-associated > Plants > Roots > Rhizosphere ... | reverse complement strand
AAGCTGATGAAAAAGATCAGCCGCAGCAGGCCGGCGTTCGAGGCGTCGCCCGAAAAAATCAGCCCCGACACCTGCGGCGCTAAGAGATAGAGCAGGCCGGTCGAAATCACCCCGGAGATCAGCAAAAACCCGAGCGTCGAGCCGACGATGCGGCGCCGGTGCGCAGGGTCTTCAGTGTCGTAGTAGTGGCGGAAGAAGGCGTGATTGAGGCCGAACTTCAGGACAAGGGTGACCAGCGTCAGAGTGATCGTCAGCAGCGATAGCACGCCGAATTCGGCGGCGCGCAGGTAACGTGTGTAGAGCGGCACCAGCACCAATCCGAAGGCGCTGTTGACGACGCTGCCGATGCCGAAAATCAGCGTGTGTTTGACCGTCTTTTTGATCTTGCCGTAAATCGTGACCGTTGCTCCGTTGATCTTTACTTACTTGCCGCGGCGCACAGCGACAAACGCCAGTCCCAGGCCGAGCAGCGCCGCCGCCGCAAGGCTTATCACGAGAGACACCCTGAAGACGCGCGGCGCAAAGACGAATGATATCACATGGCGACCGGCGGGAACTTTGACGGCGCGCATGGTGACGTTCGCTTGAAAAATCTCTGTCGGGTTGCCGTCAATCGCCGCCCGCCAGCCGGGATAAAAGTTATCGCTCAACACCAGCCATGCGTCTGTTTGGCTCGCCGTTTCGATCACCACGCGATTGCGCTGATCTTCAATAATCGACGCCGCGTTAGCGCTCGCCTGCATCCCGACTGGCAGAGGCGCGGCGTTCGCGGACAAGCCTGCATCGCCTTCAATAACCACCTCGCGGCGCGCATTGAATGACGCCTCGCGCAAGGCCGCGAGCGCGTCGGCGTGGCTGGTCACGGCGAGGGCACGATCAACGAAGAAAGCGCGCGGCAAAGCATTCTTGTTCTCGTAGACCGCAACGCCTTCAGCCGTCGCCAGTCGTTCATACCCCTCAAGCGGCATATCGGCATGGGTCATCACGTAGCGCACGTCGAGCAGATCGAAGTAAGGCGAGCGCGGCTCGTTAAAAACGACGTGGCTCAGGTTCGGCTGCGGCTCAATGAGCGCTGCGTAGTCGCGATACCACTTAGGGAATTGCTGATTCTTGCCGGCGACCGTGGGAATCTGGTACGGCAGCAGCGTATTCGGCGGCGCGATGATTTTGTCTTCGCTCGACGACACACGGCGATTCGATTCCAGGTCGGCAGGCACGACCAGCACGCGGCCCGGCGGCAAGCCGCGCAATAAGGTGGTGATTTCGGTCGCTTGATAAACCCGCGAACGCTCGTAAGATTGATTGAACTGCCCGCTCAGCCAGAACAGATCAACCACCAGCAGACTGCAAAGCCCGGCCAGCAGCGCCCGGCGGCTGAAGCGGCCCGCGTTCGTCAGCCAGAAAAGCCCTGCGACCATCGCCAGCATGCCGAGCGGCACCAGAATGCCGGCATCGGGCGGCAGGAATTGTGGCGCGAGCGCGGCAGCCGTCCGATGAAGATAGGCTCGCCAGCCGCGCGCTTCGCTCTCGGCAGCAAAGCCTGTAGCCTTCATCACCCAGGCAGCAATTGTAGCCAGCGCCACAAAAACGGCGACAGCATAAAAGCATCGTCGCGCCAAACGGGCGAACGCGCCGAACAGATCGGCGCTTGCCTGCATCAACAAGTCTGCGCCCAGCGCCACCAGCACCGCCGCCGCGAAATGAAAGATCACCCCGGCGCGCACGGCGACGCGGATCACCTGCAAGACGGGAACGTAGCGCGTCACCGGCACGTAAAGCGGCGTCGTCATCATCACCACCAGCGAGACCGCCGCCAGCAACGCGAAGAGTATGACGCGGCGACGCGGGGACGCGGGGACACGGGGAATTGTTGGGCTTTCCGTCTGCTCTTGTCGTGGTGAGCCAGGGATACGCTCTCCCTCGCCGCGTCGCCGCGTCGCCGCGTCGCCGCGTCGCTCTTCGCGTCTCGCCCGCTTCCACCAGAAGAGCGCGAACCCAAGCGGCGCTAACGCTGCAACGCCGATGTAGAGGATGTGATCGTGCGACACGCCAAGCGCCGTAAACAACGTCAGCGTGCGCGTGTCGTAAGCCGCGCCGAAGAGATTCGGAAAGAGCAGCGTCAACCCATACCACGGCGGCAGGTAGATGTACCCCATCTCCGCGCCGACGATCTTGCGGTTCGAGTAACGCAGCAGTTCAAGCATCGGCGCCCATTGCGTCGCCGCCAGCACCAAGCCAACCGCCAGGGTCGTCGCCATCAGCGCCACGGTCTTGCCGAGCGCTCGCCTTCGCTGGCCTCCTTCGAGCTTGCCGAATTCGAGGTGGGCGGCAATCAAGTAATAAAGGACGATGGCCCCGGCGTAATAAATCTGGTTCGGCAAATAACCGCAAAAGAATTGCGCGGCAAACATCACGCCGGCGAGCAAAGCCGGCTTGAACTGTTGGCGGCGGGCGGCGCTATCAACGAAGAGCATAATCAACGGCAGCCACATCAAGCCGCCGAACCAGCCAAGGCCCGTCAAGTGCAACAGCGCATGCGCCGACAGCTCGAAGACCAGCGCGCCAATCAAAGCGCCACGCGCACTGACGCCGATGGCGACAAGGAAGATGTACATGAAGATCGCGGCCAGCATCAGCTCACTGATGCGCGCCAGCGAATAACCGAGCGGCACGTCGAAGAGTTTATAAAAGAGCAGGAACGGCGACAGCGTCCGCGTCACGCCGTCGGCATAGATGGGATGGCCGGCCATCGTGTACGGGTTCCACAATGGCATCTCGCCATCACGGTAAGCCGCGACGACAAAATACTCGCGGGTCACGTACATATCGGTGAGGTCGCGGCGATTGTAAGGATAATCGCTGGGGCCTGCGCTGTAGCCCCAGGGCAACTGGTTGTTCAGTGTCGCCACATCGATCAACGTTTCGCCGAGCAGGAAGACGCGCCAGAACATCACCAACAGCAGAGACACCAGCAAAGCGAGGTTGATGGCATGGCGCTGCCAGGTCGTGGGCGAGAGTGAGGGCGGGTTTTCGGCGCTGGCCTGTGGCGATGCGGCTGCGCTGTCACCGGGGTTGATTTCGGTTTCCGCCTTCATCTTTCGCCTTACAGGTAGCCGAGCGCCCGCAGCTTCTCTTCGATCATCTCTTCTTCGGCCTCGCTCAAGGTGCCGGGCTCGCTTGCGGTGTCGGCTGTCGCCCGGTCAAGGCGCAGCGGATTCGCGCTCAGATGAGCTTCGCTGAACGCTTGCTCGATGACGCGGCCATCGAGGTCGCCGGGAACCGGCAGGCCCGCCGCGTACATCAACGTCGGCAACAGATCGTAGACGACCGGCTCATTGAGCCGCGCGCCCGGCGCCATGCCCGGCCCCCGCGCAATCAGAATGCCTTCGGGCCGATGGTCGCCGCTCCACCAGTAACCCCGCTCGCGGACTTCGCGTGGCGGCTCGCCAAACGCAGCCTGCGGATTCCAGTAGATGTAGAGGTCGCTGGCGCGCTCGACAAACGGCCCGGCATATAACTCGTCGCGGCGGGCGACGCGCTCGACCACCGCTGTGCCGCGCGCATCGCGCCACTCACTGAGAGCGGCGATGAGTTCGGCGCAGACGCTCTGGTAATCACCGGCGGCAACGATGCCTTGCGGGTTGCGGCCCGCGAGGTTGATGTTGATGACGTGACGCCCCGGCTCTGTGTAAGCTCGGCTACACGACCAGTCAATCGAATCGTAGAAGGCATCTTTCTCGGCGGCCTGCATCTGTTTGACGCGCTCGGCGCCGAGGCGCGATTTGATCGTTTCCTTGATCGCAACGGGCAGGAGATTCTTTGCGACGCGGCGGCTTGCATTCATCAACGAAGCGCGCGGCGGCGCTGACGATTGCCTCGCCATAAAACCTTGTGCTTCGAGCCATTCGGCCAGGTGATAAGACGCGCCGCTGTGCGGCCCCATACCGTGATCGCTGATGACATAAACCTGTGTTTGCTCGTTGGCAAGCGCCAGCAATTTTGCCACCGCGGCGTCGAGAGATTCATAAACGCGGCGCAGCCCATGGCGCGATTGCGCCGGCGAATCCCACAAGTTGTGGCCGCCCCAGTCGCTCGCCGTGAAGACGGTCATGAAGAGATCGGTCGGGTGCTGTTCGATCAAATACTCGGCCACCGCGGTTTGCGTTTCCGTAAGCCGCAGCCAGGCGCTGATGGCGTCATCGATGCGCCCGGCTCGCATCAGGTCACCGAGCCCGACGGGAGTAAAAGCGTAATCAGGAAAACGGCTGAAGACTTCTTCGCGCAACGCCGCCGGAGAAAAAGCCGATTCATTCAGCGCCGGCGCGTCCAGACCGCTGATCATCCAACTGCCCGCCGAGGCGCTTGCCGGATAGGTCATGGGCACGTTCAGAAAACCGCTCGTCATATCGTGCCGCGCCAGGTAATCGCCAAGGGTGCGGCCCGTGCGGTCGCCGCCTTTAAAGAACTCTTGCCGGCCCGTCGCAAAGTTGCGGTCTGAAAAGACGAAGAGGCCATGCCGGCCCGGATTCAAGCCCGTCAGGATCGATGTCCACGCCGAGGCGCTATGCATGTTCGGCGTCGAGATCAGCCGCCCGTGCGCGCCTTCGCTCATCAACCGCGCCAGCGTCGGCAAATGACCTGCCGCGGCCCACGGCTCAATCAACTCGATGGTCGCGGCATCAAGGCCGATGATGAGAATCTTCATGATCAATACTTCTCATTCGATATAGCCGAGCGCGCGCAACCGCTCGCGCAGCTCCGCTTCTTCGCTGGCGTTGTAGACCGAACGGCTGGCTGTCGCCGCCTGCGCCGCGTCTTTGTATGAGCTGCCTTCACGCGAGGGCCTGGTCGCTTCAGGGAAAAGCTCGACCAGAGCGCGGCCATCCATATCAATTGTCAGCGGGCAACCGAGCGAGGCAAGCGCCGTCGGCCCGACATCGCGCAGATTCGGCGGCGCGGCAAAGTCAACGCCGGGCGCAATGCCGCGTCCCCAGGCAATGAAGATGCCGTCGCGCGCATGTGTCCCTGTGGTCGAATCCGCGGGCACGATCACCTGGCCATAGCCTGGGCGTTCGTTGTAAACGACCTCATCGCGGCGCGGCACCATCACCAGGTCAGGCAAGCGGTCAGACCATACCCCTTTGAATGCCTCGTCGCGACGCAGGAGGCGCTCGAAGACCGGCTGGTTATCTGTCGGATCAGTCAGGCTCTCAAGCGCCATGCGCGCCTGATTAACAACCTCGTCGAATTCGCTTTCGCGGACACAGCCCTGAGCCTCGCGGCCTGTCAGGTTCACCCAGACGCCTTTGTCCTGTGCGAAGTAAGCCCGCGTTCGCGTGAAGTCAATCTCGCTGAGAAAGTCGCTGCCATACTGAACCTTCTTATCCAGCACGTTGCCGTTGAAGGTGCGCGGCATCAGACGGCGGGCGAGCTTTTCTTTCAGCGCCCTGGCCTGCGCCCGTTGCCGCCGGGTCGCCGGTGACTTGAAGGTGAGCAGCCCTGCATTGGCCAGCACTTCGTTAACCCGCACTTCGTACAACTCTGAACAGAAGCCGTGATCGGAAACGACAAGGACGCGCACCGGGGCGGGCAAGCGCTCAAGGATGCGCCCGACCGCGCCGTCCAGCCGCTCATAGATTTCGTGGATGAAGTTGCGAAACTCGGCGGGCGTGCGCGGGTCGTGGCGCGGGTGCGTCGCATCCATGTCGGCCCAGTAATCATGCTGGGCGCGATCCAACACCGAAAAGACGACCATCAGAAAATCCCACTCGCCTTGCGACATCAGCCACGCAAGCGCGCGCTCACGGCATTCGATAGCGCGGCGGAATTCGACAGCCCGTGCATGCTTGTCAGGGATGCGTGTCGGCTCGATGATGTAATCAGGCACGGCGCGCAACAACTCGTCTTTGAGCGTCGCCGGATAAGTGAAATCGGATTGCAAGCCGGGCGTCAGCATCCCCGTGACCATCCGCCCATTCAACGGTTCGGGAGGATAAGCCGTCGGCACATTGATGACAATCGAGCGGCCCGCCTGCGCGCCAAGCAAGTCCCAGACGTGGCGCGTCATGATGTCGCGTCCGCTCATGGCGCGCACCGTGTAGCTGCCGGGATTTTTGATAAAGGGCGCAAAGACGCCGTGCATGCCTTCACTGGTGCCGGTCGTGCAACTGGCCCAGCCGGGAAAGCTGTTTGGCAGGATGGTCGAGCGCAGCGGCGCGCTCGCGCCTTCGCGCATCAAGCGCGCCAGCACGGGCAAGCGGCCCGCCGCCGCCAGCGGGCGGATGAGGTCAAACGTCGCGCCATCCAATCCTATGATTACGGTCTTCATTTAATCAGGTTGATCTTGACGAGTGATGTTGGTTCCACATTTGTCGCCGCTCAGCGCAAAAACATCGAGCGGCCATCCATCGTCGCTGGCACGTCGAGGCCGAGCGCCGCTAGCAGCGTCGGCGCAACGTCCGTGATGTGAGGCTTACCGGAGCGCAAGCGGCTCGCTGGAGAGTTGATGAAGAACGTCGAATCGTCCTGCGTGTGCATGCCTGTGAAGACTTCGCGATCCATCAACTGCGTCTTGTTGACCGCGCCTTTCAAGTCATACCCATAACGGCTCTGCACGCAGAGGTCGGGCGCGAGGTTGACGACAGGGCCGCTGAACAATTCGTCACGCTCATAGACCTTTTGGACCACCGGCGCGCCGTTATCGCTGATTTCCGACAGCCCTTGTTTGATCTCAGCAATCAGGCGCGCGGCATCTGTCGATTCGACGGTGCCGTTCGGATACTTGCCTCTGACGTTGATGTAGATGCGCCCCGGATCCATCGCGAAAGCCCGCGAGCCGTCAGCGATCTCCTCAATCGAGCGCGCGTTCTCTTTCAACTGCAAATAGCCGTGGTCAACCAGCCAGCGATTCAAGTAGACCTGCTGCTTGATGGGCGTAAAGCCGTGATCGCTCATAATCAGCATGGTCTCGTCTTTTAAGCGCTCGGCGATCTGGCCGAGGAACGCATCGATACGCTGATAGAAATCGCGGAACGCCGAATGATACTTGTGCGCCGGGTCGGCAATCGCGTCCATGAAAAAGTGCTGCAAGCGGTCGGTCTCGGTGACGACGCCGACGAATAGATCCCACGACTCTTTGTCGTATAGCTCAAGCAACAGCCTGACGCGGCGGTCGAGCGTCGTCAGCACGTCGTCCATCAAGGCATCGTGCGATTGCTGCACCTTGCGCGCGTCTACGTCAATCCGGTAATCCATCGCCTGCAATCGGGGAACGAGCGACGCCGGATACGTTGCTTTGTTGATGTCGACGGCGACGAACCCGGCGATCAGGATGCCGTCGAGTGGCTGTGCCGGATAGGTCGAGGGCACGTTGATAACGATGGCGCGCTTCCCTGCCCGGTTGGCCACCGCCCACAGCGTTTCGCTCTTGATGTGGCGCGAATTCGGGAAATAGATTTTGTAGCTGTTCGGCTGCACGTCGAGAAAACCGTAGATGCCGTGGCGGCCCGGATTGGCGCCAGTCATAAACGAAGTCCAGGCGACCGACGAGATATCCGGGATTGATGTGTCCATTTGCAGCAGCGAACCATTCGCACAGAGCTTCGCCATATTCGGCATCGTGCCGTCTTTGATGAACTGCTCGACAAGCGTGCAGGGCGTGCCGTCCAGCCCGATCAGCACGGCGCGCTGGCTTTGCTCTTTCGCTTTGAACCGGTCAAAGATTCCCATAGTCGGGTGCCGGGGGTCAGGGGTCGGGGGCCGGAGTGAGCGGTTCAGGTCGTTCCTCGAACCGGCCCCTGGCCCCCGGCACCCGGCCCCTGATTAGACGTAGCCGAGCGCTTCGAGGCGGCGGCGGACTTCAGCGTCGTCGGCGTCGCTGTAGGTATCCGTTACGCTCGCGGCGGCGATGTATTGCAGATCTTCCAGTTTGGCGATGATGCGCGCGGCGCTCTCGTCAGGCGTCTCTTTGTCGGTATCGACGGTGACTTCGGGCGCGAGCGGCGCTTCGTAGGGGTCGTCAATGCCTGTGAAATTCTTGATCTCGCCGGCCAGGGCCTTTTTATACAGCCCTTTGACGTCGCGCTCGGCCAGCACACTAATGGGGCACTGGACGAAGACTTCGACAAACGCGCCGATGTCGCGGCGCACTTCGTCGCGCACTTCGCGGTAAGGCGAGATGGCGGCGGCGATGGCGATAACCTCGTTGCGCGTCAGCAGATTGCAGACAAAGCCGATGCGCCGGATGTTGGTGTCGCGATCTTCTTTCGAAAAGCCCAGCCCCTTAGACAGGTTCGTGCGCACCACGTCGCCGTCGAGGACTTCGACTTTGTGGCCGCGATTGCGCAGCTCGGTTTCAACCAGACGCGCCAGCGTCGTCTTGCCGGCGCCCGAAAGCCCTGTGAACCACAGGGTTACTCCCTTTCCTTCCATGTCAACTCCTCAAATAAAGTGCAAGATTAATCATTCTATTCGCAAACTCGCGGTTTGCGCAAAGCAGCGAATATACACGACCGCCGCCGATTGCGGAAGAGCGACGCGGCGACGCGGCGACACGGCGAGGGAAAGACAAAGAGGCGAACCGCCCCTCTTTCCCCGCGTCGCCGCGTCGCCGCGTCGCCGCGTCGCTTCTCCTTGACATGGCTTCGCTTGAAAGTTGATAATCGGCGCGCTTCAGCAAATCTGTAATTCGTCAGCCAGCATCGTCATCAGTCATCGAAACGGCGGGCCACAGGCCCGGCGCGACACCAAGCTTCATGCCGCAACGGATGGGAGAATACTAGCGCATGGAAAACCAGTCAGCCGGTAAGCCGAACGGCACCTCGCTGCTCACGTTCGGCGGGTTATTTCGCGTCAAGCCGCTCGACGCCATCCTGCAAAACGCCGACGAGCCGGAGCATCAGCTCAATCGCGCCCTCGGCCCCGTGCAGTTGACCCTGTTCGGCGTCGGCGCGATCATCGGCGCCGGCATCTTCACAACGGTCGGCACGGCGGCGGCAGGCGAAGCCGGCATCCGCCCCGGCGCCGGCCCTGCGCTGATGCTGTCATTCGTCATTACCGCCATTGCCTGCGCTTTCACGGCGCTCTGCTACGCTGAATTCGCCGCGATGGTGCCCATCAGCGGTTCGGCGTACACCTACTCTTACGCGACGCTCGGCGAAGTCGTCGCCTGGATCATCGGCTGGGACTTAATCATCGAATACGCCGTCGGCAACATCGCCGTCGCCATTGGCTGGGCACAATACTTCAAGACCTTCATCGAAGGCTTCGGCATTCACGTTCCCGACTGGCTGGTCAACAACTATCGCACGGCGACCCCGGAGGTGTTAGCCGCCGCGCCGCGCGTCTTCGGCGTGCCCATCATCTTCAACCTGCTGGCGGTCTTGATTGTCGCCTTGATTACGGTCGTGCTGGTCTGGGGAATCAAAGAGAGCGCCCGCTTCAACGCCATCATGGTAGGCATCAAGATTCTGGTGCTGGCCTTCTTCATCATCGTCGGCTTTGCGTGGGTGAAGCCGGCGAACTGGACGCCGTTTGCGCCGAACGGCTGGTCAGGCATCAGCGCCGGCGCGGCGATCATCTTTTTCGCCTTCATCGGCTTTGACGCCGTCTCGACGGTTGCCGAAGAGACCGAGAACCCGCAGAAGAACCTGCCCATCGGCATCATCGCCTCACTGGTCATCTGTACAATACTCTATATCGCCGTCGCCTGCGTCTTCACAGGCATGATTCCCTTCAACGTCCTGCAAGACACCCCGAAGGGTGAGCTGGCCGAGCCGCTGACGCTGGCCTTGAGATACGCCAACGCCAATTCAAACTTGATCATCGGTATCGTCGCTTTCGGGTCGGTGGTCGCTTCGACGGCGGTGCTGCTGGTCTTTCAATTAGGCCAGCCGCGCATCTTTCTTTCGATGGCACGCGACGGGTTGTTGCCGGGACTGTTCCGCAAAGTCCACCCGAAATACCGCACGCCGCACGTTTCAACGATCCTTACGGGCGCCTTCGTCGCCTTCTTTGCCGCCATCGCCAGCATTGACGAAGTGGTTGACCTGACCAACATCGGCACCCTCTTCGCCTTTATTCTGGTCTGCGCCGGCATCATCGTCTTGCGCATCAAAGACCCGTCGCGCCCGCGCCCGTTCCGCGCGCCCGGCGGCATCGTCTTCCCGATCTTCGGCATCATCTCGTGCATCTACCTGATCTATTTTTTGCCGCCGACCTCTTGGCTGCGCTTTGCGGCATGGCTCAACTTCGGTTTCGTGATTTATGTCGGCTACGGCTCGATGAAGAGCGTGCTGACCGGCGCGCACACCACCGAAAGCAAAGCCGAGCATCTGGCGCACACGGCTCACACAGGCATGTGGCTGTTATTGATCGGCACGGCGCTGCTGCTCTTTATGCGCGCCTTTGACGTCTGGCTGGTGGCGCACAAGTGGATGACCGCTATTCAAGACCCGGCGGCGAATGCCGACGCGATGGAATCGCTAAGCAAAGCCGAGCCCTGGCTGACCTCGCTTGGGGCAAACGCCGGCGCGCCGCTGGCTAACGTCTTTCGCGCCGCGCCGTGGATGGAAATCTCTTTCTTCCTCATCGTGCCGCTGGCGCTCAATGCGTTGTTGCTCTGCCCGATCATCATTCGCCGGGCCATGCGGGCGCGCGCCGGGGGCGCGGCTCCGGCTTACGCCGGCAAAGCCATGACCAGCATGGCGGTTGCCGCCATCGTCGCGCTCATCAGCATCGCCTATTTGTTGCTGGTGATCTTGCAAAGAAGGTGACGAGTGACAAGAAAACCGCCATCCCTTCTTGTCACTTGTCACTCATCACTGCGCGCAGTTAGTATGAATGCCGAGCGGGTTGGGATAGCACGCACTTTTTAAGGTTCAACAAGCAGCTTCAACAGGATTCAGTCTAATCGGAGGAGAACGCATGGCGGATATGGCCGTCTCTGTCGAGGACAAGTCTACCGGGTTCATTCGCGGGCTCGGCCTGCTCGACTCGACGATGATCGTCGCCGGTTCCATGATTGGTTCCGGCATTTTTATTGTTTCGGCAGACATGGCGCGGCAGGTCGGCTCGCCGGGCTGGCTGCTGGTCGCCTGGGTCATCACCGGGCTGCTGACAGTGATGGCGGCGCTCAGCTATGGCGAGCTGGCAGCGATGATGCCGAAAGCCGGCGGTCAGTACGTTTACCTGCGCGAAGCCTTCTCGCCGTTGTGGGGCTTCCTCTACGGCTGGACGCTCTTTCTGGTCATTCAATCGGGCACGATTGCCGCGGTCGCCGTCGGCTTTGGCCGTTATCTCGGCGTCCTGGTGCCGTGGGTGTCAGAGAGCCATTATCTGATCAAGCCGATAGCCATCGGCTCAAGGTACGCGGTGTCGTTATCGACCGCGCAGCTTATCGGCGTGCTGCTGATCGCCTTGCTGACCTGGATGAACACGCGCGGGCTGAAGCTCGGCAAGCTGGTGCAAAACGTCTTTACAGTGACAAAGACCGGCGCGCTGGTTGCCTTGATTCTGCTCGGCCTGACCGTCGGCTACAACGCCACGGCGGCACATGCCAACTTCGGCGATTTCTGGTCAATGCGCGGCAATCTTCAAGATGTCGGCGGGCTCACCGCCGCGACCGCCTTTGGCCTATTTGTCGCCCTCTGCGTGACGCAGACCAACTCGCTGTTTTCCGCAGACGCCTGGAACAACATCACCTTCACTGCCGG
>Ga0070690_100001657_pt1 | contig 11717 bp, 1 predicted proteins | sample KBSS33HmetaG_FD_64671 | JGI IMG/M metagenome (GOLD analysis project Ga0070690, IMG submission 64671) | Switchgrass rhizosphere microbial communities from Kellogg Biological Station, Michigan, USA - KBS S3-3H metaG | ecosystem: Host-associated > Plants > Roots > Rhizosphere ... | reverse complement strand
ATCCTGCACGAACAACGCCCAGGTTCCGTTGGGGTTCCCGCCGTTGAACACGGACATCGTCGTCCCGTAGGGCGGCAACGGTGGAGAAATGTGGGTGGAGGCCACGTTCACGAGGGCATTGATCAGGTTCGGGCCATTAGGCGTGCCCAAACCGGTACAAAGGTCATAGTTATTGGTCGCAGAGAACAGGTTCGGACTTTGGGCCGAGATATTGTTGCCGGTGACCGTATCATGAAAATCATTCGTATAGGCAGCGGTTTTGGCGATGTTATACAACGTGGGATTGAGGAAGCCCATGGGTGCCCGGGCATTGGCGGCCGCCTGCTGGTTGACCAGCGCCATAAAACCTGCCCATAAGGGAGCGGCGACGCTCGTGCCGCCGAAGGCGCCCTGCTGGCCGGAACCGTAGACGACCCAGACGTTTTCGCCGGTCAAGGCGACGTCCGGGACGTTTCGCATCACCGGTGAGCCGTGACTGGCGACGAAGTTGATGTTGGTCTGCCAATACGGGATCGCATAGGCGGTGCTGATGCCCCCGGAACTTCCGATGCCGTTACCCCGGTTCCAGACCGTTTCCGAGCCGAAGCTGGAGCCGATCCCGGTCGTCAGCACCGTCCCGCCGACCTCCGTGATATGAGGGCTGTCGGAAGGGAATTCAATCGCCCCGGTAAAGGCATCCGAGTCACCTGATGCGTTGAAGAATGATTGGCCCTGCGCGGCCATCTGCTGGAAAATCTGTTCGGCCAGGGCATCGGGCGGCCCGCCACCCCAGGAACAGCTCAACTGCTTGGCCAGGTTGTCGTTGGCCATCCGGCTCAAAAGATCGACCCACGGACTGGGATTGGGCGCTTCATACACATAGATGGTGGATACGCCGGGCGACATCGAAAGGATCATCTCAATATCGAGGGAGACTTCACCGACGCCGCCGCTGTTGGGGTTCGGATTGGGAACACCACCGTCGATCGGAACGATCGTGATCTGCGGTACGTTGCTCGTCAAACCGATGGAAGTCGCGTACGCGGCGATGTCATTGCTGAAAAAGCCATCAAACTGGAGCAGGCCGACACTCTGTCCCGTACCCGTCAAGGTGACGCCGGGAACATACGCGGTGCGAAAATCCTGGCCACGATACGAGCCGAACGGTCCCGAACCCGCAGCCGGCGCGACCGCTGCCTCGGCCTTCGACAAGATCTTGGAATTAGGATGCGGAACATAATAATTATCCAGGCCGCTGATGCGCATGACAGGAAGGCCGGCATCCACGGTCGGCTCGGAATCCGGCGCAAAGAAATCGCGTTTTTCCTTCGGGTGCGAATAGGTTTTCAGGACGACGTGAAAGATTTTCTCGATATCGGATGCTTTCCCGCTCACATCGACGATCATGCGGTTGGGATGCGTCCCCGTGACGGTCAACCCGCTTAACCGGGCGAAGGTGATCACCTTATGATAGTCCTGAACGGTCGGCCCGAATCGCTCGGTGAATTGCTCCGGGGTCAGGTAACGATGAAAATTCGGGCTGGCCGGGTCGTACATTCCTTCGAGCAAACGGTCCAGGCCGGCCTGGTCGCGCACGGGCAATCCGATCGCCAGGTTCAGTACCGTGTCCGGAGCCAATTGGCCTTTGGACTGTAATCTGGCGATGGCTGCGGGCATATGACCGGCCAATTTCACCGGCGCGGCTGCGCCCACCAATGTCGCCGCCATCCACACGGCAACCCCCATACCTAGGGTTAAGAAACTCTTCCTCATAAAAACGGTTGGTTTAAGTCTACGGATCACGGTCATGGGAAATTAGGAGTTGGCGTATAGCTCGTCGGTTTGTAGACGCCGTTCGTGATCTGGCCGAAGTGCGACAGAGAGTTCGTTGCGGCATCGTCGAACGTGATCGTCACGTGATTCAGCGCATTTTGCCCGCCACTGTGCGCCATGATCAGTGCATCCTGTTGGTTCGGGGCCACCAGCAGCACATCGATATCGCCCGGCGACGTGTGGCTCACGTTGGTCCAGGTCACGGTCGCTTTCACCAGCGATCCACCGATGCCACCTACGTTGATGATGGACGGGTACGGGCTGGCGATCGTGTTGTCATTGATGATGATCGGGGCGGTGTTGGAGAAAACGGCCGTGGCCGAGCCCAGGCGATAGCCGAACAGAGCGGTGCCGATATCCTTCACCCCATCTTTCAACTGGAAGAGAGCGTTGATCTGCTGGCCGTTTGTGCCGGCGGCAGTAAAGGTGAACGGCTGCGACACCGAATGGCCCAGATAGGTCAAAGGACCATAGGTCTGCGATGCGGGCGTAGGCGATGTGACCCCGTTGGTTGCGACCAGGGTGGCGATCAGGTTGGCGACGTTGGTTCCACCGGCATCGCGGAACGCAAACAGGATCGTGACGGTTTCGTTCGAATTGATGATGCCATTGGGCGCCCCGGCGCCGGTTTCTGAAACGAGGGCCGACCCGGCCGGGACCACATAACTGCCGGTATTGTCATGGATGGTCAACGTGGCCGCGTTCGGCGAGACCAGAACCGCATTGGTCGCGTTTTGCAGCTGGAGCAATACGGTGACGTCCGGCTGGATAACCGGATAATTGACGATGCTGATCGTGAACGAGCGGTTGGTGACGCCATTGGTGAACACCAGGTTGCCGGTGGTGGGCGTGTAATTGGCGCCGCTGATGGCCGTGCCGTTGGTCGCGACGTAATCGATCGAGACGCTGTTGCTCAGGTTACCGGTACGGACGACATTGATGGTCGCACTGCCGCCGGTTTTCAGGACGGTATAGTTGGCGCTGGAGAATCTCAGGCCGGAGTTGCTTTCAGCGATCGTCACGGTCTGTTTGCCCGGCGAAACGACATGACCGCGACCCGTGGCATTGGTCAGAACGACGTCGAAAGCGAGATTGCTCTGCACCAGGGTGTTGTTGAGGATCGAGACGGTAAAGGTCGTGGTCGTCATGCCGTTACTGAATGTCAGGGTACCGGCAGCGGAGAGATAATTGACTCCGGCGACAGCCGAACCGTCCTGGGTATAATAACTGACGGATACGGGCTGAGGATTGGTGCTGGAGCACACAACGGTAACCACCGCACTACCGCCGTTCTTGGCGACGGTCATCGCGGCATTGGTGAAGTGGATGCCGGCATCGGCGTCCTGGAGAACGACCGTGGCACTCACCGGGGAAACCAGTTGTGCCCCGGCGCCGGGCGACGACAGGTTGACCGAAAAGGCCTGGTCGCCGGTGACGTTGGTGTTATCGATCAGCGGGACCGGGATCGCCTTCAGCGATTCGCCGTTCGTAAACGTCAGCGTCCCGCTGGTGGCCGAGTAATTGACCCCGGCCAGGGCGGTGCCGTCGGCAGTCGCAAAATGGACCGTTGTCGTTCCCACCACGTTGTTGATGCGGGAAATATTCACCACGGCGAACGCAGCCGTTTCACTGACTGTCACCGACGGGGTCGAGACGGTGACGCCGGTATTGGTGTTCAAGATGGTCACCGTTGCCGTCGAGGGAGCGATCAGCGTGGCGCCTCCGGTGGCGTTCGAAAGCACCACGGAAAACGTCTGGACCGGATCCACGGTGCTGGTCCTGCTCACGCGCACGACCAAGGTCTTGTTCGTTTCGCCGTCCGCGAAGGTCACCACTCCATTGGTGGCGACGTATTTACCTGACGCCGTGGTGGCGGTTCCATCAACGGTATTAAAGTTCACCGCCACCGTACCGAACGAACCGTTGGTGCGTACAACAGGAATAGTGAGGCTGACGAAACCAGCACCAACACCTTCGCTCACGAAATAGTTGGTCGTCGAAAAACTCAATTGCCCGGGCGACGTCGTCGTGTCACGGATCGTCAACACGGCGTTCGTCGGGCTGGAGAGGATCGAACCGGCAAGGCTGCTCAATGCCATGGTCACCGTCCGATCGCCCCGCGGCAATCCGTTGTTGGTGATAGCCACCGTCTGAACGATATCGGTCACCCCCACCTCAAACGTCACCACGTTCGTGGTCGGGAAATAATCGAGACCGGCGGAGGCGGTACCGTTGGTGGTCGTCGCAAACAGGACGGAAGTACCGCCACGCGAACTGCCCTGGCGCTGGATATGGATCGAAGCGGCGCCGTTCACCGCGTTTTTCGCGACCTGATATGCCGATGCGGAAAAGCTGACCGTGCTGTCATCATTGACGATCGTCAACACCGCGGTCGGTTGATTGCCGAATTCCGCCGGTAAAATCGGATTGATCGAAAGATCCACCGTCAGGTCCGGCGTCACAGTGAAATCATCTTTCACCGGAATCACCACGGTACGCAGGACTTCACCCTCAGGGAAGTCAAGGGTGGTGACGACGTTACTGTAATTGATACCGGCGATGGCGGTGTTGTTGCTGGTGGCAAAAGAGACGAAGACGCTGCCGGAGCCATCGGAATTGGTGCCGCTGGTGCCGCCCGTGCGAAGGATGGTGATCAACGTACTGCCGTTACGTTCCTCGACCTGATAATTCGCGGCGCTGAATTCAAATGCACCCGAACCGCTGATCGCGCCGCCATAAAGACGGGTCAGATGTTGGTGCGACTCCCCGTTATATTGCGTGAAGCCGCCGGCGATCAGGATCTTTTCATCCGGAACATCAGCCGGATAGCCGGTGATGGTATCCTGCTGGATCGCGATCGCCGCGACAAAATCATCGGCCCCGGTACCAAAATTGATGGTCGGATCCACCGTGCCGTCGGGATTTAAGCGCGTCAAACGATTACGGTTGACGTCACTACACCGGGTGAAATCACCGCCAAGGATGATGCGACCGTCCGTTTGCACGGCGATGCAAAGGACGCTGTCATTCGCTCCCAGGCCGGGTGTGAAAGTATTATCAGTCGTTCCGTTCGAATTAAGCCGCGCGATGTGGCTAAAGGTGGCGCCGTTGACGGACGTGAACAATCCGCCGATCAGGATCCGTCCGTCTGGCTGGATGGCGATCGAACGCACAGAGTCGTTCGCGCCGGCATTCGGATTGACCACCGCGTTGGAGAAGCTGAGATCCAGCGAACCGTCCGCATTCAACCGGCCGAGGTGATTGAAAGCGATTCCGTTGATACTGGTGAAATCGCCGCCGATAACGATCTTGCCGTCCGCCTGCACGGCCAGGGCGTAAACGGTGCCGTTGGCGCCTGCACCGCCGATATTGAAGGTGTCATCCGTCGTGCCGTCCGCATTCAGCCGGCCGATACCGCCGATCGGTGTTCCGTTGATCGTCGTGAAGGCACCGCCGACGAGGATCTTACGGTCGACGCCGGCAAAAGTTTGGGCCAATGCATATACCGGGTTATCGGCGCCCGAGCCAACATTGAACAGGCTGTCCAAAGACCCATCCGGATTGAGCCGGGCGAGACCAGGCGACGCCACGCTGTTGACCGTTGCAAAAGATCCACCGATCACGATCCGTCCGTCTGTCTGCAGCGCAATCGCGCGGACGGAACCATCAGCCCCATACGAGGACGACGGCAGGGAGAAGCTGGGGTCGAGTTCGCCACTGGCCAAGAGACGGGCGATGCGTTGGCGCGGAACATTATTGGCAAGGGTGAAATCACCACCGACGAGCAATGCGTTATTGGTTTGGAGAACCATCGTATAGATCGCATCGTTAAAGGCCACGAACGGACTGTAGGTCGTGTCCACGGAGCCGGGTGTCTCGTTGACTGAAGCGGTATCGATGATGTTGAGGACCGCGCTGGCCGGCGATCCGGCGGCATAGGCCGGGACCGGGTTGGTCAGGACGATGGTCAATGATTTCAAGCCGTTGGAAATCCCGTTATCGATGATCGGCACCGAAATATATTTGATCACCTCACCGGCCGCAAAATTCAGGACACCATTGGTCGTCACATAATGGGTACCGGCCTGGGCGGTTCCATCGATCGTACTGAAGTTGACGGAGACGGTCTGGGCGCTGCCGCCGGTACGCACGACCGGAACCAATGCCGCCCGGCCATATTTTTTGACGGAATAGACGGAAGATTCGAAATGTACCGTCCCGGAAGCGTCGACATTGTTGATGGTCAGGACCGTATTGGTGTTGAGGGACAGCCCCAAAATATTCGCATTGAATTTCGTATTGAGCAGGGCGTTGGTCAATCTCAGATTGACGGTCAGGTTCGTGGTCACGAGGTTGTCCCGGATCAAAGGAACAAAGAGGACTTTATTTGTCGCATCGTTATTGTTCCAGGTCAGCACATTGGTGGATCCGATATAATTCACGCCGTTAGTGGCCGTGCCATTGCTGGTGATGGCGGTGATGCTGATGACCCCGCTGGCGCCACCGGTACGAGTGACCGTGATCTGGGCGACACCGGCATCTTCGTTGGTGGCATAACTGGGCGCCGAAAAGCTGATATGGCCGGCGGTGAAATTATCGTTGATGATGGTCAACACGGCATTGGTCCGGCCGAGACTGCCGCCGCCGGTGACATTGTACAGGTTCAACAGCACCGTCTGGTCCGGTTGAACGGTCGTGCCGTTAACGATCGGGATGGTGAAGGTCTTGCTCAGATCACCCTGCCGGAACTGAAGGGTTCCGGTCACGCTGGTATAATTTGTCGGACTGGTGGCGGTACCATTTGTCGTGGCATAGCTGACATTTACGATGCCATCGGAGCCATTGGTGCGGGTGACGGTGATCGTGGCGGTGCCCGCATTTTCCAGCACCGAAAAAGCCGAGGAACTGAATCCGATAACACCTGGCTTTACGCTGTCATCAATGATCGTCAGGGGCGCAGCATCCTGCCAACCCAGGGCGACGCCCAGCGGGATCGTTTCACCACCGAGGAAGAAATTGGTTCCGGATGGATTCACCAAACCAAGGTCGGCGTTCAAATTACCAGTGATATTGGTGTTGTTCGCCACCGCCAGATAGACATCAGCGAACCTGCGAATGAAAGGAGTGGTCGAATAGTTCGGACCAAAGATCCCGTCGCTATACATCCAACCGATGGCGCCGGGACTATGGACGGGCCAGGCGGTTAACCACGAGGGTTGAGAATACACCGGATCCAGGGAGAAATCGGTAGCCGTAGCGATACCCGGTCCCGGCTGGATGGTGTTGGTCACAAAGGTCGCCGAAGCGAAACCCAGATTACCGTTCGTACGGACGAGGGAGACATAAAGTTGGCCGGCGTTTTCATCAACGGTATAGCTGCTGTAGGAAAGCGCGATGTTGCCGGGCCCCGGGGTCGTCCCGCCGATCAGACGCGCCACGTTGCTGCGATTCCGGATATCATCACGCGTGGATCCGCCGCCGACCCGCAGGAATCCACCGCCGATAATAACATTCCCGCCCGATTCCAAGGCAATGGCATCGACGTAATTGCGTTGATTTCCCTGGGGATACAAGATTTCGTCAACCGCGTTCGGATTATGGAAATGGTTCGGAACGCCGGCGAATTGGAGATAGGCGGTATCGATGAAGCTGGTATCGACGCTGCCATAGTCGAACAATCGCGCGATGCCCATGCGGCGAGTGCCGTTAAACGTCGTAAAATCACCACCGATGAGGATCTTGCTGTCCGTTTGAAGCTTGATCGCAAAAACGGTGTCCGCGATCCCGGTCAACGGATTCAACGTTCCGATACCGGGATTGAACGTCTCATCGACGGTGCCATCGGTATTCAAACGGGCAAGGCCGTTCAAACTGCTGAGTTCCATGTTTGCAAAAGCACCACCGACCAGCACTCTGCCGTCCGCCTGCTGGGCCAAAGCATAGATCGGATCAACAAAACCGGTGTCGGGGTTATAAGTGCCTATCCCCGGATTAAAGGTGTTATCGAGCGAGCCATCGTCCTTGACCCGGGCGACACCGCCGCGAACGGCCGATCCGATGTGATCAAAGGCGCCGCCGACGTACATCCGCCCGGAAGCCACGGTTTCAACAGATGCTTCATAAAACCAGACCGTACCAAAAGTCCCATTCCCCTGGTTCATGACGATGGTCAGGATATTCGTCGTCAGGCCGTTCGTCGGACCGAACGGGATCGTCACGAAATTGGTGAAGTCGAGGAACGTGTTCGTATCGTAGGTGCTCACCGGGCCGCTGTCATAGATCAAGACGCCTGTTCCGGCGGCAACATTGGTCGTACCGTAAAACACCTTGATATCATCAGGCACAAAAAGCATGTCGTAGCCGAGCGTCATGGTTCCCGAGGTGGCGCCCACATTCACGACCTGACTCTGTTCAAGCTCATTGCCACTGCTGGGCTGTCCATTGACCTGGATACTTCCCGATCCGGTGGCTGAGATGGCATAGATCGGGCCATTAAAATTGCTGCCCGGGTCGAAGCTTGTGTCCAGCGACCCATCTGCGTTCAGACGTGCCAGGTAATGTCGTATGGCGCCGTTGACATGTGTAAAATCGCCGCCGATCAAAATCTTTCCGTCCGTCCGTTCGGCCACGGCCCAGACCGTGCCATCGGCTCCCAGCCCCGGATTGAAGCTGGTGTTCACGGTGCCATTGGCGTTAAGGCAGGCGATACCGTGACGGTTCACACCATTGAAGGCGGTGAAACCGCCACCGATGAGAATCTGGCCGTTGGTCCGCAGATTGACCGAGGTGATAAAACCATTGGCACCACTGTTCGGTGACGCCAAAAATGATGTGTCCTGATAACCGTTGCTCAAAAGGCGCACGATCCGGTTATAGGGATGGGAATCGAATGAAATGAAACTACCGGCAACGATCGCCTTCCCGTCCGGCTGTTCGGCCACGGCATAAACGGTACCGCCGTTGCCGTTCGCACTGTCGCTCACGCCGCCAGACGTGCCCGGAAAATCAAGGAACGGGGGATTCGAATCGGAAGCGTTGTTTTTATTCCATGTACGGTCGACAGCCCCGGCTGGTTGGTCATCGAACAGGATCGTCAGGGTCGCAAAACCGACCTGGCCGATCACGGAATCGGTGTCATTGTTGAACAATTCCAACAAAAGATCCTCGTTGAATTCAGGTATGCCGTCATCATTGATCGGAATGCTGATCGATTTAGGACTGAAGTCGTTGGCCCCCCAGTTCAACGTGCCCGAAACCGACGTATAGTCATCGTCCGGCGTGGCATAATCCGAACCGGCCTGCAACGTAAAGGTATCGTTGTTATTGTTGCCCGGTCCATGATCGATCCGGTATTGGACGGAGACAGCCTTGGTCGAATCTCCCCCGACACGCAGAACATGGATCACAGCTGCGCCTTCGTCTTCCTGTACCCTGAAGGTTGAACGCTCAAAATTGAGGATCGACTTGATGTTTACCGGAGGCACGAAAGTCGGGCTGACGGCGCCGACCATTGCGGTATTTATCGTCCCCAGGGCAGGAGGCAGCAAGTCGGTTGATTCTAAAGTATCCAACCGGGGGTTGGTCAAACTGACCAAAGCCACCGCCGGAAAGCCCGATGGTTGTAACGGCAGGAGGATATCCTGGCTCATCTGAAAATCGTCAAATACCAGGGTGCCGCTTCCCAGCCCGATCTCGGTCGTGACGGAGGCGACCAGCTGCGTCGAAAAAGTCGACTGAAGTTGGAATAGATTCGTCCTGAAAATGGTCGTTATTCCCGCGTTGGTATCCACCGTGATCGAGGTGCCGATGGAATTTGTGAATCCGATGGCAGTCAACGGCGGAGCGTTGGTCGGCGTCGGCAGGAAAAGCCCGCCTGAGCTGGACGTGGTCGGCGCTGTGATAACAAAAGTGGCCGTCTTATTGGTTGATACCAAGATATAATTGGTCAGGGCGCCAAAATTGGTGATGCCCGCGACCACATTGGAATAGATGGTCGTGGTGAAGATGGAATTGGTGATAAAGATCCCGTTCAGGCCAAAGAACGAAACAAAAATATTGGTCCCAAATGTATTCGTCGAAAGCGTATTGACCCCCGGATGCAGGATCACGTAGGGAGACTGGAAGACGTTTGTGACGAACGTGTTCGTAAAGGTTGCGTTGTCCGACACAATATTGGTGAAGCTGGGGGGAACAAAATTGGTGGTCGAAGCCCCCAGGTTTGGCGGAGGACCGGCAGGCACGGGAGTGCGGGGGCCATTGGTGTTCACAAGCACCGTGATATTTGTCACCAGAACCACGACCGCAGGGCCACTGGTGATCGTGGTATTGGTCACAGCACCCGCCAGGACATACCGGTTATAGCCGTCCTGGTAGTATTGGAAATAATTCGAGAACACGGAGGTGGTGTATATGGAATTCGTCTCGATGATTCCACCCGGTCCGATGATGATCTGGGTGATGTTGGTCCCGAAAGTATTCGTCGTGAAAATATTGGTATAGGTCAAAGGATCGGCAGCGTAGTCCACCAAAACCCGGCCGTGAGCGGCGCCCGTCCGGGTGACCGTGATGCGGGCACCCTCAACGCTGGGATTGACGGACGAATCCAGCACGCCGGAAGAATCGCGTTGGCTGACAGAATATCGACTGGAACTGAATTGGAAATCCCCCGAGGGGACGGTTGCAAGCACGCTACTCCAATTCAGCGTAAAATTGCCGACATCATCACCCACATTGTCCGCATTTCCGTTGACCGAAATATAATACGTAATACCGGCCGTGACCGAGACATTCAACTGACTCGGATAGGCGATCGGGCCGACCGCATTATTGGTGTCGTCATTGGCGCCCGCCAGGGTCAGGCCGGTGCACAGGTCGCTCGTCGTTGTGTAGACCGCCAACACCGTGTCAAAGTCGCTGCCGATCGTGTCCAACCGAAGGGTCCCGCTAACAGGCGCGGTCCATTGGAACCAAACCGACTTGCTGACATTGGCGAAATCATCGGCATTGATAAATGTCGGTTCGCAGACTTCCAGGGTAGCGCCGGAAGTGGCGCCCGAAGTCGTGCCCGACAACCCGGTGATCGTGGTCGCCGCCGAAAAATCATCGTTGGCCGGCACAACGCCGGCGATGCCAACGGCCGGGATGGCTAAAAGTCCTGCCAACCATACTTTTATAACGGCGCGACGGAGGAAATTCGGGCCATAAACTGCACGTTCTTGCATATTCGTCTTCACAAGTTCACCTTCGGAATCGGACGCTTCGCGCCACTCTATACTTCAATCTCTCGTTATCTTTTGGATCACGGATGGACCAACACTTTATAATACCGTCCCGGACTCACCATCGGATCCAGCACCCTCACCTTGTTGGTCGGTGAAACAAAATTTGTCAGAAACTGCCACGTCGCGAGATTCGTGGAATAATAAAGGGTATTGGTCTTCGACGGGCTCGTATCCCAGTTGATCACGACCGTTGACGGCGGATGATTGGTGGCATACACCGTCAAATGCGGCACGGTGATAAACGGTTCCGAATCATCGGCATTGAAAGTTCCGTCCCCGTCGGAATCGATGTGCTTGCTTTGCGCCAAACCGATGTTGACCTTGAAGAGCACGCCGCCGGAAACGATGTTGGTGGAACTGAAAAAGCCGGCATAGCTGGGCACCCAACGCAAACGACCATTGTTCTTGCCATTCAGTTTTTCGCTGACGTCCACGCCGCTGATCACAGCCCGGGCATAATAAATCGCCATGTTGTTGCTGTTGATGTTCAGCGACAGGACATTTCCATTGCTATCCCGGTTCGTGGCACTGTCCCGGAACTCCAGATAATCCACATACATGGCGTTGTTCACGCCGGCGCCGTTAAACGTGAACTTCGTGTTTGGCGTCGGTCCCAGGGCATCC
>Ga0070690_100001656_pt1 | contig 11720 bp, 10 predicted proteins | sample KBSS33HmetaG_FD_64671 | JGI IMG/M metagenome (GOLD analysis project Ga0070690, IMG submission 64671) | Switchgrass rhizosphere microbial communities from Kellogg Biological Station, Michigan, USA - KBS S3-3H metaG | ecosystem: Host-associated > Plants > Roots > Rhizosphere ... | reverse complement strand
GGCCTTTCGAGCAGCGCGCGCTCTTTCGTCGAACTGGATTACAACGTGCAGAACTGCGTCAATCTGCTGGTGAAGGGCGATGGTATCGGACTTGCCGGGGGAATTTCGCTGAAGCGTCTGTCGGACTGCGACCGCTATCTCGACTACGTCATCGAGCGCCACCGCAAATACGAGCCGTCCCTTCAGGTGCTGGGGCGCTACCCAGGCGTGAAGACCGAGATCACCTTTCCCGACCAGGACCGCAACTACCTGTTCCATATTGTGCCTTGCCGGGATGGCCTATGGGCAACCGTCCCCGGCAAGTTCACCTTGGGGTTCAGCCTCGCGCCGGAATTCTACCGCCGCATCTATCATCGCAACCCGCGCAAGGTCTTTGCGCCTGCGGGAGACACGCGGCGCGCGGCCGGGCTTATCGCCGAAGTGCGCTGGCGGGCCATCGCGCGCGACACGGCGGAAGGATTTGAAGGCTGGCGTGAGATTCCAAAGGCCGCTTCTGAACTCGCCCGCTAAGACTGTTCATGGTAGCTTCACGGGCAAGGGAATAGGGCGCCTTGCGAGGCGCCGGGGACATTAAGGGAACCTGGTGAAACGGGGTGACATAAATGCTTAAGGCGCTTTTCCTCAACCCGCCATCGTTCGAAGGCTTCGATGGAGGCGCCGGATCGCGTTATCAGGCGAAGCGCGAGATTCGTTCGTTCTGGTATCCGACTTGGCTCGCCCAGCCCGCGGCGCTGGTGCCCGGCAGCCGTCTGATCGATGCGCCGGCACGGGGACTGTCGCTCGACGATGTTCTACCAATGGCCGGCGACTACGAGCTGGCGGTGCTGCATACCAGCACGCCATCCTTCGGCTATGACGTGCAAGTCGCCGAGGCTTTGAAGGACGCCAACCCGAAACTTCTGCTCGGCTTCGTCGGCGCGCATGTCGCGGTGAATCCGGATGCTTCGCTCGCAGTATCAAAGGCGATCGACTTCGTCGCCCGCGCCGAGTTCGATTTCACCATCAAGGAGATCGCCGAGGGCCGCCCGTTCGAGGAGATCGACGGCATCAGCTACCGGCGCAGCGGCGAGATCGTGCACAATCGCGAGCGGGCGATCCTGCACGATATGGATCAGCTTCCCTTTGTGGTCGACGTCTACAAGCGCGACCTCGTCATCGAGGATTACTTTATCGGCTATATGCGCCACCCTTACGTTTCGATCTACACGGGACGTGGCTGCAAGTCGCGCTGCACGTTCTGTCTGTGGCCGCAGACCATCGGCGGTCACAAATACCGAACGCGTAGCCCCGAGCATGTCATCGAAGAGATGCGCCGGGCCAAGGAGTACTTTCCGGAAGTCCAGGAATTCTTCTTCGACGACGACACCTTCACCGACGATCTCAAACGCTCGGAGGTGATCGCCCACGGCATGGGGGAGATCGGCGTGCCCTGGTCCTGCAACGCCAAGGCTAATGTCCCGTACGAGACGCTGAAGGTCCTCAAGGATAACGGTCTCAGGCTATTCGTGGTCGGCTACGAGACCGGCAACCGCGACATTCTCATCAATATCAAGAAGGGCGTGCGGCTCGACCATGCGCGGCAGTTCACCGAGAACTGCCATAAGCTCGGCATCACCATTCATGGGACTTTCGTAGTTGGCCTGCCCGGCGAGAGCAAAGAGACAATTCAAGAGACGATCAAATTTGCTCAGGAAATGAATCCTCACACCATTCAGGTCTCGTTGGCGGCCACATATCCTGGCACCTTCCTGCATCGTCAGGCCGCAGAGAACGGCTGGTTGCGCGAGGATAGTAGCGGGCTGGTCGGGCATTCCGGCGTGCAGGTGAGCGCACTGAGTTATCCGCACCTTTCCCATGAGGAGATCTTCGAGGCCGTCGCGGAGTTCTACCGGCGTTTCTATTTCCGCCCGCGCAAGCTCTGGGAAATGACGAGCGAAATGTTTTCCAGTGCTGACATGTTCAAGCGCCGTTGTCGCGAGGGCGCCGAGTTCTTCCGGTTCCTGCTGTCGCGAGAAAATCGAGGCGAAGCCGCCGCGGCTCAGTGATTCGCCTCTCCTTCAATTGGCGCATCGGAGCGCTTCGTTAGCCCTCACTCGGGCGCCGACGATAAGTGCTATGATTTCCCGCTGGGCGAGAGGCCCTAAGGACGCTCTCATGCGCAATGTCACGGCGCGCACTGTGCTCCTATCAGGTGGGAGCACTTTGGTCTTGGCGGCAACGATCGGACCCGTACTCGCCGAGCAAGCACACACGCGAGCACATACCGAAATAACCAAGTCGGCTCACTATGCCCGGCACTGGCAGTTACACAGGACTTATGCGGCTTCGCGCGAGCGAGTCAGATCGCCCAGATACGCGCGCGTTACTATCGACGTGTCTATCCTAGGCCTTGGGCCAGCTACGAAACCGACCTGCTATTTGATTGTCTCATGAGCCAACCCTTCGTGATCTGCCCCTGACTTGAAAGGCACGTCAAAGGGAGATCCGCCGCGCGACATGCGGGCGATCAGAGGACCCGCTCGCTACATGAAGAGCGTCAGGTGCTGAGACGGAGGGGGCCCAAAACCCTCCGGAAGCGCAAACAGCGTCGCTAGGGCGCGGCATAGCGCCAGCGTGAGCGCCGCAAGGCTTAGGGCCACCACGAGTCCAGCGAACATTTGACTTAGGCTCGTCCAGTCGGATGGATGTTCGCCCCAATTCTCAAAAGATGTTGAGGGAACGAAGAGGTGCAACATGAGAACCACCGTGCCCTGGGAAGACTTAGTCTAGCACGGTTTCGGCCGGCCAATAACCTGACGGGCTTAGCGGCTGAAGCGGTCGCGTAAACTCGGGACGGAGTCGATGACCTCCTTCGCCAGAGTAGGATTGTTCTCCTTAAAGTAGGAGAGGAGCGCAGAACCGATGTTCTTGATCTGCTGCATCGTAAGATTCGTTTCTTCGATTTGACCGATGGCCGCGACCACGATACCGGCGTCTTGCCCGATCATTTTACTGGCCACGCCGCTCAACGAACCGAGCACACCTCCACCTGCTCCAACGACAACCGGGTGCTTTTGCGCAAGCTCAGCCGCTCCGGGTATTTGATTGAAAAGCTGGGAAACCTTGGTGGCGTCGCCTTCTTGCTGGATCGCGGACAGGATCGTTCCAACGGCGGTTTCCGCGGCGGCAGGATCGATACTCGCCTTGATGGCGATGGTATCGACAAAATCCTGAATGGACGTTGCCATCTCTCGAACTCCTCGCTTTGGCCAAACTTTTGGGGGGACCGAATTCTATCGAAAGAAAATTACATCAGGCCCTTGGCCGAGAGGGTGCGGCATCGTTACTCGCATCCCGCGTATACAGTTTGATCGATGATGTTGGCCTCACCTCGAAGACCCGTAAGGGAGGCAACTATGAAAGTTCTGCCCATATTGATCGTGCTTGCCGGAACGCTGTGCATAACCGTGTTTGCCTCGCTGCCGGTTGTCGCGGCGACATCGCCCGCGATGAAGGCCTGCAGTCAGCAGTGGGCCGATATGAAAAAGGCCAACAAGGTTCCGGAGGGAGAAAAGTGGTCGGCTTTCTGGAGTCAGTGCAGCAAGGATTTTGCGGCCAAGAATGGCGGCGCCACAGCGACGGAAGGCTAAGGCCAAGAAAACCGCTGCCATTTCAGAAAACGATTCCGCTAGCTCGGCTCAGGAGAAGAAGGATTGTGACGCGAAATGGAACGCGAACAAAGCCTCGACCGGAGCGCACGGCTGGCACGACTATTTCCAATTCATGTCCAAGTGCATGTGACGTGATGGAGATGTCTACGGCGGCGGACAAGGACTAGCTGCCGCCGGTTTCCTAGTTACTCGCGCCGCCAAGCGGGTAGTCAATTGGCTGCTAATCGATTGCTAGCCAAGGGCCCGTGGGACGCAGCTCAATGTTAAGTCATTGAGGGAGTGGCGCGCCCGAGAAGATTCGAACTCCTGACCCCCAGATTCGTAGTCTGGTGCTCTATCCAACTGAGCTACGGGCGCTTCTTGCCAAACGTTACTGGGCGAGAGCCTGCCGTGGCGATGCAACCGAACAGGTCACGGTTCATGCCTTGCAGGCCCGACCTACCTAAGGGTTCGCTTCGATAAAGGCAAGGCTGGGGGAGGAATTGCAACGCCTACTGCCCATACGGACTTATAATAGGTCAGGTCATCATTGGTAACTGGAGGAAACAAACCATGAGTCCCATTAAATCCATTAGTAAGGCGACCGTAGCCTTAGCCGCACTTTCCATTGCCCTCGTTATGACCAGCGCCATGGCATTTGCCGCGAGTGAGTTCGTCGGCAAGTGGAAGACAACCGACAGCCAGGGCAAGCCCTTCACGATCTGGCTCTCCGATGACGGCAAGGCCAAAGGGGACCTTGCCCGCAACAACAAAGGCTTGGCCGGCATGTGGAAGGAAGAAGGGAATAGCGCCGTCATCACTTGGGATTCGAACTGGACGACCACGATCATCAAGGAAGGTAACAGCTACAAGAAGACGGCGACCGAGAACGGCAAGCCGGCCGGCAAACCTGCCGAGGCGCAGAAGGTCGAGTAGGATCGTTTGCGCTGCAGCATTCAGGCGCTGCGGCGCGCGCGGCCGATATCGACCACCACGTCTGGAATGGTGACGCGGAAGGTGGCTCCGCCGTCATTGCCCACGAGCGCGATCTGCCCGCCATGGGCCTGCACTAGCTCCTGGGCAATGGCGAGTCCAAGCCCGGTGCCGCCCTTCCGCGCCACACTCTGAAACGCCTTGAAGAGATTGGCGCGCGCCTTCTCAGGCACGCCTGGTCCGGTGTCGGAGATTTCGACGATGGTGACCGACCCTTCGCGCCGCGCTGCGACGGCGATCTCGCCGGGGCTCGTACCCTCGCCTTCCAGCGCCTGGACGGAATTGCGGCAAAGATTGCTGAGCACGCGGTAAAGCTGATCGCGGTCGGCATCGACCTCGAGGTCCTCGTCGATCTCGATCCTCCAGTCGATGAGGTTCGGGCGCGGCAGGCCAAGGCTGTCGCCGATCTCCGCGACTAAAGGAGCAAGCGGGAAGCGCTTCCGCCGCGGCGGCATCTCCTGCGCCTGACCGAAATCGAGCGTGCGCGCGCACAGCCTGATGGCGCGATCGAGCGAGGCGAGAAGCTTCGGAACGAGGCGCTGAACAGTCGGGTCCTTGACCGTGCTCAGTCGGTCGGAGAGCAATTGAGCGCTCGACAACATGTTGCGCAGGTCGTGGCTGATCTTGCTAACGGCGAGGCCGAGCGCGGCGAGCCTGGTCTTCTGCGACAGCGTTTCCGACAGTTCCTGCTGCATGGCGGACAGCTCGCGCTCGGCGGTGCCGATCTCGTCGCGCCGGCTGGACGGGCTGATGACCCTGCTCGGGTCCTCTGGCCGCTCGGAGAAGCGCACGATGTTCCGGGTAAGCTTGGTCATGGGCTTCACCAGAAGCGCGTCGAGCGAGAGGTACACGAGCGCAGCGGTGATGATGGAGATCAAGATCGATAGCCCTAGGATATCGAGGCCGTAGCGGATCATGGCGGCTTTGAGCGGCGCCTCTTCCATGACCACGTCGATAAGCTCGCCCGGATTGAACCCCGGCTGCCCGACAACGCGGATGACGCGATTGTTGGGAGCGGCGTAGACCATGAGTGCATCGCCGATCAGCGTGAGCCACGAGGCGTCGCGCAGGTCATAAGAGGCGTCGATCTCATCCGGCATGTCCATTTCGATGATGAGCACGCGGCTGTCGGCGCGCTTGACGGCGATGGCCTTGACCTTGGCCTGCTCCAAAAGCTCGTCGCGGAGCATCTTCGGCAATTGCCCGCCGGGGGCGGCTTCGGCGGCGAGCGAAGCGATCTGCGCCGCAGCCAAACGTTCCATGAGCCACTGGCGGCGGAAATTTGAGACCGAGGGCACGAACACCAGCACCTCGGCCAACATGACGAAAAGAATGGTGAGCAGCAGCAGCTTGGCGGACAGGCCCGGTACATAGCGGGGCGGTCGCCGAGTGCCCCCCTCCGCGCTTAAAGCCTTGTCCTTCAAGAGCAATACTCGCGCAAATGCAGAGTTGCGGGCGCCGCGCTCAACCGAAGCGGCGCAACAGGCCAATGATGCTACGGAGCCAGCCCCTCGTCAAAGTGGGCAGATAATAAGTATAGGCCACGCGCTTCGAGAGCTCCGAGAGGGTGGGATAAGGCAGCACGAAAGAGGTGATGTCGCCGAGCTTGATGTCCTTGGCCATCGCGACCACCCAAAGCTGGATCAGCTCGCCAGCTTCGGCGCCGACGATGGTGCAGCCGAGAATGGTGCCATCAGGCCGCGTGATGACCTTGATGAAGCCCTCGGTCTCCCGTTCGCACTGGGCGCGGTCGTTGTCGGCACAAGGCCAACGGTAGATCCTGATGCGGCGGCGATAGCGCTTGCGCGCTTCAGCCTCGGTCATGCCGATCTGGGCAAGCTCGGGGTCGGTATAGACGACGCGCGGTATATTGGCGGCGCTGGCGTCGGGCTTCAGCCGGAACAACGCGTTCCTGATCACGATGCCGGCGTGATAGTTGGCGAGGTGGGTGAATTGCGGCCCGCCGACCACGTCCCCGATGGCGTAGATGCGCCGGTTGGTGGTCTTGAGGTGATCATTCACCTTGATGCCGTCCGCGGTGTAGGTGACGTCGGCCCGCTCGAGGCTGAGCGACTTGACGTTGGGCTTGCGGCCGGTGGCGACGAGAAGATGCGTGCCCTTGAGGATCACCGGCTCACCGTTCTCCATGAAATGCACGCCGACACCCTGCACCGAGCGTTCGACCCGTTCCACCCGCGTGTTGGGATGCATTACGACTTGCGTATCGGCGAGTCGCTTGATCAACACGGCGACCGCGTCAGGATCCTCGTGCGCAAGAAAGTTTGCCGTGTCGAACACGGTGACGTGCGAGCCGAGCATGCGATGGGCCTGGGCGAGCTCGAGCCCTACGGGTCCGCCGCCGAGCACGATGAGATGCTGGATCCTCTCGCTCACGTCGAAGATCGTCTCGTTGGTAAAGTAGGGCACCTCGTCGAGTCCCGGAATCGGCGGGATGGTCGGCATCGATCCTGTTGCTATGACGAATCTTCTGGCGCGAACCAGCACGCGTCCGGCCTCGACGGTAAACTTGTCGAGGAAGCTCGCGCTCGCCTGGATCACGCGCACGCCGAGCCCCGTCATGCGCTCGATCGAGTCGTTCGGCGCGATCGCCGCAATCACGCCATGCACGTGGTCATGCACGCCGCGGTGGTCGATCTGCGCCTCGATCACATCTATGCCGAAATTCGATGCGGTGCGGACAGCCTCGGCGCGCTTGCCAGCGGCGAGCAGGGCTTTTGAGGGGACGCAGCCATAGTTGAGGCAATCGCCGCCCATGCGTCCCTTCTCGATCAGGACCACGGGCACCCCGAATTGGGCCGCTGCCGCGGCGACGGACAAACCACCTGAGCCCGCGCCGATGACGCAGAGGTCGGGCGTCAGCACCTCTTCCATAGTCGCCTAGTCCCCCTTAGCCACACGTTTCAATTTGACGTGCGCCTGAACCACTTGACCCCCACCGGAACGAGCGCCACCAAGCCCAACGCCACGAGCCCAACGATTAGCTCCGGTGTCAAAAGCGCTCCCGGATCGAGCGTATACGGGCAAGACTCTTGGCCTCCCGGCCCCATCTTGGCAAGGCAGGATTGGTGCGCTGCTTGCTGAGCCTCAAGTACGCTGTCGAGGCCGCTGCCGGCCAGAGAGTAGGCGAAAGTCCCTGGAATAATGCCGAGAATCGTTGTGGCGAGATAGGTACCGAAACTGACGCCGAGCAGTCCAGGGGCCAAATTCACGATCCAAAACGGAAAAATCGGAACAAGCCGTAGGAACAGCAGGTAGCTAAAGGCATCCTGCTGAAATCCCTCGCGGAAGCGGGAAAGGGCGGGCCCCGCGCGTTCCGCCAGCACATCGCCGAGGGCGCTTTTCGCGATCAGGAACACCGCGACCGCCCCAATCGTGGCGCCGACCACGGAGGCAAGACCCCCTACAAACCAGCCGAACAGGAGACTGCCGGCGATGGTCAGAACGGCGCCACCCGGAACCGACAAAGCTACTGTCACCGCGTAGATCGCAATGAAGGCGGCAAGGCTGAAGACCATGTTGGCGCGAATGAAGGCGCCCAGCGTCTCGCGATTCTCGGCAAGCTTCTCCAGAGTAAGGTAGCGCTGCCAACCCATGGCGAGCACGAAGGCGCTCAAAGCAACGAGCAGAAGAAGTGGCCAAAGCCGCTTGAGCCACAGGGCCGCGCCGCGCGTGTCCGTCGCAGTCCTCATGCTGAAGCTCGCTCCTTGGCAGGTCACTGACGCCACTAAGTTGGCAGCGGCCAAAGACATAGGGAACGGTCCTTCGCGCCATTGTGATGCTTCGTCACCACACGCGATCCGAAACGGCTTAGGTCCATAAACTCCCCAGGGTCGATTGACTTGAGCCGGTGCGGCACCCTATAAGCCGCGGGGTTGCGGACCCCGGAGCAGCCTTCGCTTCGGTAAAATCGAGCCAGGAGAGAAGCCCCTGTGAAACGCACCTACCAACCATCGCGGCTCGTCCGCAAGCGGCGCCACGGGTTCCGCGCGCGCATGGCGACCAAGGGCGGGCGCAACGTGCTCGCACGGCGGAGAGCCAAGGGGCGCAAGCGCCTGTCGGCCTGAAGGCCGGCAGTGCCTAACCGGTGACGGCCATCGGACGTCTCAAGACCCGTGCCGAGTTTCTTCATGTGAAGGGCGGAGCGCGCTACGTGGCACCCTCGCTTATCTTGCAGGCGCGCCGCCGTGTTGCGGATGAGGCCGCCGATCACCATGTTGCTCGCTTCGGCTTCACCGCGACCAAGAGCCTCGGCAGTGCTGTCACGCGCAACCGGGCGCGGCGGCGGCTCAAAGAGGCGGTGCGGCTCGCAGGGCCAGGGGCCGCGGTCGAGGGATATGATTATGTTTTGATTGCCCGTTCGGGCACGGTACAACGGCGCTTCACCGAGTTGATCAAGGACCTTGAACGCGCGCTTGCCAAGGTGCACGAGCCCTCGCCGGCAAAGCAACGTTGAGCGCCGAGAACAGACTGGCCTCACTCGCCCTCAAGGCGGGACCGATGCGGCCCTTGAGCTGAAAGCGACATGGACGAGAATAATCGCAATTTCCTCCTGGCCATTCTGCTGTCCATCGGCGTCCTGTTCGCCTGGCAGTATTTCTTCGTGCCGCAGCATCCTCCGGCTACGAAAGCGCCAACCGAGCAATCGCAACAGCAACAACAGCAACAGCAGCAGGCCGAACCGGGACCTCCGCGACCGGGCGCGCAAAGTGAAACACCGAGCGCCGGCGGGCCGACGCCGCCAGGTGCGGGCACGTCGACCACGCTGACCCGCGAAGAGGCACTCGCCCAAAGCCCGCGCATCGCCATTGATACGCCGGCGCTAAAAGGTTCGATCGCGCTGAAGGGCGGCCGGATCGACGATCTTACGCTGAAGGACTACCGCGAGACCGTGGAGCCCGACAGCCCGAACGTCATACTGCTGTCGCCGGCAGGAGGGCCGCATGCCTATTACGCGGAGCATGGCTTCGTTGGCGGCGACAACGCAAAGGACCTTAGCCTGCCCGGCGCCGACACTGTGTGGAAAGCGACGAGCCAAGCTCCGCTGACGCAGAGCTCGCCGGTCACTCTCACCTATGACAACGGCAAGGGCCTGACCTTCACGCGCACCATCGCGGTCGACGACAAATACATGTTCACGGTCACCGACAAGGTGGCCAATAGCGGGTCAGAGCCCGTCACGCTCTATCCTTACGCGCTCGTCTCGCGTCACGAGACACCGCAGGTGAAGGGCTACTACATCCTGCATGAGGGCCTGATCGGTGTCGTGGACGACGGGCTCCAGGAGATCACCTACAAGAAGGCAATCGACAAGCCGCCTGCGACCTTCAAGAGCAATGAAGGCTGGCTCGGCATCACGGACAAATATTGGGCCGCGGTGGTCATCCCCGAGCAGGGCAACGCGTTCGAAGCAAGGCTGTCGGGAAGCCAGAGCGACGGCCGCGACCGCTTCCAAGCCGACTATCTGATGGCCCCGCTCACCGTCGAGGCCGGCGGCACCGCGGAAGCCAAGGGCCAGGTGTTTGCCGGCGCCAAGGAAGTGAACCTCGTCGACACTTATGCCGAGCGATACGCGATTCCCAAGTTCGATCTTCTGATTGACTGGGGCTGGTTCTATTTCCTGACCAAGCCGATGTTCTTCGCCCTCGACTTTTTCTACAAGCTCGTCGGCAATTTCGGCGTGGCCATCCTCATCGTCACGCTCTGCATCAAGATTCTGCTCTTCCCTCTTGCCAACAAGTCCTACGTGTCGATGAGCAAGATGAAGAAGCTCGGGCCAGAGATGCAGCGCATCAAAGAACGCTTCGCCGACGATCGCATGCGCCAGCAGCAGGCGATGATGGAGCTGTACAAGAAGGAGAAGGTGAACCCCGCCTCCGGATGCCTGCCGATTCTCGTCCAGATTCCCGTGTTCTTCGCGCTCTACAAGGTGCTGTTCGTCACCATCGAGATGCGACACGCGCCGTTCTTCGGCTGGATCAAGGATTTGTCGGCGCCGGACCCGACCAGCGTGTTCAATCTGTTCGGGCTGCTTCCCTACGATCCGTCGCAGGTTCCCGTGATCGGCCATTTCCTGATGATCGGCGCGTGGCCCCTCATCATGGGCTTCACCATGTGGGCGCAGATGAAGCTGAACCCGGCGCCGCCGGATCCTGTCCAGCAGAAGATGTTCGCCTGGATGCCGGTGTTCTTCACCTTCCTGCTTGCGGGCTTCCCGGCAGGGCTCGTGATTTACTGGGCGTGGAACAACCTGCTCTCGGTGATCCAACAGTCGGTGATCATGGCGCGGCAGGGAGTTGAGATTCCGCTGCTCGAGAATCTCGGCTTCAAGAACAACAAGAAGAGCGCCAAGGGCTGATCGCGCCCGCTAACTTAATCTCGTCATGGCCGGGCTTGTCCCGGCCATCCACGTCTTTAATGTTGTCTTGCCCGAAAATCGTGGATGCCCGGCACAAAACGGGGCATGACAGCCGAGTGTGGGTATGGCCTCGACCTCAACAATTGAATTTACGCCGGACGACATCGCGCGAGGCGAGGCGCTGTGCAAAGCACCTTGCACCTTCGTCAAGGGCGTCGTCCGCATCGACGATCTGCCGCGCGACGGGCGCCCCGAGATCGCCTTCGCCGGGCGCTCGAATGTCGGCAAGTCGAGCCTCATCAACGCCCTCACGGGACGGACAAGTCTTGCCCGCGTTTCGGTCACCCCAGGGCGGACGCGCGAACTCAACTTCTTCACGCTCGGCAAAGAGGGCGAGCTCTATCTGGTAGACATGCCCGGCTACGGCTATGCGCGAGCATCGAAGTCGCAGGTCAAAGGCTGGACGCGGCTGATCGGCGATTATCTCAAAGGCAGGCGCGAGCTGAAGCGCGTGTTCCTTCTGCTCGACGCCCGCCACGGCATAAAGCCTAACGACGAGGAGACCATGGCGCTTCTGGACGAGGCAGCAGTCTCCTACCAGGTCGTGCTAACCAAGGCCGACAAACCCAAAGCCTCAGAACTTGCCGCCATTCAAGGCAAAGTCGCGGCCGCGCTGGCCAAACACCCCGCGGCCTATCCCGAAATCCTCACCACCTCGGCGC
>Ga0070690_100001655_pt1 | contig 11720 bp, 10 predicted proteins | sample KBSS33HmetaG_FD_64671 | JGI IMG/M metagenome (GOLD analysis project Ga0070690, IMG submission 64671) | Switchgrass rhizosphere microbial communities from Kellogg Biological Station, Michigan, USA - KBS S3-3H metaG | ecosystem: Host-associated > Plants > Roots > Rhizosphere ... | reverse complement strand
CGTTGGTGTAGAGCACCGGCATGCCGATCGATGCGAGGTGTGCGTCGATCGCCGCCTTGTGCGCGAGCACCGTCGGTTTGTCGGTGCCGTGCGCGACCGCCATGATGTTCACGTTGGCGAACTCCGGCCCGCCCTCGCGCCAGTACGCATGCGTCAGAATGTGGTGGCGGCCGACCTCACGCCCCGCTTCGATCTCGCGCCCTTCCGGCACGCGCCAGTGAAAGAGCGCGTTGTAGCGCGTCACGCGCGTACCGCCGACGCTCGGCTTCACATGCTCGAGAAAGGTCGAGAACCGGCCGATCACGCCGCGCTCGTTGAGCGATGCCGCGACGCGCACGAACTCGTCGAGGGGGATTCCCGTTTCGGTGGCGCGTGACGCCCATGGCTCTTGGTGTATCTCGTCGACAGCGAACTCGCGCTTGAGTGGCTCGAGCACGCGCCATTCCAGATCACTCAGCTCCACGACGTTGGTGTCGATGACCTGTCCGAGCTCGTCCGTCTTGCTCCCCGGCTCTATGCCGCGGCGGCGAACGTGTCCGACGCCCAGCGCGAACAGCCGCTTCGCCGGCATCATTCGATATCCCTCGGCGCCGATCCGCGCGGCGAGGAAGTCGCAATGCTTCTTCATCGAGAAGCCCTGCGGCACCTTCAGCGTCGTCCACAACCGGTACGCCGAGCCGGGAGTTTCGGCGTCGGTCGAGCGGATGACGATGTGCCCGGAGAACGGATCCTGCTTCCATAGGAAGTCGAATCCCGCGTCCAGCCGGTCGTTCGAGATCCTCCAGGCGACGAGGGCGCCGGGCGCGAGATTCGTGGCCATCAACGTTTGACGAATGCGGCGGATGGTGCCCGCGGCGAGCATCGCGCGTAGTCGTTCGTGCACTGTCGCGACGTCGATCGATGAGAGCCGCGCGATCTCGCCGAACGGATCGCGCTGAAAACCGGCGACGCGGTCCTCCGATACTGCGAGGATGGAAGCGTTGACCGGGTCGGTAATTTCGACGGGAATCGTTGTGTCGATCATGACATGAAAGAAAACCGGGTGGACCTGCTCTTGGCGACGTCCGCGGCCGCCGCTGCCGTGTTGCTCGCGCGCGCGCTGCCGTTCGACGAGCCGCCGGCGATCGACGGCCGGCTTCGGCGCGCGGCGAACAAACCGCGGCTACGCCCGGTCGCCGCGGCGATGCGACCGCTGTTTCCGATCGGACTGCCGGGTGGCTACATCGGGATCGCCTACATCCTCGCACGCTCGCTCCGTCGAAAACGCTGCGCGGGTGGACCGGCCATCGTCACCTCGGCGTGGGCGGGATGGCTGGTGCATCGCGCGATCAAAGTCGTGTACCGGCGCGAGCGGCCGCTCCGCCGGGATCGCGCTCGCCGCACGGAGAGCTATCCGAGTGGCCACACGACGGGGACGACGGCATTGTCCGTGACCGCGGCGCGCGTGTTGTCGCGCGAGGGCGTAATCTCGCGCAACGCGGCGGTCGCGCTCGCCATCGTGCCGCCGTTCGTCATGGGCACATATCGCGTTCTCGCCGACGATCACTGGGCGACCGATGTCGTCGGTGGCTGGCTCGTTGGCGCGGCGATCGGACTTTCTTGCGATGCCGCACTCGGCGAGACGCCCAGCTCTAAGGTGCTGGAAGCGTTACGCCGACGAGGGCCCCGCCGTGTCCGTCGGGCACGACCGAAGTTCGCAGAATGAAACGATCGAGGCGGTTGCCGGGATGCCCGTGCGCGTACTGCACAATTTTGCGGCCGGAGAACGTACCGATTGCCGCGCCCAGAGCGACGTCGCTTGCCCAATGGCGGCTGTGATACATTCGCGATAGTCCGACCGCCGTCGCGCCGGCGTACATCAACGGACCGACGACCCACTGTGAACGCGGCCACCAGCGAGTTGTTTCGTTCGTCACGGCGGCCGCCGCGGCGAACGCGGTACTCGTATGCCCGGAGGGGAATGACGTCCAGTCGCCATTCTGGAAGCCGTGCATTGGCCGGTAATCGCCCGGTTGCTGGCCGGCGGAAAGAAACGGTCGCGCACGTCCCACGGTGCCCTTCAACACGTACGTCACGCCCTGCGCGAAAAGGACTGCTTCCGTTCCGTGCCAGCCGAGGTCCGCAACCTTATCCATTCTTCCGATCTTGCCGACCAGATACAGCGATCCGCCGATGATGTACGCGCCCGGACTGGCGACGAACTCGAGGTTCGTCGATGCGTGATTCAAGAACCGATTTGTGTGAGTGCTCGAGTCCTGTAGGCGTTCCGCAACGTGCTTGTCGACCGGGAACATCACGGCGGTGGCCGCGACAAACCCGACGGCGAGCCAGGCATCCTTCCTTGTAAAGAACGGAGCCTGATGTTGCGCGTGCGTGGTGTCGCGAGGATTAGTGACTTGCGCAAGCGCGCTCGGCTGTGCGGCGATCGCCGACAGGCCAAACGCGAGGAGACCCCGTCGCAATCTGCCACCCGACCCCTTCCAAGCTGGACGACTCATCCGCGACCCCCGGAAAAGAAGACCCCGGTGTCACGCAGTGCAGGAATCGGGCGATGGTAACCAAAGCGTAAAAAGTGATCCGGTGCCGACGCCGCTCTCAACCGTAATGTCCCCGCCCATCATTTGGGCCAAACTCCGGCTGATCGTCAGGCCGAGTCCGGTACCGCCGTGGTTTCGGGTGTAACCGTCGTCCACCTGGACGAATGGCTGGAAGATGCGATCAAAATCGTGCGAAGCGATTCCGACTCCCGTGTCCTTGACGGTCACGCAAGCCCAATCGTGCTCACCACGACCGATTGGGTTTTCTTCGCGAGGACGAAGGTTGCAATGCACCGAAACCTGTCCGCCGCCGGGCGTGAATTTCACCGCATTCGACAGCAGGTTCGTCAGGATTTGTTGCACGCGCTGCGGGTCACCGATGAACGTCGGCGAGCTGCCGTTGCCGTTCGCCGCCGATCCGAGCTCGACGCCTTTCGTCGCCGCTTGCGGGCGAATCAATGCCAGCGCCGCGTCGGCGACGTCGCCCACGGAGGCGACCTGTTCTTCGACCGACATTCGCCCGGCCTCGATCTTGGCGAGATCGAGGATCTCGCCAACGAGCTCGGTCAGATGGTTGCCGCTCGCGCGAATCCGATCGAGCTGCGCCTTCTGCGCGGACGTGATCGGGCCGGCGATCCCCATCTCGAGGAGCTCCGCGTAACCCATCATCGCATTGATCGGTGTGCGGATCTCGTGGCTCATCTTGGCGAGGAAATCCGATTTCGCGGTGCTCGCCGCTTCCGCTTCCAGGCGAAGGGCGAGCGAACGGCGATAGATCAGCGCGTTGTCGATCGCCACGGCAGTGCGGCGCGCGAGCTCCATCGCGATCTCGAGGTCTTCCTCCGAATAGGCTCGGCCCGAGTCGGTCATCGTGAAGGACATCGCGCCGAAAGCCCGGCCTCTCGCAACGAGCGGAACGCAGAGGAACGACGTCGGCTTCACGCGATCGAGCAGCCGCCTCGTTTCCGGATCGGCCGCTGCGCGCACGCTCTCCAGATCGATCTCCGGTATGAGCATCGGCTGTTGCGATCGAATCACCCGCGCCACCTGACTCTCGTCGTCCACGTGGTTCGGGTAGTGCTTCACCAGCTCGCGAACGGTTTCCTGCTGCGCGGGGTCGCGGTGTAGCGTCTCGATGCGCCGAATCTGGCCGTCGTCCTCGACGAGATGGATCGTCGCGTAGTCGGCGAAGCGCGGCACGCACAATCGAACCAGGTCGGTAAGCAAGTGATCGTCGGAGAGGGCGCCGGCCACGGCGCGGCTCGCGTTGGCGAGGAACTCCTGTCTCTCGACGGACTTGGTAAGATCGGCTACGGCGCGAGTCGATTCGTCCGACGCGGTCTCCACGCGTTCGACCATGTTGTTGAAGGCGGCGCCGAGCCGGCCGATCTCGTCGCGGCCGTGCGGCGTCACGCGGTGCGCATAATCGCCGCCGGCGATGGCTTCCGCCGCGCGCGTCACCTCGCCGAGCGGCGCGACGAGACGATGCACGACAAACCACGCGGCGATTCCGCCGAACACCACGAGAGCGATCGCGAACAACGACAGGCGCCGGATCGCGCCAAGCGGGCGCGAGAGGACCGAGCTCAGAGGTCGCTCGACGGTAACGCGGAACGGGGTTCCCTGAACGAGCGACGTCGACGAAAGGATTTCCCCTTTTCCGGGTCGTTCGCCGATGGTCAGGGCGCCGAGAAACGGCCGGTTGTTCGACGTGCCCGACGTGACGCGGCCCTCGAAACGAACCGATAGACTATCGCGAGCGTTCCCCAGAAACCCGTCGATGTCGGTGCCCATCAACGCGTAGACGGGTCGAAGAGTCGTGGCGTTGTTGAAGAGAATCCGTTCCTGCGCGAGATATCCGAGAACGGATGAGTCGCGATCGAACACGGGCACGACGATCCAGAAGGTCGTTCGTCCGTTCGTCGAGCGAAATGAACCGATGAACAGCGAGTCGCCATGCTCGGCTCGTTCGATCTCCTGTTGAATGCTCTGTTGCTGTTCCGGCAACTCGAGCGTGAACGAGCCGACGGGCCGCCCGGTGCGCGTCCACAGACCGATAGCGCCGCTATCGGAGCGCTGAGCGAGCAGTGGCGCCAGCGCCGTACGCACAGCCGGTCCCGTTGGGCGACCCGGAGACCGGAGTGCCTCGACGATCGCCGGATCAGCGGCCACGCTTCGCGTGACGATTACTCGCTGCGTCAGCGGCTGCGCCGACAACGACGCAATTACCCGGGAAAGGCTCAATAGCCGGTCGGCCGCCGCGAGCTCGGCGGCGTGCCGAACCTCGAAGTACGACACGACGATGCCGGTACCGAGCACGAAACCGAACAGTGCGAGGACGATCAACGGAATCTTCCGCTGTAGCGGAAGTCCCGAGAGCCCGGCGGCCCTGGTGTCGTTGTTCATCGAGATGCGCTCGTGCTGCTCATCACCGCGTCCTCATCGTCGTGCTACTCGGCGCCGAGCTGACCGTCTCCGTTCTCGAGGGACCTCCAGAGGTACCAACTCGCGACGGAGCTGTGCGGGCTCCATTTCGCGCCGAGCTTGCGAACGTCTTTCGGTGTCGGCCGCTTTCGCTTCCGATACGCGCGCTTGATGGCGTTCTGAATGCCGAGGTCCAATTCGGGCAGTACGTCGCGCCGGTCCAGACGGAACATCAAGAACATCTGCGCGGTCCATCGGCCAATGCCTTTGACCTGAACAAGGTGTGCGATGAGATCGTCGTCGTCCATACTATCGACGGCGTCGAGCGGCAGTGTGCCCTGCGTCACTTTCGACGCGAGATCGCGCATGTAACCAATTTTTTGACGCGACAGTCCGACCGCGCGCAACTGCTCATCGCTCGTCGCCAACACCGCATCGGGGCTGGGCGTGTTGTCCGGATAGAGCGCGTTGAACCGCGACAGAATCGTCGACGCGGCTTTTCCCGACAGCTGCTGAAAGACGATCGATCGGACGAGCGCCTGGAAATGGGTCCCTTCGCGGCGCGATTCGAGTCGGCACGGGCCGACGATTTCGATTACTCGCGCGAGGACCGGGTCGACGCGCTTGAGGTGGCGGACGGCGGCGCGGAAGTCTCCCATGCGGAGAATTTACGTCTCTGCGACGTCCCTCGCCTCTCCGCGGTCGACGTCTTTTCGAGGACGCGCGCGACCTTGCGAATGTCCGCGATGAACATCCGCTCGGCGAGCGCCCGCTGGTCGGGCGGCGCACGGAGGACTGCCGACGGATGCACGGTCGCCACCACCGCCGGCGCCCACTCCGACTCCACCGGGACCCCGCGCTTCTTCATGACGCTGAAGTCACGCCCGAGCAAAGCCTTCGCCGCGGTGGCGCCGAGGCAGACGATGACGCGCGGGCGGATGAGGGCAATTTCTTGCTCGAGCCACGGATGGCAGGCGCGAATCTCCCCCACGTTCGGCGTCTTGTGAATCCGCCGCTTGGTGCGTGCGTCCCGCGCCCACTTGAAGTGCTTCACGGCGTTCGTGACGTACACGTCGTCGCGGTCGATCCCAGCGGAATCAAATGCACGGTCGAGCAGCTTGCCCGATGGTCCGACGAAGGGCCGCCCCGCCTTGTCTTCCTGATCCCCGGGCTGTTCACCGACGACCATCACGTGCGCGGAAGCCGGCCCTTCGCCGAACACCGTCTGCGTGCCGAGCTTGAAAAGGTCGCAACCCCTGCACCCCTTCGACGCTGCCCGAAGCTTCGGAAGCGTCGGCCGGGTGGGTATAAAGTCAGCGGCGGAGCCGGTTGGCTTCGCTGTTCTTTTCGGCTTCGTCATGCTGCTCGCGATCTTCGGAGAGCCGGTGATTTCCGGCGATGGGAAGGTCGGAATTCTCGGCCTGGGGCGCGCCCTCCGATTCCTCGCTTCCGCCGTGTTTCCCGTGCAAGTCGTCGATGAACGCCGCGTGGGCGGCGTCGCCGTGCTGGCCTTCGGCGTGCTTTTGCGGTCCCTTCTGCTGTCCGTCGTTGCTCGCCATCACTGCTCCCTTGGAGAATCGTCCGGAACCACTCTCTTGCGGTCTGGATAAGAAGTGCGGCAAACGCGGGGCCACGTTTGATTTCGCGCCTGTGAACATTCTCAGCTCAGTCCGCCGAGCGCTGCTCGGATCGCTCATCGCCGCATCGACGTCGGCGGCGCAGCACGATATGTCGCGCATGGAGGGCGATACGTCGCGCTCGCTGGTCGCGATGTCGCTCGGCCGTGCGGCGTCGGGAACATCATGGCTGCCGGACGCCGCGCCGCGACGGGCGATTCATCGCTCGCTCGGCGACTGGATGCTGATGGCCCACGGCTCGGTCTTCGGGCAGTACGATCGTCAGGAGACGTTGCACGGCGACACACAACTCGGCGTCGTGGATTGGGAGATGTTCATGGCGGCGCGCCCGCTGGCGCAGGGTTTGTTTACCGGGCGCGTGATGACCAGCCTCGAGGCGCTCGCCCTCGGCCGTCGGGGATACCCGGAGCTGCTGCAGTCCGGCGCTGAAGACGCCGGCGCGCGCTTGGCGAACCGACAACATCCGCACGATCTCTGGAATGAAATCGCGGTCAGCTACGATCACAGCGTTTCGCCATGGCTTGCCGCATTCGCGTACGGCGCTGCCGTCGGTGAGCCGGCGTTGGGTCCGGTCGCCTATATGCACCGGCCGTCGGCCGACGCTGATCCATTCGCGCCGATCGGGCATCACTGGCAGGACGCGGCGCACGAAAGCTTCGGTGTGATCACCGCCGGGGTGTACGGAGCCCGGGCGAGGCTCGAGGGATCGGTGTTCAACGGCCGCGAGCCGGACGACTACCGATTCAATCTCGACTATCAGGGAGGACGGCTGGACTCGTACGCGGCGCGTCTCACGCTGGTGCCGTCGAGCCGCGTGACCGCGTCGGCGTGGGGCGGCTACATCTTCGATCACGATCCGCTGGACCCTGGCACCGGCATGCAACGATACGGCGCGTCCCTGCTGACTGTATTGCCTGGAGCGAAGGACGGGGCGTGGTCGGCGGCGTTCGTCGGCGGAATCAACATCCACCATCACGGGGCGCGCGCGCACAACCATGGCGTCGACCCGGCACAGAGCTACCACGTCGCGACCAGTACGCTGGTCGAGACGACCTACGAGCTTGGCGATCGCGCGTCGATCTATGGTAGAGCAGAGCAGGTGCAGAAGTCGGCAGACGATCTTGGATTCAACGGCGCCGACTTGATGCAGCTCTTTACGGTCCGCGCGTTGACACTCGGCGCGACGACGGAGCTCGTAACGGCGCGCGAGCTGTCGTTCGGAATCGGCGCCCGGGGCACGTTGAACGTGCTGCCGACGACGCTCGAACCGACGTACGGGACGCGCACGCCCGTCGGCTTCGCGCTGTTCGTGCGTGTGCGCCCGGAGCGAGCGTCCGGCCCGTCGATGCGCGCCGCGAGCCCGGTGGCTGGATCGAGGTAACCGGTTCGGGTATCATCCACTCGACCCAGTCCTCCATCCCGTTTGCGCTCGCTCTTCAACTATTTCCTCCGTGGCCTGGTCGTCGTCGCGCCGGTCGCGCTGACGGTTTACGTCTGCGTCGTGATCTTCACGACGATCGACAGTTGGCTCCGCCTGCCCGTGCCGGGTGTCGGCTTCCTGATCATGCTCGCGCTGATCACCGGCGTGGGATTCATCGCGTCGAATCTCGTCACGACCAGCCTGGTCGGTTTCGTCGATCGAGCGCTCGAACGGTTGCCGTTCGTGCGGCTACTCTATTCGTCGGCGAAGGACATGCTCAACGCGTTCGTCGGCGAGAAGCGGCGCTTCGATAAGCCGGTGCTCGTGTCGGTCACGTCCGACGGGTCGGTGAAGGTTTTGGCGTTCCTCACCTCCGATTCGCTCGCCGCGCTCGGCGCCAAGGATCACGTGACTGTGTACATGCCGCAGTCGTACGGGCTCGCCGGACACATCCTCGTCGTGCCATCGAATCACGTGCAGCGCATCGACGCCGACGCCGCCGAGGTGATGGCGTTCATCATCTCGGGTGGCGTCACGCAAGTCGAGCAGAAGCCGCTGAAGGTTCCGCTCTCCTGACGGACGACGGCTACCCGTTCGAGATTCGCCAGTCGCCGATCCAAGGATTCGGCGCATTCGCCACGCGCCCGATACCCGCGGGCACGCGTCTCATCGAATACGCCGGCGAACGCCTCACGCCCGCCGAAGCCGACGCACGCTATCCCGACGTAGAAGGTGAGCGGCACCACACCTTCCTCTTCGCGATCGACGACGACGTGGTGGTCGACGCGGCGGTCGGCGGCAACGAGGCGCGGTTCATCAACCACTCGTGCGACCCGAACTGCGATGCGGTGATCGACGACGGCCGCATCTGGATCGAGACGATTCGCGACGTCGAGCCGGGCGAAGAGCTCGCGTACGACTACGCATACGTTCTCGAGGAGCGCCACACCCCTGCGGCCAAACGCCGCTATCCCTGTACCTGCGGCGCCCGCAACTGTCGCGGGACGATCCTGGCGCAAAAAAGCCCCAATCGGCGCAAAACCCGCTAATTGGGGTCAGACCCCATTTCGCCGAATGGGGTCAGACCCTGTCGCAATTTGGGCGGCAGATTGCGCGGGCGCCCCGTCAGCCACCGGTCGAGCGGGGCCAGACGTTGTTCGTCTTGTCGACGTCCACGATCCGGTTCGTCGGGTCGAGCTGCACCTTCGTCAGCTTCTTGCCCTTGAACTCGTAAACGCGGTCGTAGAAGAATGGATTCGTGCTCCAGACCTCGGCCGGATACGTGACGTCCTGCGTCGAGCCGTCGCTGAAGGTGAAACGCGCGCGGATCGGCAGCACGCCCTTCGCATAGTTCCTGAAACGGACCGCGACCGAGTCGATGTCGCCGGACTGCTTGTGCGCCACCGTGTCGACGCCGACGTCGAAGTGCTCGTTCTCGAGGAACCATTCGCGGAAGAACCAGTCCAGACGCTTGCCGCTGACGTCTTCCATGGTCTTGAAGAAATCGGCCGGGCCCGGATGCTTGAACGCCCATCGGCGCGCGTACTCGCGGAACGCCTCGTCGAACGCCTGCGGGCCGAGGATCTCGTCGCGAAGCTGCGCCAGACCGACGGCCGTCTTCACGTACGCGTTTTCGCCGAGCAGCTGTGGGTTGATGCGGTCGGGCTGAACTTCGAGCGGCTCGTCGACGTTGTGCGACATGAAATTCTCGACCATCGCGCGGTTCTCGGCGACGCGCTGCTCGTACGTGCCCTTTTCAGGATACCGACGCGCCTCCGAGAAGTAGTTGATGAAGGTGTTGAAGCCTTCATCCTGCCACATGTGCATGCGCTCGTTGGAGCCGACGATCATCGGGAACCACATGTGGCCGATCTCGTGCGTCACGACGTTGTACAAGTCGTACTTGTCGGCACTCTTGTTCTCCATCGCGACCATCGGGTATTCCATGCCGCTGATCGGTCCCTCGACCGCCGTGATCTGCGGATACGGATACGGGAACCAGCGCTCGGAGTATTCCATGATCGACATGCGCGACATGTCCGCCGCGTCCTTCCACGTCTCGATCGCGCTCGGCCGGTAGTACGCGAACGCCATGTGTCCCTGCCAGCTCGACGCATCCCACATGTACTCGGGGGACGCCGCCCACACCGCGTCGCGCACATTCTTCGCCGCGAAGCGCCAGGTCATCGTTCCCGTCTTTCGCGGACGTGCGCTGCCGTTCTTGAGGTCGTCCTGTGTGACGATGCGCACCGGCGTATCGGACTTCGACGCCTGCGCGAGCCGCGACACCTGCGCCGCCGTCAACACTTCCGCGGCGTTCTGCAGTGCACCGGTCGCCGCGACGATGTATCCCGCCGGCACGGTCACCGAGAGATTGTAGTCGCCGTATTCGAGATAGAACTCGCCTTGTCCGAGATACGGCTCGGTGTTCCATCCGCGCAGGTCGTCGTAAACGCAGACGCGCGGATACCATTGAGCAAGCTCATACAGGGCGCCGTCTCGTCCCATGCGATCCGCGCCGTGCTCCGGAATCATGAAATGCCACGCGACGTCGAACGTCGCGACTTGTCCCGGCGCGAGCGGCGACACGAGATCCACCTTCATCACCGTGCCTTCGACTCGTGACTTGAGCGGCGTCTTCTTCGCGGCGATCACCTGATTGAAACGGTCGATGGCGTCTCCACCCTCGAAATTCCGCGCGCCGAAACGCGAGTCCGCCGGAAAGACGAAGGAATTGAGCGAACCGTTCCTGAACGCGTTCTGCTCGACCTGGAACCAGACGAAGCGCAGCGTGTCGGGCGAGTTGTTGGTGTAGCGCAGTGTCATCTCGCCGTGCAGCGTCTTCGCCGCCGTATCGAGCGTCCCGTGAAGATCGTAGTCGGCGCGCTGTTGCCAGTAGCGCGGGCCGGGCGCGCCGGAACCGCTCCGGTACACGTTGCCGGGCGGCAGATTCAAAGGCGCGAAGAGCGATGTATCCGGCGCGCCGGTCGCGTCGAACGTACGGACGGGATTCATCGGACGCGGCGGCTGCGAAGCGCCCGCGCCCTGAGCGATGAGAGAACTCGAACCGAGCGCGGCGGCGAAAACCGCGGCGGCGAGCGAACGCGAGACTGAGTGCATAGTGACGATCGGGCTGAAGACGTTGGCGAACCGACGAGGCTGCTGGCTACCAAAGCGGCTCACCGCTTCACGTATACCCTCGTCTTTCCGTCGCGTTCGAATGCAATGATGTTGTAAGGCTGCTTGGTCGAACCTTCCATCCCAGGCGACCCCACAGGCATGCCCGGTACCGCAAGACCCATGACCGCGGGTTTTTCGGCGAGCAGCTTCTTGATGACGTCGGCCGGCACGTGCCCTTCGACGATGTATTTGCCGACGATGGCCGTGTGACATGACTGCAGCGCATCCGGCACTCCCATCGTACGCTTGACCGACGACATATCGCGCGAATCGCGCACCGTCGTCACGAATCCGTTCGCGCTCAGATGCTTCACCCATTTGGCGCAGCACTCGCATCCCGGATCTTTGTAGACGACGACCGCGGGCAGCGGCTCGGCCGCGACGATCCTACGCGAAATGAGAATGCCGGCCGCGCTCAACGCGGATGAACGAAGCCAGTCGCGGCGAGATAACATGATCAAACCTCCGATGCGCAACGAAGATGGATGCTCGCGTTCAATCTAGCCGCCCATCCCGGATGGA
>Ga0070690_100001654_pt1 | contig 11725 bp, 7 predicted proteins | sample KBSS33HmetaG_FD_64671 | JGI IMG/M metagenome (GOLD analysis project Ga0070690, IMG submission 64671) | Switchgrass rhizosphere microbial communities from Kellogg Biological Station, Michigan, USA - KBS S3-3H metaG | ecosystem: Host-associated > Plants > Roots > Rhizosphere ... | reverse complement strand
GCACGACGTCGGTCACCGCCGCCAGGAAGGCGTCGATGGTGGCGTCGGGGAGCTCCCCCATGTTGGAAACCTGGATGTGGCGAGCGGCGAGCTCGCCCTTCGCCCGGTAAATGATGAACCCGCGTTGCTTCATCCCGTCGTACAGCGCGTCGACCGACAGGCCGTCCGGCAGCCGCAGCATCGAGATCGTGTGCGATTCGCGTCCGGTGTTGCTGAACGATTCGAAACCGAGGTCGGTGAACAGCCGGCGGATGCGCGCGTTGCGCTTGAAGTAGAGCTCGCGCCGCGCGGGCACGCCGCCCTGCTCGTACAGCTCGTCGAGCGCGGTTTCCAGCGCGAAGAACGATGATACCGCCGGCGTGAACGGGGTCTGGCGCAGCTCCTCGAGGTATTTGCGGTGGCGCGCCAGGTCCAGGTAGTAGACGCGCGGCGCGAGGCTCCCGATGCGCGGCCACACCTCGGGCGCGACGCACAGGAACGAAACGCCCGACACCGAGTGCAGGCACTTGTTCGCCGACGAAAAGCAGATGTCGACGCCATCGCGCACGACGTCGACGTCCTCGGCGCCGAGGGCGGAGACCGCGTCGACGACCAGCGTGATGCCGCGCGCGCGGCAAATGCGCCCGACGTCGCCCACCGGGTTGAGCAGGCCGACCGACGTCTCGTGGTGGATCATCGCGATCGCCGCGATGTCCGGATCGCCGTCCAGCGCGCGGGTCACGTCGCGCGGGTTCGGCAGCTCGCCCCAGCGGTACCGCAACATCACGCGCGGGATCTCGTGCAGCGCCGCGATCTCGTCGAGGCGATCGCCGAACGCGCCGTTGGCGATGACGAGCAGCTTCTTGCCCGGCGGAACCACGGACGCGATCGACATCTCCATGGCGGCGGTGCCCGAACCGGTCAGGAGCAGCATCTCGTGCGCCGGCGACGCGCCGAAGGCGGGCCGCAGCTTTTCCTGCAGGCGCCCGACGACGGCGGCGTAATCGTCGTCGCGGTGACAGACGTCGTAGTGCACGAGCGACGCCTTCACGCGCGCCGAGGTCATCACGGGACCGGGGCTGAACAGCACGTACCCCGGCTGGTCCTTCTCGGCGAGCAGACGTTCGATCAGCTCCAGCGTGCTGGCCGCGACCGACGGGGGCGCCGCCTGCATCGCGGGGCGCGCCAGCTCGTCGCCGTACACGCGCAGCAGCCACTCCGCGTGCAGCTTCATCTCGGCGCTGTCGAGGTCCTGCCACAGCTTGGTGCCGACGTCGTGCGCGACAACCAGCCCGCGCGCGGCAGCCGCCGCCACCCCCTCCGTCAGCGACGGCCGATCGAGCTCCGCGAGCACGTCGACCAGCGACGGCGCGATCACGAACAGCCCGGCGCTGACCGCGTCGTAGCTCGTGAGCTGCTTGCCGATCTCGACGACGCGGTCCCCGGCCAGCTTCACCTTCGTCGCGTCATCGATGTCGAACACGCGCGACAGGTCGCGATCGACCCCGAGGACGGTGCGGTCCCCGGCCGCGGCGTGCGTCGAGATTTCGCGCACCAGCCCCGGCGCAGCGATCTGATCGGCCATCAGCAGCAGCGTCCGTTCGGTGATGAACTCACGCGCGGCCAGCACCGACAGGCCGTTCGGGCCTTGCCAGTCCGCGTTGTCGAAGAACGTCACCCGGCGTTTGGTCGCGGCCGAAACGACGGTCGACGCGGCGACGTGCCGGCGGATGGCGGCGCCCTCGAAACCGACGGTGATGCCGATGCGCGTGACGCCCAGATCCTCGAGCAATTCGAGGGTCCTCTCGATCACGCTGCAACGGCCCACCGTCGCGAGGCAATTCGGGCGCGCGGCGTCGGCGATGCTGATCCCTTTGCCTGCCGCCAAAATCAGTGCGCGACCGATCATTCAGCGAACCAGCTTACTGGGCGGTCACCGCGACGTCACGGAAATGCGGCCCACGCGTGCGCCCGCGCACGTGGCCGCCCGCACCGGACTCAGCCGGCCGGCTCAGCCCTTGCGCTGGCGGCTGCCCGTGACGGCGGCGAGCGCGTGCGGCAACTCGCGCAACGGCTCTGCTCGGAAGGTCAGCAGGTAGACCGAGTTCTCGGTCTCGACGTAAATCTGATCGCCGCCGGCGTCGCCCAGCACGCGCCGCACGGGCGTTGTCACCATCCGGTGACCGTTGGGATCGCGGAAGATGACCATGCCGCGGCCGACGCTCGGGTAGCTGATGAGGTAGCCCGCATAAGTCCGCCCCACGCCCAGGGAGGCCCGCTCCCGGCCGTGATTGCGAATCTTTCTGGCGGTCACACTAACCACGGGCTTCCAGGTTCCAATGTTAGCACAGGTCCCCAAAAGGGAACCTACTCGAAAGTCTCCGAATCGGTGGCCGTTCTTCCGGATTCTCATCGACAGAATCGCGCACCGCCTTGACCCGCGAAAGCATGGGTATAATCCGCCGCTCGCGATGGAATCGGCCATGCGACGCGCCCGCTCCGGGAACCTGACGGCCATGCTCGTCGCCGTTGCCGTCCTGGAATTCGTCGTAAACAGGCTGGCCGGGCGGCTGTTCTTTCCTCGCCCTGCTTTGCTGGCGGGGGGTGGCTCACATGCCACGCACGCAGTGAGCTTCGCGGGGCCGTTCCTTTTCGAGCTGACGGCGATCCTGGCCGTCACGGTCCTGGCGGCGGCGTTCGTGGGCCTGTTTCGCCGCGGCGAGCTTTACCCGCGCGCGGTCCGGTTTTCCACCATCGTGATCGCGCTGTTCTTCTGCGGCCTTTGCGCGTGGGCGGTGTTCAGCGGCGGGATTCAGGCCTGGCTGTTCGCGTACATGCAGATCGGCTTCGCGTTTCTCGCGCTGCTGACGGCGGTGGCGTTCTCGCTCGCGAACGCACCGGTGCGCCTCAAGCTCGGCGTGGCGGCCTTCGCGTTGCCGGGCGCGCTGCACGCGCTCGGCGCGGTGGCGGGGAAGCTCGTGCCCGACGGCCACGGGCCGATGGCGGCGGTCCGGCGGGGCCTGTCGCATGCCTCGCCGGCCCTCGTCGTGACCGGTGAGATCGCGCTGCTCGCGGCGGGGATCCTCGCGCCGCTGTTGCTGCCCCCGCGACCATTTCAAGAACGGCGCTGGCGCATCCCCCTGGTGGTGGCGGCGGCGCTGACGTGCGTCTTCGTCTTCGCGCTGGTGTGGCGGTTCGACCTGATTCAGGCGAGCGCGCTCTACGGCCTGCGGCTGGAGCTGCCGCCCGTCGCCTCGCCGGCGGGCTTCGCGCACGTGCTGGCGTTCTTCGGGTGGACCTTCGCGACCATCGAGCTCATCTCCGACAGGGGCGGAATGCGCCTGGCGGGCTACGGCCTGTTGTTGTTGGCGCTGGGTGGCTACGATCAGGCCTCGCCCGTCGAGCTCTCGCTCTCGGTGCTGGGGTTGGTCGCGCTCGCCGTCGGCGAGCTGCGCGCGCTGCCTTACTCCGACACGGCAATCCCGCGCATCGGCATCCCCGAATGGCGTGCCTTCGTGAAGAGGTTGGCCGAGGGCGTCGGCGACGGGACCGGGCCGGAGGGCGCGCGTCCCGAAGCGGTGCTGGTACCGGACGGCGAGCTGGAGCTGACGCGCATCGAGACCTTCCGGCGCGCTCAGCCGGTGATGATCAAGCTGATGCGCAAACGAGGAACGCCCGTCGAGCTGGATGCGAGCTACGGCAGCGCCGGCCACGCCGCCGCCGACGCGAGCATCGAACGGCACAAGCACTGGCTCGCGCGCAGCCCCGAGCACAGGTTGAAACTTCCGCGCGTGAAGACGGGGGATCCCGTGTTCGATCAGAAGTTCAGCGTTCACGGCGAGGCGCCGCTCGCCGACGCCGATCTCCGGCGGCGGCTGGAGAAGCAGCAAGGCGACGGGGTGCTCACGATCTGGCGCGGGAGCGCGGCGCGCTACCAGCTGTCGCATCCCAGCGCCGACGCGCCCGCGGCGTTCGCGGGCCAGGTGGAGGGCCCGGCGTCGGTGCAGTCGATCGTCGAGATCGTCGACATGCTCGCGGATATCGTCGACGCGTCGGTTCCCGCCGCCGGTTGAGATGGGAACCCTCAAAGGGTTCCCAAACCCTCCCGCGACGAGCTCCGCGCAGCAAAGCTGCGCTGCGCTCACGCGATCGATCACGCCGGCCGGTCGGGCGGTCCGGATCGCGCTTACGGCGGCGGCGCGGGCGTCGGCATCGGTGGCGGCGCGCTGCCCGGGTCGGGAACCGTCGCCGTCACGGAGTGCGTCGGCCGCCCCGGCTGGCTCTGCAGTTCCTGGATCTGGCGGCGCGCGGCGGGCGCGTCGGCGCCGCCCGGCGACGCCGAGAGGTACTTCTTGTACGCCTCCACCGCCTGCCCCGGCTCGCCCGCGGCACGATACGCCTCGCCGAGACCGAACAGCGCCGTCGAAAAGCCGGGCGATATATTGAGCGCGCGCTTGAACTCGCCGATCGCGGCCAGCGGCTTGTGCCTGTCGAGCAGCAGATAGGCGGAGCTCGTCACCGCCGCGACGCCGCTCGGTTGCAGCCTCAGCGCCTCGTCGATCAGCTTCTGCGCCTTCGCCGTGTTGCCGTTCTCGAGCGCGCGATCGGCGTCGGCGACCAGCTGCTCGTAGCCGCGGCCCCGAACGGGCGCATCGCTCGAAGCTGACGCGGCGGCGGCGCGGCTCGACGAAGAGGAAGAAGGCGACGACGGCGACGTGCGCGCGGGCGGTTGCGGTTCGGGCAGATCCTCCGGCGGCGGCGTCGGGCGCGCGGCGACTGGCGGCGCCGCGGCGGGCGGCGCGGCGGCCGGCGGCGCGGCGGCGGGCGGCGCGGCAGCCGGCGGTGGGACCGCGGCCGCGGCGGGAGGGGCTGGCGGCGCTGCGGCGGGCGGCGCGGCAGCGGGCGGCGCCGCCGCCGGAGGTGTGGCAGGCGGCGCCACCGACGGGGCGGCGGGCGCGGCCTCGGTCGCTGTCGCGGTGTGACCCGACGACCTCGCGCGCGATCCGACATAGCCCGCGACGGCCGCGAGGCCCACGAACACGATCCCGATGGCGACGTTTCGCGCCGTGTGTTTTTGCGGCAGCACGATGCCCATGCTGTCGTCGACGCCCATCCCGCTGAGACTCGAAGCGATGTCCGAATCCAGACGCCCCCGGCTGCCCCGCTGCCCGCCACCGCGAGACCGACTGCCCATCAGCATGTCGTCGTCGTCCTCGTCGGGCGACGCGTAACCGCGCGCGGCGACCTTCAGGCCCTGCGGGGTCTCCGGCTGCGTCACGCGCGGCATCCGCGATTGCGACGCGCGGTCGGCCTGATCGACGAGATCGAAGAACGCCCGCAGCTCGTCCATGTCGCCGAGCCGGCGCGCGCTCGCGCCCGGCGCGGTCACCCGGTCGTTCCGGCCGACGCGGCGCTCGACGATCCACTTCTGCAGCGTCGTCGGATCGCGGAAGCGATGGACCTTCCCTTCCTCGGTCGTCAGCACCCAGGCGGGCGCCTCGGTCGTCGGCCCCGGCGTGCCGCCGGCCGGCTTCTGCCGCGACACCACGAAGGTGTGACCGCAGGTCGTGCACTGCACGGACGCGCCACGCTCGGCGACGCTGTCATCGTCGAGCTCGTATTCGGTCTGGCAACGATCGCAGCGAACGTCCATGTGGCAACTTGGCGAGCGGTGGCGAGCAACCCGGCGCGGTCACACGACCGCTGAAAAGCGCTGAGAACATACCATGGTGCGCCGGACCCGGCAGCGCGGGCGCCCCACGGCAAACCTCACAGACTCTCGGGAAACAGTGCGTAGAGCTGGGCCGGCGGCGGCGCGTAGGCCCCCCGCACCATGAGGTTGCCCAGATGATCCACGAGGAACCCTCGATCGAACGCGCGCCTGAGCAGGAGCGGCGCTGCGGCCGAGGCGCGGATCACCGCGGCGCGGCCCGGCAGGCTGCTGGCGACCCCGTCGACGAGCGCGGCGAGGATCTCGGCCGACTCCGCCACGGCGGGACCGATGACGACGCGCGCCGGAAGCGCGCGATAGAAGAGGTACCCCGCGATGGCCTGGCCGCCCGCCTCCGCTTCATGCACGAAGCCGCCGCCCGTCGACGCGAGCAGCGCGAGATCGCGGCGGCGGTCGGCGCCGGTCCGCGATCGGTCGTAGCGTTCGACCGCGGGCAGGTCGCCCGCGACGAGCGGCCGGACGCCGGGGTTGACGGTTCCCGGCGGGGGCGGCTCGAGCTTCTCGGCGAGCAGATACGGGGCGACGTCGGCCACCGCGTAGCCGAGCCGCGTGTAAAGCCCGAACGAATCGGGGTTGAAGCTGTCCTGGAACAGGCGAACGCTGCTCGAGCCGCCGGCGATGTCGCCGAGCGCGCCCATGAGCGCCCGCGCGACGCCGGCCGGGGCGCCCGGGCGCGCGGCCAGGGGCCCGATGCTGGTCACCGCGCCGCGCGGGTGGGCGAAACCGACACCGACGACCTCGCCCGAGGAGCGCGCCAGCGCGCAGCCCTCGGGATCCAGGTCGATGTACGCGCGGCAAAGCCACGCCGCGCTTTCACGCGTCGGGAAGGGCGGCGCGTGGCCGCGGCGCCGGTAGGCCGCCCCGAACGCGTCGAAGAGGATACCGGCTGCAGCGTCGACGTCCGCCTGCCCCAGTCGGGCCACCTGGATCATATCGGCCTTGATAGTAGATTAGGTTGGCTTCGCGGGTTTCGGTCTCGCGGTCGCACGTCACGGAATTCGCGCTTGAACACCCACCCCGCCATCGATCTCGAAACGCAGCCAGCGGACGAATCCGAGCGTCTCGCCGAACTGGAAGTAGAAGCCGAGGTTGCGCATCACCTCGAACATGAAGCCGTTGGCGTTGCGGATGCCGAAGTCGTTGTCCTTGAGCACCGGGTTTGGTTCGGCGGTGGCGTCGAAGACGCCCTGGATCGTCGCGTAGAACTTGAAATCCAGCTCCGGGTCGACCCAGTAGCGGAAGCCGGGCGCCACCGCGAACTCGTGGTTCCTGTTGAAGTCCGTCCCGATGCCGAAGCGAAGGTCGACCAGCGCGTCCCAGTGCTCGGCGAAACCGAACGCCGGCTGCACGTCGAGGAAAAACGGGACCATGCCGGTACAGACGCGCTTGCCCATCTGCCCGCAGTAGATGTTCTCCTGATACGGGAAGACGCCCCGGAAGCCGACGCCCGGCATCACGGCGATGCCGAGCTGGTTCTTGTGCAGCAGCGAGGCCTGGCGCAGCTTCGGGAACGATTTGGGCCGCTCCAGACCGACCGAGGGCGGCGTCGCGGGGCCCGCGTCCGGGGGCGCGGTGGGCGCCGTCGTGTCGGCAGCGGGCTTTTCATCCGCGGCGGCGGCGACGGACGCGGTCGTCGCCACCACCGTCATCATCAGGAAGGCCATCGCCGCGGAACGCATGAGGGCGCCAGTCTAGTAGAAAGGCACGCGCAGGCGAAGAGGATGATGGTCCGGCGGGGGCAGTCTTGAAGAGGACCGGGCGTCCCACGCGCCGCGAGCTGCTCCTGGGGGCCGGGGCGGTGGGCGCGTCATTGACGCTCGCCGGCGCGAGGCGGGCCCTCGCCATCGGCGACCGCTCGCTGTTCCGCTTCGCGCGCCTGGCTCTGCCGGGGCTGCCTGATCCGCGCCCGACCGCGCTGCGCCGCCTGGCCTGGGAGATCGTCCGCCGCACCAGCGTCTCGACCGCCTCCGACCCGGCGGAGATCCGGCTGTCCGACCCGAACCTCTTCCGTTATCCGTTTCTGGTGCTGTCGGGCGACCGGCGGTTCGCCCTGCCGTCGGAGGCGGAGCTCGCCCGGCTGCGGCGGCACATCACCTACGGCGGATTCCTGCTCATTGATTCAGCCGAGGGGCGGGCCGGCGGCGGCTTCGACGAGTCGGTGCGGCGGTTGCTGGCGCAGACGCTGCCCGGCGAGCTGCCGATGCGCGTCCCGGACGGGCACGTGCTGTGGAAGTCGTTCTACGTGCTCCGCGGGGCGCCCGGGCGGATCATCGCGACGCCGATCCTCGAGGGCGTCGAGCGCGACCGCCGGCTGGCCGTCGTCTACACGCAGAACGATCTGGGCGGCGCGCTGGCGCGGGACGGCTTCGGGCGCTGGGAGCACGAGGTGGTTCCGGGCGGCGACGATCAGCGCGAGGAGGCGTTCCGACTCGCCATCAACCTGGTGATGTACGCGCTCTGCCTCGACTACAAGACCGAGCAGGCGCACATCGATTACATCCTTCGCACCCGGCGGCTCCCGCGATGACGGGGCTGTTCCACCTGCCGCCCGGCTACAACGACTGGCGCCTCGCGCTGGGCGCGACCGCCCACATCGGGCGCACGGGCGTCGGGCTGCTGTTCGCGGCGGCGCTGGTGGCGATCGCGCTGTCGATCCTGTCGCTCGCCGAGGAGCGCCGCGGGCGCGGCGTCGTGCTGCTGGGGCTGCGCGTGCTGGGTATCCTGGCCTGCCTGGCGACGGCGCTGCAGCCTGCGATCGAGCTGCGGCAGGTGACGCGGCTGCCGAACCGGGTGGCGGTGCTGGTCGACACCTCGCGTTCGATGGAGGTGCGGCCGCCCGACGGCGGACCGTCGCGCGCCGAACGCGCGACGGCGCTGCTGGAACGCGCGGCGCCCCGGCTGGCGGAGTGGCAGCGGGCGGGCCACGAGGTCGACCTCTACAGCTTCGGCGAAAGCGTGTCGCCGGCGACCGGCGCCTCCCTGCGCGAGGCGCCCGCCGCGGACGCGACCCGCATCGGCGAGGCGCTCGGCGACGTGCGGGCGCGCTACGCGGGGCGGGATCTCGGCGCCGTCGTGGTCGTCTCCGACGGGATCGACACCGGGCGCATCGGCGAGGGGCCGCTGGACGCGACGACGCGCGCCGCGATCGAGGCGCTGGGCGCGCCGGTCCACACCGTCGGCCTCGGCGAAAAGTCGCTGCGCGATCTGTCCGTCGCGGCGGTGCTCGCCGATCAGTTCGCCTTCGTGCGCACCCCCGCCAGCATCGAGGCGGTCATCCGGCAGACCGGCCTCCCCGACCGCCAGGTCGAGGTCACGCTGGAACGCGACGGTCGGCCGATCGCCACCCGCAGCGTCGTGCTGCGCGGCGACCGCTCGGAAGAGAAGATCGCGTTCGACTGGCTGCCCGATCACCCGGGCAACTTCGTCTTCCGCATCTCCACGCCGGTGCTGCAGGGCGAGGCGCTCAAGAGCAACAACGAACAGTCGTTCGCGCTGAAGGTGATCCGCGATCGCGTCCGCGTGCTGCACCTCTCCGGCCGGCCGTCGTGGGACGAACGGTTCCTGCGCGCGATGCTCCGGCGCGATCCGAACGTCGACCTGGTGTCGTTCTTCATCTTGCGCACGGAGAGCGACGAGCAGCCCTGGAACCGCAACGACCTGTCGCTGATCCCGTTCCCGACCTACGAGATCTTCGAGGAGCAGCTGCGGTCCTTCGACCTGGTCATCTTCCAGAACTTCAACTACGCCCCCTACGGCGTCGAGCCGTTCCTGCCCAACGTGCGCGACTACGTCGAGGGCGGCGGCGCCATCGCGATGGTGGGCGGCGACCTGTCCTTCACGAGCGGCGGCTACGGCGCGACCGCGCTGCGCGACGTGCTGCCCGTCGAGCTGCCGCCCACACCGCCGGCGCTGACCGGCGTCGGCGACGCCGACCTGACCAGCGACGCGTTTCGCCCGAAGCTGACGGCGGAGGGCCGCACGCATCCCGTGACGTCGCTGGTGCTCGACCCGCGCGACAACGAGCAACACTGGGCGAAGCTGCCCCCGCTCGAGGGCATCAACAAGGTGCCGCGCGCGCGCGCCGGCGCGACGACGCTGCTCGCTCACCCGACGCTGAAGGGCGGCGACGGCAAGCCGGCGCCGCTGCTGGTGGCGGGCGACGCGGGCAAGGGGCGGACGCTCGCGCTGCTCACCGACAGCGCCTGGCACTGGGGGTTCCTGGCCGCCGGCGAGGGCGACGACGGGCGCGCATTCCAGCGCTTCTGGGAGAACGCGATCCGCTGGCTGGTGCGCGATCCGGCGCTGACGCTGCTGCGGCTGGAGCTCGATCGTCTCGAGTACCGCCGCAACCAGCCGATCGCGGTGCGCGTGCGCGCGATGCACGCGGACTACTCGCCGGCGCCGGACGTCGAGGTGAATCTGGCCGTGCTCAGCACGTCCGCGGCCGCCGACAGGGAGCCGATGCGCATCCTCAAAGCCACCACCGACGCCGACGGCGAGGCGCACGTCGACCTCGGCACGCTGCCGCCCGGGGCCTACCGCCTCACGGGCCGCGCGACGGTCGACGCGCGCGCGGTCACGCAGGAGGAGACGTTCGTCGTGCGCGCCGGCGGCCCGGAGCTGGACGACGTGGCGGCGCGTGACAAGGTGTTGCGCGACATCGCCCAGGTGTCGGGCGGCAGCTACGCCTTCGAGGAGCTGCGCGACGTTTCGATCCGCTCCTCGCGCGAGGTCCGCGTGGGCCGACAGCAATCGGTGGAGATCTGGTCGGCGCCGCCGCTGCTGCTGATCGGCCTGTCACTGCTGGCGCTCGAATGGGCGCTACGCCGCCGCCTCGGCCATTCCTAAGGGCCTCGGGCCGGACCTTCTGACAGGACTCCTTCGACCCGGCGAAGGCGGCTGCGGCGGTTGCGGGTGCTGAAGAACAGCAGCATCGCCAGCGACGGGATGAGGCCGCTGGCGCCGAAGGCGCTCGACGCGACCGTGCACCCGCCGCCCTCGGCGGCCTGGCCCGGGCCGAGGTCCTCGCGTGTGTCCGGCGACGTCACCTGCAACGTTGCCTGCCCGGTGTGCCCGGCGCCGTCCGTCGCGGTGACGGTGATCGTCTGGATGCCGTTGATGCCGCTCAGATCCCACTCGTAGGGCGGCGCCGTCGCGACCGCGGACAGTCCCTGCGGCATGACCTGGATCTCGACCTGCTTCACGTCGCAGTCGTCGCGCACGTCGACGGTGACCGCGAAGTCGTGCCCCTTCTTCTCGCCGTTTCCGGGGGTCACGAAGCGCACGCTGGGCTCCTGCGTGTCCGCCATGCACCCGAAGACCGACGGCTTGGGGCCGCCCGGCCAGGCGCCGAGCCCCTTCTTCATCATCGCGTACGAGTTCTGCGTGCCGCGATCGCACGTGTCGCCGCTGATGCCGTTGTCGGCGTCGACGAAACCCGCGCAATCGGTGCAGATCGTCGGGTACATCAGATCGTGCGGGTCGGTCGAGTGCTCGAGCCCGACGAGATGCGCCTGTTCCTGCGCGATGATCACGGCCGTTTCACGCGCGCTGCGACCGCCCTGGAACACGTAGGCGACGCCGCCATTGAGGTCCTTGCACGCGAACGGCGCGACGCCGGCGACCTTGTCGTCCGCCATGCACCAGCGGCCGCCGCCCGACGACACGACCTCGGTGTAGTACTTCCCGCTCGTCGGACGCGTCAGCGTGAAGACGATGTTGAAGTCCTTGTACCACTCGTCGAGGTACGCCTGGATCTGCCGCTGGCACTCCTCGATCGTGGGCGCGAAGCTGCACTCGAACTTCGGCACGCTCCCCGAGCACGCGTCGTAGTTCTGCGTGTGCTGCTCGGTTCCGTCGGCGTAGCGGAGGTAGAAGACCTTCGGGTCGTTGCCGCTGCTGCCGAGCGCGCCCTGCACGGTCGTCACGTCCGTCTTCGGCGGCGCGATCATGTCCCCGTGCATCGACGCCGCGGGGCCCGTCGCCGCCGTGCCGACGTCGGCGGCGGGCACCACA
>Ga0070690_100001649_pt1 | contig 11744 bp, 14 predicted proteins | sample KBSS33HmetaG_FD_64671 | JGI IMG/M metagenome (GOLD analysis project Ga0070690, IMG submission 64671) | Switchgrass rhizosphere microbial communities from Kellogg Biological Station, Michigan, USA - KBS S3-3H metaG | ecosystem: Host-associated > Plants > Roots > Rhizosphere ... | reverse complement strand
CCCGAGCGCGTACGTCGAACGCGGCCAGATGTGCGACAGCGTTTCGAGGATCGATACGCCGCCGCTCCCGGCGACGTCCGCGCCCGCCAGCACGGCCGCCGCCGCGCCGTCGCCGAAGATCGCGGTGGCCACCAGGTTCGCGGGCGTCAGATCCGCGCGCTGCATGGACAGGCTGGGAAGCTCGACGGCGATGACCAGCGCACGCGCCCCCGGGAACCCGACCAGGAAATCGCGCGCCCGCGACAGCGCCGCCGCGCCGCCCGCGCACCCGAGCTCGGTGATGGGCAGCCGGCGTATGTCGGGGCGCAGCCCCAGATCATCGACCAGGTACGCGTCAAGCGACGGGATCATGATCCCCGTGCACGACGTCGTGACGATCAGATCGATGTCGCGGCCGGTGACGCCGGCCCGCGCCAGCGCCTCGCGGGCGACCTTGCGTCCCAGCCCGAACGCGTGCTCGCGATACCGCTCCTGGATGTCGCCGATCGGCCGCGGGATGCCCAGGCGATCGACCGGCTCCACACTGTAGCGGCGCTCGACGGCGGCGTGGTCGAACAGCTCCATCGCCGCGTCCAGCCGCCGCGTCGGCAGGTCGAAGACCTGGCGCAGGCGCGCCTTGACCTCCTCTTGCGAGGCCGAGAACGCCGGCACGGCCGTGAAGGTGCTGACGATGGCGGGGGCGGAGGCAGAGGGGGAGCTCATCGGACGGCCGAACCTAAGCCTCGAACCAGCAGTGGTAAAGTGGGCGCATGCCGCAGCAGGACGATCTCGTCGCAGCGGGCCGCCGCTTGCTCACCAACAATTACCGCCAGGCACCCATCGTGCTGGCGCGTGGCGAGGGGTCCGTGCTCTTCGACGTCGAGGGGCGCCGTTATCTCGACATGACGGCGGGCATCGCCGTGTGTGTGCTGGGCCACGGCCATCCGGGCCTGGCGGATGCCATCGCCGCGCAGGCGCGCCGTCTGATGCACGTCTCGAACCTTTTCTTCAATGAAATGCAGCTGCAGCTGGCGGATGCCCTGTCCCGGCGCGCGTTTCGCGGGCGCATCTTCTTCTGCAACTCGGGCACCGAGGCGAACGAGGCCGCGCTGAAGCTCGCGCGGCGCTATCAGATCGTCACGCGCGGCCAGCCGGAGCGCACCGAGCTGGTCGCCTTCGAGGGCGGGTTCCACGGCCGCACCATGGGGGCGCTCAGCGTCACCGGCCAGCCCAAATACCGCGCCGGCTTCGGACCGCTGGTCACGCCGGTCACCTTCGTCCCGTTCGGCGACATCGCTGCCGCGCGCGCCGCCATCACCGATCGCACCGCCGCCGTCATCGTCGAGCCGATCCAGGCGGAGGGCGGCATCAACCTGCCGCCGGCGGGCTTCCTTCAAGAGCTGCGGCGCGCCTGCACCGACGCGGGCGCGGTGCTGATCTTCGACGAGATCCAGACCGGCACCGGACGGACCGGGACCTACTACGGCTTCGAGGGAGAGGGCGTCGTGCCCGACATCGTCACGCTGGCCAAGGGCATGGCGGGCGGCATCCCGATCGGCGCGATGCTCGCCAACGAGGAGGTCGCGCGCGGCTTCGAGCCCGGCACGCACGCGTCGACGTTCGGCGGCAACCCATTCGCCACCGCCGCGGGCCTCTACATCCAGCGCGCCATCGACGAGCTGGGCCTGCTCGATCACTGCCGCGAGATGGGCGCTCACCTCGGCTCCGCGTTGCTGCGGCTGGCGGAGCGGCGGCGGCCCAAGACGCGCGGCGCGCGCGGGCGGGGGCTATTGCAGGGGTTGATCATCGACGGCGATCCGGTGGATGTAGTCGCGCGGGCGCGCGCCGCCGGCCTGCTGCTGTCCGTCGCCGGCGCGAACGTCGTACGCTTCGTTCCCGCTCTCATAGTCGCAAAAGCGGAGATCGATGAGGCAGTCGATATCCTGGATCGAGTGCTCGAGGAGGCAAGGTAAGCGAGATGAACGGGACTGCGAACAAGAAAGGTAAGGACTTTCTCAGCTTCTGGGATGTTCCCGACGGCGGAATCGAGAATCTGATCCGGCGGGCCGAGGAGCTGCGGCGTCTGCGCGCGGCCGGGACGGCCCACGCCACGCGGCCGGGCCGCGTCCTGGGCATGGTGTTCGAGAAGGCATCGACGCGCACGCGCGCCAGCTTCGAGATCGCGATGTACGAGCTGGGCGGGCACGCCTTGTACCTGGGAATGCAGGGCTCGCAGCTGGAACGCGGCGAGCCGTTGCGCGACACGGCCCGCGTCCTCAGCGGGTATTGCCACGCCATCATGCTGCGCACCTTCGGCCACGAACGCGCCGAGGAGATGGCGCGCTACGCGGGGGTCCCGGTCATCAACGGCCTGACCGATCTGCTGCACCCGTGTCAGGTGCTCGCGGACCTGCAGACGGTCGTGCAGCGCTTCGGCCCGGACGACGTCGGTCGCGCGCTGCGGGCCGTGAAGTACGCCTGGATTGGCGACGGCAACAACATGGCCAACTCGTGGATCGAGGCGGCCGGGATCCTCGGGCTGGATCTGGCGCTCGCGTGTCCGCCCGGCTACGACCCGGACCCCGCCGTGCTGGCGCGCGCGCGGGCGACCGAGCGCGGCCGCATCACGGTGGTCCGTGAGCCGGCCGCCGCCGTCGTCGGGCGGCAGGTGATCTCGACGGACGTGTTCGCGTCGATGGGTCAGGAGGCGGAGGCCGACGCCCGGCGACAGGCGTTCGCCGGCTTCTGCATCGACGGCGCCCTGATGCGCGGTGCCGCGCCGGACGCGATGGTCCTCCACTGCCTGCCCGCCCACCGCGGCGAGGAGATCACCGACGAGGTGATCGAGGGGCCGGCCAGCGCGGTCTGGCAACAGGCGGAGAACCGCCTGCACGCCCAAAAGGCGCTGGTCGAGTGGTCGCTCCCGTAGCGCCGCCGGCGCGCGCCGTCACTGCTTCCTGAGCATGAGGTCGCTCGAGACGACCGCCATCGGCATCGTCAGGTCCACCGTGACCAGGTGGAGCGACCCGTCCTGCACGCAGTAATCGCTGCCCCCGGTGGTGACGGTGCCCGCCGTCGCATAGAGATCCAGCACCGTTCCGGCCGTCGTGTACGTCCCGGACGAATTCTCGAAGTCGCTGTTGATCTTGAAAGTGCAGGCGCAGGACCCGCTGCCCGTGCAGCTCACGGACTGGATCCCCATCTGGCCGACGAGCGCGGACTGCAGCAGAACGCTCACCGTCGCGCAGGACTGCCCCGACAGGCACGAGGAGGGGACGTTGACGACCGCCGTCGCGTCCATCGTCAGCGCCGCCGTGTAGGTCTGGTCGGCTCTGAGCGACATCGTTCCTGACGGCTTGATCGTCACCGCGCCGAGGGTCGCGCCGTCGCAGTAGCTCGCAATCGAGGTCAGGAAATCCTGGTTGAGGAGCGCGCGGTTGGCGCAGGCGCTGCTGGCCTTCCAGTCGCCGACGACATCGCCGCCGCAGGGCTGGACGCCGCAGGTCGCGTGGTGGCTGCCGCAACTCGCGACGGCCGCGGCCAGGGCGAGGGACCCCATGATGGTGGACCAGAGGGAAGAGAGTCTCGTTTTCATTTCTGTCTCCTAGGGCATTCGCTGGGCGACCACATCGCTGAGCACCACCGGCTGCCCGGTCGAATCGAGCATCGTGCCCACGCTGAGCAGGTGCAGCAGATCCCCCTGCACGCAGTACGAGAAGCCTCCCGACGTCTGGGGGCCCGACATCGTGAGGGTCGTGCCGTACGCCGTGAAGGTGCCGGTGTCGGAGGCCAGATTGTTCGTCGCCGCGATCCGGCAGGAGCAGGTCCCGGTACCGCTGCACATTATCGACGTGGTGCTGGTCGCGTCGCTCGCAGTCATGTTGAGCGAGTCGCAGGTGGGGAGGCCCACGCAGCTGAGCGGAACGGTCTCGTTTGCGCTGACCGACTCGTGCCAGTTGCTGGCCGTGTAGGTCGAATCGGCGTTGAACGTCAGCTGGCCCGAAAACGAGAGCGCGAAGCCCCGGATCGCGGAGCCGGGGCAGGAAAGCTGCGATTCGGCGTTCGCCGCCGGGAGGTTCTCGCAGCCGCCGAGGAAGTTCCAGGTTCCCACCACGTCGCCGCCGCAGGGCGCTGCCTCGAGGCAGCTCGGCGGCGGAGCGTGGTGATTGCTGCCACCGCACCCCGAACCCAGCAGTCCCGACGCCGCAAATATGCAGATTGACAGCAATATTCTCTCGTTCATGCCGACAGCGTCGCGCGACGGCGGATTAAGCACAAGCAACTTTCGTCACGCCGGTGACGCGATGGGCCCTCAAGACCGCGGGCAGGACTGCCGAGTTTCACAACGATGAAGACGCGGGACGGATCCGCGCCCGACTACCTTCGCGCAGCCGGCCGTGGCGATCGTCCGCGCACCGAGGAGTTCGACGCGGCGGACGACGAGGGCCAGGACGACGCGCGTCCGCGCGCCATCCGCAACCCGCTGCAGACGGCCGAGATCGACGTGCAGCGCGATCGGCGTGTGACCATCACCTCGCCGATCCCCGCCATCATGGCGGAAGGGATGGTCCGCGAGCGGATCAAGACGCCGTTCCGCGATTCCGCCGTCCCCGAGGCTGCGCGGGCCGAGCACACGCGCCGGGTGGGCGACTCGAACCCGGTCACGGCCGGTTCCGGCCCCGCGCCGGCGAAGACGGACGTCGCGCCCTGGCGCCAGCGGGCCGCCCAGCGCATCGACGAGGCGCGCGCCGCGATGGACGCAGGCGATCTGGCGGCGGCGGTCTCGGCGGCGGACGCCGCCCTGCGGGAGGCCGACGAGGCGCCCGCGCCCGGCATCGTGGAGGTCATCGAACCGGCGCGGCCGCTGCTGATCAAGGTGTTCGAGACCTACGTCGGCCCGCCCAGCGGCCTGCCGGTCCTGGCGCCCCGGGCCGACGACATCGCCCGCCGGCAGCTCGGGGAGCGCGAACGCGCGGTTCTCAAGCGCATCGACGGCGCCCGTACGCTGGAGGAGCTGTTCGACGGCTCCGGCCTCGGGTCGACCGACGCCCTGCGCGTGGTTGCGCGCCTCATCCGTTCGGGAGCGGTCCGGATCGTCTGAGACCGTCGCGATTCACCGTCTGCACAAGCAGACGCGAATGTGGTAGTTCGGAGTCGCGATGAAGATAGTGCTCGCCTACTCCGGAGGACTCGATACTTCAGTTGCCGTTGTCTGGCTGAAGGAGAAATACGACGCCGAGATCGTCGGCTTCTGCTCGGATGTCGGGCAGGGCGAGGATCTGGAGGCCGCCCGCAAGAAGGCGCTTCGAACGGGCGCGGTCTCCTGTCACGTCCTGGACCAGCGCGACGAGTTCGTGCGCGACTTCGTCTTCCCGGCCGTGCGTGCCGCCGCCGTTTACGAAGGCGCCTACTACCTGGGAACCGCGCTGGCGCGGCCCTGCATCGCGCGCGGCATGATGGAGGTCGCGGCGCGCGAGGGCGCGACGGCCATCGCCCACGGGTCCACCGGCAAGGGGAACGACCAGGTGCGCTTCGAGCTCGGGGCGTACTGGTTCAATCCGTCGATTCGCATCATCGCGCCGTGGCGCGAGTGGGAGTTCAAGTCGCGATCGGAGCTGCTCGCGTTCGCCGCCGCGAAGAAGATTCCCGTCGAGGCGACGGCGTCGAAGCCGTACTCCGTCGACCGCAACCTGCTGCACACCAGCTACGAGGGCGGCATCCTCGAGGATCCGGACGCCGAGCCGCCCCCCGAGATGTTCCAGCGCACCGCCGATCCGCGGCGCGCGCCGGACGAGCCCCGGGAGGTGGCGATCGGGTTCGAGAAGGGAACGCCGGTCGCCGTCGACGGCAAGCCGCTGGGGCCGGCGGCGCTGCTCGCCGAGCTGAACACCATCGCCGGGACGCACGGGGTGGGGCGGGCCGACGTGGTCGAGGACCGCTTCGTCGGGATGAAGAGCCGCGGCGTTTATGAGACACCGGGGGGGACCCTCCTACATCAGGCGCACCGGGCGGTCGCGTCGCTGACGATGGACCGCGAGGCCATGCGGCTGCGGGACAGCGTCTCGGTCGAGTACGCGACCCTGGTTTACCGGGGGTTCTGGTTCTCGCCCGAGCGTGAAGCGCTGCAGAAGCTGGTGGACTCCGTCAACGAGCCGGTGACCGGGACGGCCCGGCTGAGGTTGTACAAGGGCAGCTCGACGCTGATCGGCCGCAGCTCGCCGCGGTCCCTTTACCGCAACGATATCGTCACATTCGAGGACGACCGCGGGGCCTACGACCAGCGCGACGCCGGCGGATTCATCCGGCTCAATGCTCTGCGCCTGAGAACGACAGCGATGGTTAAAGACCCGAGCTGACGCAGCCGATTGGCAGGTAGATGCGGGACAAGACTGCGGCCGCCCCGAACGGGGACGGTCAACCCGGCGCCTCCAGCGACAAGAAGGTGGCCGAGGTCCTGATCGTCGACGACGAACCGATCACGGCGCGCGGGTACGCGCGCGCGCTGACCGGGGCGGGCTACAGCGTCACGATCGCCGGCGCCGGACGCGAGGGCGCGACGCTGGCGCGCGGCAAACGCTACGACGCGATCGTCAGCGACATCGCGATGCCCGACATGGACGGGCTGGCGTTGCTGCGCGACATCCGCCAGACGGATCTCGACGTGCCGATGATCTTCATGACCGGCAGCCCGGCGCTGGAGACCGCGCTGGAGGCGATCGAGTACGGCGCGTTCCGCTACCTGCTGAAGCCGGTGCCGCTGGACAAGATGCTGGAGGTCGTTCACCGCGCCGTCGCCATGCACAAGCTGGCGCTGGTGCGGCGCGAGGCCGCCATGATGACGGAGCTGGAGGGGAAGCAGATCGGCGATCGCGCCGGGCTGGAGGCCCGGTTCACGTCGGCGGTCGAGAAGCTGTGGGTCGCAGCGCAGCCGATCGTCTCCTGGTCGGGGCGCAGCGTCTTCGCGTACGAGACGCTGCTGCGCACCGACGAACCGACGCTGCGCAGCCCGCTCGACTTCTTCGACGCGGCGGAGCGGCTGGGCAAAGCGGCGGAGCTCGGACGCATCATCCGGCGGCACGTGGCGGGGATTCTGGGCGGGGTGCGGCCGGCTGGGCACATCTTCGTCAACCTGCACCCTGCGGACCTCGAGGACCCCGAGCTGTACGCCGACGACGGCGCGCTGACGCCGTTCGCCGGCCAGGTCGTCCTGGAGATCACCGAACGTGCGGCGCTGGACGGCATCCACGAGCTCAGCTCGCGGGTCACGCGGCTGCGTTCGCTGGGCTACCGCATCGCGATCGACGACCTGGGCGCAGGGTACGCGGGCTTGACCAGCTTCGCGCAGCTGGAGCCCGAGGTGGTCAAGGTGGACATGTCGCTGGTGCGCGGCATCGACAACTCACCGGTGAAGCAGAAGCTGGTGCGTTCGATCATCGCGCTCTGCACGGAACTGGGCATCCAGCTGGTGGCAGAGGGCATCGAGACGCCCGCGGAGCGCGACGCGCTGATCGCGCTTGGCGGCGATCTCTGCCAGGGCTACCTGTTCGCGCGCCCAGGCCGCGGCTTCCCGAATCCGGTCATGTAGGGTAAAGCCCTAACCTGCGAGCAGGCGCTGACGAAGAACCCAGAAGATGCAGAGCAGCGAGAGCAACGTCAGCGCGCGCATCACCAGGACTCTACGCACGCGGCGGCGGAGGATGTCGTAGTAGGCGCGGGCTTCGTCGTCGGGCAGGCGGGCGAGGATGCTCTCCGCCTGGGAGAGGCGCAGGGCATCGCTGGCGCGTCCGCCGACGGCCACGATGACCAGCACCGCGAACAGCGCCATCATCATCGGTGCACCTTGAACAGGATCAGGGCCGCGGCCGCGCCCGCCATCAGCACGCCCGTGATCGTCATGAGCAGTCGGTCGCGCCTGACCTGCGCTCTCTCGTAGAGATCGCGCGCCGCCGTGGGCGGCAGGCCGCGGATCGTCTCGAGGCGCTTCTTCTCCTGCAGGTAGCCGCCCAGCGTGGCCAGCATTGCGAGGGCGACGATCGCGGCGCTGACCAGCTTCACGATCGCAGTTCCGTGACGATGCGATCGACCTGCGCCTCGGTCGCCGCGAGATCGCCGTCGTTGTCGATGACGTGGTCGGCGAGGCGGACCTTGTCCTCCTGGGGCAGCTGCGCCCGCATCCGGGCGCGGACGTGATCCTCGCGAAGGCCGTCGCGGGCGACCACGCGTGCGATTCGGGTGGCGGGGGAGGCGGTCACGACGATCAGGCCGTCCAGCTCCTTGTCGCGCCCGCTCTCGATCAGCAGCGACGCCTCGTACAGTACCAGCGGGTGTCCCGCCTCGGCGAACGCATTGGCGCGCGCGCGCGACAGGGTCTGGATGCGCGGGTGCATGATTGACTCCAACCGTTTGAGCGCGTGCCCGTCGGAGAACACGATGTCCCCCAGGCGCTGGCGATCCAGCTGTCCGTCGGGCGCGACGGCCTGGGGCCAGGCAGCGGCGATCTCGGCGTAGGCGGCCTGGCCGGGCGCCTGGAGCTCGCGCGCGAGGCCGTCGGCGTCGATGACCGGGATGCCGCGCGCGGCGAACATCTTGGCGACAGTCGATTTCCCGGAGCCGATATTGCCCGTCAATCCGATGAGTTTGCCAACCAGCTTCAGGGGGCGCGCCACGGGCGAGATGCTACCCTAGACGGGCTTGACCCGCGTTCCCGACGTTGAAGACGCCGCCTTCGTCGCGGAGGCGCGCGCGCTCGGCGACCTGCCGATGGCGGCTGCGCCGGAGATCGCGATCGCGGGGCGGTCGAACGTCGGCAAGTCGACGCTGCTCAATCGGCTCGCCGGCCGAAAGGGCCTCGCGCGCACGTCGAAGACGCCCGGGCGGACGCGCGGGCTGGTGATGTTCTCGTTGCGCTTCAAGCGGAGCAAGAAGGCGGAGCCCGACGTCGCCGCGCCTCCGGTGGACGAGCTGCGCCTCATCGACCTGCCCGGCTACGGCTACGCGAAGGTGTCCCAGGCAGAGCGCCGCGCCTGGCAGCCGCTGATCGAGGGCTACACGCGTACGCGCAGCGCGCTCGCGCTGTTCGTGGTGCTGATCGACGCCCGCCGCGGCATCGAGGACGAGGAGCGCCAGCTGTACGAATGGCTGGGAACCGAAAACGTGCCGGCCCAGATCGTCTTCACGAAGGTCGACAAGTTGAACGCCAGCGCGCGCGGCCTGCTGCGCGAGCGCGCCCGGGCGTCGTTTCGGGGCGGCCGGCGCGCCGGAGGGCCGATCATGACTTCGGGCGAGACCGGCGAGGGCGTCGACGCGCTCTGGGCGGCCATCTTCGACGCCGTCCGGGCGCTGCCGGCCGTCGCTCCCGAACTTGCGGAGCCCACACGGCGCGCTTAGCGTCGATGCTGGAAATTAGCGGAATGGCCGTCAACAAGCTGCCCCAGGCATTCGACGTCGAACCGATGCGGATCGGCGACCTGGACGCCGTCATGGCGATCGAGGGCGCGTCGTTCCGTTCCGCCATGCCGGCGCACATGCTGCTCGAGGAGATGGGCCGCGAGTGGGCCCACATCGACGTCGTGCGGGACCGGACCCGTCGCGGCGTCGTGGCCTTCAGCAACTACTGGCTCGTCGCGGACGAGGTGCACCTCTTGAACCTCGCGACGCTTCCGGAGGCGCGCCGCGCCGGCCACGCGTCGCGGCTCCTCGCCCACATCATCGAGGTCGGTCGAAAGGGGAGCTGCCGGTTCGTCACGCTCGAGGTACGGCGTTCGAACGCGGCGGCGTCCCGCCTCTACCGCAGGTTTGGCTTCAGGGCGGTCGGCGTCCGTCCGAATTACTACGCGGAAGATCAGGAAGATGCGATCGTGATGTTGTTGGACCTGGCCTGACATGGCACTGCCCGCGGCGCTGGCGGCGATCGCCCTGAAGGCGCCCGTCATCCTGGCGGGCTTCGGCCCCGTGATGCCCCTCGTCCCCGCTCCGGAGCAGCCGGCCGCGCCGCCTGCGCCCGCGGCGGCTCCGCAAATACAACCGCAGCCGCAGCAGCAGCCATCCCCGCCGCACGTGGCTTTTCGCGGCCCGCGGTCGTTGCTTCCCATTCGGATCATCGAAACGCACGACCCGGTGGTCGCGCTGACGTTCGACGCCTGCGCCACGCGGAGCCACTGGTACGGGTTCGATCGCAAGGTGTTCGAAATCCTCAAGCGCGAGGGCCTGCCCGCGACGATCTTCGTCTCCGGTCGCTGGGTGGAAGCCCACCCGGACGTCATGGCCGAGCTGTCCGGCGATCCGTTGATCGAATTCGGCGACCACTCTTACGATCACCCGCACATGTCGCGCCTGCCCGTCGCGCGCATCGTCGAGGAGATCGACCAGACGGAGGCCGCGCTCGCCAAGTACGGGAAGCACAGCGTGGCGTTTCGTCCGCCGTTCGGCGAGTGGAGCTCGCGTCTGATCTACGTCGTGCAGGATCTGCAGCTTCCCACCGTCACCTGGGACGTCGTCTCCGGCGATCCCAGCGCGAGGACGACGACGGAGGGGATGATCCGCAACGTCGTCCCCAAGGCACGCGCGGGTTCGATCATCATCTTTCACATCAACGGCCGCGGCCTCAAGACGGCGCAGGCGCTGCCGGAGATCGTGCGCGACCTGCGCGCGCGTGGGTTTCGCTTCGTTCACCTCTCGCAATTGATGGCGGCGGGGCGACCGGCTCCGATTCCAATCGCGCCCGTCGCGGCGACGCCCGCCGCCCCGATGCCAATCCCGGTCTCGCCGATTCCCGCTGCCATGCGCCCGGTGCGGCCGCCGCTGCCGACGGGACCGCCGTGAAGACCACCGCGGGCGCAACGCCGAGCATCGTCCGGGCCGCGCCGGCCGTGGCGCGGAAGCAGGCGGAATGGATCGTCGGCATCGAGCCCTGGAAGGGGCTCGGGTATCGCCCCTTGCCGCTGGGCCGTTACCTCGCCCGGCAGGCGCGCGCCGGGGACGTCTGGATCGCCCGCGGCGGCGGGCGGGCGCCGGCGGGGATCATCGTCGCGACGGACGGTTTTTTGCTGGGCGGGTTCATCGCCCTCCTGGCGGTTCGTCCGGACGCCGGCGGCAGGGGCATCGGCCAGCGCCTGGTCGGGCACGTCGAGGCCCGCGTCTTCGACCGCCGGCGGTGGCTTTTCGTCTCGTGCGACGCCGCCAACGCCGCCGCGTTGCGTTTCTACCGGCGGCAGGGGTTCGCCCGCGTGGGGCGGCTTCCCGACCTGGTCCAGGCCGGTCGGATCGAGCTCCTCCTCCGCAAGGGGCGAGGGCGGAATCGTACGCAAAAGACCGGCAAATTCGGCGGCGCGCGCGGCTAGCGCGGCGAACCAAGGCCTAGTACGATTGGGGCCGCCGATGATCGGGGAACAGTTCGGGAATTATCGTTCGCTCGCGCTTCTGGGCGAGGGCGGGATGGGCGCCGTTTACCTCGCGGAACACCCCGGCATCGGACGTCGCGTCGCGGTCAAGGTTCTCCACAAGAACTACACCCGCGATGAGCACCTGCTGGCGCGGTTTCTCAACGAGGCGCGCGCGGCGAACGCCATCCGGCACCCGAACATCATCGAGATCCTCGATTCGGGCATGATGGCGGACGGCACGCCCTTCCTGGTCATGGAGCTGCTGGAGGGCGAGAGCCTGGGCGTCCGGCTGCGCCAGAATGGCGCGCTGTCCATCGCGACGGCGGTCGACTTCGCGTACCAGACGGCGTCGGCGCTGGGCGCCGCGCACGCCAAGGGGATCGT
>Ga0070690_100001644_pt1 | contig 11755 bp, 6 predicted proteins | sample KBSS33HmetaG_FD_64671 | JGI IMG/M metagenome (GOLD analysis project Ga0070690, IMG submission 64671) | Switchgrass rhizosphere microbial communities from Kellogg Biological Station, Michigan, USA - KBS S3-3H metaG | ecosystem: Host-associated > Plants > Roots > Rhizosphere ... | reverse complement strand
CGAACGACCACCGATTGCTCCAATCGAACAACCGCCCGACGAGCGACCGGAGCCGCCGCCGCAATACGTACCTCCGACTCCTCAACCGATTTCCCCACCACCACCGATCCAACCAGCGCCACAGCCGATCGCAGCCCAGAGAATCGATACTCTTCAACTGGAGTCGCTAATTGGACGTCGCCTGGTGGGTTGGGCAGCGGTCGCTTTGATTCTGTTTGCCGCAGCGTTCTTTTTGAAGTACGCGTTTGATAATCGTTGGATCGGGGAACTCGGACGTGTTTCGATCGGTGTAACTTTTGGAGTAACCCTCACGCTTCTTGGTTTCAGATATCACCAGCGCGGCTGGCGCGTGTTCTCGCAGATTCTCACTGCGGGCGGCATCGTACTGCTTTATCTTTCCGCATACGCAGCATTCGGTTATTACCATCTCGTTACTCAGAAAGCCGCATTCATCTATCTCATAATTCTCGTTTCAGAAGCTGCGGCGCTATCTCTCCTGTACGAGGCTCCTGCGATTGCGATCATGGCACTCATCGGCGGCTTCCTCTCACCGATACTTCTGCATTCGGATCGAGATCAGTACAAATCTTTGTTCGGCTACATATTCGCGCTCGATGTCGGTGCACTCGGGCTGTTAAAGCATTGGCCCGGATTAAGTGCACTGGCGTTTGGCGGCACTCACTTGTTGTTCTGGCTGTGGTACGGAGAACAATATCACCCGCAGAAATTAACCGCAGTGATGGTTTTTCAGACTGCGGTCTTCCTCGCTTTCCTTGCCGCATATGTGGTTCGGCAGATCGTCAGGCAAGCAAACGCAACGATTGAAGATTTGTTATTGCTGCTGCTCAATCCTTTCATCTTCTATGCCACTTCCTATTACTTACTCAACCCGTCTTATCACGATTGGATGGGTGCGTTTGCGATTGCGATGGCAGTGGTCTACGCCGGCTCAACCAAACTGCTACTCGATCGTTCGACAGCGAAACGTGGCGAATCGTTGATCTTGATCGGCGTCGCAATCACATTCATAACTCTCGCAATCCCAATTCAACTTAAAGGGAATTGGATCACGATGGCGTGGGCTGTTGAGGCGCTCGTGATTCTATGGACCGGTATCCAAACGAAATCGACGCGGCTGCATGTGTTGGCTTGGGTGATGTTCACGTTGGCGCTTGGTAAGGTGATCGTTTGGGACATGAAATGGCGCGCATCGTTCACACCAGTTTTTAATCAATACTTTCTGTCATCGCTATTCGTAATCGCATGTTTGTTTGGCGCAGCCTGGCTCTATCATCGTATGGGCGACAAAGAAGCGTTTGCTCGGCCGATGAAACTAATCGCCGCACTCGTCGGCGTCATCTCACTGTGGTTCCTGATGTCAGTCGAGACGTATACATTCTTTGCGACGAGGGCTTCTGCGTACACACAGTGGGAAGACATTCGCCGCGAACAGTGGCTGGGCCAGATGGCGCTGTCAGTTCTGTGGGCGCTGTATGCAGGAACTCTGGCGACGATCGGTTTCGTCCGGCGGTCTGCAGCCATTCGTTGGGCCTCACTGATCTTATTCGCGATCGCGGTCATTAAGGCGATGATCGTCGACATCGCTTATCTCCAACAACTCTATCGCATCATCGTTTTCTTTGTGCTCGGCGTGTTGCTGTTGCTAGTGGCCTGGGCTTATCACAGGGCGTTCTATGCGAAGGAGACAGCAAAATGAAAAGGCTGTGCGTACTAATTCTCCTGCTCTTCATTCTTTGTAGCTTAACGATCACATTGCCGGCTGCGGCCCAAACGTCGACTAGCGCGTGGCCTTTTTATGTTGAATTGAATGGCGCAACCGGAAATCCAGGACTCTATGATCTGATCGTCCCGCTGCACGTGATGGATAAGTCGCTCGATGATCTTTCCGATTTGAGGTTAATTGATAACAACGGACGCGAAATACCTTACGCAGTTCGCGTCAGGCGAGACGTCAACGATTCAAAGTCGGTCGCGGCGGCAATATTCAATCGCGCTTTTTCAGATGGTGCAGCTGAGGTATCAGTAGATCTGGGTGAGGAGCACAGCGAACACAACGCCGTAGAGATTGTGACGACCGGATCTAATTTCCGACGCAAGGTAATAGTCGAAGCCAGTGATTCCACAGATGAATGGCACACATTGAAAACAGGCGACGTTATCTTCAGCTTTAACTCAGACAATAGTGTGGTTGATTCGAATCGAGTGAATTATTCCCCAAGCCGGTTTCGTTACTTACGAATTCGTGTCTTCCCCGACAGCGATTCAAATGACCGTCCGGAAATCACCGATGTTCGGGTGATGATGTCGGCGCGCGAAAAAGGCGAGCTTCTCACCTGGCCCACGAACGTGCCATCGGTTCAGTTTTTGCGAAACCAGGGCGCGCCAGCGTCTGCATGGATGATCGATCTCGGCGCACGTGTACCGGTCGATCGAATCGCTTTGAATTTCTTTGACTCTTCGTTCTCACGGCCGTTTCAGATTGAAGCCGTTGACAATCAAAACGTGCGCCTGATTGCTACAGGCGAGTTGACGCGGAGAGAAGGTGATAACAAACCAATCGTAATTAACTTCAGCACGGAAGAGCACACGCGCAATCTGCGTTTGTTAATTACCGACCACAGCAATCAAACGCTCATGCTGATGTCGATTGAGCCCAGCGCGCCTGCGCGCCAGCTGGTGTTCGAGATCAAGGAACCGCCGGCTCAACCATTGCGACTATATTTTGGCAATCAGAAGAGCCTGGCGCCGCATTATGATTTTGAAAAAGAGCTCGCGAGCAAGATAGCAACGAATATCAGTCGCGTCGGTGTCAGCGCGCGAACTTCGAATCCAAACTACACTCCCGAACCGCTTCCCTTCACCGAACGCCTGCCGTGGCTGATCTATTTAGTGCTGGCGGTTTCGGGTATTGCGCTCGCTTTCATTCTGGTCAGTCTCGCGCGTCGCAGCATGCGCCGGCCAAGTGAACCAACCGAAACACCATAGAACGAAGAGACGGGGAGAAAGGGAGACGGGGGTGTGGGGGAATTCTCCGCGTCACCCCTTCTCCGATTCTCCCCGTCTTTCACATCTTCTCTCTTTCTCCCCGTCTCCCCTTCTGCCGTCTAACCTTCTCCCCGTCTTTATTGGCAACAGGCTACCTTTGCACAACGTCACCGCATCTTAGCGTCGACACAAGGATTCCTCGCGCGGTCTCCCCCGCTCTAATCCTTCTGCCGATACACAAAAAGACCAGTTTCAGTCTCGATCCGAACCAAAGTACGTCATTGAATCGTTCGCGACTCTCCTTTGCAGTCGTGTGTCCGGAGGTCTCTTTGGAGTGCGGTGGCCCGGCACCGCTTTGTTTACACCGACCTGTTGCGAGAACGTGCCAGGTAACAAAGCGGTGCCGGGCCACCGCACTCCAAAGTATGCAAGTCTTTTGCACTCGCAGCGTTCAACTTCTCAAGGAGTAAAAACCAATGAAACCCAACTACCACACTGATGGAGTGCGCTCCCCGTATCTTGGGATTGCCGCTCTCCTCTTCGTCTTGATCTTCCTGACCATCACCACGCCCACAAGCCTGGCACAAACAACTGCTGTTGCTACCGACGGCTGGGTCGTGTTGCCTGTCGAGGAATACCGAGCACTTCGACGTGCTGCGTTTCCACTCGACAGCGATCCCGCTCCACCTCCTGTCGAAGCAACACTGAGTCGCATAGATTACGACTTGAAAGTTGAAGGTGATCTCGCTTCGGGTGAAGCCCGACTTACCGTCGATGTCATTCAGAACGGGTGGGTCCGTCTGGCGATGCCTAAAGGATTGATGGTTCGGGAGGCTAGTCTCGATGGAAGACAAGTAACGCTGGTCGCCCCCTCCGCTGACAAAGGTGATGGTGCTGGTGAGTTGTTGCTCTCGAAGACCGGACGTTCAGTGTTAACGCTGAAGATCGTGGCACCTGTCTCGACTGTTGCCGGTACCGACTTACTCCAACTGCCGGCGAGTAATTCAGCCGTTGTGCGCGCAGCTGTTGAGGTCGCCCGGCAAGGCGTTGATGTGCGAATCACTGGTGGACTCCTGATGGACCATGCAGACACAGCGTCAGGTAGTCGGTGGATAGCAAATGGCCGCGGAACTGAACCGCTAACGTTTGCCTGGAGGCGCAAAATTGACGAAGGCCGATCCTTGCAACCACTGAGATTGCGTGGCGCTGTATCGCAGCTTGTCGGACTTGGAGAAGACACGACGCAGATAAGCGCAGAGATCCAGATCGATGTGCTCCAGGGGATGGCGCAAGAAGTTCGACTTCAACTGCCGGACGGGTTTGTAGTCAACCAGGTATCCGGCGCAACTGTCACCGACTGGGAAACCAAGCCACGCGAACTGACCGTGGTGTTCATTGAGCCCGTGCAACAGAGTGCACGCTTCACGTTGAGCGGCGAGTTGCGTTTGCCTCGGTCAGGTAAGTTGGACGTCCCTCTTATTCGTTTACCTGCAGCCGAACGAGAAATTGGCGGCGTTGCAGTTGAAGTATTGGGCGCCGGAGAAATCAAAGAACGACAAGCAAGCGGATTGGAAGAAGCTGAAGCGGCCGAACTGGGTCAAATGATCTCGAGTCGTCAGTCGCCATCGCTGGTTGCGTTTCGGTTTCCGCCGGCGGAGGGAAAGTCAGCGCGATCGCTTTCAGTTGGAGTTGCGCGTTATACGCCGCAGGCCGTGCTGACCGCGAACATCGAAGAAGCAAACTACAGCACGCTGATCACCACTGACGGCAAGATGCTCGTGCAATCGAGATTTGCTGTCCGAAACAATCAACGAAATTTCTTGAAGATCAATTTGCCGGCAACCGCCGTGTTGTGGAGTGCATCTGTCGCCGGCCGCCCGATTCGACCAGGACGCGCGCCTGATGGATCTCTCTTACTTCCGCTTGAAAAAATGAAGTCAGGCGATGAGGCAGCGGCCTTCGTCGTCGAGGTGGCTTACATGGATCACACGACTGCCTGGACAGATAAAGGTCGAATGCGGTTGTCGCTGGTCTCGGTCGATCTTCCTATCTCCAAATCGCATTTGTTGGTCCATCACTCACCGATCTTTCGGCTCACGACACCGGCGGGATTGAGTGGAAGCTTCCGAGTCGCACCTTATGAGGAATCGGAAAGTGTACTCAAACTCACTCCCAGCCTTTCCACGGCGAATGAACCTACGGCGCCGTCAACGGACTCCGTCAGCGAAGGCACGAAGGAGCTGGTGTCGAAACTCCGAGACACCAAGCGCACCACGCCGATGCGCAATCTACCGCTTCGCGTGACTTTCCCGCATTTTGGTCCGTCGCTGTTTCTGATATCCGAGCTGACTAGTGAAAACCAAATCCCAGTCGTTGATCTTGATTTTCAACGCGACAAGAAAAGAGGTGACCAATGAAACGCGCAATAGTTTTTCTTCTACTTCTCGCGACTCCAGCCTGGGGTCAACAACGCGGCGTGAACACAAGTATTGCGATGCCGCCGCCGATTCCGACCTCTTCTGGTCAGGTCACGTTAACTCTGGCTGAGTACAACCGGTTGTCAGAACTTGCTTCGAAGAAGCCCACGAAATCAGACGCTCCGCCTCGTTCGTACGTACTATCGCGTGCTGCATTCAAACTTCGCGTAGAAGAGCAAACAGTACTCGGCTCAGTCGATCTAGCTGGCTCAGTCCTCGAGAAGAGTGCGACGAAGGTGCCGCTAACGCAGGGGTTGACAGTGTTGGAAGCAAAGCAGGCAGGCAATTCTCTGCCGTTGCTACAGGAAGGTCCGACGCATGCGGCGGTAATCAACGGACCGGGAGACTTTTCGGTGTCGTTGTCTGTGGCTTCCGCGCTGAACGTTGAAGCGGGTCGCGCGACTCTCGTCTTAGCGGTGCCGCCTGCCAGCAGCTCGGTGTTGTCGCTCGAACTTCCCGGTAATCATGCGAATATTCGCGTTGAGCCTGGATTGATCACAAATCGATCCACCATTAATGGAAACACTCTTGTCGAAGCGACCCTCGAGCCGGGCAAGCCAGTTCGTCTCTGGTGGACCACGCGCGAAGTTGCGGCGCCCGTTGCTCAGAGAGAAGTTCGTTTTCTCTCAAGTGTGAAGAGTGTCGTTTCTGTTGGCGACTCGCAGTTGCGAGCGATCGCTTTGTGTGATGTTACCGTCGTCCAAGGTGACGCTTCAGAATTCAAGATACCGTTACCAACTGGATTCGAGCTGACAGAAGTGACCGGAAGCACACTAGATTCGAGTGAAGTACAAAACGGCGAGTTGATTCTGCGGGTTCGGGAACCTGGCCGTCGCAATCACCAGTTTCTGGTGGCAATCGAAAGAACTAATCGCGACACGAAAGCTGAAGCACCGGTGCTCGCGTTCGCGGGAACGCAACATGAAACAGGTGAACTTTTGGTCGAAGGAGTTGGTTCGATGGACTTGACGCCAACAGAATCTGGCGGCCTACGACGAATGGACGTGCGCGAGGTCGGTGCCGTAGCGCGTTCACTCGCGCGGTTTCCGCTTCAAGCTGCGTTTCGTTACAACCGTCGACCGGGCGACACACCGAAGCTGGAACTCAGTTGGACCCAGTTTCCTGATACCAACGTATTATCGGCAATCGCAGAACGCGCGACGATAACCACGCTCACGAACATTGAAGGAAAGGCGTTAACCGAAGTCAGCCTGCGTGTGCGAAATCATGCGCAACCGTTCGTCAGAGTTGAGTTGCCGGCTGGAGCGCAAATCCTCTCGGCTGAAGTTGAAGGTCAGAGGGTGAAACCAGTTGTCGGTACAGACGGTAGTCGGGTGCCGTTGCTGCGCACCGGTTTGAATTCGTCAGAGGCGTACAGCGTTTCTTTCGTTTACCTAACTTCAGGGGATCGGTTTGCCAAAAGCGGATTGTATGGAATGTCGCTTCCCAAGCTCGATATTCCTGTGAACATCTTGACTTGGGAGGTCTCTCTGCCTGACCGCGTTGAAGTGCGACAGTTTGGCGGCAATGCACTTGCAGCCGAGTTGTTTCCTGCGGCTGCTCAGAATTTCGTGGCGAGCAATGACAGTTTTGAGCGCGAGGATGATTCGACTGTTTGGGCGCGGAATGATCTCAGCAGTCTGGAAGCAGGTCAGATAGGAGGCATCATCACTGATGCGAATGGCGCTGTTGTGCCAAATGCTCAGGTTACCGTGACTAACAAGCAAACAGGGACAACTCGGAGTGCGCGCTCGGACGGAGACGGAAAGTGGGTCATATCAGGAGCAGATGCTGGACCGGTCCACGTTACGGTCGGATCACCGGGCTTCAAAGATGCGCAGCAGGATATGGAGTTGCTTGCATCGGCGCCCGCTCGATTGGGAACCACATTAGAGCCTGGAGGTATCACTGAGACTGTTACTGTTACGGCAACACAAAACAACATAACGGAGAAAAGCATCAGCAGCCTTGAGATCAACGCCCGCCAAGTGCAGCAATTGCAACTGCTGGCTCCTTCTCAGAATGTCGCGAGCTTGCAGCGTCGAGTGTCGGGCGTGTTTCCAGTGAAGATCGATGTGCCACGCGCCGGTCGTTCATATAAATTCGTTCGACCGCTGGTGATGGACGAGGAAACGCGAGTGACGTTTCAGTACAAAGCGAGGTAGCCAGAAGACTCAAGGTACATCACATCAATCACTCAAGACTCAGGGAGACAATCAACTTAGTAATTTGCAGTAGGGAAGGGTGGCTTGCCCCCGCTTAAGATGCAACTGCTCAACGAATGTCCGATACGCTTTAGAGGCTCTTGCAAAACTCACCATCGATGCCACGGCCTTGCGCCGTGGTCGGTCACGTTTCTAGCTAAGTCATCGGTTCCTTTGATCTGGATGCCACGGGCTTGCCCCGTGGACGCTCACCTTTAGCATCTAGATCCGATGTCGTTTGCATCCAGCAGCGTGAGAATTCACGGGGCAAGCCCGTGGCATCTCAAAGAATCGTCGTCTGCTGATGGTAGCTGTGAACGTGAATCACCAGGGCACAAGGCCGTGGCATCGATGGTGAGTTTTGCAAGAGCCTCTTTAGCTTGTCGTCAATATTCGGTTCCACTCAACTTCAAAGAAACGCGTCAACGCATGTCCGATACGCTTTAGCTTGTCGTCGAGTTGAGGGAGCCTCAAGTTACGGCGAAGGTGAACCGATAGCAACTCAACGACAAGCTAAAGCGGCTCTAGAGCGTATCGGACATGCGTTGACCAGTTTCCAGCAAGCTTGAATGTCATGCATCTTGAGCGGGGGCAAGCCACCCTTCCCTACTGCGCTTTCATGAGTAGAGTTCTTTCAGTTGAAATTGGGTGATTGATGTTATGTACGTTGAATCTTTCACTTCACATCGCTCGAACTTGAGCAATCAATTCCTTCAACTTCATCACCCATTTGTCGAGATCAAAGTTCTGCGGATCGTCATGACGATCCTGGAAGCCTAAGTCGATTGGTGAGTGATAAGCAGGGATCAGCCAACGACCTGAGCGAGCGCTCGCTGCAATGTACACAAGAGCGAGTCGCTCCAGTTGCGCGTCAGTGAATCCGGGCACCGGGGCGATCCCATCGTTATTAAAGCTGACTGAACGATCGCGAATCCGCGGTTGAATATTTTCGATGTGCAGAAAACTTTTCTTATCAGGCGGACTGCACAGACCGAATTTTGTGCCGCTCGGAGGAGTCGACGATTCGAAAACAATCGAGGTTGCCGATTGGCCCAAACGATTGATCCAGACGTGGCAAACCGGACGTGTTACCCGTACGCTCAAGCGGTTGATCGACGAAGTCGCGTCGTCGACGTTCACAGGAAAATCGGTTGACTCGAAGAAGTCGCTGGTGTCGTGAATTACAAAATACTTCGGAGCCGACAGTGCGACTGACAACGCCCCACCGATGTCTGCTTCCGCAATTCCCTTTTGCGTTAGGAATCTCTTCAACTGATCGATCGTCATTGAGGTTGCTGTTGGCTGACCGATGATTGAATCCAGCGGAGCCGGTAAGACTGTAAGTGGTTCGCCTAAATTCCCAAACTTCTTCACGGGTCGCAGCAAACATTTTGCCTGGGTCGTTGCAGAGGCATTCAAATCACACCTGCCTGCGATTGGCTGGAAGCTGCCACAAACCGCCTGGCCAGACACAACCGAAACGAATGTAAGTGCCAGGATCAGTATTTGTGAGACACGCCTCGTAAACATTGACTCGCTCCAGCGCGGGTGATAGTGGTAACCAATATCGATTGTTTTAGAATGTAGCCAAAAATCGGACCCAAGAACAATGATTAACCGACTGCTGGCGTCATTACTGCTGTTCGTATTTGTTCTGTCAGCTCCACGCGAGCCGGCGTCAACAACCAAAGCTCAAACAGGTCGCGTCGTTGCGATTCGAAACGTCACTGTCATTCCTGTGACTGGCGCATCGCCAATCGCAAACGCGACCGTAGTTATCACGGGCGAACGCATAACCGCGGTTGGCCCAGCCACGAAAGTAAAGATTCCACAAGGCGCGCGCGTCATTAACGGGACCGGAAAATTTCTGCTGCCGGGCTTCATTGAAATGCACGCGCACCTCTCAAAAACACGCGCGTCATCAATGGGCCTGTTCATTGCCAATGGGGTAACCACTCTTCGCGACATGGGCGGCGATCACGAAGAGCTACTGCGATGGCGGCGCGAGATACGCTCGGGAACGCGACTCGGACCACGCATTCTGATGGCCGGTCCTTATCTCGAGTCTGCGCGAAACATCGAGCGCATGCGGAAAGATCCGCCGTCAGAAAGAGTGGAACCTTTTGAACGCACGCGCATCGGTGTGGGATCACCAGAGGAAGCACGTCGCGTTGTTGCTGAACTTGCTAAACGTGAAATCGACTTCATCAAGATTCGAACTGTCCAGGATCGCGAAACTTACCTGGCGCTCAACAAGGCAGCGGACGAGCATGGTCTACAGCTAGTGGGTCACGTAACGGGGATTCCGCCCGAGGTCGTACTTGCGTCAGGTCAAGACGGTGTAGAACATGCGTTCTATCCATCGCTTCAAAGTAAGAACAAAGACGAGCGGCTGGCGGTATGGCGAAAGTTTGCTGAACGGGGCATCGTTGTTGTACCTACGTTGGTCTCGATTTTTGAAGGGACGTTTCCACCGACGGATAAGCTGCGCGCGATCGTTGAAGATGAGAAGGGACAAATCGATCCGCGCCGGCAGTATCTCGCGAAATATCTGGTACTCGATTGGCGGGAACAAGTACTTGAAGCTACTGATGAGCGCCGTCAAACTCTGCGCAAGATTTGGGAGGAGATGGCTCGTCGAGATTTCCGCGAAATGCATGAGGCAGGGGTCGAGTTGCTCGTCGGTTCGGATGCAGCTGTACTAAACGTCTTTCCGGGTTATTCACTTCACGACGAAATGGCTTTGTTTGTTAGTGAACTGGGAATGACTCCTGGCGAAGTGATTGAGCGCGCGACGCGTCGCTCAGCGAAGTTCCTAGGGCTGGCAGATCAAATCGGAACCGTTGAAGAAGGAAAGATTGCAGACTTAATACTACTTGATGCGAATCCACTCGACGACATCCACAACACTAAACGAATCTCGGCTGTGATTCTTCGAGGCACACTCTACGATCAGCGTGGCATTAAACGAATACTCAGCGATGTGCGAGCCGCCCCGGACATTCGGATTGATGATTGGGGAAGAACGTCGTCGGTGCGCAATCCATAAACCAATCCGTGGGCACACAGGACCAATTAATCAAGGTACAAAACATCAACACGATACCCTCACTGGAATAGCTCAAGTCCGTCATATGCAGGTAAGGAAGGGCGGTTTACCCCCGCTAAGATCCAAATCACCCCACCGTTGAGAGTAAATGGATCTTGAGCGGGGGTAAACCGCCCTTCCCTACTGCGTTTCCTGACTTGAGTTGTTTCGCTGAAAGTTGAGTGCTGATTTTTGGCACGCCGCTTGGTTTCAATGAACATGAAATCTCATTGAGTCACAATAGTTCCCATCTGAACCACTTCGAAGTTCGATCCCGCAATCGTTTTCAAAGCATTCAACTCGTTATCGCTCCAACGCGGATCCGGAGCACCGCTGATGTACCAGTTCGATCCGTTATCAGCCAGGAACATTCCATAATTCTTCAGCGCTCTGAGAATCACCTGAATGCGCGGTGAGAATGTCGAGATATTAAACGAAGCCTTCAAACGAACACGCATTCCCATCGGTGGGCGGTTCGGATTCGTGTCGTTGCTTGCGTAATGCCGGGCAGGATAAACATACGCATGTCGCGTGTTCTGTGCGGTAAAGCGGAGCGCGTGCTTGATCTCGCCTTGTTCGAACACTTCATCATAACGAACGAGTCCGGGAAAGATCGGCAGGCCCGCAGCGTCGGCAGAGGTCCAACCTGCCGGGCGAAGCGCATTTGAGGTTAGATCGAAGATCGCACCGCCGCCTGCATTCCAGCTCGCTCCTCCATTCACAGGATATGCGTTGCCCATCTCATACAGTTTCCAGTTGTCGCGATCGATAACCAGTACGTGCCGGTCACCCGTGGAACTGGGCCCACCTTCAATCGGTGCATCGGGAGGCACTGGATATGGACCAGGATCGCTCTCATCGTCATACCATATGAAGTTCATCGGAACGCGTGGCTGCGTACCCGAGACGACGATATAAGGAATGCCGTTCGGGGCGCCGTTCCAAACGGTGCCAAAGTCAGGATGCAAGTTTACGGTGTT
>Ga0070690_100001643_pt1 | contig 11757 bp, 9 predicted proteins | sample KBSS33HmetaG_FD_64671 | JGI IMG/M metagenome (GOLD analysis project Ga0070690, IMG submission 64671) | Switchgrass rhizosphere microbial communities from Kellogg Biological Station, Michigan, USA - KBS S3-3H metaG | ecosystem: Host-associated > Plants > Roots > Rhizosphere ... | reverse complement strand
TTCACCACGCTCTCGGTGTTCCCCGAAGACGCGCCGAACAAGCCGGAATTCGTCACGCTCGATTTCGTGAAGGGCGATTGCGTGGCCGTGAACGGCAAAAAATTGTCGCCGCTGGCCGTCATGAAGATGTTGAACAAACTCGGCGGCAAGCACGGCGTCGGCCGGGTGGACATGGTGGAGAACCGGTTCGTCGGCATGAAATCGCGGGGCGTGTACGAGACGCCGGGCGGCGCGATCCTGCAGTTCGCGCATCGGCAGATGGAAAGCCTGACGATGGACCGGGAAGTGATGCACCAGCGCGACGCGTTGATCCCGAAATATGCCGAACTGGTCTACAACGGCTTCTGGTATGCGCCAGAACGATACGCGCTCCAGGCGTATGTCGAGGAATCGCAGAAGAATGTCACCGGCACCGTCCGGGTGAAGTTGTACAAAGGCAACATCATCGTCGCCGGGCGCAAATCGCCGGTGAGCCTGTACAACCCGCACATCGCCACGATGGAAGCAGACCCGACGAAAGCGTACAACCAGGACGACGCGACGGGTTTCATCCGGTTGAACGGATTGCGGTTGAAAGTCGCGGCGAAGGTGCAGAAAAAGCGGAAATGATAGCCGGTCGCGGTTTGGATCGTTTTATTTGGGATGGCCATTGCAGTGACTTGAAGTCGCAATTTGCGACTTCAAAAAGAAGGCGCACCATATTAGAAACGTGAAGTGATAAATGGCGCTTCAAGTTTTAAGGTGTCCGGGGAAGGGTTGCGACTGGCGCAAAAGGGAGAAATATGAACAAGCAGGTCCCAGCAGTGATAGAAAATATCAGTCCTTTGATCCGCACGATCCGCGGGCAAAAGGTCATTTTGGACTCTGATTTGGCGCGGATTTATGGGGTTCCAGTAAGAGTGCTGAATCAAGCGGTAAAACGTAATTTTAAACGTTTTCCAGGTGACTTTCTATTTCAACTGACGGCTGAGGAAGCGAATTCTTTAAGATCACAAATTGTGATCTTAAAGAGTGGGCGCGGCCAACATCGGAAATTCTTTCCCTACGCCTTCACCGAAAACGGCGCCATCATGTCGGCCAACGTCCTCAACAGCCCGCAGGCCGTGCGCATGAGCGTCTTCGTCATCCGCGCCTTCGTCCAGATGCGCGAGTTGCTCGGCAGCACGAAGGAATTGGCCAAACAATTGGCGGCCCTGGAGAAAAAGCTTACCGACCGGCTGGACGACCACGAAAGCGCCATCGTCGACGTGTTGCGTCGCGTCATGGACATCCTCGACCCGCCGCCCGAGCCGTCGGAACCGGAGCAACCGCAACGCCGGATCGGGTTCAATGCCGACGTTGAAGAAAAGGCGGAAAATAAAACGAAGAAAAAGTCTTAATGATATGGCCACCGACCTGATCCATCGCATCGATATCTTTGCGCCGTTGGAAAAGATCTATGATGCCATCGCGACGGAGGACGGCATCCGCGCCTGGTGGACCAAAGACGTGAAGCTGGACCGGCATATCGGGGGTCACGCGGTGTTCGGCTTTTTTGACCATACGACGGTGTTCAAGATGCAGATCGAGCAATTGATCCCGCCGGTGATCGTGCGCTGGAAATGTGTGGACGGTAATTCATTGGACTGGATCGGCACGACGCAGGAATTCAAACTGGAACCGCAAACCGACGGCGTGTTGCTGAAATTCTGTCATGGTGGATGGGAACGCGGCGGCGATCATTGCTATTTTTGCAACACGACGTGGGGGCATCTGCTCGTCGGATTGAAGACGTACGTCGAGCAGGGCGTTAAAAATCCGTATTTTGTTTGAACAACCCAGACACCATGAATAACCGGCATCATACCGTTCGCACGGTGCTATCGGTGATGTTGGCCGTCATCGTGGCGGCGGTCGGCATCGGCTGGCTTTACCACAAACATACGTACCCATACGGCGAGAGCCGGCATGGGATCAATCAGATGATGATGGGCCTTGAATTGTACGCGCGGGACAATGGCGCACGCTATCCCGCCGGAGGCGCCACGCCGGAAGCGTCGTTAAGCCTTCTGCTGCGGTACGATTTTGTCGATGCGGATGCCCTTCGTGGAATGATTGTGCCGGAGAAGACCATCCGGCGACGGCTTGATTCGGGCCAGCCGCTCGATGCGGCCAGTTGTGGTTGGCAGTACATCGAAGGCCTGACGGAAGCCGATGACCCGGAAATGGCGGTTTTATATTGCAAGCAGGCTTTGGGATTTAACGGTGAGCGGAAGAAAGACGGCGGCCGGCCGGTCGTTTTTGTGGGAGGCAGTTGCCGATGGATTTCCGGGGGGGAATGGCCGGCGTTCCTGGCCAGGCAAAAGGAGCTGTGGTCGAAGCGGACCGAACGCGAAAAGGCCGGAAGACCGGTGGTCGATGTCGCGATCGAGCTTCCCGATGGCACCCGGATCAAAAGCGAAAACGGCCCCTATACGTTGCGTGGGCAGGAGAAGGACATCAATGGCTATACCGACGAAAGAATGGAATCGGGTGTGGGATTGGACGTCCATGACCTCAGCTGGTTCCATGTTCCGGTGCGGATCGATTTCACCGGGTCGGTCACCCGTACGCTCTCATTTTCGAACATGGTCTCGGCTCCGGTGACGGTAAATTTTATCCTGGGCGACCCCGACCGGACCAATGTGATCTTCAAGATGACGAAAAAAGACTGACGGATCAGGCCCATTTTCTCGACCGTTCCAACGCCCGCTTCCAGCCTTCCAACAGTTTTTTGCGTTTGTCCGGTTTCATCCGGGGCATGAACCGGTGATCGATCCTGGCCTTGATTTCGCTTCGATCCTTCCAAAATCCCACGGCTAATCCCGCCAGGTACGCGGCGCCGAGGGCGGTTGTCTCGATGACGTTGGGCCGGATGACGGGCACGCCCAGGAGGTCGGCCTGGAATTGCATCAACAGGTTGTTCGCCGATGCGCCGCCGTCGACCCGCAATTCCTTCAATCGCATGCCGGCGTCGCGTTCCATCGCACGCAGCACATCCGTCGTCTGGTACGCGATGCCTTCGAGCGCGGCGCGCGCGATGTGGGCGCGCGTGGTCCCGCGCGTCAGCCCGACGATCAATCCGCGGGCATAAGGATCCCAATGCGGCGCGCCGAGGCCGGCGAACGCCGGGACAAAATAGATGCCGCCGTTATCCGGCGCCTGCGCCGCCAGTGGTTCGATCTCGCCGGAAGATTTAACGATGCCCAGTTGGTCGCGCAACCATTGGACGACCGCGCCGCCGATGAAAATGCTGCCTTCGAGCGCGTACTCGATCCGGTCGCCGAGCTGCCAGGCGACGGTCGTGACCAGGTTGTTTTTTGAGACGACGGGTTTGTTCCCGGTCTGCATGAGCATGAAACAACCGGTGCCATAGGTGTTTTTGACCATGCCGGGACGATGACACGCCTGGCCGAACAGGGCGGCTTGTTGATCGCCGGCGATGCCCGCGACCGGGATCGATCCACCCAACAAACGGGTTTCCCCATAGACTTCGCTGCAGGAACGGACTTCCGGCAATAGTGATCGCGGCACCTGAAAAAGCTGAAGCAATTCATCGTCCCATCGGCCAGTGCGGATATTGAACAACATCGTGCGCGATGCGTTGGTCGCGTCGGTGACATGGCATCGGCCGCCGGTCAGGTTCCACAACAGCCAGGAATCGACCGTGCCGAAGGCGAGTTTCCCTGCGCGGGCGCGGGCGCGCGCGCCGGGGACGTGGTCGAGGATCCATTGAACTTTGCTCGCCGAGAAATAGGCGTCGATCACCAGCCCGGTCTTGCGCCGGATGACCGGCTCCCGGCCGCGGGCTTTGAGGCGGTCGCACGCGGGCGCGGTCCGGCGGTCCTGCCACACGATGGCATTGTAGACGGGCTTGCCGGTTGCGCGGTCCCAGACGATGGCGGTCTCGCGCTGGTTTGTGATGCCGATGGCCGCGATGGCGCGGGCTGTGAGGCGCGCTTTGCGCAGGGCGAGGCGTGCGACCTTTAACTGGGAGTTCCAGATGTCGCGCGGATCGTGTTCGACCCAGCCGGCTTGCGGGAAGACCTGGTGAAATTCCTGTTGGGCGACAGAAACGATCCGGCCGCGATGATCGAACACGATGGCGCGGGAACTGGTCGTGCCCTGATCGAGTGCCAGGATGTGTTTCACAGGGGGAATGTGTCGTGTGTGAAGGTACAATGCAACTTTCCGATAACAGCGGCCGGTGGCGCCGTGGCCCGGTATCACTGCCATCAAATCAGGTAGGGCGGTACTGCCGCACCGCCGCATTGCCGCAGCAATGCGCCACCACAGGCCACTGCCCGGGAATCTGGCCGCTTGCCACGCCAAACGGGTCTCATTAACGTGAGTGCGATGAAACCCCAGATCTTCGCGACCGTATTGTTGCTCGCTTCCATCGTGTCATCGCCCGCGCCGGATTTTCAGACCACCGCGCCCGATTCGCCGTCGATCACCATCGCGACGGCGCGGTCGGCCCTGACGTTGCGCGTTGGGGCGGACAAACGGGTCTATGAAGTCGGTTATACCGCGTCGGGACGTCAAATGGTCGTGACGAACATCGCGCGGGAGACGGAATGTTATCCGCCATACGGCAACGGCTTCATCCTGGAGCCCGCGGTCCAGGCCCGGCACACGGACGGCAACATTTCCACCGACCTGATCTACGTCAGGCATTCGACCACGCCCGTTGACGCCGATGTTTCACTGACCCGCATCGAGCTGAAAGATCCCGTTTACCCGTTCTTCGTCACGTTATGTTACAAGACGTACGCTGCGGAAGACGTGATCGAATCGTGGTCGGAGATCCGCCATGACGAAGACGGGGCGGTGACATTGTCGCGGTTCGCGTCGTCGGCCCCGCAATTCAAGGCGAACGAATATTGGCTCACGCAGTTCCATGGTGATTACAAGCACGAGGCGACGATGGATGAAGAGAAGCTCGGTCCGGGCATCAAGATCCTTGATTCGAAGATCGGCGTGCGCGCGAGCCGGTTTTGCATCCCGTCGTTCGTCCTGTCGCTCAACGGCCCGGCGACCGAAGACAGCGGCGAAGTCATCGGGGGTTCCCTGGAATGGTCCGGCAGTTTCCAACTGGCCTTTGACCTGGACTGGAAGAACCGGCTGCGCGCGTTGTGCGGCATCAACCCGTTCGGCGAACAATACCAGTTGAAACGCGGCGAAGTGTTCACGACGCCGTCGATGCTCTGGACATGGAGCGACCACGGCAAAGGGCAGATGACCCGTAATTTTCATCGCTGGGCCAGGCAATACGGCCTTCGCGACGGCGCCAAACCGCGGCCGGTGTTGTTGAACAACTGGGAGGCGACGGACATGAACTTCAACGAGCAATTGATCGTGTCGCTCTTTGACGGCGCGAAGAAGATCAACGCGGACACGTTCCTGCTCGACGACGGCTGGTTCGGCAACGCGCATCCGCGCAACAAGGACAACGCGGGCCTGGGCGACTGGCAGGTGAATTCGAACAAACTGCCGCAGGGGTTGTCCTACCTGGCGCAGGAGGCGAATAAACGCGGCATCGATTTCGGCATCTGGATCGAACCCGAGATGGTCAACCCGAGCAGCGACCTGTTCCAGGTGCACCCGGAATGGGCCATCCAGCAGCCGCATCGCGACTTCATCTACGGTCGCAACCAGTTGGACCTCGACCTGAGCAACCCGCAGGTGCGCGATTTTGTGTGGAAGATCGTGGATGACACATTATCGACCCCGGGGGTGAGTTACACGAAATGGGACGCGAACCGCTTCGTCAACCAGCCGGGCTCGACGTATTTGCCGCCGGACGACCAGCAATCGTTGTTGATCCGGTACAACTTCGGGCTCTACAACGTCATGAGCAACATGGCGGTGAAGTTCCCGGGTGTGATGGCCATGGCGTGTTCGGGCGGCGGCGGGCGGGTGGATTACGGATCGTTGAAATATTTCCATTCGTTTTGGCCGAGCGACAACACGGACCCGGTGAGCCGTATCAGGATCCAATGGGGTTTCGGCCATTTCTTTCCCGCGGAAGCCATGGCGGCGCACGTCACGCAGATGGGTAAACGACCGTTGAAATTCGCGATCGACGTGGCGATGAGCGGCGCGCTGGGCGTGGACATGGACGTGCGAAAACTGTCGCCGACAGATCTGCAGCAACTGGCCGATGCCGTGGCCTTGTACAAAAAGGAGATCCGCGACGTCGTGGAGCAGGGGGACCTGTACCGGTTGGAATCGCCGTATGACGGTCCGCGCGCCGCGCTGGGCTACGTGACGGCGGACAAATCGCGCGCGGTGGTGTTTGTGTATCAACTGAAAGCGGGCGATGCCAGGCCGGTGAAGATCGCCGGGCTCGATCCGCAAAAGAATTATCGTGTCCAGGTCGCGGGTTCCACGGAGACGGCGAACCCTTCCCGGGCGGGAAGCTCCTTGATGCAGGACGGCATCGAGACATCATGCCGCAAGGAATTTGACAGCGCGGTCATCGAGTTGACGGCGGAATAATGTAGCGCAGGCATTCCTGCCTGCGGGTTACGAGGCTTTCCAGCCTCGTGCCGGGAACTGGCGGTTGGAAAACCGCCCAACCCGCAGGTTGAAAAACCCGCGCTACGTGGTGAGCGGTCCAAGACACTGTCGCACGCTTCGGCCGGTCCAAAACACTTTGTGGGCGGCGCTTCGGCTCCCATGGTCATGGTTACGGGCATTGTGCATGGATCCTTGCAATGTGCATGGCGTTTTTACCAATGGAGACGCAGGTTTTATGAGAAAACGGGTGGCATATCTTCTGCAATCAATGATGCATACACGTTATGCTAAGCTGGACTTTAATCTTTCTGGTGGTGGCACTGATCGCAGCGTTGTTGGGTTTCACGAAGATCGCCGGTGCGGCGGCAGGCATCGCCAAGGTCCTGTTCACGATTTTTCTGATTTTATTCCTCGTGTCATTGATTGTGGGGCTGGCGCACTCGCATTCATGACCGCAGGGGTCATTTTTATGCCACGGCAATGGGACACATGGGGTGGGCGGCAGCTACCTGGGCTCGTATTGGCCATGATTCTGGCTGTTCTCAACTCGCAGGCGGCGGAAACCAATCCGCCCGCCGGTTCCGAAAGCAAATGGCAGAGAGCCAAGGAGGGGAGTTCGAACGCGTGGGAAAGCGTCAAGCACGGCACGACCAACGCCTGGTCCACCGTGAAAAGCGGGGCGACCCAGTCATGGGAACGCGCCCGGGAGACGTTTGAACCCGCGAAGGGGAAGACGAATTACGTCTACGAAAAGAAAGAAGTGTTCGTCTCGAAAGCGAAGACGGAAGTCGACGACATCGACAACAACGTCAAGCAGTTGGCGGATAAAACCGCCGCGGCGGGTGAATCGGTGAAGGGAGAGATGCAGCAGAAGATGGCGGCTTTGAAGGGGAAGCAGACCGACCTGTCGAACAAATTGGCCAAGGCCAAAGGGGCCACGCAGGAAGAATGGAACAGGGCCCAGGTCGAATTCCAGGACGCGTACGATGATACGAAACAATCGGTCAAGGACGCATGGGACTGGTTGAAAGCGAAGACCGATTGACGATTTAAGACGATCCCGTGTTGTTCCTCCGACGCGGTAGCAAGAGCGGGCGTGAACTGAATAAAATCAGCACGCCCGCTCGGCATTTTCTCAGCGAACGTGTGAGCGTCTGAGCTAGAAGATCTCAGCCAAAGTATTGTCGAGCGATTCGATGCGCACGGGTTTGGTCAGGTGCGCGGCGAAACCGGCAGAATGACTTTTTGCGACGTCCTGTTCCATGCCGTACCCGGTCAGGGCGATGCCTTTGAGGTTGCTGCGTGAGCCCAATTCCTTCATCAGGTCGGCCCCGTTGCCGTCGGGCAGGCCGATATCGGAGATCAACACGTCAAAATCCTGTTTTTCGGCCAGGGCCCGCGCTTCATTCATCGACGCCGCGGCGGCGACTTTATGGTGCCGGCGCAGAAGCAATTGCGTGAGGCTGGTTCGGGTCGGTTCGTGGTCTTCGACGAGAAGGATCGCCAGCGGCTGCTTCTGTTTCCGGTTGAACGACGTCGTCTCGCCGTTCCGCCGGGTCGGACGATCCTTGGCCTGTTCCGTCACGTGCAACAACGGCAGGTGGATGGTGAACGTCGAGCCTTTGCCCGGACCGTGGCTTTGGGCCTGGATCCGTCCGCAATGTGAATCCACCAAGGAACGGCTGATCGCCAGGCCGAGGCCGAGGCCGCCGAACTGGTGCGCGGCGGCGCGGTCACCCTGGGAAAACGCATCGAAGATCCGGTGCACTTCTTCCGCGGTCATGCCGATCCCCGAATCGGTGACTTCGATCACCAGTTCGCCGTCGCGGGCGGCGGTGCGGACCTGGATCCGTCCGCGGGCGGGGGTGAACTTCACGGCGTTCTTCAGGATGTTCCAGAAGACCTGCTGCAGGCGGACGGCATCGCCGCGGACCGTGAAATCGGCGGACTGCAGGTTCAGCGCCAGGGCGATCTCTTTCTGGCCGATGTCGCTGCGGACCTTTTCGATGGCGGAGCTGAGGGCGGTGTGGACGTCGACCGGTTCCATCTCCATGACCAGTTTGCCGCAGGTGATGCGGCTGATGTCGAGCAGGTCGTCGATGAGCCGGGCTTCGAGTTCGACGTTCCGGCGGATGGTATCGAAATCCGTGCGCACGCGCGGCGGGAGTTCAAAATTGTTCACGGCTTCGCTGGCGATCAACAGCACCGGGTTGAGAGGCGTGCGCAATTCGTGGGAGAGGGCCGCGAGGAAATCGTCCTTGGCGCGGTTGGCCTGCTCGGCTTCGTCCCGGGCCCGTTTCAATTCCACTTCCGCGCGTTTGCGTTCGATGGCGAAGGCGATCTGGGTGGCGACGGTCTCGGCCGGCCGGATCTCTTCCGGCGTGAACGTGTGCGGCGCGTTGTAATAGAGCATGAACTTGCCCAGCAACCGGTTCTCGTAGGTGATGGGGATGAAAACGAGCGCGCGGATGCCTTCGTCCAGGACGACCTGGCGGAGATGTTCGTCCAGTTCGACTTTGGCGATGTCATTGATGAAGACCGGTTGCGGCGCCGGGTCGTCGGGGCTCCATGGCGAATGACCTTCGACGGCCTGGCGATAGTCGTCCGACAGGTCCCGCCATGCCTTGAACCGCATGACCAGATCGTGGTCGTACAACAGGATCGAGGCGCGATCGGCGTTCTGGCAGCGGACGATGGCATCGATGCCGGCTTCATAGATCTCGGGCAGGTCCATGCCGCGGTTCATATTGGCGACCAGTTCGTAGAGGACCCGCTGGCGTTCTTCGTCCCTTTTCTTCTGCGTGATGTCGCGCGCGATCTTGGAGGCCCCGACGATCCGGCCGTTGGCATCGCGGATCGGCGAGATGGTCAGCGCGATGTTGATCAGCTGGCCATCTTTGCGGCGGCGGATGGTCTCGTAATGTTCGATCGGTTCGCCCTTGCGGATCCGGCTGATGATCTCGGTCTCTTCGTGGAGACGGTCTTCCGGGATAAGGATGGTGATGGGCTTGCCGATGACCTCGGCGGCGGTATAGCCGAAGATCCGTTCGGCGCCATGGTTCCAACTGGAGATGCTGCTGTTGAAATCCTTGCTGATGATGGCGTCGTCGGAGGATTCGACGATGGCGGCCAGTTGTTGCGCAGCATGTTCCGCACGTTTTTGTTCGGTGATATCGGCGACGGTGCCGATATAACCGATATGACGGCCGTTGGCATCGCGCAGGGGAACGGCGTGGCCCTGGACCCAGGTGATCTCCCCGGCGCCGCGCAGGTAGCGGAATTCCGCGCGGGACTCGGTCTGTCTCTGCAGCGCCTCCTGCCAGCCTTTGGCGATGCGATCGCGATCATCGGGATGCAGGCCGAGCATCCAGCCGTTGCCATGCGCCTCTTTTTCGGACAGGCCGGTCATCTGGCACCAGTAATCGTTGACGGAGATCGTCTGGCCGCCGAGGTCGGTGACAAAGATGCCGACCGGCGCGTTGCTGGCGAGGGCGCGAAACCGTTCTTCGCTCTCATGCAGCGCTGCCTCGGTCTGTTTCCGGTGCGTGATGTCCTGGAAGACGCTGATGGCCCCGCAGACCCGGCCTTTGACGTCGTAGACCAGGTCGATATTGATGCTGATGACGAAACGGGAACCGTCGGGTCGCCAGAAGATGGCCTCCAGTTCGCGACAAGGCCGGCCTTCGCGAAGGGCGACCAACATGGGCGCCTCGGTCGGCGGCACCGGCGTGCCGTCGACGAGAAAGATCTTGAAGGAATTATAAAAATCTTCGAGACGTTGGTTCAATTCCGGGGTACGGCCCCACATCTCGGCGGCCCGGCTGTTGAAGAACGTGATCCGGCCCTCGCCATTGCAACTGAAGATGCCGGCGGGCATCAGCGAGGCGAACAGCGAGAGATGGTGGGATTGGCCGGCGCCGTTGGCGTTAAGGGAATTCTGGTTCATGTGGCCTCCTGGAGATTCATCATCACGTTGCGCTCGGCTGTTTTGGCCGCCGGCAACACGAAATAAAAGATCGCGCCGTCGTCGAATTCATATCCACAGGCGCCTTTTTGCAGTTCCACCAGCCGTTGCGCCATGGCGAGACCCAGTCCTTTGGCGCCGTTGAGACGATGCAATTCGTTGAACGGCTGGAATAATTTGGCGCGGCGATCGGCCCGGACGCCGTCCCCGCTGTCGCGGACGAAAAATTTATGACCCTGGTTGTGTTTTTGCCAGCCCATCACGATATGTTTGCCGCCGTGTTCGAGGGCGTTGGACAGGAAACTCCACCAGACGAACTGCAGCCAATCGCGGACGCCATCGACATCCGGCCACGCATCCGCCATTTCGACCGTGGCGCCGCGTTTGAGGATCTGTCGTTCGCCCCGTTGCCAGGCGTGATAGACGGCTTCGCTCATGTTCAGGTGTTCCGCCGGCGACGGGGTGGAGGTGGCGCGGGCGATGAGACTGGTGGATTTGATCAACCGCATGAGTTCGTCGACCGACGTGAAGATCGATTCGAGGGATCCCGCGGGGACATCGTGTTCGGCCAGGACTTCTTTGAGCAATTCCGCTGAGTTGAGGATATTGCCCAGGGGCGTGCGCAGGTCGTGGCTGATCCGCGTGCTGATGGTGAGCAGATCGCCTTTCAACCGTGCGTTTTCGCGCGCCAATTCTTCTGCCTGTTTGTCTGTCATGTTTTTTCTCGCGGATGGACACCGATACGCACAGACGCTCCTGCCGAAAGCGGGGAACTATCTGTGTCGATCTGTGTTCATCGGTGGTCGATCAAATCATTCCAGCCCGATCCGTTTCCGTTTCCGATACAACGTCGCCTGGTCGATGCCGAGGATATGCGCGGCTTCGGTGAGGCTGGGTGTCCGTTCCAGGATCTTGCGCAGGTGCGCTTCCTCGAGCTGCTCGAGCGACACGAGGGAGCCGACCTGCGGGAGATGGCTGTCATGCGTGATCGCGCCGTTGCCGTTGCTTTGCGTGCGCAGTTCCGTCGGGAAATCTTCCGGTGCGAGCCGGTCGCCTTTGGCCATGATGACGGCGCGTTCGATGGCGTTGCGCAGTTCGCGCAGGTTGCCGGGCCAGGCGTAGGACCGCAACGCGGCGGCCGCGTCCTCGGAGAGCCCGTTGATCTGGCGGGCGCATTGGGCGGCGAAAAATTTGGTGTAATGCTCGGCGAAACGGATGAGATCGGATTCCCGCTGCCGCAACGGGGGCATCTC
>Ga0070690_100001642_pt1 | contig 11759 bp, 9 predicted proteins | sample KBSS33HmetaG_FD_64671 | JGI IMG/M metagenome (GOLD analysis project Ga0070690, IMG submission 64671) | Switchgrass rhizosphere microbial communities from Kellogg Biological Station, Michigan, USA - KBS S3-3H metaG | ecosystem: Host-associated > Plants > Roots > Rhizosphere ... | reverse complement strand
AAGGCGATGGAGGATCCGCGCCGCAACATCGACCTGCTGGAACTGATGTACGTGTGCATCGCGCTCGGCTTCCAGGGCCGCTACAGCGTGATCGAGAACGGCCGCCAGCAGCTCGACGCGCTGCGCGACCGCCTGCACAACGTCATCCGCCGCGAGCGCGGCGAGTTCGAGCGCGACCTGTCCGGCAAGTGGAAGGGCGTGCAGCGCGTGGCCAAGCCTCTGGTGCGCCGCCTGTCGGTGTGGCTGGTGCTGGCTGCGGTGGCGCTGCTGCTGTTCGTGCTGTACCTGATCTTCGCGCTGGTGCTGGCCTCGAAGTCCGATCCGGTCTTCAACTCGCTGGCCGCCATCCATTCCGACGTCGGCGACCTGAAGCGCGCGCCGCCGCCGCCGCCGCCCCCGGCCGCGCCGCGCCTGAAGCCTTTGCTCGTCGCCGAGATCCTGGCCGGGCAGGTGGACGTCGATGAGGACGCCGTGAGCAGCCACGTGATCATCCACGGCGACAAGTTCTACGACCCGGGCAGCGCCGAGATCAAGCCCGACCTGCTGCCGGTGATCAACCGCATCGCGCAGGCGATCAACCAGGTGCCGGGCGTCGTCACGGTCAGCGGCCACACCGACAACCAGCCGACCAAGCGCTCGCTGCGCTTCCCGTCGAACTACGAGCTCTCGCTCGAGCGCGCGCGCGGCGTCGCCACGCTGCTGGGCCAGACGGTGCAGAACCACACGATCAAGGCCGAGGGCCTGGCGGACAGCAAGCCGCTGGCGCCCAACAACACGCCGGATGGGCGCGCCCGCAACCGGCGCGTCGAGATCACCCTGCGCACCGGCGCATAAGCACAGGCTCGGGAACAAGAAAACATGTGGGCAAAGCTCAAGCGCTTCTTCGCCAATCGCTGGGTGCTGGCGTTCATCGGCCTGCTGGTCGTGTCGCTGCTGATCTGGTTCGTCGGCGACGCGATCGCGTTCTATGACCATCGGCCGCTCGGCTCCGCCGGCGCGCGCATCGGCCTGATCGTCCTCGTCCTGCTGGTCTTCGCGGCGATCGAGGGCCTCAAGCGCTTGCGCGCATGGCGCGCCAACAAGGCGATGCTGTCGGCCATCGGTGAGGGCGCGTCCAGCAACTCCGCGCTGTCGCAGCGTGAGGTCGCGGAGCTGAAGAAGCGCTTCGACGACGCGATGGCCACGCTGCGCAAGGCGCGCTTCGACGACAAGTCCGGCGGCGGCCGCAACTACCTGTACCAGCTGCCGTGGTACATGTTCATCGGCGCGCCGGGGTCCGGCAAGACGACTGCGCTGGTGAATTCCGGCCTGCGCTTCCCGCTGGAAAGCCAGATGGGCAAGGACGCCGTCAAGGGCATCGGCGGCACGCGCAATTGCGACTGGTGGTTCACCGACGAGGCCGTGCTGCTCGACACCGCGGGCCGCTATACGACGCAGAGCAGCAACCGCGAGGTCGACGCCGCGGCGTGGACGGGCTTCCTCACGCTGCTCAAGAAGTTCCGTCCGACGCAGCCGCTCAACGGCGCGATCGTCACGGTGAGCCTGTCCGACCTGTTCACCTGGTCGGCCGCGCAGCGCGACGACTACGCGCGCTCGATCCGCGCCCGCATCCAGGAGCTGTATGGCACGCTGGGGGTGCGATTCCCGATCTACGTGGTCGTCACGAAGGCCGACTTGCTCGCCGGCTTCGCCGAGTTCTTCGGCGACCTGGGCCGCGAGGCGCGCGCGCAGGTCTGGGGCACCACCTTCGACTTCCCGATGCCTGGCGGCGCCAACCTCGGCGCCACCTTCGCCGGCGAGTTCGACGCGCTCGTCGCGCGCCTGAATGCGCGGCTGACCACGCGCATGGAGGAAGAGCGCGATCCGCAGCGCCGCGCCATGCTGTTCGCGTTCCCGCAGCAGTTCGCCGCCCTGCGCGAGATGCTCAAGGCCTTCCTCGACGAGGCCTTCCTCAGCTCCGCCTTCGGCGAGGAACCGATGGTGCGCGGCGTCTACTTCACCAGCGGCACGCAGGAGGGCAGCCCGTTCGACCGCGTGCTGGGCAACATCGCGCGCGCCTACGGGCTCGAGCGCCAGGTGCTGCCGCCGGCGGCCTCGTCGGGCCGCAGCTACTTCCTCACGCACCTGCTGCGCAGCGTGATCTTCGCGGAGTCCGACATCAGCGGGCGCAGCACGGTCATCGAGAAGCGGCGCAGCCGCATCGCGCTGGCGCTGTATTCGCTGCTGGCGCTGCTGTCGCTGCTGCTGATCGTCGGCTGGACGGTCAGCTTCGTGCGCAACCAGGTGCTGATCAAGGACGTGGCCGATGCCGCGGCCGACGTCACCAAGCAGGTCGCGGCCATCCCGCCGCTGCCCAACGGCGACGTGATGGCCGTGCTGCCGGTGCTCGACGCCGCGCGCAATCTGCCCACCGGCTACGCGGAGCGCGATGCCGGCGTGCCGTGGTCGCGCGCCTTCGGCCTGAGCCAGTCCGGCAAGCTGGGCACGCAGGCCAACCGCGCCTACCTCAACCTGCTGCGCGACGTCTTCATGCCGCGCATCGCGCTGCGGCTGGAGCAGCAGATCCGCGAGGCCGATTCGCCCGAGGTGCGCTACGAGGCGCTCAAGACCTACGTGATGCTCTACGACCCGGCGCACCTGAAGGCCGCCGAGGTGGTGAACTGGATGTCGGCCGACTGGGATCGCACGCTGCCGCGCGACGTCACCCAGCTGCAGCGCCAGTCGCTGGTCGCGCACCTGGGCACGGCGCTCGAGCAGTTGCCGCTCGAGATGGTGCTGCCGCAGGATTCGGCGCTCGTCGACCAGGAACGCAAGCAGCTCGCGGCCTCGTCGCTGGCCCAGCGCGTCTATTCGCGCCTGAAGCGCCTCGGCGCGGACGGCGTGTCCGACTTCCGCGTCACCGACGCCGGCGGGCCGCAGGCGGCGCTGGTGTTCACGCGGGCCTCCGGCGCGCCGCTGTCGCAGGGCGTCCCCGGCCTGTTCACCGTGGCAGGCTACGACAAGGGCTTCCGCGCCAAGGCGCCGCTGATGGTCAAGCAGCTGGGCGACGAGGAGTCATGGGTGCTGGGCACGTCGTCGGGCGGCTCGGGCGTCGAGCGCCTGAAGACCACTTACACCGAGGTGCAGCAGCTGTACCTGAACGAATACATCAAGACCTGGGACAACCTGCTGGGCGACCTGCGCCTGATTCCGTCCACCAGCCTGCAGGGCAGCATCCAGACGATCACGCTGCTGTCGGCCGGCGACTCGCCGCTGAAGCTGCTGCTCAATGGCGTGGCCAAGGAGACCAAGCTGGCCTCGGGCGACAACAAGTCGGCCGAGGCCGTCGCATCCGGCATGCTGGACAAGGCCACCAACGCGATGCGCAGCACCGTCGACAAGTTGATGGGCACGCCATCCGCCGCGGCCAACCCGGTGGCCAAGCCGGAGGCGATCGTCGACGCGCACTTCGAGCAGCTGCAGCGGGTGGTCTCGGGGCCGGCCGGCCAGCCGGTGCCGCTCGACGCGACGCTGGGCGTGCTCAAGGAATACGAGGTGCAGCTGCGCGCCACCGACGAGGCCATCAAGCGCGGCGCGCCGGCGACCTCCGACGCGCAGATCGTCGCCCGCATCAAGAGCGAGGCCGACCGCATGCCGCCGCCGATCAGCAACCTGCTCAACGGCCTGATCGCGCGCAGCGGCGCGCAGTCGGCGGGCGCGGGCGCGGCGGCGGTCAAGGCCGCGGCCGCGGGCGAGGTGGGCAGCTTCTGCAAGGCGGCCGTGGAGGGCCGCTATCCGTTCGTCAAGGCGTCGGGCAAGGAGGTGCCGCTGGGCGACTTCGCCAAGCTGTTCTCGCCCAACGGCGTCATCGACGGCTTCGCCAAGACCAAGCTGGTCGGCATGGTGGACATGAACGGCCCCGTGTGGAAGCCGATCCAGCTGGCCGAGGGCGTCGAGGCGCTGTCGCCGTCCGCGATCGCCAACTTCCAGCGCGCCGCCACGATCCGCGACGCCTTCTTCCCGGGCGGCTCGGCCAACCCCCAGGCCACGATGGACGTGCTGCTGGCGCGCGCGGACGATGGCGTCACCGACGTTCAGCTGTCGGTCGACGGTCAGGTCACGCCGATGAAGCCGGGCACCAACGCGGCCGCGCGGCTGTCCTGGCCCAGCCTGAGCCCCAACAGCCAGATCAAGCTGACGCTGCTGATCGGCGGCAAGCCGTCGGCCACGCCGCTGATCTTCGACGGTCCGTGGGCGCTGTTCCGCTTCGTCGACGCCGCACGGATCGAGGGCGGCACGCCCGAGCGCCAGATGGTGAGCTACGAGGAGGGCGGCAAGCACGTCTACTTCGAGCTTCGTTCGGGCAGCGTGCGCAACCCGATGCGGCTGCCGGAGCTGGCCCAGTTCCGCTGCCCGGCCTGACGCCCGCGCGCGCTCGCCGCCCCATCCGACCATGGCCACCTGCGGCTTCTACGGCAAGCTTCCCGGCGAGGGCGACTTCGTCACGCGCCGCCTGCCGTGGGAGTTCACGTCCGCCTGGGACGACTGGTTGCAGCAGGGCATGCAGGCCTCGCGCGCGGCGCTCGGCGAAGGCTGGCTCAACCTCTATCTTTCCGCACCGATCTGGCGCTTCCAGCTGGCCCCGGGTGTCTGCGGGCCGCTGGGCTGGCGCGGCCTGTTCTTCGCCAGCGTCGACCGCGTCGGCCGCTACTTCCCGCTGACGCTGGCATTTCCCGGCGGCAGGGTGTCCGCCCCGGGCGGCGTCGCGTCGACGCTTGCCGGCGATACCGACGGCTGGTTCGCCGCGGAGGACGCCGGCTTGGCGGGACTCGCGCCGAAGCTGCCGCTCGACGACTTCGACCGCGCGATCCAGGCGCTCGCCGAGCCTGCCGCCGAGCCGGCGGACGCCGGCGCGCCGGCTGCCGTCCACTTGTACTGCGCGGGTTCCGATGACGCGCCGCCGTTGCGCCTGGCATTTCCGGCGCTGCCGCCGCCCGCGCAGTTCATCGAATTCATCGCGCCGTCCGCGTCGCCTCCGTCGTCCTCGTTGATGGACACGCTGGCGTCATGAGCATGGCGCAAGGTGTCGGCGCCTGTCCTCCCGCATGGGGTGTTCAATGACCGAAGGGCGCCGGCATGGGCAGCGCAAGGGCATGTGATGAAGTGGCGCAGCGTCCGCTTGCTCATCGGCGCCGCGATCGCGCTGCTGGGATGCCTGCAAGGAACTGCAATGGCGAAGATGGTGCTCTGGTCGGCAATGAAAGGCCGCGTGCTGATGAATGGGCAGCCGGCGGCGGGTGCGGTGCTCGTACGCCACTACGACTGGCACTGGAAGGACGAGAAGGGCAGCGATCGCGCCGTCGCGAACGTCGCTGGCGAGTTCGTGTTTCCGGCCATTGATGGCTCGTCGTTCTTCGGCGGGCTCCTACCGCACGAGCCGGTGATCCGGCAAGAGATGGTCGTCGAATACCAGGGTGTCATCTACGCAGCCTGGAATGGCTACAAGGGAAGTTACAAGCCCGATTCCGAAAACGACGGGCGGCCGATCAACCTGGTCTGCCGCCTGGATGCGCAACGCACCGCGCACGGCCAGGTGACGGGGCTCTGCGAGTTCGTGTGAGGGCTACCAGGATCGTGTCGTTCGTTGAAGAGGCAGCATCCGTGGTGAGGACTGATCACAATCGGGCAGCCGGGATCCTCACGACAGCGCTGCGTTTCATACGCGGTGAGGTATCGTCCGGTATGGAATGCTCTTGTATCGAGAGGATGTCGCGCGAGCGACGCGAGGACACGTGATGACGCGGCGCGGAATCTGGATGACTGTCGGCGCCGCGGTGGTGCTGCTGGGATGTTTGCAAGGAACTGCAATGGCGAAGATGGTGCTCTGGTCTGCGATGAAGGGCCGCGTGCTGATGAACGGCAAGCCGGCGGCGGGCGCGGTGCTCGTGCGCAATTACAGCTGGCACTGGAAGAACGAGAAGGGCAGCGACAGGACGACCACGAACGCGGGCGGCGAATTCTCGTTCCCGGCCATCGAAGGAAGCTCGCTGCTGGGTGGCCTGTTGCCGCACGAGCCGGTCATCGAGCAGGACATGGTCATCGAATACCAGGGCAAGTCGTATGACGCCTGGGCCTATTTCAAGCACGACTACAAGCACAACGACGAGAACGGCGGCAAGCCGATCGACGTGACTTGCCGCCTCGACGCCGAACGCGCCAAGCACGGCGAGGTCTCCGGCTTGTGCGAGTTCAACTGAACCGTCGATCAGGGAGGACAGGACATGGACATTCTCAGTCCCAGCCAGGCCGCTGCCATTGCGGTGGGCGTGTATTCGCTGCGCGATGAGCCGTCCGCCGCGCGCAGCAAGGTGATCGACCCCCTGAACATCGAAGGCCTGTTCGGCGATTCGAAGCGCTTCACCGGGACCTCCGGGGCGCTGATGTTCAAGCCGCTGACGGGCTTCGGGTTCGTGGCCGCGGGCGTTGGGCCCTTCGCGGGCGACCTGCTGATCGCCACGCGCGGCACCGACACGATCCCGGACTGGCTCACCGACGGCAACATCGGCGTGCAGTTCGGGCCGGGCGGCAGGATGGTGCACGCCGGCTTCAACGAAACCTGGAAATCCTTCGCGCCCGCTTTGCGCGAGTTCCTCCGTGGACGCAACCCGACGCGCATCCACTGTGTTGGCCATAGCCTGGGCGGCGCGCTGGCCTTTCTCAACGCCGACTTCATCACGGCCAACCGGATCGCGGACGTCCGGCTCTACACGTTCGGGGCGCCGCGCGCGGGCTCGGACGCGTTCGCCAGGCAGCTGACCGACCGCGTCAAGAAGGAAAACATCTACCGCGTCTCCAATCCGGTCGATCCCGTACCGATGATCCCGATCTTCCCGTTCTTCCACCTGCCGTACAACGAGGAAGGCTTGCAGATCGGTCGCACGTCCAACATGCCGGTCAGCTTCGCGGGCCACAAGATGGCCGTGAGCTACGCCCCGGGTGTCGCAGGCAAGGCCTGGAGCGACCTGCGCGTCGCCGCGCCGGGCGAGCGCGAGGTCAAGGGTTGGCTCGAGAATGCCGCAGCCGGCTACGGCGGGGCGATCATGGGCGGCGCCAAGCTGCTGGACATGATCGGCCGCGCGTTGGCCTACTTGGTCAAGCTGGCCGGAAAGCTGGCGGTGGGAACGGTCGGCCTGGGTTTCGCCGCGGGCATGACCGTCATTGACCAGGTCGCCTGGCTCCTGACCAAGGCGGCCCAGATCTCCGCCGAGATGAGCACGGGTTTGCTCATGCCGGTCGGCATGATCTTCAAGTTCCTCGGCCGTACCCTGGTGCAGGGGATGCAGATCACCACCGCGTTCCTGCGCTGGGTGCTCGACCTGCTGTTCTCCTCGCTGCGCTCCGCGGCGCATCGCGCGCTGTCATTCCTGGGCTGATTCGTGCCGTTTCTCAGGCGGGCGTTCATTCTGATGGCGCAACGGCGGGCAGTCCCGTTATCGCCCGTTATTGAACAACCCATCCACATGACTTACTCTGCGCCCTACTCGCTGATCAGTACAGGCCGGCGAATTGGAGAAGCCCTCAAGTGATCGACATCGACGCCCTCTCGCGTCCCATCAGCGACGACGCACCCGCCGGCCCGGACCTGGAATACACCAGCGTCGCCGAGCTCGAACGCTTCGCCGCGGGCACTCCCGGAACGATCGATCCGTCGACGCAGGAACTGGTCGGCGCGGAAGAGCCGAACTGGCGCAAGGTCGCCGAGCAGGCCACCGAGCTGCTGGGTCAGACCAAGGACTTGCGCGTCGCCGCCTGGCTGACGCGCGCCGAGCTCGTCAACCGCGGCCTGCCCGGCCTGGCCGACGGCCTGAAGCTGATCGCCACCCTGCTCGAGAACTTCTGGGAGACGTGCTACCCGCTGCTCGATCGCGATGAGAACGACGACCCGATCGAGCGCATGAACGTGCTCGCCAACCTGTCGCCCGATCCCGCGCAGTCCTACGGCTCGTCCAACACCGAGGCGCTGATGCGCACGTTGCGCGGCACCGTCATCGCCGAGTCGCGCGAGGTCGGCCGCTTCACGGTGCGCGATCTCGACTACGTGCTCGGGCGCATGACGCCGCCCGAGGGCCAGACGGCGCCCTCCGAAGGCCTGCTGGCCGCCGCCTGGAACACCGCCGACGCCGATGCCAACCAGGTTCGCCGCGACGGCATCCAGGTGGGCATCGCGGCCTGCCAGGCCATCGTCAAGATCTTTGCCGACCACGGCGGCGAGCGGCCGAATCTCGACCTGCTGCTGCAGACGATGCGCCGCGTCGGCGAGTTCTACTCGGCGCGCGATGCCGAGGCCGCGGAGGCCGCCGGCGAAGGCGGCGACGCCGAGGGAGCCGAGGGCGAACTAGGGGGCGCCGGAGGCTCTGCGGGGAAACCCCCCCGTTCGGGCGGCTTGGCGTCGCGCGCGGATGCGGTGAGAATCCTGCAACAGGTCGCAACGTTCTTGCGCAAGGCGGAGCCCAGCAGTCCGGCTCCGATGTTCATCGACCGTGCAGTGAAGCTCCTTCAGATGGATTTCACCTCGATCGTCAAGGAGTTGATGCCCGACTCCCGCGATCGCATCGAGATGCTGGGAGGCATCTCCCTCGAAGACCCTGATGCCGACTCCGATTGATTCGGGTCGTGTGATATTTCCAGGAGAGACTAGTCATGTCAGGAAGCAGCCAGAAGTTCATCGCCCGCAATCGTGCGCCCCGCGTCCAGATCGAGTACGACGTGGAGCTGTACGGTTCGACCAAGAAGATGCAGATTCCGTTCGTGATGGGCGTGATGGCGGATCTGTCGGGCAAGCCGGCCGAGCCGCTCGCCCCGGTCGCGGATCGCAAGTTCCTGGAGATCGACGTCGACAACTTCGACGATCGCATGAAGTCGATGAAGCCCCGCGTCGCGTTCGCGGTGCCCAACACGCTGACCGGCGAGGGCAACCTCAGCGTGGACATCACGTTCGAGAGCATGGCCGACTTCTCGCCGGAGGTCGTCGCCAAGAAGGTCAGCGCGCTGAACAACCTGCTCGAGGCGCGCACCCAGTTGAAGGATCTGCTGACCTACATGGACGGCAAGGTCGGCGCGGAAGAACTGCTTGGCAACGTGCTGAAGAACCCCGAGCTGCTGAAGTCGCTCGCCGCGGCCCCGAAGCCCACCGACGCGCCGGCCGAATAAGCGCATAGCGCCCGTTCGCCGCCCGCCCGTCACGAGATCCCCAGGAGTCCACAGATGACCACCCAGCAAGAATCGTCCAGCGCCTCCGGCGCGATGGCCGAGTTCGACGACTTCGCCGCGCTGCTGCAGAAGGAATTCAAGCCCAAGACCGACCAGGCCAAGTCCGCGGTCGAGAGCGCCGTCCACACGCTGGCGCAGCAGGCGCTGGCCGATACCGCGCTGGTGTCCAGCGACGTCTACAACACGATCGAGGCCCTGATCGCCGCGCTCGACAAGAAGCTGTCGGAGCAGACCAACCTCATCCTCCACCACGCCGACTTCACGAAGCTCGAAGGCGCCTGGCGCGGCCTGCATCATCTCGTCAACAACACCGAGACCGACGAGATGCTCAAGATCCGGGTGATGAACATCAGCAAGGGCGAGCTGCACAAGACGCTCAAGCGCTACAAGGGCACGGCCTGGGATCAGAGTCCGATCTTCAAGAAGGTCTACGAAGAGGAATTCGGCCAGCTGGGGGGCACGCCCTACGGCTGCCTGGTGGGTGACTATCACTTCGACCACGGCCCGGTGGACGTCGAGTTGCTGAGCGAGATGGCCAAGATCGCGTCGGCCGCCCACGCCCCGTTCATCGCCGGCGCGTCGCCGACGACGCTGCAGATGGATTCGTGGCGCGAGCTGTCGAACCCGCGCGACCTGACGAAGATCTTCGAGAACAGCGAATACGCCGCGTGGCGCTCGCTGCGTGACTCGGAGGACTCGCGCTACATCGGCCTGGCCATGCCGCGCTTCCTGGCGCGCCTGCCGTACGGCGCCAAGACCAACCCGGTCGATGCGTTCGACTTCGAGGAAGACGTCGAAGGCGCTGACCACAACCGCTACGTGTGGGCCAACTCCGCCTACGCGATGGCCACCAACATCACGCGCGCGTTCAAGCTGTACGGCTGGTGCACGACGATCCGTGGCGTCGAGTCCGGCGGCTCGGTGCCCAACCTGCCGGTGCACACGTTCCCGACCGACGACGGCGGCGTGGACATGAAGTGCCCGACCGAGATCGCCATCAGCGATCGACGCGAGGCCGAACTGGCCAAGAACGGCTTCATGCCGCTGGTGCACCGCAAGAACAGCGATTTCGCGGCCTTCATCGGTGCCCAGTCGCTGCAGAAGCCCTCGGAATACGACGACCCGGACGCCACCGCCAACGCCAACCTGGCGGCGCGCCTGCCGTACTTGTTCGCGTCGACGCGCTTCGCGCACTACCTGAAGTGCATGGTGCGCGACAAGGTGGGTTCGTTCGCCAGCGCCGCGTCGATGCAACGCTACCTGAGCGACTGGATCAGCAACTTCGTGGTCTCCAATCCGGAGAGCGCCGGGCAGACCATCCAGGCGCAGAAGCCGCTGTCGGCCGCGGAAGTGATCGTGGAGGAAGTGGAGGGGAACCCCGGCTACTACACGTCCAAGTTCTTCCTCAAGCCTCATTACCAGCTGGAAGGGATGAGCATCTCCCTCCGTCTGGTTTCCAAACTGCCGTCAAGCAAGGCGGCTTAAGCCCCTCGGGGCGTAGTCCCAACAGGGGCGAATTCCGGCCTGAAGGGCTGGGATGGTAATCAAGGAGCACACAAAATGATGGACATGTTCATTAAGATCGATTCCCTGGCTGGCGAATCGAAGGATTCGACCCACAAGGGTGAGATCGACGTTCTGGCCTGGAGCTGGGGCGCGTCCAACTCCGGTTCCGCGCACGTCGGCGGCGGCGCCGGCGCCGGCAAGGTCAACGTGCAGGATCTGTCCTTCACGAAGTACCTCGACAAGTCGACCCCGGATCTGCTGCTGTCCACCTGCAACGGCAAGCACTGGGATCAAGCCGTCCTGGTCGTCCGCAAGGCCGGCGAGACGCCGCTCGAGTACCTGAAGATCACCATGTCCGAAGTGTTGGTCACCAGCATGTCGCAAGGCGGCTCGGGTGGCGAAGACCGCCTGACCGAGAACGTCACGCTGAACTTCGCCAAGGTGAAGGTCGAGTACGTCGAGCAGGCGGCCAAGGGCGGCAAGGGCGCCACGCCGTCGATGGGCTGGAACATCTCGGAAAACATCAAGATGTAATTCCGAGCGAGGCCGATCCGCATTCGGGTCGGCCGTCTTCCTCGCTCGCCCCGCCGCACGGTCGCAAGACTGGTGGCGGGACCCGCCGGCGAAGGAAGGCCCGAATTCCTGAAGGCGCCGGTCCGTTGGCCGGCGTCGCTTTTTCAACCCGGGTGAGTGTCCATGGCAGCGATCGATCTTGCGATGAAGTTTTCCTCCGCCGACCCGCTGGCGCACTTCGACGAGCTGCGCAAGATGATCCAGAAGCAGCCGCAGCGCTCCGACCTGCGGATCTTCCTGTTCCAGCTGTACTGCGTGCAGGGCGAATGGATCAAGGCCGGCACGCAGCTGGAAGTGCTGCTGGAGCTCGACCCGTCGTCCAAGCCGATGGTGGAGACCTACCGCGAGGCCCTGCGCTGCGAGGCGCTGCGCCGCGAGGTCTTCGACGGCAGGCGCTCGCCGCTGGTGCTGGGTGCGCCGCAGGACTGGCT